>WNFX01002348.1_pt1 | contig 33089 bp, 25 predicted proteins | sample 5400111 | NCBI WGS metagenome assembly WNFX01 (sample SAMN13153363, study PRJNA577476) | soil metagenome | isolation source: 40 cm soil or saprolite under grassland replicate 1 | place: USA:California | collected 2016-06-15 | reverse complement strand
GCCAGCTGCTGCACATCCGCGACGTGCTGCCACGTCGCGGCGAACACCGCGTCGCGGTCGAAGTCATGGAAGCGCGGGTCGGTGTACCACGCAGACGGGATCGTTTCGGCGCGCGCCAGCGGCCGGACGCGCAGGTCCGCCGCCTTCAGGCCGGTGAGCGCACGGCGGGCGCGCCGCGGCCTCTCGAGCTTGGGCATCTACGGAGCGAGCCGGTTGTACTTGCGCAGGATCTCGCGCAGCCGGTCGTGGGGGAGGGCGTAGACCTTCAGGTCGTCGGCGCCGGTCATCGTTTCCGCGGCGAGCATGGCGTTGATGATCGCTTCTTCCGTGGCCTGCACGGTCGCTTCGAACAGCGGGGTGATCCGCTCGTTCGACAGCATCGCCAGCCGGGCGAGCCCGGAGTCCCGGGACGCCCGTGCGTTCGCGGTCGAGAACGCGATGAAGATGTCGCCCGACGAGTTCCCCGCGAGCCCACCCATGCGGCCCACCCCGAGGGCGGCGCGTTTCGCGATCCGCTTGAGCTGGTGCGGGAGCAGCGGTGCGTCGGTGGCGACCACGATGATGATCGACCCCACGTCCTCTGCAAGCCGGCTCTCCCGCGTCGAGCGCGGGCCGCTGCAGGGCTCGCGGCACGGCAGCAGGTCCGGGATCTCACGGCCCACCGGCACGCCGGCGATGCGCAGCGGCGCCCGGGCGCCATAGTTGCACTGCACCAGCACGCCCACCGTGTAGCCGTCCTCGGCGCCGGGTCGCCGGGAGGCGGTGCCGATGCCGCCCTTGAATCGGTTGCAGATCATGCCCGTCCCGCCGCCCACGCTTCCCTCCGACACGGGCCCGCCGCGCGCGCTGTCCAAGGCGGCCCAAGCGTCCGACTGGGTGACATGAAAGCCGTTGATGTCGTTGAGCCCGCCATCCCACGTCTCCGCGACGACCGGTAACGACCACTCGTCGTGCGGCAGGCGCCCCTGGCGCAGCGCCCATGCGATCACGGCGTCTCGCACCACCCCCACGGAATGGGTGTTCGTGATCATCACGGGACCCCACAGGAAGCCGGACTCCTCGAGCCATGTCGTCCCGGTCATTTCGCCGTTGCCGTTCATCGTAAACCAGCCGGCGAACACGGGGTCGTCCGAGGTCTTCCCCCGAGGGAAAACGGCGGTCACTCCCGTGCGGACAGGTCCCTTCCCGGCGATCAGCTTGCCGCTCCCGGCGATCAGCGTGCGATGGCCGACCTCGACGCCGGCAACGTCGGTGATGGCGTCGAGCGGCCCGGGGACGCCCTCGAGCGGGATCCCCAAATCGCGGGCGCGCTCCCGCTTCTGGGCGTGCACAGGGCCCGGCGTCGCGAGCGCAACCCACAGCGTCGCCGCTAGTGCGATGACGGGCACCTTCATACACGCCCTCCCGTAGGGTGGGGGTGGGGTGGGGGTGGGGGGTGCGCAAGCATACCGGCCGAGAAAACCGCTCGCAAGCACGCCCGGGGATAGACCGTCTGGTTTGATCCCGCGCCCTGAGAGGGCGCGCTCGGCTCCGGTGTGCGTCCTTGAGGACGAACACCGCGCCGAGCCCGGGCTCTCAGCCCGGGAATCGCACGCGATAGATTGTCTGATCCTATGACCGATCTCCGCCTCCCCTCCCTTACGTCGCCCGCCTCCTACTGGCAGGCGAGCCGCGCCCCGCGCTACAGCCTGCTGTTCGCGCTGCCGCTGCTCACGTTCTATCAAGTCCTCGCGGTGCTGCTCTCCACCGGCCCGCGCGCCGTCCGCAACGGCGCCGACGTGATCCTCCAGGGCCTGTTCGTGGCCGTGGCGGGGACGTGGGGTCCGCTCCTATTCATGATCTGCCTCATCGCAGGCGGGCTGTGGCTCGTGGCGCGCGACATGCGCGCCCACGGCTCGCGGCTGAAGAGCCGTGTGTTCTGGGCGATGTTGGGCGAATCGGTGGCGCTGGCGCTCGTGTTCGGGGTCGTGGTCGGCGGCGTCACGCAGCGCGTGATGGGGCTGTTGCAGACGTTGACGCTGCCGCCCGCCCCCGGGCTCGACTGGTGGACGCGCTTGATGCTGTCGCTCGGCGCCGGCATCTACGAGGAGCTGCTGTTTCGCGTGCTACTCGTGACGGGGCTCGCGACCGCGGCGCGGGCGCTTGCCGGGTGGACACCCCGCGCTGCGGGCATCGCCGCGACGGTAGTCGGCGCCGGCATCTTCTCGGCATTCCACTACCTCGGTCCCTACGGCGACCGTTTCCAGATCTATTCGTTCGTGTTCCGCATGATCGCCGGGCTGTTCTTCTCGGCGCTGTATCTGCTGCGGGGGTTTGGCATCACCGCGTGGACGCATGCGCTCTACGACGTGTCGCTGCTCCTGCTGTCGTGAACAGGAAACAGGGAACAGACGCACAGGAAAGGCAAAAGCTAGACGCACAGACGCGCAGCGGTTAGCCGGGGATAGAAAACAGGAAGGGCTTGTCCTCACCCCTGACATCCTGTTCACCGCTGCGCGTCTGTGCGTCTAGCTTTTGCCTATACTGTGCGCCTGTTCGCTATTTCCCGTAGCCTGAATCGTTGGATTTTGCCCGTCGCCGTCTTCGGCAGCTCCGGGACGAACACGATCCAGCGCGGGTACTTGTAGACGGCGAGCCGCTGCTTCACGAAGCCCTTCAGTTCTTCCTCCAGTGCGGGCGAGGGCGCGTGGCCCGGAGCGAGCACGACGAACGCGAGCGGCTTCACGAGCTCGTCACGACCCGCCGCTCCCACCACGCCGGCCTCTACGACCGCGGGATGCTCGGCGAGGGCACTCTCCACCTCGGCCGGCGACACCCACATGCCGCCCGCCTTGATCATGTCGTCGGAGCGGCCGGCGTACCAGAAGCAGCCGTCGGGATCGCGCCGGTACTTGTCACCCGTCCGGACCCACTCGCCCACGAATGTCTGCTTCGAGCGCTCGTGCTGGTTCCAGTAGCCGGCGCAGGCGCTGTCGCCCTGGACGAGCAGGTTGCCAACCTCGCCCGGCGGCACGTCGCACCCGTCGTCGTCCACGATCCTCGCGTCGTAGCCCGGCACGAGCGTCCCGCTCGAGCCGGGGCGCACCTGCCCGCGCCGGTTCGCGATGAACGTATGACACAGTTCGGTCGACCCGATCCCGTCTAGAATCTCGAGCCGGAAACGCTCGAGCCAGCGCTCGTAGATGGGCTTGGGGAGCGGCTCGCCCGCCGAGAGGCAGAGCCGGACGGAGCGCAGGTCATAGGTGCGCTCGGCATTCGGGACCTGCAGCATCGCGGCGAAGGCGGTCGGGACGGCGAAAAACAACGTCGGCCGCTCGCGGGTGAGGAGCTCGAACGCCTTCACCGGCTCGGGGCGCCGGGGGAAGAGCACCGTCGAGGCGCCGACGTGGAACGGAAAGTAGAGCGCGTTGCCCAGCCCGTAGGCGAAGAACAGCCGGGCCACCGAGAAGCAGCGGTCGTCCGGGCCGATCTCGAGCACGTGCCGTCCGTATCCCTCGCAACACACGACCATATCGTGCTGCAGATGCACGGCCGCCTTCGGCGTGCCGGTCGTGCCCGACGTGTACAGCCAGAACGCGATGTCGTCCTTCGTCGTGGCGGCGGCGTCGAGGTCGGCAGGCTCCTCGGCCACCAGCTCGGACAGCCCCACTTGGCCCGGCCCCGCGCGGCCGGCCACCACCAGCTGGTGCAGGAATCGGAGGCGGGGCCGAACCTCCTCGATCGCCGGCGCCAGCTCTTCCCCCACGACGGCGACCTCGGCGCGGCTGTCGTTCAGGATGTACTCGTAGTCGCGCGGCTTAAGGAGAGTGTTCGTGGGGATCGGCACCGCCCCGATCTTCAGAGCGCCCCAGAACGCGTACACGAACTCGGGGCAATCGGGGAGCAGCAATAGCACGCGTTGCTCCATGCGGACGCCGATCCGCCGGAGCGCGTTGCCGCAGCGGTTCGCGCCGGCAAGGACGTCGCCATACGTGATGTCCTGGCCGTCGTACCGGATCGCGACCCGCTTGGCGCGGCCCTCCGCCACGTGTCGGTCCACGAACCACGTGGTGGCGTTGAAGTCACGGGGAATGTCCATCGCGGGTTTGCACCCGCTCCTTCCGGCTCACTTCGTGAACTGTGCCACGGCCTCACCGGCCGACGCCGGCTCACTCCGGCCGCCCAGGTACTTGGCCAGGAACGCCTCCACGGCGGCGTAGTAGCGCAGGTTGTTCTCCGGTCGGGCGAATCCGTGCCCTTCGTCAGGAAACACGATGTACTCGACGTCCTTTCCGTTCTTCCGCATCGCCGCCACGATCTGATCGCTCTCCGCTTGCTTCACGCGCACATCGTTCGCGCCCTGCACGATGAGCAGCGGCACCTTGATCTGGTCCGCCTTGAAAAGCGGCGAGCGGGACTTCAGGAACTCCTCTTCCGTTTCCACCTTGCCGACCCGCTTGTCGAACACCGCCTTGAACGTGGCCCAGTAGGGCGGGATGCTGTGAATCAGCGTGACGATGTTCGACGGACCGAACGCTTCCGCGCCGCACACGAACGCGTCGGGCGTGAAGGCGACGCCCACCAGAGTCGCATACCCGCCGTAGCTCCCCCCGTAGATACACACGCGCTGCGGGTCGGCGTAGCCCTGCGCGACGGCCCAGCTCTTGCCGTCCAGCAGGTCGGTGTGCATCTTGCCGCCCCACTGGCGGTCGCCGGCGTTCAGATAGGCCTTTCCGTATCCGGTGGACCCGCGAAAGTTGACCTGCAGCACCGCGTACCCCCGGTTGGCGAGCCACTGTACCTCGCGATTCCACCCCCACGTATCCCGGCCCCACGGCCCGCCGTGCACGTCCAGCACGAGCGGCAGGTTCTTGGGCTCGACTCCGGCGGGCAGGGTGAGATACCCGTAGATCGTCATGCTGTCGCGCGCCGCGAAGGAGATCGGCTGCATCTTCGCGAGCGTGTACTGCTCGAGCTTCGGGCGGTGGGTGAAGAGCAGCTCGGCGCGCTTCGTGGCCCGGTCGTAGAGGTAATAGTAGATGGGCCCGTCGGGCACGTTGTACGAGATGATCCATTTCGCGTCCTTGACGTCGCGGGAGTCGATCGTGAAGTCGCCGTCGCGCACGGCCTTCAGCGCGGCGAGATCGCCCGCCACGGATGAGTCGACGACCTCCCACTCGAGCCGTTGCCGCAAGAACGCCACCGCCTGCAGCGTGTGCCGTCTGGGGTGCGTGAGCAGGAAGCTCGCGTCGAACTGCCGATCCCCGGCCAGCGGCTTCTCCTGGGTGGTGGCGAGATCGATCTGCAGCAGCCGGGCCGCGTTCGCCCCCACGCTCGAGATGAGCCATACGCCCCGGTTGTCCGGCGTGAATCCCGCCACCCCGCCGAACGTCTCGTCGGCACTCTCGTGGCGCAGCAGGCGCCACGGCGCGCCCGCGCGGTCGCGCACGCGGATGTCCGTGCTCCCGTCCGGCAGGGACGCCTGGGCCACCCGAACCTGGAAGGCGTGGTCCGCCCCCCAGCCGGTGACGTCGCCGGGGTTCTCCGCGTCGAGCGTGGCCCGACCGCTCTTGAGATCCAGCCGGTAAGCGTCGTGGTAGCGCGGGTCGCGGTGGTTCCAGGCCACGAGGATCTGGTCGGGAAAGTCCGGGCTGACGGAGAGGATCTGGGTCTGCACGCTGTCGAACGGCGTCAGGTCGCGCGTGGTCTTGGTGGCGAGGTCCGTCTGATAGATGCGCCAGTTCTCGTCGCCCGCGTGCTCCTGGAGGTGCAGAATGTGCTTCGAGTCACCCTGCCAGAAGTAGGTGTAAATGGGCCGAGTCCGGTCGTGCGTCACCGGACGGTCATCCCGCTTGCCGACGGTGCGCACCCACACGTTCAGCACGCCGCTGTCCGGCGCGAGATAGGCGAGCAGCTGGCCATCGGGTGAGAGTTGCGGGCTGAGCTTCTCGGCGTTCCCGAAGAACACGCTGCGCGGAATCAGCGCAGGCTGCTGCGCCGGCGCTGGCAGCGCCGCGGCGACGGCGATCAGGAGGACCGGGAAGAACATAGCGGTGACCCGGGCGTGAGTGGTGCGCATGGGGCGCTCCTTCCTTGACGACAGGCTTGGGCGGCGGGAGCGACGGCAGATCGGGGGAAGATGCGCGCCGACCGCGGGGGTGGCAATGGGCAGGCTAGCGGGCCCGTGCCTCGAAGATCGCCCGCGCCTCGCCGAACTGGCGCAGCACCTCCTCTCGCTCCGCCCCGGTGTTCCACGCCGTGGCGGCCCGCGCCGCCGCCTCGAGCCGCCCGATCCAGCGCGCGAAGAACTCGGCATCTGCCGCGGATCGCACCAGCTGGTCCCCGACCTGCACGTAGATCGGGCTGGTGGCAGCGAACGGATAGCGGTCGAGGACCGGCAGTTCCGCACGATCGCTATACGCCCGGAGCAGGTACCAGCCGCTGTGCGCCACCGGAAGCGGGACGGTCCCGCTCGCGGCGGTGCCATCGCCCGCGAGTGGGATCGTCGCCACGGACGCGCCGTTGCCGATGATCTCCAGATGATCGATCGGCACGTTCGAGCGGAGGCTCACGCGCGCGGTGAGCCGGTGCGCCCCGGGGGGGAGCCGGATCTCGTCCCCGATGTCCCGCCCCCCGAGCGTGAACGCGAGCAGCGGCGCGTTGCTGACGAACGTCCGCCCGGCCTTGATCCCGGCGAGCCAGCGCGCATGATCGAGTGCCGCGCCGGTCTTCACGAAGACGCGCACCAGCCCGGGCGGGCCCCGCAAGCTGGCGAAGTTCGGAAACGCATCGGTCCCCGCCCCCGCCGGCAAGCGAAAACCGCAGTTCAACAGGCGATACCAGATCTCCGCCGTGATGCGGTGATCGCTATACCCCATCACCTCCACGTAGTCCACCTTGCCGAGGGCGACGTCCACGGGAAGCTCGTAGGTGAGCGGCTGCGCCGTGTCGGCCGGATCGGGCGGCGTGTCGAACGGGTGTACGTATCCGACGAGCGCGCCCTGGGCGTGCGCCAGGTCGGCGACGACCGCGTTCGTCGGGTTGAGACTCGCCGCAGCCGTGTTGGGATAGCCCGCGTACTCGGGAAGGAGATAGTGGTCGTTGAGACCGAGCAGCGCCGCGTGGCCCCAGTAGCTCGTGTGAAACTCCTGGCCGTGAACGAGCAGGAACCCCGGGCGGGATACCGGATCGGGATCGGTGCGGAAATAGCCGATGTCCGGGATTCGCTGCTCCTTGTTCACGATCAGGTTCTCAACGACGTGCAAGTCCTCGGCGCGTGCCTGGAACGCCAGGTGCGATGGTGTGTTGCGGTACGCCCCACCGTAATTCATGTGCACGTGTAAGTCGCCGCTCCACCATCCGCGCGCTGGGAGATCGGCGAGCCGCTCGAGCACGACGCGACGCGTGACGCGTCTGCCTGCCGGCACGACGACGTCCGCGCGGGCGATCGCGTATTCGGGGCCATGCGACACCTCCACCCGCACACGACCCGCCGGCACCGTCAGCTGGGCCGAGCCGCTCGAGTGGAAGTACGGGTATTCGAAGCCTCGCTCCGAGCGATCGAACGCCTCGTCGGCGTGCCGCCAGGCGTCATCGGGGGCATAGCCCCGCCCGTCAGGGCGGGTTACCGAAACCCGAGCGGCCATGCGATGCCCGCCATGGTCTACGATATCGACCCGCAGCGTCGCCATGGGCTCGCGGTAGCGTCGCTCTTTCGCCTCGATCCGTTGTCTCCGCCCGCCAGGAACGTCGACGACCCACAGCGACGTGTTCCCACCTTCATTCGAGATGTAGGCGATGTGCTTGCCGTCGTGGGACCAGCGCGGGGCCGTGGCGTCGAAGTCACCGTAGGTGATCGGAAAGGGGTCCCCGCCTTCGCTCGTCATTAGCCACAACTGATGCCACTGGCCGCCGAGGTAGGAGCTGTAGACGATGCGCCGGCCGTCGGGGGCCCAGTCGGGACGGGCTTTCCACGTGGTCTCTTCGTAGCGGACCTCGCGCGGCACCGCGCCCGGCCGCGCCGCCATGCGCCAGAATCCGCCCGTTCCGTGGATGTGGCCCCGGTTCGACACGAAGAGGAGCTCGCTGCCGTCCGGCGACCACGTCGGCGAGAGATAGTGGTCCCACCGGCTGTAGTAGTAGCGGGGGAGCCCGCTGTCCTGGTCCTCGGTCAAGCGGGTGATCGCGCCGCTCTGCGGGTTGGCGATGAAGATGTGCCAGCGCCGGTTGTACAGGGACGACACGAACGCGAGATGCCCGCCGTCGGGCGACCAGCGCGGCTCGACGTTCACCGCGCCGTTCGCCGTCAAGGCTCGCACGGTGCCGGCCGTCAGGTCGAGCAGCTCGAGCTCGATCGCGTCGTTGGCGTAGCGTGCGAAGGCGACCGCCCGGCCGTCGCTCGACCAGTCGGGCTGGTAGTCGTACCCGGCCCCCGTCGTGAGCTGCTCGGCGACGGGGGAGCCGATGGGCTGGCGCCAGAGCCAGCCTTGCATCGAGTAGATCAGCGCCGTCCCATCCGGCGCCCAGGTCACCGCGCTCGGCCCGCTCGTCGCCTGGGGGATGTACATCTCCCGCCAGTAATAGGCGTGCGGCACGTCGACCTGCTTCAGGACCGGCTCCCGTTGGGCGGGTGCGGGGGAGGGGGACACCGCACCGCACAGCACGGCGACCGCTACCGCGGCGCGCCGAGCCATCGCTCGATCTGCTCGCGCAGCATCGGCAAAGGAATCGCGCCGTCCTGCAGCAGCCGATCGTGAAACGCCTTGACGTCGAACTTCGAGCCGAAGGCCTGCTCCGCGAGGGACCGCAGCCGGCGGATCTCCAGGCGCCCCAGGGCGTAGGACAGACCCTGCGCCGGCCACACGGGGTAGCGATCCACCGGCACCGCGGCACGGGCCTCCGAGACGCGCGTGTGGGCCTCGAGGTACTGGATGCCGTCGTCGCGCGTCCATCCGAACGCGTTGATCCCCGTGTCCACGACGAGCAGCGCGGCGGACAGGGTGAGATCGGCGAGCGCCCCGAGGCGCGTCGTGTCCGAGGAATAGATCCCCATCTCGTCGGCGAGCTGCTCGGCGTATTCCCCCCAGCCCTCGCCGAACCCCGGCGACCAGAAGTAGCGGGCGATCGCCGGGATAGCGGCGCCCCGCTCGAGCGCGATCGTCCCCTGCAAATGGTGTCCGGGGATCGTCTCATGGAAGGTGAGCGGCTCGACGTCCGCACGGGGCTTGTGCTTCGGGTCGTACGTGCTGAAGTAGAAGATCCCGGGGCGGCTGTTGTCCTCCGCCGGCGGGTCCCATTCGCCGACGCTCTCCCGCTCGCGGAACGCCGGATAGGAGCGGATGACGACGGCCGCCCGTGGCAGCACGCCGAACCAGCGCGGCATCGCCAGCTGGGCCCGCTCCAGCGCCGCCTCGGCGAACGCAAGCATCGCCTCCCGCGATCGGAAGGCGTACTTGGAGTCGTTGCGCAGCCGCTTGAGCACCGGGGTGACGTCCCGCGACCCGAAGCTCCGTTCGGCGATCACTCGCATCTCCGCTTCGAGCTCGAGGACCGTTGCGCGACCCAGCCGGTGGATCGAGTCGGGAGAGAGCGCCAGCCCCGTCGTCGCCTGAATCGTTCCTCGATAACACGCCGCGCCGTTGGGATTCGCCGACACGCCGATCACCTTGCGCGCCCGCGGCAAGTACTCCTTGGCGAGGAATTGCCGGTACTGTCGTATCGTCGGCACGATGGCGTTCGAGATGAAGCGGCGCAGCTCGTCGCCGAACGCGGGCGTGGAATCGCGCAGCGCCGGATCATACAGCGGCGATCGATCGATCCGCTCGTCCAACAGCTGGTCGAGCTGCTTGATCACGATGCGCACGTTCCCCTGCGGCGCGGAAAAGCCCAATCGCAACCCCTCGCGCTGGTTCGCCATTTCGCTCGCGATGTACAGCGGAATCTCCCGCCATCGCGCCATGGCTTGCTGGCGTAGGTCCTCGGTTCCGACGGGCTGCACAGCGGCGAGGGACGTGATGATGGGCAGCCAGCCGCGGTTCACGTGACTCACGTTCCAGAGCTCGTACCGGCACGCCCGGGTCGCGACCGACGCCTCGAGTGACGCGCGCATGACGCCGTACGCCGTCCATTCGGGACGCCCTACGAGCGGGGCGGGATCGATGCGCCGGAGCTCCGCGAGCCACCGATCCTCCCGGGCCTGCCAGCGCCCACGGGTGACCGGCGAGTTGTCGGGCAGCCGGTCATGGCGGACGCCGGACGCGCCGTCGAGGGTGGCCTCGTCCGGATGACGCTCGAAGTAGGCGGCGAGGTAGGCGTCCGTGACCTTCCGCACTCGGGCGGCGAGGGAGTCGACGTCGGCCTGCGCGCCCAGACGCTGCGCCGCGGCGACGACGATCAGCAGGGCGACTGCGACGGCGCGCCTCATCCCTTGAGGTGCAGCCGCTTGGGGTCGAGCACGTCCCGGAGCAGCCGCAGCTCCGTCGCGGTCGGTGGATCGATGCGTCCCAGCCGCGGCCGACACCCGAGCGGCCACCCGACGCCGGACTGCACCTCGGACGCGTCCACTCCGGGATAGAGCGCCGCCAGGACGAGCTCACCGGTCGCCTCGTCCGCCTCCAGCACCGCCTTGTCGGTGATCACCTTGACCGGTCCCGCGCCCGGCATGCCGAGCTGCGTGCGCGGCACGCCACCGCTCAAGTGTCCGGGGCTCGTGATAAAGTCGACCCGTTCCGGAAAGGCGCGCGGCGAGAGCTTCGACACCACGAGCGTGCGCTGTGCATGGATCGCGATCTCCGCCGCCCCCCCGCTGCCGGGGAGCCGGACCGTCGGCCGCGCATACGCTCCGATGACGGTCGTGTTGATGTTGCCGTAGCGGTCGACCTGCGCGCCGCCGAGGAAGCCCACTTCGACCCTACCGTTTTGCAGCAGCAGCTGGAACACGTCCGCCATGCCGCAGACCATAAGGGAGCCCGTGACGAGCGCGGGATCGCCGATCGATACGGGCAGCCGCTCGGGCACGGCGCCCACGGCGCCCGCCTCGTAGATCAGCACGAGGCGCGGCGCGTGGGTGGCGCGCGCCAAGTTGCAGGCGAGGTTGGGAAGGCCGATCCCGACGAATACGACCTCCCCGTCGGCCAGCTCCCGCGCCGCGACGCTCGCCATCATCTCGTCGGGCGTGTACGCGGCGTCAGAACCCGTAATTCACCCCGGGACAAAATCGTGCTTCGGCTTTGAGTCGTGCGGTCAGTCCTGGGTGTTTGTCCAGGTACGCCGCCCGATCCGACACGCCGCGCACGCAGTCCTCGAGGTAGCGCTCGAGCGCGTCCGGATCGCGCGAGATCGCCTCCCACGCGACGTAGAAATCGTTGTCGCGATCGTAGTACCCCTGCGCGTATGACGGGTGCGCCCCCCACGGCTCCACCACGACCGCGTCCACGATCATGGCGGGGACGGCCGTGCGGTTGGGGTCGGAGCGGATCACGGCTTCCTCCACGAGCTCTTCGACCACCACGATAACGCGCGCCGAGGCGAACGCCGCCTCCTTCTGGACGCCCACGAGGCCCCAGATCTGGGTGTTTCCCGAAGCGTCGGCGCGCTGCGCATGGATGACGGTCACGTCGGGGTTCAGCGCCGGTACGGTCGCCAGGGCCTCTCCGGTGTAGGGGCACGTGACCTGTCGGATGCGGGGGTTCGCGGCCGGCAGGTCGGTGCCCATGTAGTTGCGCATCGGCCAGAAGGGGAGGCGGGCCGCGCCCGCCGCGAAGCGCGCGACCATGCCGAAATGCGAATACTCCTCGATCTCGAGCGGCGGCCCACCCTTCCCTTCCACCGCGCGTCGGAACGCGTGCAGCGAGCCCACTCCGGGGTTTCCGGCCCATGAGAAAACGAGCTTCCGGGCGCAGCCCGCGGCAATCATCTGGTCATAAATCAAGTCGGGCGTGAGGCGGCAGAGCGTGAGGTCGCGGCGACCTTGGCGGATGATCTCGTGGCCCGCGGCGAAGCAGATGAGATGGGTGAACCCCTCGATGACCACGGTGTCGCCGTCGTGGACGAAGCGGGCGACGGCGTCGCGCATGGACATGACCTTCGAGACGTCGGACATCAGACGTCAGACATCAGAGCGCCGGGAGTCAAGATCTGACGTCTGATGTCTGACGTCTGACGTCTGACATCTGACGTCATTCAATCCGCAATCTCCCGCAGACACTCATCGATAATGCGCAGCGCCGTATCCACGTCGTCCTCGTCCACCACGAGCGGCGGCGCGAGACGGAGCGTGCTCTTCCCCGCCCCGAGCAGCAGCAGGCCTTTCCGGAAGGCACGTTCCACCAGTTCGTGCGGGATCTCCGGCGCTGGCTCGCGCGTGGCGCGGTCCTTCACGAACTCGACGCCGATCATCAGGCCGCGTCCCCGGACGTCGCCGATCGCCGCGTATTTTTCCTGGAGGCGTCGCGTCCCGGCGAGCAGCCGCTCTCCCAACTTCGCGACGTTGGGGAGCAGCTCGCGTTCGACGACGTCCAGCGTCGCGAGTGCCGCGGCGCAGCACACCGGGTTGCCGCCGAACGTGCTGCCGTGCGCGCCGGGCCGCCACCGCATGATCGATTCCTTGGCGATGATCGCCCCGATCGGCATGCCGCTGCCGAGGCCCTTCGCGGCCAGGACGACGTCGGGCTCGATCCCCTCGTACTCGCAAGCGAACATCTTTCCGGTCCGCCCAATGCCGCTCTGCACCTCGTCGCACACCAGCAGGATGCCGTGCCGGTCGCACAGCTCCCGCAGCGCCTTCAGGTAGCCGGGCGGCGGGACGACGTAGCCGCCCTCCCCCTGAATCGGCTCCACGAAGATCGCCGCGACGCTCTGGGGGTCGACCTTCTTCGCGAACAACTCGTCCTCGAGGACCGTGACGCAGCGCATCGTGCACGCGGGCTCACCACGACAGTAGTCGCAGCGGTAGCGGTAGCCGTAGGGGACGTGATGCACCTCGGGCAAAAACGGCGCGAACCCGGCGCGCTGCACCGCCTTGCTCGCGGTGAGGCTCAACCCGCCGTAGGTGCGACCGTGGAACGCGCCCAGGAACGCGATCAGCGCCGGGCGACCCTTCGCATGGCGGACCAGCTTGATCGCGCCCTCCACTGCCTCGGTCCCGGAGTTGGCCAGGAACACGCGCTTCTTGCTCGGCCCCGGCGCGAGCTTGGCGAGCCGCTCGCACAGCGCGGCGAAGCCCTCGAAGTAGAAGTCGCTGCCGCAGATGTGGAGGAACCGCCCGGCGGCTTCCTGAATCGCGCGGACCACCGTCGGGTGGCCGTAGCCCGTCGACGCCACCGCGATCCCGGCCATGAAGTCGAGGTAGCGGTTCCCATCCACATCCTCGACCATGGCGCGCTCGCCGCGCGCGATCACCAACGGGTATTCCTTGGGGTACGAGGTCGACGCCCAGCGGTCCTGCCGCGCCACGATCTCCCGCGCCTTGGGTCCGGGCGGGGCGACCACGATGCGCGGGTAGTCCTTCATGCCTCGATCACCGTGCGGCTCTGCTCCCGCAGGAATTGCGCGACGTAGTACGGGCCGCAGCCGCCCTTCCCCGTGGAGCCCGAGCCTTTCCATCCCGTGAACGGCTGCGCCCCGGGCCAGGCGCCGGTGGTCGCCCCGGTGCGCTTGTTCACGTAGCAGACACCCGCCTCGATCGCGTCGAAGAAACGCTCGATCTCCTCGGCGCGCTGCGAGAAGATTCCCGCCGTGAGCCCATACTCCGCCTTGTTGGTCTCCGCGATCGCCTGCTCGAGCCCGGAAACCTCCGCCACCGCGAGGAAAGGAACGAACAGCTCGTCGCAGAAGAGCGAGGAAGCAAGCGGCAGTCGCGCGATCGTGGGCGCGAGGAAATGCCCGCGCTCGAAGATTCCGCCCCTGAGCCGTTCGCCCCCGTGCAGCCCCCGTGCAGGATGGCCCCGTCTTTCTCCCGCGACACCTGCGCCACCGCCCGCTCGAACCTCGCCACTGCCTCCGCGTTTATCACCGGCCCAAACACGACATCCCGCTCGGTCGGGTCCCCCACTTTGAGCGCCCTCGTCCTGTCGACCAGCTGCTCGAGGAACGGCCGCGCGACCCGCTCGTGCACGTACACACGCGAGGTGGCGCTGCACTTCTGGTTTTGCAGCCCGAACGCCGACCGCACGACACCCTCCGCGGCGGCGTCCAAGTCCGCGGATTCCATGACGATCACGGCGTTCTTGCCGCCCATCTCGAGGAGGCACGGCTTGATCCAGCGGGTCGAGAGCCCCTGGTGAATCCGCCGTCCGACCGCTTGCGAGCCGGTGAACACCACCCCGTCCACCCCAGGGTGGCGCCACAGCGTCTCACCCGCCTCGGGCCCGTACCCGGACAGGTAGTTGAACACGCCCGGCGCAAGCCCGGCGTCACGGTAGATCTCGTACAGCTTGACCCCCGTCCACGGCGCCTCCTCCGCCGGCTTGTAGACGACGGCGTTCCCCGCGACCAGCGCGGCCGATGACATGCCGGCTGAGAGCGCGAGCGGGAAGTTGAAGGGAGCGATGCAGGCGAACACGCCGTACGGCCGCAGCACGTCGGTGTTATGCTCGACGGGTGTGACCCTCGCCATCTGGCGCACGAACCCGTTCGCGTCCTCCACCTGCTGGCAGTAGTAGTCGATCAGATCCGCCGACTCCTCGGCATCGCCCATCGCTTCGACGCGGGATTTCCCGACCTCGAGGCTCATGATCGCCGCGAGCTCGAACTTACGCTCGCGCACCAGGCCGGCCGCGCGCCGCATGATCGCGACGCGTTCCCGCCAGCCGCGGTGCGCCCACGCCGGCTGCGCCGCCCGCGCAGCCGAGACCGCGCGGTCCACGTGCGCGGGCGTCGCGGCGGCAAAGCGGCCGAGCACGACAGCCGTGTCGATGGGCGAGCGGTCGACGATCGCCGGCGCGGGCGACGGCACCGCCTCCCCGGCGATGTAGAGCGGATAGTCCCGGCCCAGCTGCCCCCGCGCGCGCGCCAGCGCCTCGTCGAACTGGCGGTGAAACCGCTCCCAGTCGACGCTCGCGGACGTGTAGGTGATCTTGGATTGGCCGGGTGCGATGGCAGTCATGAGCGCTCCTGAGCTGTCAGCCATCAGCCATCAGCCATCAGCGGTCCACCGCGCCGGCACGCTGACGGCTAATAGCTGACCGCTGAGAGCTCCTCAGCGTAGCTTCCAGTGCCTCCGCAAATCGGCGGACGATCTCGTCGATTTCCTGCTCCGTGACGATGAATGGCGGCGCGACCATCACGAGGTCGCCATTCGTCCCATCGGCGTGCCCCACGTTGGGCCACACCACCAGTCCCGCTTGCTGCGCCGCCTCGGTGAATGTCTCGGCGAAATGCTCCGCGCGCGGGAACGGCGCGCGGGTTTCCTTGTCCTCGACGAACTCGATCCCGGCGAGCAGGCCGCGCCCGCGCACGTCGCCCACGTGCGGCAGCTCCAGCAGCGCCGCCAGCCGCCGCTCGAGCACGGCGCCCAGCGTGGCACACCGCTCCACCAGCCCGTGGCGCTTGAGATAGCGCACGGCGGCGAGGCCCGCGGCGCACGCCACGCCATGGTGGGAAAACGTCTGCGCGTGCATGAAGTTGCCGGAGCCGTCGGCGATCACGTCGATGATGCGCTCCGGTGCCGCCACGGCGGAGAGCGCCGCGTACCCCCCCGAGATCCCCTTGCCGAGCGTCATGATGTCGGGCACCGCGCCGTACGGCTCGATCGCCCACCAGCTGCCGGTGCGCCCGGCGCCGCACAGGATCTCGTCCGCGACGAACAGCACCTGGTAGCGGTCGCAGATCTCGCGAACCCGCCGGAAGTACTCGGGGCGGGGAGTGGAGGCGCCGGTGGAGGAGCCGCCCACCGGCTCGGCGATGAACGCCGCCACGCTGTCCGCACCGAGCGCGACGATCGCCGCTTCCAGCGCGTCGCCGCTGCACGCCGGACATCCGGGGTCGCGGCCGCGACACGGGCAGCGGTAGGGATAGGACGCGGGGACGCGATGCACGTCCACCAGCCACTCCCGGAACGGCGTCTTGTAGGCTTCGCGCGCCGACGCGGAGAGCGCGAGCAGCGTGTTGCCGTGATAGGCCGGAGCGAGCGCGATGATCTTGTGCTTCTCGGGCCTGCCGCGCTCCACCCAGTACTGCCGGGCCAGCTTGAGAGCGGCCTCCACCGCCTCGGAGCCGCTCGAGAGGAAATACAGCTTGTCGAGGTCGCCGGGGAGGGTCGCGGCGAGCTCGGCCGCGAGCTCCTCCACCGGCGCGTGCGTGAAGGCGGTAGCGGAGAGATAGCCGAACTGCCGCGCCTGTTGCGCCATGGCGTCCGCGATCTCGGCGTTCGAGTGGCCGAGGTTCGCGACATACGCGCCACCCACCGCGTCGAGGTAGCGCTTGCCGTGTTCGTCGATGAGCCAGCACCCCTCCCCGCGCACGATGCGCGGGAAGGCGCGGGTCAGCTTTCGGTAGAACACGTGGCCGTCCGGATACCTGTAACGCATCAGCCCTCCCGCGCTTAGGTGCGAGCCCGCGGAAAGCTACGGCGCCGACGGCCGCTCGGCGACCTTAACCCACTCTGCCCAGACCCTATATCCGCCGCGACCCATGAAGTATCGCTACGGAACCACCACAGGGAAATCGCGCTGCTCAGGGGACGGGAAGTTCTTTCACCGAGCACTCCTTGCTCGACCGGGGAGTGTCGCCCACCGCACCGTAGGCGTCCCCACCACCGCCGGTTCTTCGAGCCCCAGCCGAGCAACCGGGACGCCGATTCTAAACCGTGACCTCACGCCGTATGGGCCGCCGCGGTAAGAGTTGACTCAGGCCGGAAGTGGTGGTCGAGGCGATCGATCAGCGCACTGGCCATGACGTCGTCGCCCGGGCGACCCATGTGGTCCCTTCCGGAACTCAGCGGGTCGCGCAAGATCCCTAGGGGTTGCCGCTGGACCTGGAGGTTGAGACGTGGCAGTGTTCAGTTTGTGCGGCGTGGCCGGCGAACACGAATTCGTTACAAGGCTCATAGCAGCCGCCCTGGGCCAGCTGACCCGCGACGTGTGGCATGTTCGTGACAGCGGAGAAGCCCATGAGCAAGACGCCGCCTGTCCCCGATGATCGTTCGTACCACTTGGCAGAATGGAGGAAGAGTAGTAATAACGCATACCTGACGCGCCTGCTGGAGCCGCTCGATGTTAAGCCTGGGGCTGTCGTTCTTGATGTCGGGTGTGGCTCCGGATATGTGAGTGCCTACTTCTCCCGTGATAAGACCGTCCGTCGCAATCTGGCGGTCGACCTCGTACCACAGACTCTTCGTCTGGCACGGGAGTTGTCACTGGAGCGGGCCCAAGGCCCGATCCAGTGGATCTGTGGCCAGGCGGAACAGCTTCCGGTGGGCACCAGTTCCGTGGATCATCTTGTTTGCCGCGTAGTCCTTCCCTACACCGCTATCACGCGGGCGGTTGCCGAGATCTCCCGGTCTCTTTCGGACGGCGGTTCCGTACTCTTGCAGCTGCACCCGTGGACGCTGTACGCGAGGAAGCTCTCCCTCAATCCTCGAAAATGGAAGACTTCCATAGCCCTCATGTTGATCCTCCTCACAGGTGTGATCTTTCACTTCACCGGGGTCCTCTTTCGCCCCAGCGTCGGGCGGTGGCGGATCGGTGAAACCTTTCAAACGCTGTCTAGGATGCGAGCGCTGCTCCGCCGTCACGAGCTTTCCATCTATAGGATTCAGTCGCACCCTGAATTCCTTGTGTACGCCATGAAATACCAGAACTCTGGAAGAGCGCCGAGCGCTTGACGCACTTTCACGCCGCGCTCAACACCGCCCAGCAAGGCGCCGCGACAAGCAAGCTGCGCTGCTGGTGGGTCTCTCCAGACGTCAAGTCGGTACCCACCGTGGCCACCACCGCCGGTTCTTCGAGCCCCAGCCGAGCAACCGGGACGCCGATTCTAAACCGTGACCTCACGCCGTATGGGCCGCCGCGGTAAGAGTTGACTCAGGCCGGCAAGCCAGCCTTCGAATTCGACGTCCGAGGTTGCGGAAGAGTCCACCAGCCGCGGGAGCAGAAGCATCCGCGTCCTGGCGCCAGCAAGACCGGGGTCGCAAGTAGTAGCCGATTGAACCCCCAGCTCAGAAAGCCAAGGCAGGAAGCACTCCGCATAGGCGCCGCTGGGATAGCAGAAGTGATTGGCAGACGACTGGCCGACCGCCGCGAGGAAGTTTCGATTGTCGACGATTTCTCGCACGAAGAGATCACGATCCCGGGACGTGCGATGGCGGTGCGTGTGTAGCTGTACATCCACGCCCTTTTCAACGAGCTGCTTCAATTCGTCCGGCGTCATTAAATGAAGGATGCGTTTCCGACGCATGAGCCCTGAGTCCACCTCCAGAGACGCGGCCAGCTGGTCGACGAGCTGGTCCTTCTCCACGGCCGACAGTCCATCACGCTGAGCAGCCTGCCGGATTCGCCGGCATACGGAAGACCGGCTTTCCTCGGTGCTCAAGTCCAGTAGTTCCGGCGTCCCGGTGAATCTCAGGCCATCGATTCTCTTCCCGGCCCCCTTCCAGAGAATGTAGGAGCAGGCAACGCCGAACACTGGCCCATTGAACACGCAGTAATAGGACGTTTGGTAGACTGTAACAGGGAACCCGAAGTGGCGAATGACCGGATAGGCGCGCGCGAAGAAGTCGTGGCAGCCGTCGTCAAAGGTTATGGCGATGGCCCTTGGTGGCAGATCGTTCCTATCCAGTCTGGCGACCGCTTCCGCCAGGGGCAATACTGAACAGTCGTTTCGGATCAACAACTCCATCCGATGCCTCAGCGCCTCCTGGGACATATAGAGCGCCGGGTTCCAGATGTGCTCGTCGTCCTGGGAGATTCCATGGTACGCGAGGATGAGGAGTCGCCTCGTTCGCCAGGAGCTCCGCCCCACAGCCGAGAGAATACCCATCCTCTTGCAGTGTTTCAGGAACGCAACCTTGGTTGACTTGAGCGCCATGACGGGGAAGGTCCTGCCTATTGGCTCACGAGAAGCGCTGCGCAGAGGAAGGATGAGCTGCTGCTAGCGGCGGGCTCGCAGGGCCACTTCAGAGACCAAGGGAGTCGCGAAGGCAGCCTGGCGCGACGCCTCCCGTCGTTGCGCACGCAGCCACCGGCGCGTCGCTGTGGCCAGCGACGCGAGGACGAACGCCGTCGCAAGATACTTCGCCGTCACCCTGATGCCACCCAGGTCGTAGGTCGCACGCGTGGCAGAATTGGTAATGCTGCTCCCCCGCAGCTGCACCACATTCAGAGCAAAGTCCACGGCCGCGAGCACGAAAACTGCCGCCAGTATCGCTTCTACGACGACGAGAACCCGCATGACACTGAGCTGGCGTCCTGCGATAGCCACCGCGCTCGCGAGCAGCATCCCCAGCGCGATGCTCAGAACCGAAGTGGAGAACAGTCCCTGACTCGCGTAGCGCCAGGCGACCGACGCCGGCTGCAGGGGCCACACATTGTTGATCCAGTCGGCCGGGGGAACGACAATGAGAAGCGCGGCCAGCACATACGCTGGCCGGCCCAGGTGCGTCAATACGGGCGACCTTGCTTCCGTCGTCACGGGATCGGGTTGTTCCGCCGTCAGGCGGACCGGCGCAGCCTGACCAGGCCGAGCCCCAAGAGTCCGGTCGCCAGCAGCACGATCGTCGCCGGTTCGGGTAGCGTCGCCGGAGGAGTTGGAGAGCCGGTATAATTAGCTCCGCCCCCGCCCCGCCCGCCGCCAGTCACGTACCCCTTCATCGACTCGGGTGTCCCGGCATGATCCGGATTGGCGTAGAGGGTCGCTTTGTTGTCGTCGAGCGGCTTAACGTTGAGCGCATTATAGTCGCTCGTGAAGCTTGTGTAAGCTGCCGCACCCCACCGCCATGTGACTGCGCCCGGCGTATCGGTCAGGAAGGTGCCGGTCCAAGTGACGGGTGTTACGCCGCCGGGAAGACCACTGGGAAGTGGCAAGGCCACGCCTGCGAGGAAGGCGTCCCCGTGGAAGCTGAGCGGCGCCGTTGTCTCCCAGCGGTTCAGCGCCACGTTGAAACTGGTTGTCGCTACGGTCGCCGTGGGAGAAAAAGTGAATACCGCGTCTGGCACGGCGACGTGATAGGTGACGCCGTTTGCAATGAACGCGATGCTCGAATTCACCAACCGCACAGTCCCGCCGCTCGGGCCGAGGCCGCTAACCCTGAAGATCGCAGTGAACCAGAGGTCGCTCCCGGGTGCGATGGCGATCCCATTGAAATTCGAGCTGATCGTGCTAGTGGTCTGTGCGCGGATGCCGCTGGGCAAGAGCGCCGCGGCAACGAGCGCTGTCAGCACGCGAGAGATTGCCATACTTGCTCCCCATGGTCTCTGGTCCGGGACGCCCGGCTCGGGATGAAGGGGGGGGCAAGATCCGTACCGCCAACCGCGCAACTGCTGGTCTTTCAACACGATGTGCTATCCCCTTCGGCGGTCGTCGGATGGAAGTCCGCGTGGTGGTGGATTGGGCTCGGCCCTGGGCCTTGATAAGTCACGCCCAGCGCGCGTGGGGGTGTTGCGCCGCCGAACAGTGCGAAACCGCTCGCGGAAGTGCTGTTGCCGCCCTGGCACAGTGTCGAGGCCCGCCCGCGAGGAATCCCTCCGGGCGTCTCGTAGCGCATGTCGTTGCTTCGGATCGTCTTAGAGGTCAGAACCGCAGCGGCGCCAAGCTTGCAACCGCCGCTCGGCGAGGCGGTGACGTGCGCCGAGAGTGCGGGCGGTTCTGAAGACGTCCATCGCAAGAGGGATCCGATGCTGGCAGCGCGAGGATCAAAGTGCCTGGTGACCGGGGCTGCCGGTCTTATCGGTTCACATCTCGCCGAGCGGCTCGTGACTCTTGGGCACGATGTCCGCGTGGTAGACAACCTCAGCACAGGTGATGAAGCGAATCTCGCGGGGCTTGACGGCGAGATCGAGTTTCTCCGGGGCGACCTGTGCGAGTTGGAGGTGTGCCGCCGCGCCGTCGCTGGGACGGACGTCGTGTTCCACCTGGCCGCGCTCGCCAGCGTGCCACGCTCGCTTGAGGACCCATGGGCCTCACACGCGGCGAACGTCAATGCCACAATCCGCTTGGTGCAGGCGTGCCTAGAGGCGGGAGTCTCGCGTATCGTTTATTCGAGCTCCAGCGCGGTCTACGGCGACACGACCATCTTGCCGCAGAGCGAGTCGTTCGGGCCCCTGCCGCGATCCCCGTACGCCGCCTCTAAACTCGCTGCCGAGCAGTATGTGCTGGCGTTCGCCCGTGCCGGAAAGATCGAGGGCGTGGCGCTGCGGTACTTCAACGTGTTCGGGCCTCGGCAGCGCCGCAACTCCGCCTACGCGGCGGTCATCCCCAGCTTCCTCCACGCCTCGTTAGAGAAGGGCCCGGCCACGCTGCACGGAGACGGTCAACAAACGCGGGACTTCGTCTACGTGGACAACGTCGTCGACGCGAACATCCTGGCCGCATCGGCGTCCGCAAGAGTCGTGAGTGGCTGGGCGATCAACGTTGGCAGCGGGACCAGAACGTCCTTGCTTCGGCTCATCGGCATGGTCGGCGCCATCACCGGACGCCAACTAGGCTACGTGCTACGGCCTCCCCGTCCTGGCGATGTGCGCCACTCAGTGGCGAGTCTCGAACTCGCGACGCGCCTCCTTGCCTACGAACCGCGCATCTCGCTGGAGGAAGGTCTGCGCCGCACATGGGCGTGGCTGATGGACGACAACGCGGTTGCCCTCCCTCCCGCAGAGCGCATGAGCGCAGTGCCGACTCTGTGATGACCGCAACCGCGGCGGTCGGTTTGGCGCTCGTCGGCCTCGGGGCCACCCACCTGGTGTACACGTACGTCGCTTACCCTTGGATCGTCGGACTCCTCCCGGTCCGCCCCCCCCGGCCCGCGACGGCTCCGGCCCCGCGGCTCGTTTCCATCGTGATTGCAGCCCGTGGCGCGGGCAGGGAAGTCGCGGAGAAGGTCCGTGATCTGTTGCAGACGGTCCGGCTCGACTGCGAGATCGTCGTGGTCCTGGACGGGCCGGATCCCGCGGCCACTACGGCGATGAGTGCTCTGCTCGGCGAACGAACCCGGCTGATCGTCTTACCGACGCCGGTCGGGAAGGCTGTAGCCCTGAATCACGCCGTCGCGGCAACGCGAGGGGAAGTCTTGATCTTCACGGACGTGCGGCAACGGGTGACGCCGGGAGCCGTGGAGCGTCTGGTCGGAGCGTTGCGCTCGCCGGATGTAGGGGCAGTGTCCGGGTTGATGGAAGTCGCCTCGCCACACGAACGCAGGGGATTCTTCGATCACTACTGGCGGAACGAGCAACGGCTGCGCGAGCGCGAAGCTGCGCGCGACAGCGTGGTTGGCGTGCTCGGCGCGCTGTACGGGACCAAGCGGGAATTGTGGCGCCCGCTGCCGGAAGGCCTTTTGCTGGACGATGTGCGGGTGCCCATGCACGTCGTGAAGGCCGGCAGACGCGTGGGATTCGACCCGTTGGCGATCGCGGTCGACGTCCCGATGGGTTCGGATTCGACCGAGTTGGTGCGGCGCGTGCGCACGTTGACCGGCAACTACCAGTTGCTCGCTTGGATGCCCTGGCTGCTCGATCCGCGACAAAACCGCATCTGGTGGCAGTTCCTGTCGCACAAGGTGTTGCGTCTGGCGACGCCGTTGACCAGCAGTTTCATCGGGGCGGGCATTTTGCTGCTCGCCGGTCGCTGGGCCGGCTGGCTGGCGGGCGGGGCGGCGGCTGTGATGCTGCTCATCTGGACCATCCCGGTCGTGCCGATCCGGTTTCCAGGAGCGAGAGTGCTTCGCGTGATCCGGAGTGGGGTGGTGCTTCACGTGGCGCTCATTCTGGCGGTAATCAACGCCCTGCGGCGGCGCTGGGACGTCTGGCACGAGCCGTTGAGGCCGACGTTTGAGAATGCGCGGCGACCGTAACGGCCGTGGCGCCGCGCACACCTCGTGAATGAGCTGCCTTTGCGCGGAGGAGTCGGGATGACCGCGGTGATGAAGCGCGTCAAGGTCGTGGCCGTGACCCAGAGTGACCCGTTTTTCACGGCTCGCTTCTTCCAGGCCTTCCTGGAGGAACGCGCCGGCGACCGGCTCGAGCTCGTGGAGATCGTGTTGCTGCGCAACTTCAACGAATCGAAGCCGGCGTTGGCACGTCGCCTCTTGAACCTGTATGGCCCAGTGGATCTGGTACGACTTCTGGGGCGGTATGCCGAGGCCGCTGTCTCCGACCGTCTCGGGCGGCCTCGCACTGTCGAAGCAGTGGCCTCGCGGCACGGCGTACCGGTGCTGCGGCTCTCAACGATCAACGATGAAGCGTATCTCGGGACGCTCGCGGCCCGCGGCGTCGACGTTCTCCTCTCGGTCGCCGCACCTGAGATCTTCGGGCGCCGGGCGTTGAGCGCCACGCCGCATGTGCTGAATGTGCACAGCGGACAACTGCCGCAGTACCGCGGAATGATGCCCACGTTCTGGGCCCTTCACAACGGAGACCAGCGTGTCGTGGTCACGCTGCACGAAATGACCGAGCGCCTGGATGCTGGGGCCCTGATCGCGGAGTTCGCCGTCGCCGTGGGACCGGCGGATTCCGCGTTCGACGTCGCGGCGAGAGCGAAGACCGTCGCCGGGCGCGAGGCAGCGCGATTGTTGTCCTTGATCGGCACGCCAGCGTGGCCGGAGCGCCGCCCGATCCCGGCGATAAACGAGCACTACTACCGGTTCCCCACGCGGCATGACGCACGGCGCCTGCAGGCGAGGGGGAGGCGGCTGGTGTGACCGACCCCGTGTTCCTGGCCTCCTTCGACGTGGAAGACTGGTTCCATGCCGAAAACCTGTGGTCGAGCCTCCCCAGCGCTGATTGGTCATGTCTCGAGGCACGGGTCGAGCGCAATACGCACGAATTGCTCGATATCCTCGCCGAGAGCGGGGTCAAGTCCACGTTTTTCGTGCTAGGGTGGATCGCCCGACGGCACCCGGGGGTGGTTCGCCGGATCGTCGCAGAGGGACATGAGGTCGCGAGCCACTCGGACGTACACGTGCGACTCTACTACCTGTCGCGGAGAGCGCTGACACAGGACCTAGCGCACGCGCGCGATTCTCTGGAGCAACTCGCCGGCGTTCGCGTGTGGGGCCTCCGGGCGCCGACTTTCTCGATCAGCGACGCCGTCCTCGATTGCCTCGCCGAGTCAGGCTACTGGTATGATTCGAGTTTCTTCCAGTTCAAAGGGCACGACCGCTACGGCCGCGTCTCTACGCGGATCGACCCGGAGCACTCCGTGGTCCCGGTACGCCCTGGTCTCCTGGAGCTGCCGATGTCACGGGTTAGCATCGGCGGGTTTGCCGTGCCGTGGTCGGGAGGAGGCTACTTTCGCGTCATCCCGTACCGGTGGTTTCGGTGGGGCGTGACGAGACGGCTGCGCGCTCACTCATGGTTCATGTTCTACTTTCACCCGTGGGAGCTGGATGGCGAGGAAGTTCCACCGCGCGGCATGCTGGGGTCTTTGCGGTTGCGGGCCTACGCCGGCCGGGGGCGCATGCGGAGAGACCTGCGGCGCCTGCTGGCCGAGTTCGGCTCGGCGCGGATCGACCAGACGCTGCGCTCGATGGGGTACGGACCGCCGGGCGAGCGGGACCCCATGACGCTGCACGTGGCGCTGGGGGAACCGCGGCGGTGACATGAGCGGTCGAGCGGTTGGGGCACGAGCCCCGACGGAGGTGCGACCGCCGCGATTCTCTTCTCGTGACGGGTTTCAGGGCACCACGCCGGCGGTGGCAGCCATCACCGCGTCGATATCTGCACCGGGGTCGCGCCCGTTGGTGCCTTGGTTCTTGTAGGGACTGCTGGCGGCAAGGTGGTAGTCGCCGGCGGCCGCGTTCACAAACCCGATCGCGCTGGTGCTCGCCGGATAGAAGTTGTTGGTGGGATACCGGCTCGCCGGGGCTGTCGGGATGACGTTGCGCGCGAAGCTCCAGCCAGGGAGGTGCAGATCGAGCGTCGGCGTCCCGTCGGGGGCGTCGTCCGACCGAAAGCCATAGAGCCCATAGCCGACCACGTTGTTCGAGAAGGCGAAGTTGGTGACGGTACCGCCCATCATCTCCATCGTCATCTGGTCCACGTCGATGCCGGTTTGGGTGTAAATCTGGACATCGTGCATGAGCGCGCCGCTCCCGATCTGGAAGAGGCGTCCGTTATTGCTCCCGCTGCTCCAGGTCGCCGAGGTTATGTCCTGCCAGACGTTATTGTCGAGGCGCACGCGCTTCGTATAGTCATTGCTCGGGCCCTCCCCCGAGCTCTGCCGAAGATCCAACCCCCCGGCCGCGTGGCGGATGATGTTCTCGCGAATCCAAACGTCCTCGGTGACCGACCACGGCGCGGTGAGGTTCTGGTTGACCGTCCAAACCAACATGGCGAACCCCACCTGCGCATCCGTCCAGCTGTGCTCGAACACGTTCCCCTGAATCAGCACGCGCCGCCCGAGCTTCAGTTCGAGCAGGTTCTTGGCCGTCCAGACCCCCCGCCAGACGAGCGGCTTGTTGAAATAGTTGCGCCGGATCTCGATGTCTGAAGGCACGAGGTCTTGGATGCCAGGATCCTCTCCTCCGAACATCAGGTTCTCGCCCGAGCCTTCGAGGTAGGTGTTCACGATCTTGAAGGGGCCCGGGCCGTTCCAGCCACAGATCGCCTGGGCGTCGAAGCCTTGAGCGTGACACTCCGAAAGGTACGAGTCGATCACGGCCGTCGCGGCGCCGTTCAGCGCGACACACCGACTCACGCTCACGGTCGGCGTGCCGTGGACATACACCCGATCGAGCGTGATGTCGTGCGGGACTTGCGAGAGCGAGGTCTGCACCGAACTCTTCTGGCCTAACAGGACGATCCCATAGTTGAGCGTGACCCCGGCCGCGACGGTGATCTCGACGCCCACGATTCGGAAGTGGTGGGCGCCGGGCGCCGTCTGGAGGGCCGGCCCGACATCCGGGCTCACTAACTTGGGCAACACAGAGGCGTAGGCAGGCGAGATGCGCTGCCCCTCAGTCGGGAGATTTGCAGCCGCGGTAGACGAGCGGATGGTGATCCAGCCCGTTCCCGGCTTATTCGGCAGGGTGAACGAGCCGACGAAGGTCGCACCGGCCGCGAGCACGATCTCGTCGCCGGGCTGCGCGGCGTTCAGGGCCGCTTGCACGTCCGCCCCGGCCGGGACGTTGATGGTGGCACCGCCGGGCGGTATGTAGCGCGTGTCCAGGAACACGCGGGGCAGCTGCGGATCGACCAGCAACCGCGCCAGATTCGTCGGGCCACCACGCTCGCAGGCTGCCACCCCGGCGCAGACGACCACGGGCCAGAATGCTCTCCACGCTACCGCGCACACCGTGACTGCCTCTCCTATCCCGAGGGCCCACATCTCCATGCCCGCCACCTTCGACCAGCGGCGGCCGCCGCCCCGTCGGCGCGGCATGCGCCACGCCACGTCGTCGTCCGTCCGGACGCACCCCGGCAACCGAACGGTATCCGCGTGTGCATGCCTCGGTCCGTGATTTGGGTCATGCGCCCGGTGGGCAGCTCTATCTCTCATCTTAAGAGGTAGTTACGGCTACTCGGTTTGAAAGAAGAAGTCGGATTAGTCACGCGGCACGCGATGTGCGCACATCGTGGGCTCCGCACCTTGTGAACGGCGCGGCGGGCAAGGGCATCGGGGAGCGGGTCCAATGCGCGACCACAGCCGCGTGGGGATACAATGACCGCCAATGCAAGGAGTTACCCTCCTTCCGGTACGCCAGTGACGGCTAAGGGGCTCGTCGCGCTCCGGGAGCCACCGTCTTCATTGCTGCGCCAGTCGACGGCTCTTCTCATCGGGCGCGGGCTGGGCTTTGCGTTTTCCTTCGGAGTTCCCCTGATCCTCGTGCGGGCCTTGGATCAGTCGACGTTCGGTCAATACAAACAGTACTACCTGATCGCGACGACAGCGGCCCAAATCGGAGCGCTGGGTCTGCCGTGGAGCCTGTTCTATTTCCTCCCTGCCGAAGGAGCCCGACGAGGCCGCTATGTGACAGGCGCGCTGAGTCTGCTGAGCCTCCTGGGGCTGGTGGTCTTCCTCCTGGCTGTGCTGTTCGGGCCTCGGCTCGCGAATTGGATGAGCGCACCCGACCTCGGGCGAGTCATGCCGCTTCTCGGCTTGTATGCGGCCCTGACGCTCAGCACCCAGTTCGCCGAAGACCTCGCGGTGATCGAGCAGCGCCCTCGAACCGCGGCCGCCATGCTGTTCCTCAGCGAGGCGAGTCGCGTGTCGCTGCTCGTTGGGGCGGTACTGGTATGGGGGACGATCCAGGCAATCGCGTGGGCCAGCATCGTCCACGCATTGCTGCGTGGGGCGTACCTCGCGTGCTATTCGGCCCATCTGTACGGCCGCCACCTCAAAGACGTGACCCCGTCGGTTTGCGTCGACCTGCTGCGGTACGCGATTCCGTTCGGGGGCGCCGTCGCCGTCGAGACTGCCCAGGGATATCTGCACCAATACTACGTCGCCGGAGTCTCTCCCCCCGCGATGTTCGCCGTTTACGCGGTCGGCTGCTTTCAGGTACCCATCGCCAACATCGTCTACACCGGCGTCGCCGATGTCGCACTCGTGCGAGCCACAGAGTATGCCAAAGGTGGCGAAGGCGAGGCGCTGGTTCGCCTGTACCGAGACGTCGTCCGTTTGCTCAGCGCGTTCTTTGTGCCCACCTACCTGTTCGTTATGGTGTTCGCCTCCGTGACCATCAGAGTGCTGTTCACCGCCTCCTATCTCGCCGCCACCCCGGTTCTTCTGGTTTTTGCCACGACGCTGCTGCTGCTGCCCCCCGCCGATCACATCATCCTCCGCGCGAAGGCCGAAACGCGGTTCATCCTCCTGGCCGATCTGGCGGGGCTCGCCCTCACCGCACTGCTGCTCTTGCCGCTGTACCGCGTCTTCGGCCTGGCGGGCGCGGCGGCCGCCTACGTCATCGGCGCGGCCGTTGTCCGGGGCTTGGGCCTCCTGCGCGTGCGTTGGCTCCTGACCGAGCCGTGGAAACGCATCCTCCCGCTGCGGGCCCTGGGAGCGATCGCCCTGAGTGCCGGGATCGCGGCCGCCGCCGCTGTCGCCTCTACCCGTTCCTTGGCCCCGGTGCCGAGGCTGTTGGTCGGCGCGGCCGTGCTCGGGATCAGCTATCTTCTGTTGGCGTGGCATCTCAACGTGTTGACGAAAGAGGAACGACGGCGCGTGACGCGATACCTGGGTCGCCTGGCGCCGAGCTCTGGTCTGGGAGGTGAGCCCTGATGCTCTCTTCAGATGGTGTCGTACACCCGGTAGCTGCGGCGGTGCGCCGCGGTCAGGTAGACGATCATTTCGCCCACGAGCCCCAAACCCACCAGTTGAACCCCAAGAGCGAGCAACAGGACTCCGAGGAGTAACAGCGGCCGGTTCGCGATGCCGACGCCCTCGAGCCGCTGCACGAGCAGGATTAGCGTGACAAGCCCGCCGGTGGCAAGAAACGTCGATCCCAGAAGTCCGAAAAAGCGCAACGGCTTCTCGGTGAATTTCGCCAGGAAGAAGAACGCCATGATGTCCAGCAGCCGCCGCAGGTAGATCCCCGGCTGGTAGAGCCTCGGTCGGGTGTCGGCCGCGTGTTGCGGCACGGATACCTCGGCCACGCGGTACCCCTCCCGCAACGCAAGCAGGGGGATGAACCGGTGCAGGTCGCCATACAGCCGGAGCGACTCGGCCACGTGGCGCGGCATCGCCCGCACGCCGCACCCCATGTCGTGGAAGTGGCCGCCGTAGACGGTATGGGCCAGAGCGTGAAACACGGCGGACTGCACGCGGTTGAACCACCCATCCGAGCGTGGGAACCGGCGAGCCACCGCCACGTCCGCCCCATCGCCCACGGCGTTCAGCAACTGGGGCAGACCTTGGGGCTGGATCTGGAAATACGGTGGGATCGTAACCAGCAAGCTTCCCCGGCTCGCCGCGATTCCGGCCTGCAGGGCCGCCGTCTCGCCGAACGAGTGCATAAAGCGAAGAATCCGAACCCGCTGGTCCTTCTGGCTGCGCGCCACCAGCGCCTCGGGGGGCGGGCCGAAGCCGCCGTCGACGACGAACAGGAACTCGTAGCGCGGCGTGATGGGGCTCAAGGCTGCGGCGAACGCGTCGTAGATGGCGCCAAGGTCGTCTGCGCGCCTGACTACCGGGACGATCAGCGAGATCATACCGCCTGCCGACTCATCCCCGGCCAGGCTGGTGACGGCGAGCGGCGCAACGGCGGTGGGCATCGCCATGTCATCCGAGCTCGCGAGCTGACGGCGTGTCCAGCGTGGCCTCGCGCTCCCCCCGGAGCGCCACCTCCGCCACGAGACCGAGCATCACCATGTAGAACGCCGTCCCGGCCCAGAGTAGCGCCGCGCCCGGCAGGACGAGCGCGCTTGCCTTCGCGACTCCGAACTGTGTCAGGGCCACGAGCCAGGCCGCGCCGAAGCACGCCGCGAGGGTGACTGACGGAAGCGCGGCAACGCAGAACCCGAGAATCGGTCGTGTCCGGAACGTCGTGATCATCTTGAGCGTGATCAGGTCAACCAACACCTTCACGGTTCGTGACAGTCCATACTTGCTGGAGCCGAACCGTCGCGCATGGTGGCGGACCGGCAACTCGGCGATGCGCGCGCCCAGACTTGCCGCGAGCGCCGGGATGAAGCGGTGCTGATCGGCATAGAGCACGAGCCGGTCGAGCAGCTCTCGCCGGTATCCCTTGAGCGAGCAGCCGTTGTCCTTGATGGACACACCCGTGAGCCACCCGATCAGCCGGTTTGCACACCAGGAGGGCAGCCGGCGCAGCAGCAGACCATCCTGCCGCTGCTGCCGCCAACCACAGACAAGGTCGTAACCCTCCTCGAGCTTCTCCAGAAGCGTCGGGATATCGCGGGGATCGTTTTGCAGATCGCCGTCGAGGGAGAAAACGGCCGCGCCGCGCGCGTGGTCGAAGCCCGCCATCAGCGCCGCGGTCTGCCCCACGTTGCGCGCCAATCGGACGCCGCGCACCCGGGGCGACGCGGCCGCCGCTCGGATGTGCTCCCATGTATCGTCGGAGCTGCCGTCGTCGATGAGGAGCACTTCGAAGGCCGGCACACGGGCCGCCAGCGCGCCCAGGATCGCCTCTACGAGGGGTGCGACGTTGGCCGACTCGTTGTACAGCGGGGCCACGACTGAGATGTCGAGACAGTCGCGGCCAGGGCCGTGCTGTTCCACGGGCGCCCTCCCGGGGTACCGGCACATTGAGGTGGGAGCAATGCGCGTTCCCGACCGATCTCCCCCGCAGGATGCCATAACAGACTATCGCACAAGCTGTTAGGCAATTCGACTCGATCCTCGGAGGAACCGCGATACTGTCCGTGCAGTCAACACTGTTGCCGTCGCGTGACAGTCGCCGGCGAGCCAAGACCCAGCAGCTCAGCCAGCTCGCGCACGCTGCCTGCCATAAGCGCCCAGCCGCCAGGGTCACGCGTAGCCCGCTAGCAAATGCTCGAAGAGAGTAGCGAACCCGGCGGCCATGCGGTCAGTGCTAAAGTGCGCCACCACCCGCTCGCGTCCCCGCTGACCCATCGCGGAGCGGGTGTCGGGGCTGCTGCAGAGTCGGCCAAGGCGATCTGCGAGCGGGGCCGCCTCACCCGGCGGCACGAGGTAGCCGGTCACCCCGTCGACGACGAGCTCACCGGTGCTCCCGGTATCGGTCGCTACGACGGGCTTCGCACCCGCCATGGCCTCCATCGCAGCGTTGGGGAATCCCTCATTCATCACAGAGGGGACCGCCAGCATGTCCACAGTTGTCAGGAAGGCGGGCACGTTGCTCACGACGCCGATCATGTGGATGCGCCGAGCAGCGGGCGAGCTGGCGACCCGAGCCGCGATCCGCGCCCGCTCGGGGCCGTCTCCTGCGATGACGAACTCGGCATCGGGCCAGCATTGCGCCAGCCGCTCCCGGCTTCCACAAACACAAAGTGACCCTTTTCGGGCCGCAGGTTGGCCACGACTGCGATCGTGGGCCCCCGGGCCGCGACCCCGTGCCGGCCTTGGGAAAGCGTGGCCAGCCGATCGAAGCGCGCTATGTCAATGCCGTTGTAGATGGCGACGACGCGATCGGGACGCAGCCCATCTCGCGCGACGAGCTGGCGCGCGATCACCTCGCCGTTGGCGACCACGGCGTGCGCAGAGCGGTGGCACCAACGCTCGATGCGCCGCTGGGCGGCCGTTCGTACCGTGCCCTCCTCGCGGCGGCAACCGATCACCACCGGCACGCCCGCCAGCCGGGCAAGCGGGATCGCGAAGACGTTGGAGTAAAAGTCGAAGCATTGCACGACCTGCACCCGGCGCCGTCGCACCAGCTGGAGAAAACGCCACGCCTGACGGAGCACTCCGGGCTTCCAGAACGCGGCGAGGGGAAGTGCCTCAATCGCACCGAGGTCCGGAGGCAGGTCCCGAATCAGCGGGCCATCCCGGCGAAAGCACGCCAATAGGGGCTCGAAGCGCGAGCGGTCGAGCGAGCGAACGAGCTCTACTGCCTGTCGCTCAGATCCACCCAACCGGAGGCTGTTGGTGAAGACCAGCACGCGGATTCGCTCATGCCTGGTCTGCGCGCGGGCGGCCGCGCGCGCAACGCCTAGCTGTTCCATCGCGTCATGCCAGCAATCTGGTCGGCTCCAGGCGTGCCCCAAGTCGATGGCCGATGCACGCGTTCGAGGCGGTCGGCCCAAGGCCTGTGGAAGACGACACTGCAAGAAAGCGGCTCAACGGCACCACGCGGCAGCCGTGACTGCCGTCTCTCGAGCAGCGCCCGAACTGTTGCACCAGCGTTACAACTGCCGTAGGTCGCGTGAGCTCGGGCGCAAGTTCGGGCGCTGCAATCGAGAAATGCGTCGCAGCTGCGAGGCGGAGTGAGTCGCGCGACTGGCACGGATTCCGCAACGGCCTGCCGCGAGACGGTGACGAGCGGTGCTTGGTGGAGGCGGCGGCCGCTCGGATGGGCGTCTGGCTGTCCGTCCGACGCCCCGTTTCGAGTAAGCGAGAAGGGGTGCGAAATGAACGGTGTGACGCCAGTCCGCTGTGCTCAGGTCTGGGTGACGGCTCCCATCGCGCGCGCAGTGGCTGGCGACGCGTCGCCTCGGACTTCGGAACGGCGGCGCGGAGTCAGCTTGTCGCTGCTCTATGGCGGCTTCTTGGTTTACACGGTCTCCATCGTCACCAACCGGCTGCCCGTCGCCGACATCGCGATGGTCGTCGCCTTGGTCGGGCTGGCTATACAGCGTAACCGGCTGCAGCTGCCCACATTTCTCATCTGGTTTGCCCTCTTTGTCGCCTGGTGCATCCCGGGTTACGCGGCGACGGTTTATCGTGACCAAGCGTGGGACGGCCTCGTCGTTGTCTCCAAGGTGTGGCTGATCACCCTCGTCGCGGCGAATGCGCTGTCATCAGGCAACCGGATTCGCTACTTCATGATCACCTACCTTGGCTGCTTCTTCGTCTACCCAGTGCGAGGGGCGTTGCACAACTACTATGTCGTGCACCATACCGTGTTCGGGCGAGCTGTATGGAACTACATCTACTCGAACCCCAACGACCTCGCCGCCCTGGCGCTCTTGCCCCTGTCTTTTGCTGCTGCGCTCCTCGTCACCGAGCGGCGCGGATGGGTGCGGATCGGTGCGTGGGGAGGAATCGCCGTGCTGCCGGTGCTCATTCTCTTGACCCAGTCGCGCGGAGGCATCTTGGCGCTCAGTGTTGGCGCTGCCATAGCATTGTGGGGCCATTTGCGGCATGTGCGGCCGCTGTTCTTGACCGCCGCTGCAGCCATCCTGATGGTAACGGTGACGCCTGCCAGCGTTTGGGAGCGTATGGCAGGTCTCTCGAAGGCGATCGACGCCCAGTCGCTCAGAGAAGCAGACCCGGAGGGATCAGCCGAAGCGCGCTATGGCATCTGGCAGGTGGCAGTCCGGATCATTCAAGACCACCCGCTCGTGGGCATCGGAGTGGGGACCTACCGT
>WNFX01000995.1_pt1 | contig 33126 bp, 37 predicted proteins | sample 5400111 | NCBI WGS metagenome assembly WNFX01 (sample SAMN13153363, study PRJNA577476) | soil metagenome | isolation source: 40 cm soil or saprolite under grassland replicate 1 | place: USA:California | collected 2016-06-15 | reverse complement strand
TCGGGCTCGGCTACGGCTTCGCTAGCGTGACGACCCTGATGAACCTGATCGGCCCGGCCTGGACGTCGGAGGTCCTGTTCTCCGCCCGGCGGTTCTCGGCCGCCCAAGCCCTCCAGATGGGCCTGGTCAACCGCGTCGTCCCGGCCGCGGGGCTGCGGGACGAGGTGATGAGCCTGGCCCGGGGCATCGCCCAGAACGCGCCGCTCACCCTGGCCGCGTGCAAGGCGGCAATCCGCGAGGCGGGACGGTCTCCCGATCGGCGGGATATGGCCCGGGTCGGGGCGATGATCGAGGCCTGCTTCCAGTCGGACGACTACCGCGAAGGCCAGCGCGCCTTTGCCGAGAAGCGCCCGCCCGCGTTCACCGGGCGCTGACGCCGTTCCGGCGTTTATTGCCGCATGGCTCGCACCATGTGAGCCGATGTCGGCAGGTATCTGCGGACTGTCCCTTTAGCCATTTGCGGCCTGGTATTCGAGAGGCGGCCACGCCGCGCAGCCCGGTCCACGGCAAGATGACGCCGGTCGCGGCGTACGACGGGCAAGGTCGCGGCGTACGACGGGCAAGTGAGTTCCACATACGGAGGGCAAGTGACGGGATTTGGTCCCCGGCGGTGCGGTAGCCGCCCACGGATGGGGCTCACTGTCAGCTGCGCCGCCGTGTTATTTGCGGCCGCCCTGTCGGCCGGGTGCACCCGGGCTTCCTCGGCTACCGCGCGATTATCGTCTCCCGCCCGGCCGCCCGCACCGCCGAGCCGCCACCTGCCGCGAGCACGCGGGGACGGCCAGGCTAGCCCGTGCTTGCCGCAGAACATGTTTCCGCCGGGAACGGCCGATGAGGTCATGGCTGGCCGGCTCACCATTTCACCGTTCCCCACGGTCACAATCGACGCCAAACGCGACGGCGACGTCGATTGGTCCCTGAATCCTTATCATCATCCCTCGTGGACGCTCCTCTATCGGTCCGCCGAATGGGTTGAGACCGTCGTCAACCGCTACCTGGCTGGCGGCCCAGGCGCGGCGGCCTACCGTGACCGTGCGAAGGCCCTGCTTCGTGACTGGCTGCGGGACGTGCCGGTCCAGGACCGCAACCCCAGCACGCTGGTCTGTTCAGTCGCGGCGTTCCCCGGCCAGAGCTGGATCGAGAACCAGATCCCGGGCCAGGTCGACCAGTACGCCCGGCATTGGATAGGAGCCTGGAACCACGGGCTGATGCAGGACCTGACGCTGCTGCGCATCGGCTGTGCCTACCCAGCGCAGGCGTGGGGCGGGCGTCCGCTGCGATGGCGCGCGCTGGCCCGGCGGCAGATGATCGCCGCTTTCGCGCCGAACCGGCTCGGCCCGGCGGTCGATGCCCAGGGCGTCCCGAACGAGCAGTCGACCGGCTACGCCAACTTCGTCTATCACCTATGGACTGTTGCCGAACGGGAACTCAGCGCCTGCGGCTATGCGGTGCCCGCAGAGATGAGCGACCGGGTGGCACGAATGCCCATGTTCGTCGCGCAGGCCACCCAGCCGGACGGCAACGTGGTGCAGATCGGCGACACCTACGCTGCGCCACCTGCACGGGTGCCTGGCACGCCGGTCGAGTACGCAGCGTCCATGGGGGCGGCCGGCTCTCCGCCCGCGCAGCGGGTCGCGGTGTACGCGGCCGGCTATGTGTTTGGCCGTTCCGGCTGGGGGATAACCCGGCCGCTGCGCAGCGAGTCGTTTTACTCCCTGCGGTTCGGCCGCGGTCGGCAAGTCCACGGCCACAATGACCACATGTCAGTGACCTACTACGCGCGCGGCCGCAACTTGATCGTCGACAGCGGCCATGTCGGGTATGAGGCCACCCCCTACCGTGACTTCCTGCGCTCGCCCAGCGCGAACAACGTCCTCGTCATGCCCGGCGTGCCGTTCTCCGCCACCGCGGGGACCACCCTGATCCGCCGCGCCATCGGCCCGTCGGGGCAATTCTTCGAATTCACCGACACCGCATTCGGCGGGCACCCCCGCGACCGCAGCATCTACATCTCGCAACGGCCTGACCTCATGGTGGTGCTCGACAGAGCCGGCGGCGCCCCCCTCTACCAGCAGCTCTGGCACCTCGACCCCGGCCTCACCGTCACCAAGGTGCAGCCCTCATACGCGGTGGCCGCCGCACCGGGTACCCGGCTGTGGATCCGCCAGGTAGCGCTGCCCGGCCAGGTCATCCCACCCGGGTCGACCCGGGTGATACGCGGGCAGGCGAACCCAGACCAAGGCTGGGTGTCGCGGCAGCCGCTGCAGCGCATACCGGCCTCAGTGATCTCGATGACCCGGGCCGGGCCCAGTGCTGCGATCCTCACCGTGATCGTGCCCACCAGCGCGGCGGCGGCCGTGACAACGATGATCACGTCGCGGACGGACGGCCGGTACCGCCTCGAAGTGCGCATCGGCGGTAGCACCGTGCTGCTGCGGGTGAGTCCTGGCGGTTACATTGAGCGCGGCTGAGCCGATGGGCGCTGGCGCCGCGCACGAGGATGCTGAGGTCGGGGATTGCGCGGAGCGGGGCTGTTTCGCGCGGGAGGGAAGGCACAGTGCCTGGTCACATTCCAACTGGCGACATCCATCACCTCCGGCTCACGGTGACTGACGTGCGGCGGAGCCGCCAGTTCTACACCAGCCTGCTCGGCTTCGAGGTGGCGGTGGAGTCGCCACCGGCGGAGGACCCGTCGGCGTGGTGTCGCTGTCCGGCGCGCCGGCCCAGATCGAGCAGCCTATATGCTCATTTGGGTTTGTCCGTGGGAGCGGGGGTCGCTGATGGCCGAGGGACTGAACCCGATCGAGGCCGGCAAGAAGCTGCATGAACACGGCGAGTCGGTGCACCAGCAGACCGAGCCAGAAGACGATCACGCCGGTGCCGGCGAGCGTCATTCCCGTATCGTGCAGATCTGCGAGGCCCTGCTCCTCGCGCTCGTCACGGTCACGGCCGCCTGGGCGGGCTACTCGGCGGCGCGGTGGGGCACGGCGTCGCGCGTCGAGATTGCCCAGTCGTCCACGCTGCGCGCGGTTGCCTCCCGGGACGACCTCACCGCCCTCTCGCTCCGCAATTTCGACGCTTCGACCTTCAACGCGTGGTACATCGCGTTCACCCTGAACAACCCGCAGAAGGAGGCGATCGCGGTGCGCCGCTTCCGGCCCGAGTTCCGGGTCGCCTTCAACGCGTGGCTGGCGACCGACCCGGTGCACAATCCGCATGCCCCGCCTGGCCCGACCTACATGCCGCAGTACAAGCTGCCGGCCCAGGCGCAGGCCAACAAGCTCGACAGCGAGGCCGCCGCGAGGTTCCAGGAGGGCAACCACGCCGGGCTCATCGGCGACGACTACGTCCGGATCACGGTCTTCCTCGCCGCGGTGCTGTTCCTGGTCGGCATCGGCAGCTCGTTCAAGCTGCACGGTGTCCGCTACGCGCTGGTCACGTTCGGCAGCGTGCTGTTGCTTCTTTCGATCGTGCTGATCCTGCGGCAGCCGGGCCTTCCTAGCTGACCTGCTGCCCGCGCGACCTGGGACTATGCGTGACAACGCCGTCGCTTTAAAGTTAGTCGTGATGAGGCCCTTGAGATGGCCGTGCGCCCGGTCAGATTCCACAGACCGCGCTGGGTGGTCGGCCGTGGTCGCGATTGGGGGAGCGATGGCTTCATGAGCAAGATTTCGCCCGGCGTTCTTGCCCCGCCGCACGAGGTGCTCACGCCTGATGAGTGGCGCGCCAGGGGCCGCGAGCGGCGCAAGGTTGCCGCCCGGTCGAGCCATGCACAGTGGGCACCGCCGGAGGACCGGCCCGACCCGATCACCATTCTCGAGGGGCAGGCGAAGATCCGGGTACCGGATCTGGTGCCGATCCGCTACGGGCGCATGGCCGCGTCGCCGTTTGCCTATTTCCGTGGCGCGGCGGCGCCGATGGCATGGGATCTCGCGCACACGCCGACGACTGATATCCGGGTGCAGGCCTGCGGTGACGCGCACCTGTTGAACTTCGGCATGTTCGCCTCGCCTGACCGGCGGCTGGTCTTCGACGTCAACGACTTCGATGAGACGCTCCCGGCGCCGTTCGAGTGGGACGTCAAGCGCCTGGCGGCCAGTTTCGCTGTCGCCGCGCGGGACAATGGCTTCCCGGACGCTGAGTCCCGTACCGCGGCGCGCCTAGCGGCCCGCAGCTATCGCACCGAGATGGCCAACTACGCCGCGATGCGATTCCTCAAGGTCTGGTACTCCAGGATCGATGTCGCCGAGGTGACCAGGCTGTTTGATGCGCTGCAGCCGAAGGAGGCCGTGCGCCGCCGCCGCCAGGACATCGCCAAGGCGCAACGCCGCACCAGCCTCAAAGCGTTCCTGAAGATGTGCGATCAGGTCGAGGGGGAGTACCGCATCCGGCCGGCCCATCCGGTGATCGTCCGCTTCCCCATCGAGCTTTACCCCGGCGTCCTCAAGGAGTTGCAGAGTGCTGTGGCGCTCTACATGGACACACTGGAGGAGGACCGGCGCGAGGTGCTGCGCCGCTTCTACTTCGGCGACTTCGCGCGCAAGGTCGTCGGCGTCGGGTCGGTCGGCACCGAGGCCTTCGTCATGCTGCTGCTCGGCGACCGCGAGGACGAGCCGCTGTTCTTGCAGATGAAGGAGGCACAGGAGTCGGTGCTGGCCCCGTTCGCGGGCAAGAGCGAGTACACGCACCAAGGCGAGCGGGTGGTCAGGGGCCAGCGGCTGACGCAGGCCGCTACCGACCCGTTCCTGGGCTGGACGAGCGGCGTCGGGACCAACGGCACGGCCATCAAGGACTACTACGTCCGCCAGTTGCGCGACATGAAGGGCAGCATGAGCGTCCCGTTGATGGACCCGCTCCAGCTCAACTATTACGGCAGGCTTTGCGGCTGGGCGCTCGCCCGCGCGCACGCGCGGACCGGGCGGGCCACCGTGATCTCCGGCTACCTGGGCGCGAGCGAGGACTTCGACAACGCCATCGCGGATTTCGCGATCGCCTATGCCGATCAGAACGACCGGGACTACCGGCTGCTGCTCGAAGCCATCTCGGCCGGGCGCGTACTGGCGACAATGAATCAGTGACAGCGAGGCTGGCGGACAGCGAGGCCCGCGGACAGCGAAGCGGGCGGACGGCGAGGCCCGGTAGCCGCGCTCTCAGCGAGCCCACCCGGTCAGTGGCCATCCGCGCGTACCGTCGCCCCGCAATCCCCGGCCGAGCATGATTCGTTATCGTGTCAATCCGCCCCGCGATAGCTGTTTCCATGATCCCGGAGACTTTTCAGGGATAATCCCTGAAAAGTCTCCGGGATCATGAAATGGCAGGGGTTCGATCGCGGAGGTTCTACACGGTAACGAATCATGAGCAGACACGCGCCCATGGCCGTCGCAGCGACATCATGGTCGCATGGTCGAGGTGCGCGTCATAGACGCCGCTGGCTGGCGGGCCTTGCGCGATGTTCGGCTGGAGGCGTTACAGGACGCTCCCTACGCCTTCGAGTCCACGTATGAGCGTGAGGTTGCGTTCGTCGAGGCTGACTGGCAGCGCAGGATCGCCGGGGGCGGCAGTTTTCTGGCCTATGCGCCTGAGCTCGCCGCCGCGCCGATAGGCATTGTCGGCGGATTCGAGGCCGAGCCCGGAACGATTGAGCTGGTCTCGCTGTGGGTGCATCCGCGGGCACGGGGGCACGGGGTGGGCGAGGCGCTCGTCGGGGCGGTCCGTGGCTGGGCCCGGGCGAAGGGCGCAGCTCGCGTGCACCTGTGGGTGACCCAGACCAACGGCAGCGCCCGTCTGCTGTACGAGCGGTGCGGGTTCGGGCCGACGGCCGAACGCCAGCCACTGCCCTCTGATCCGGGGCTGTTCGAGATCGGCATGGTGCGTTCCCCGTGACGGCAGGTGCTCAGGCCGTAGCGTTCTGCGGGCTGGTCAACTGCTCTGCCGCATGGACCACTTGGGCGTCTGTGGCATCGATGGCGGTCGGACCGCCGGGGATCGGCGCGAACCAGATGTGGAGCATGGGGGGACTCATGCGATTCACCGAACCGGCGGGACAGGTCGGATCCATCTCCCCGACGACGCCTCGGCCGCCGCGGCCGAAGCAGAGGTTGGTATGCACGTGCCACTGGGTGAGGCAGCCACCCGGGTCGGGCGTCGCGGCCTCCAGCGGTGAGTCGATGTACATGACGGCGACGAGTACCGCGCCCTTGGGCGTATTGGCGTACACGAGCGACTGCGGAGCGGACGGATCGATCACTGGGCCGCCGAAGAGTGTGGTCCTGTAGTTGGCCGGGTTGATGTAGTGGACGACCGGCAGGCCGGTCGGAGTCACCGGCCGGAACCCGTCGGCTTTGGCCACGGCCAGGCTCTGGTACCTCTTGGCATCGGCCCACGTGGTGTTGACCAGGCTGACGGTGGCTGATTCTTGGGCCGCGGTTGGGGTCTTTGTGCAAGAGCTGTTGGCCATCTTCATCCCGGGCGCCATCTGCATGCCGGGATCGGGCATGGCCACGGGACCAGCGGGCGAGTTGGTGGCCAGGCTGACCGACGCCGTCTTTCCCGTGGCCATGCCGTTCATGTTCGAGCTCGATGAGGCCTGCGGCGCAGCGGCCGCGCTGGCGGTGCCCGAGCCCATGCTCATTACCATTTCCGGTCCGCCGTCGACCAGCGACACGCTCAGGAGCACCATGGCCAGTCCCGCCACCGACGCCAGTGCGCCTGTCGCCCATGTTCGGGGCACTGTTCCGCCGAGCGGGCGCAGGATGAGCAGCACCGCTCCCACGACGATCAGGGCTTCGCAGGCCGTGCAGAAAACATCGCCGAAGCCGACCGTCTCCACGCTGTGCGGGGTGGGTCCGATAACATCACCCACGGTCCGGGTGACCAAGTAGACAGCGATCACCGCAGCGTTCAGCGCAGCACCCACGGCGAGCAAGGCGCGGGATGGCCGAACCATCAGCCCGACGGCCCAGGCCAGTTGCAGCCAGGCCGCCACCAACATGAAGACACCGAACGCCCAGTACTCCTCGAAGTGCTGACCAGAGACGGCGAAGTGAATCACGGCGGCCACCACACTTGTGATCGCCAAGCTTCTGAGGAGCAACAGGCGCCAGGTGGTGGTGGCCGATCGGTCCATCCGGGTCTCCTCCAGCGGTTCGGGGTTCGGGTGAGCTTGGCGCGCTAGCCTCCGCAGATCCGTCCGGTCCGGCACAGGCTCATCGACGGGGGAGAGGCTGGCCGCGACGGCGATTCCCTGGCTAGAATGTCAACCACGGTTGTCAATATAGCAGAATGTTAACTATGGTTGTCAATATAGCGGCTCAGCCCCCGTGAACCGCGGCAGCAGCGCACGTTCAATGACCGACGGAGAGGGGCGGGACAATCGAATCCCAGGCAGGACAGGTGGGTCTCGGCGTCGCCTTGCGCCGAGCATGGGTGGGCTACCGGCGTCGATTGGACGCCGAGCTGGCTGCTGCGGGCTTCGGCGATCGCGGCTTTCCCGACGGGCGAGTGCTGCGCATCTGCTCCCGGTGCGCCGAGACGACGATCTCGCAGATCGGCCGGGAGCTGGGCATCACGCGTCAAGGTGCGGGCAAAGTTGTCGCCAGCCTTCGCGATCGCGGGTACGTGACGCTCAGCGCTTCGGCGACGGACGGCAGAGAAAAGGTCGTGAAGCTCACCCAGCGGGCCATCGACTATCTCGCAGCTCACCGAAACGCGGCCCGAAGCATCGAGCGCCAGCTGCGTACCGAGGTTGGAGCCGAAGGTTTCGACAGCCTTCACCGACTTCTCACCGCGCTCGGAGGAGACGAGCAACCGCGCATGAGCGACTATCTACGCAAGTTCAGGGACTTGGACAGCCTAGGCTACCCCGAGGATTGACAGCAGACGGGGTGTCATGAGCCCGGCTGGTGGATCTGGATGTTACCGCCTTCTGGTGGGTCCGCCGCCGCCTACACTGACGTGACACATCAGCGGCAGCCGTTAAGGAGAATTATCCAAAACGGCTGCCGCAGTGAGTCACAATAGCGGGCGGGACCGCCACCCCCTCGCGATGGCGGCGACCAGGCCGGTCATCGACTGAACCGCCGGTTCCACCGGCCGGGCAACGCGCCCGATGCGGCCGAGTCAGTCGCAGCTTTGGAATTGGTACATGTACCAGCCGGGGTTGATGGCTGGCGCAGCGATGAAGATCGCCTCGCCGTGCCCGGACCGATGCTCGCTGGCCGGGAAGTCGTGCCTGAAGTAGCACGTGTAGTCGCCACGGGGATTGGGCGAGCAGTACTTGAGCTGCAAGTTGAAAGCGTCGGAACGCATGTCAAGCACGCGTCTGAAGGCTCGCGGTTCGGTGACGTGATGCAGCGCCGCGATGTCATCGCTGTTGTACGCAGCGGCCAGGTACGTCATGGCGGCCTGCGGGGTGTCGAAGTGCGGCCCGGTGTACCCGGATGCCCATGTCCGCTTCGCCGCAGTACCCGCCGTGGCTGTGGGCCCGTGCCCGGCCGTGTCAGCGCGCAGGGCCAGGTGGTGCCGCGGGCGCTGCGGCGATGCCCTCGGGCGGTACGGTCGCCGTATGATCACGTCTCGCTTCGTCATGCAACTACATGACGCGACGACGCTGCATTTCGATTTTCGGATCCTGGTGGGCGGGGTCCTTCGCTCATGGGCGGTGCCGAAGGGGCCTTCGCTTGATCCCGCTGTCCGCCGCCTGGCCGTGCCAGTTGAGGATCACTCCCTGGAGGCTGGTGATTTCGAGGGCCGGCACCAGGGACAAGCCCGCGGCAGCGGCGCTGTGATCATCTGGGACGAGGGCCCGGCTGAAATCCACCGCGACGAGCCGGGCCATTTGTCCGTCACTTTGCATGGCACGAAGCTGTCTGGTGGCTTTGCCTTGAGCCGCACGGGGGAGCGGCGCTGGATTCTGGTCAAGGTCCGAGACGAGGAGGCGGTGGCGGGCTCGGATATCGTCGCCGAGCGTCCGGCCAGCGTCCGAACCGGCAAGACCTGGGAGGATCTGGCCGCACCTGGCGAATGAGCGCGCGGCAGCTGGGCGGCACACGCCTCACTGGTCGTCGGTCAGCCGGGCTGCTCGGGCGTGGAGGTAACGCTGTTGCGGGAAGCTGATCGATCGTCGGGCCGCCGCTTGGTAGGCGTCGCGCGCCGCCGCGCGATCGCCGGCCATCTCCAGCAGGTGCGCGCGGACCGCGTGGAGCCGGTGGCCGCCGGCGATCCGCTCGTCCGCCTCGAGCTTTCCTAGCAGGTCAAGCCCCGCGCGCGGGCCACGGACCATGGCGAAAGCGACGACGTGGTTCAGTGCCACCACGGGGTTGTCGGAGATCTGCATCAGCAGCTCATATAGCGCCATGATCTGTGGCCAGTCGGTCGCCTCGGCACTCGGCGCTTCGTCGTGGATCGCGGCGATCGCCGCCTGGAGCTGGTACGGGCCGGTTGGCCCCCGGGGAAGGGCACCGGTGATGAGGGCCACGCCCGCAGCGATGTAGTCGGCGTTCCATCGGCTTCGATCCTGCTCCGCCATCGGGATCAACTCGCCGTCCGGCCCGGTACGCGCGGGCCGGCGTGCGTCGGTGAGCAACATGAGCGCAAGCAGCCCCGTCACCTCGCCGTCATCGGGCAGCAGGTGGTGGACCATGCGGGCCAGCCGGATCGCTTCGGCCGACAGCTCACTGCGCTGCAGGTTCGGCCCAGACGTGGTGGCGTAGCCCTCGTTGAAGATCAGGTAGAGCACGTGGAGAACCGCGCCGAGCCGTTCGGCGCGCTCCGGGCCCGCAGGCATGCGGAATGGAATACCGCTGTCCTTGATGCGCTGCTTGGCCCGGCTGATTCGCCTGGTCATGGTCGCCTCAGGCACGAGAAACGCACGGGCGATCTCCGCGGTGGTCAAGCCGCCGACCGCCCGCAAGGTCAGCGCGATCTGCGAGGCCGGCGACACCGAGGGGTGACAGCACATGAACAGCAGGATGAGCGTGTCGTCCGACTCCGACGCGCTGCCCCCGCCCCCGGCTTGGTCGGCGGCGGGCGCCAGCCATTGGTCGGGCAGTGTCCACCGGGCGACGGTGTCTTCACGGTGCTGGCGAGCCTGCTCGCTGCGCAGCAGGTCGGTCAGCCTGCGCGAGGCGACCGTGATCAGCCAGCCTCGCGGATGGTCAGGGATGCCCTCCTTCGGCCACTGCATGGCGGCGGCGATGAGCGCCTCTTGTGTCGCGTCCTCGGCGGGCCCGAAATGCCCGTACCGCCGTACCACCGCGCCGAGGGCCTGCGGCGCCAGCCGGCGCAGCAGGTCCTCGACCTCGGTGTCAGGCACGGGAGCGGTCAGACGTCAAGCTCGGCAAAGGAGTCGGCGATCGGCCGCACGTCCACGACGCTGTCCGCGTAGGCACCGCTCGGGCCTGGGCAGGTCAACAGCCGGGCGGCGATCTCGGTCGCCCGATCGAAGCTTTCACACTCCACGATCCAGAAGCCGGCCAGAACCTCCTGGGTTTCGGGATACGGCCCGTCAGTCACGGCCGGCACGCCGTTTTGCAGCTGGATTCTCCTGGTATGCACCGGAGCGGTCAGGCCTTGGGTGTCAACCAGTTCCCCCGAGTCCTCCAGGTCCTTGTTGAACGACCCCATGAACGAGTGCATCGCCGCGATGTTCTCCGCGGACCAGGCTGGTTTGCCTGTGGCCTTCCCGGTCAGGATGTCGTAGTCGTGCTGCGAGCCGTAGATCAAGATCATGTACTTCACGATCTCTCCTCCCATGCCGGCACCTCTCCCGGTGCCTCTCGCCAGAGACGTCGAGGCCACCGGCCCGTACCGGACGTCCGCCCGCCACCAATTCGTGATTATTGCCGAGCAAGGAGCGCACAATCTTCTCGCCGGTGTCGATTCCAGCGGCCGGCGTTCGTGAACAGGGATGAAGGGACCGGTAAGGTGCCGGCCCAGGTGAAGGGAGAATCGACGTGAAGCAGTACCTGCTCTCCGTGCACATGGTCGAAGGCGAACCCACCCCCTCGGAGGAGACGATGCAGCGGGCGTACCAGGCGGTCGACGCCTTCAACGCCGACCTTCAATCAGCCGGGGCCTGGGTGTTCGCTGGCGGCCTCCACCCGCCCGCCACGGCCACGGTCGTCCGCTCCCAGGGTGGCCAGGTGGTCACGACCGACGGGCCGTTCGCGGAGACCAAGGAGCAGCTGGGCGGATTCTGGGTCATCAAGGTCTCCGACCTCGACGCGGCGCTCGACTGGGCGGCCAAGGGATCTGCCGCGTGCGGCGGGGCGGTGGAGGTCCGGCCGTTCCAGGAGGGCCCGGAGGAGTAATCGTGCCGAGCACGGACGCTGCCGCCATCGAGCGCGCTTTCCGGGAGAGCTCGGGACGTGCGGTAGCCACTCTGGTCCGCGTCTTCGGCGATATCGACCTCGCCGAAGACGCGGTCCAGGAGGCCTTTGCCGTGGCCGCTGAGCGGTGGCCGGCCGCCGGGGTGCCGCCCAACCCTGGCGGCTGGATCGTCACCACGGCCCGCAACAAGGCCTTGGATCGCCTCCGGCGGGAGTCGTCCCGCTTCAGCCGCGAGGCACAGGCCGCCCAGCTGCACGCCGACGCCGAATCACCAGAGGTGGGACCAGTGCACGACGACCGCCTGCGGTTGATCTTCACCTGCTGTCATCCCTCGCTTGCCGCCGAGGCCCAGCTTGCTCTCACTCTGCGGCTAATCGCCGGGCTCCAGACGCCTGAGATCGCTCGCGCATTTCTCGTGCCCGAGGCGACGATTGCCCAGCGTCTCGTCCGGGCCAAGCGGAAGATCCGCGACGCGGGCATCCCCTACCGGGTTCCGCGCGACGCGGAGCTGCCCGACCGGCTCCCCCTGGTGCTGGCGGTCATCTACCTCGTCTTCAACGAGGGATACACGGCCTCGGCCGGTGACAGCCTTGTCCGCTCCGAGCTGTGTGCCGAGGCTATCCGCCTCGCGCGGCTGCTTGCCGAGCTGATGCCCGACGAGCCCGAGGCTGCGGGCCTGCTGGCGCTGCTGCTGCTGACCGAGGCCCGCCGCCACGCCCGCACCGGGCCCGGCGGCGCACTGGTCCTGCTCGCCGACCAGGACCGGAGCCGTTGGGACCACGCCATGATGGCCGAGGGTCAGGATCTCGTCCGGGCTTGCCTGCGCCGCAACCGCCCTGGGCCCTACCAGCTTCAAGCTGCGGTCAACGCCGTGCACAGCGATGCTCCAACGGCCGCGGCAACAGAATGGGGGCAGATCCTCGCGCTCTACGACCAGCTGATGGCGGTGGCCCCGACGCCGGTCGTGGCACTGAACCGTTGCGTCGCCGTCGCCGAGGTGCACGGCCCTTCCGCCGCGCTCGAACTCGTCGACGAGCTCGGCCTCGATGACTATCACTTGTTCCACTCGACTCGCGCGGACCTGCTACGCAGGCTCGGTCGACGCGAGGACGCCACGGCCGCCTACAGTGCGGCCATCGCTCGCGCCGCCAACCGCGCGGAGCGGTCCTTCCTGGAAGATCGGCGCGATGGTCTGTCTCACCGCTAGCTCAAGGTGCAGCTGCTCAACGGCGCCGGGACCGTGCTCGCCACCCTGGCCACCTACTCCAACCTCAACGCAGCCTCCGGCTACACCCAGCACAGCTTCAGCTTGTCCGCGTACGCCGGCCAGAGCGTCACCCTCAAGTTCACCGGCAGCGAGGACTCTGTGGACCAGACCTCCTTCGTCATCGACGACACCGCCCTCAAGGGCTCCTGAAAACGCCGCGGCACAAGGGGAATGTGGCCTCAAGACGCAGTCGTGCCGAGCGCCGCGGCGATTTGCCTGATGGCGTCAGTCTCGGCGGGGCTCACGCTCTGCCCTTGCTCCCGGTGCGCGGCCGCGACCTTGTTCGCGAGGGTGAGGACGAAGCGCCGGTAGCCATCGACCTCGTCGGCCGCCGCCTTGCTGCCCAGCAGCGCCACCGCGTCGCGGAGGTGCTGGAGCCCGTCATTCCTGAGGTCTTCGGCAGAGCGGTACTTCGTGTGGTCCAGCCCGGGCTTGGCCGCGACGATCTCGTCGAGGAGCTCGCTCCCCCCGTGCTGCGCGCGCGCTTCCGCGTACGCCTTTGTCATCGCGATCGACTCGCGGAACATCCCCCCGCGCGCCGCCGTGACCACGATCATTCCGGCGCTCGGCGGGCCCTCGAGCACCACCGTCCATTCCTCGGGCGAAAAGGCCGCCTTCGTCGTCATTTCACGCTCCTGAGTTCAAGGGTAAGAATCCGAATCCCACTCAAGCGAAGATCCCCGGCCGGCGCCAGCCGACTCACGACGGCTGCTGGCGTTCCGGCGAACGCCCGCCGTCGGGTGCCGCGCCAGGAGCGGCCGGAGCTTTTGCGGCCAGGTCACCGACGCGGATGGCACCCGGTACCACCACATGTGTGTTCATTCCCCGCAGCCGCAGCTGGCGACCGAGGCCAGAGTTCACGAAGCGCATGGCCTCGGCGCCGAAGCGCTCGACGAACTTCGCGCAGCCGAGGTGCGGTGCACCGCTGACCTGCAATACGGCGTGGCCAACCGAGAGCAGGCTGCCCGTGGGGAGGTTGTCGACGCTGATGTCGAGGTCGACGTAGAGCTGGTCACCGGCCAGTGGCATCCGGTCGGTCCCCCCGGCGACGAGCTCGGCGACCCGGGCATTCATCACCGTCACCTGCCGTTGCGGGTCAGCCGCCCCGTCCGGCGTGCTCGTGCTGCCGCGTGTGAGCCAGTTGTCCCCGGCTAGCCCGGCAACCCGGTCGAGCACCGCCTCGCTCGGCAGATCTCGCTCGCCTGGCGCTGGGCGGCGAGCCATCAGAACCAGCCGGCCGGCGTCCCGCGGCGAGTCGCGGACGTGGTCGAGCCCCGCCGCCAGCCGGTCACGTGAAAGATGCTCCATGCCTCGATTCTCGCGGGCCACGCGGCCCGGCGCGATAGGGCGAGGCCGATCAGCCCGTGGACAATGGGGACCAGCCTGCTCAGCGAGGCTCGGGCCCGCTGAGTCGGCCAGCGCCGAGGGGGTGCCGATTGCCGTCTGACGTGCTGAGCGTGCGGGCGCTGAACCGCGCACTGCTCGCCCGGCAGCTGCTGCTGCGCCGTGCCCCGCTGCCCGCCGATGGCGCGCGGGGCGCGGAGAACGAGCGCGCGGCCCGCGTGCTCGAGACGGTCGAGCAGCTGGCTGGCCTGCAGGCCCAGGCGCCATTCCCGCCCTACTACGGCCTATGGTCGCGGCTGGCGAATTTCCGGCCGGACGACCTGGCCGAACTGATCTGGAGCCGGCAGGTGGTCCGCATCGCGCTGATGCGCGGGACCATTCACCTGGTGTCCGCCCGCGACTGCCGGATGCTGCGCCCGCTGATCCAGCCAGTTCTTGACCGTGGCCTGGCCGCGGGGTACGGCAGGCAACTCGGCGGGGTGGACACCGCGGAGCTTGCCGCCACCGGCCGGGCTCTGGTGGAGGACAAGCCGCGGACGTTCAGCGAACTCGGCGCGCTGCTGGCCGGGCGATGGCCCGGCTACCCGCCAGTGGCACTGGCCCAGGCCATCCGCGCGCTTGTGCCGCTGGTCCAGGTGCCGCCCCGCGCGATCTGGGGCGCCGCCGGGTCGTCCGCGCATACCTCGGCCGAGTCCTGGCTGGGTGCTCCGCTGGACGCAAGCCCGTCGCCGGACCAGCTGGTCCTGCGCTACCTGGCCGCGTTCGGCCCGGCCACGGTCAGGGATATGCAGGCCTGGTCGGGCCTGACCAGGCTGCGGGAAGTCGCCGACCGCCAGCGGCCCAGCCTGCGTACCTTCCAGAACGAGGCGGGCGGTGAGCTGTTCGACCTGCCCGCCGCCCCCCGGCCTGATCCCGACACGCCTGCCCCGGTGCGCCTCGTCGCCGAGTTCGACAACCTTGTCCTGTCGCACGCCGACCGCGCCCGCATCATCAGCGAGCAAGACCGTAAGCGCCTGTTCACGAGAAACGGCATCTTCCCCGGAACCGTGCTGGTCAGCGGCTTCGCCGTCGGCATGTGGAAGATCGCCCGGTCACGCGCAGCCGCCACGCTGACGATCGAGATGTTCGGGCCGGTCGCCGCGCCCGACCGCGACGCCATTACCTGCGAGGGTGAGCGCCTGCTGACCTTCGCCGCGCCGGATGCGGGGGCGCGCGACATCCGGTTCGCGCCCATCGCCTGACCGGGGTGCCGGAGACTACGCGAGCACCGCCTCGTCGTATTGCGCGCCGTGCGCGGCGACATCGACGAGATTCCAGTTCTCCATCCAGCGGTAGGTCCTTTCGAACATCTCCCGGGTGTATGGCTGCGAAACGACCCGCTCACCCGGCCCGAAGCGGCGCACGTCGGCCAGGTCCCGCAGGTCCGGTGGCATCTCCCTGAGCCAGAAGCGCTTGTGGGGCTCGGGTTCGAGGTCGATCTCCTGCTGGGCCCGCAGCAGCCCGCGGAAATACCGGTCCACGTCCTCGCGCCGTGCCTCCGGCGAAACGAGGAATCCCATGACGAACGTGGTGTCCACGAGCTTGCGGAACCCACGCTGCTCGAGCAGGTAATACTGGGCGCCCCACACGTTGGCGGCGGGGATGCGGCCATCGAGCAGCAGCCGGACCCGGTCATACGGGAGGCCGGCAAAGGTGAGCGCGATCTGTTCGCGATCGAGGAACGGCTCGAGGGCCTGGATCGCCGAGTAATGGCTTCCCGAGTGATACCCCACCGAGACCTTGACTCCGGCCAGGTCTGAGGGCTGCTCGTAGGCCGAGCCGGGCGCCACGAAGATTCCGGACGGGCACACGGAGTACGCCTGTCCGTACATCTTCCCGTGCTGCGCGGCGGCCGCGGAGTTGACTGCCCAGTGGCATGCGCAGGACACGTCAGAGCTTCGGCCCTGCGCCATGTCCTCGAATGCGCCGCTGAGGACTTGCGCGGGTTCCTGGTCGGCTGGAGTGATCATGCCGCGAGCCATCGAGCCGGCGGCGAATCCACGAGTTTCGAACTCGTAGTCGAGCCCTTCGTCACGGAAGAATCCCGCTTCGTCGGCCACCCACTCGTGCAGCCGCATGTGCGGTTCGATGCGGAACACCATCGGATTCGGCTCCCTTCATGCCATCCCGTACGTCTCGCACGCTATGACCTGGGCCGGGGCAACCGCAACGCGGGCGGCCGCGCAGCCCGCCGCGGGTCCGCCGCGCTGGCCCGGCCAGCCGCCGCACCGAGCACGACTGAGCGCGCCACAAACAGCGTCGCGCAAACCATCAGAAAAATTGACAAAGCCGGAACAACAAAAGTGCGGCCCGGCGCGTCTTTATTAGCGGCCTAATCATCCGAGGCTGAGGAGAGTGATACGAATGGCTCATTGGATCACCGGCCGCCGTCGCTTCAGCGCAGCGCTGACCATTCTGGCTGTTGCGCTCGTGGCGACGTGCGCCGCCGCGCTGACCGGCGCTTTAGCCAGCCCGTCGGGGACGGCACCGGCTCTCACCCGGCAGCAGTTCGCGCAGCACATCCTGAAGACCCGGGCGGCGCAGTTGATGACCGCACCCGCGCTGGCCTTCCTGCACATGACGGCGACGGGCGACCGGCAGCTTTCTGCCGCGCCGGTCGCCGCCGCACCATCCCAGATCGCCAGCGGAGGCGCGGCGCCGCTCGCGGCCGCATCCGGGGGTTTCAGCAACGTCCGGGTGAACAACCCCGCGCTTGACACCCATGAGGCCGACCAGACCACGCAAAGCGAGACGACGATCGCGGTGGCCGGTTCGCACGTCGCGGTCGGCTACAACGACAGCCAGCAAACGGGGCTGGTTCCCACCGCAGGGAGCGATCTTACGGGGTACTCCTATTCGACCAACGGCGGCCAGAGCTTCACCGATGGCGGCGATCTCCCCAACACGCCGGAGTTCAACAACCTCGGCGACCCGTGGCTGACGAGCGACCGAGCGGGAGCCATGTATTACTCGACGCTCGCCGGCGATAACTTCAACGCCAACCTGGATGTGTCGGTGGCCAAGTCGCGCGATGGCGGCAAGACCTGGGGCACCCCGGTGCCGGTGTACCGCCCGCCATTCGACATCGCCTACCAGGCCGACAAGGACGCCATCGCCGCGGGCCCTGATCCCACCGTCAAGACGCGTGACAACCTGTACGCCGCCTGGGATGACTTCTCGGCCAACCTCACTACCGGCGACTCCTTCACCGGCCTGCCGGTCGCGCATTCCACCGACGGCGGCGCGACATGGCACCTCGTCTATGCCGACAAGTTCAGTGCTCCTCCGTCCGGGTGCTCCTTCCAGCAGTACATCGGCGCGCTGCCCATGGTCGACAGCGGGAGCGGCCGCCTCTTCGTGGTCGCGGAGAAGATCGCGGTCGACGACCCGAACTGCACCGGCACGGCGCCGGCGCAGTTTTCTGAGTCCATCTTCCAGTCCGCGGACGGCGGCAACACCTTCACGCCCGGCGTGAAGATTGCGGCCGTTACCCCGGCGACCACCGATGGGCTCTTGCATCTCGGCCCGGGCCGGTACATGCGCACGGTCGAATTCCCGACCATCGCGCGGCACGGCAATGCCCTCTACGTCGCATGGAACGACGGCGGCCAGGGCCACAGCCACATCAGGCTCGCCACCTCCACCAGTGGCGGAAAGACCTGGTCGGTGTCGTATGTGACCCATGGCACAGGTGACGAGGTCCAGCCGGCGCTTTCGGCCGACCCCAACGGCATTCACCTGCTGTATTACCAGCGCAACAAGGGCAACACCCTCGATGTGCTGGTCGGCAACTCGCCGAACGGGGCGTCCTTTGCCACCAGGCGCGTGACCACGCAGTCGTTCCAAGGGTCCCTGACGATTCCGCAGTTCGACCCGATCATCGCGTTCGGCTACATGGGTGACTACATCGCCAACGTCAGCAACGGGTCGCATCAGCTCTTCGCCTGGGGTGACAACCGTGACAAGGTGACTGACTTCTTGTACCCGAGGGGCCGCAACGACCCCGACGTATTCTTCGCGGTGCAGTAGCCCGGCGCTGCGGGGCAGGCGGCGCGCCCGCGAATCGCCGGGCCGCCTGCCCCGCAGACTCATCGCCGCCCGCCCATGCCAGCACGTGATGCTTATAGCGGGGCTCAGCCGGGTTCGGAATCCGCGCCCGACCCGATGCGCCGCAGGCGCGCGACGTCGCCTTGGCTCAGCCGGTCCAGGAGGCTGATCGCGGCACAGTTGGCCCGCACCTGCTCCGCGCTGGTCGCCCCGAACAGCACGCTCGTGACGGCCGGGTTGGTGAGCGGGAACGCGATCGCGAGCGCGGCCGCGGTCGTGTGCAGCCGGCCGGCCAGGCCCGCGAGTTCGTCGGCGGCCGCGGCGGCGGGGGCAACGTCCCGCTCGCCCAGCGTGCCCGCCGCGCGGCCCGCTGCCGGATCCGCCCGGTACTTGCCGGTGAGCACGCCGCCGGCCAGACAGAACGAGGCGACCACCCCGGCGTGCGACACCTTGAGGGCCTGGGTCATGGCGGCGTCCTCCACCCACGCCCGCCGCACCAGGCTGTAGGGCAGCTGGGCCGCGCAGGGCGGTGCGATCGCGAGGCTGGCGGCTATCTCCCCGGCCTGGCCGCAAAGGTCGGCGGGCCAGTTCGCCACGCCCCACGCACGGGCCTTCCCCGAGGCGATCAGGTTACCCACGCCCGCGACAAGGTCGGCGACGCTCATGCCCTCAGGAGGGGGAAGCGCATAGATCAGGTCGACATAGTCGAAACCCATGCGCTGCAGTGAGGCGTCAAGCTCCGCCGCGGCGCTTTGCTCCGGCCAGAACTCCCACCACAGCTTGTTGGCCACGACCGCTTCGTCGCGCCGCACGCCCGCACCGCGGAACAATTCCCCGAACACCACCTCGGAGAATCCCGTCGGGATGGGAGCGCGGCCGGTCTCGTCGTCGTAGCGCGCGTCGTCGAAGAAGTTGATGCCCTCGTCGCGGGCCGCCCGCATGACGGCGACCCCCGATTCCGCGGGCAGCCGCTCGAATGTGCGCCACGAGCCGAGCGATACGGCCGACACGTCAATCCCTGATGAGCCGAGGCGCCGGGGACTCAGGCAACCGGCTGATTCCGCCATGGTGGTCATCCTACGAAGAACACCTCCGGACAGGGGCCGGACCGCCCGGCCGGTCCGTGTCACGAAGCGGCAGCCGTTTGGGCGGTGCTGGCCCCGGGGCGACCCCCCGGGATCCCCCCGCAGCTGCGCGGGCGTGACACGCGAGCGGCAGCCGTTTGGGCGGTGCTGGCCCCGGGGGGGCGACCCCCCGGGATCCCCCCGCAGCTGCGCGGGCGTGACACGCGAGCGGCAGCCGTTTGGGGTAAAGCTCCTTAACGGCTGCCGCGGGGTGTCACTGCTCGGCAGCCGTGCTGGATCCTGGGCACAATCAGACTGTTGTGACGGCCATGTCGATCCGGGCGAGGGGCGTTCGTGTAGAGGGTGAGCGGCCGGTACGGAGCCGGCCGCAGCCGCAAGGAGAACACCAGATGACCCAGTACCTGCTCAGCGTGCATCAGCCCGACACAGATCCGCCCCCGCCCGAAATCCTTGAGCCGGTGATGGCCGGCGTCGAGGCCTGGAACCAGGAGCTCAGGGCCAGCGGCGCGTGGGTCTTCACCGCGGGCCTGCACCCCCCGGGCACGGCGACCGTCGTGCGGCTCACTGACGGCGACGTACTCACCACCGACGGGCCGTTCACCGAGGGCAAGGAGCACATCGGCGGGTTCACGATCATCCGGGCGCCCGACCTCGACGCCGCGCTCGAGTGGGCCCGCAAGCTCGCCCGGGTAACCACCCTGCCGATCGAGGTACGGCCGCTCCGGGGCGAGGCCGGGGACTGATATCTGGCGTGCCGGCCATCCGCGCTTCGGAGATCGAACGTGTGTTCCGCGAAGAATACGGCCGCGCGGTGGCCGTCCTGGTCCGCGTGTTCGGTGACATCGATGTCGCCGAGGAGGCGGTACAGGACGCGTTCACCGCGGCGGTGCAGCGGTGGCCGTCCACCGGGCTGCCCCCGAGCCCGGCCGGCTGGATCATCACCACCGCCAGGAACCGGGCGATCGACCGCCTGCGCCGCGAGGCGTCCCGCGAGGACCGGCACGCGCAGGCCGCCCTGCTGCAGGTCCGTGGGGGGCACAGCCTGCACAGCGGACAGAGCGGACACAGTGGAGACCGCGAGCCGGCTGAGGAGGCTGCCGTGCGCGACGACCGGCTGCGCCTGATCTTCACCTGCTGCCACCCCGCGCTCGCCGTCGGCGCCCAGGTCGCCCTGACGCTCCGGCTGCTCGGCGGGCTCACCACCGCGGAGATCGCGCGCGCCTTCCTGGTACCCGAGCCGACCATGGCGCAGCGGCTGGTCCGGGCCAAGGGCAAGATCCGCGACGCGAAGATCCCCTACCGGGTCCCGAACGCGGCCGACCTCCCCGGCCGCGTTCGGGCCGTGCTTGCCGTCCTTTACCTGATCTTCAACGAGGGCTACACGGCGAGCTCGGGCGACCGGCTCGTCCGCGACGACCTCTGCGCCGGGGCCATCCGCCTCGGACGGCTGCTGGCCGAGCTCATGCCCGACGAACCGGAGGTCATGGGGCTGCTCGCGCTGATGCTTCTCGTCGAGTCCCGCCGGGGCGCCCGCACCACCCCGGACGGCGGCCTCGTGCTGCTCGCCGACCAGGACCGTGGCCGCTGGGACCGCGGCCTCATCGCCGAAGGCCAGGCCATCGTCCGGAGGTGCCTCCGGCTGGGCCAGCCCGGCCCGTACCAGATCCAGGCGGCGATCAACGCCGTCCACAGCGAGGCGCCGGCCTCGGCCGCAACGGACTGGTGGCAGATCCTGCAGCTATACAACCAGCTCGCCTCGCTCACGCCGAGCCCGGTCGTGGCTCTCAACCGCGCGGTCGCGGTGGCCGAGGTCGAGGGACCTGATGCGGCGCTCGCCCTCGTCGACGGCCTCGGCCTCGGCCTCGGTAGCTACTATCTGTTCCACGCGATCCGCGCCGACCTGCTCCGGCGCCTGGGCCGCAACGCCGAGGCGGCGCTGGCGTACGAGGCGGCGATCGCCCGCGCCGGGAACGCGGCCGAGCGCGACTTCCTTGAGCGCAGCCGTCAGTCCCTGGCCCGAACTTGATTTGCGGTTGAGGGAACGCCGGGGCCCGTTTTGGTGTCTAAGAGGTATGAGCGATCGTCACGACGCGAGGACAGGCTCCCGCTCGGCCAAGCTCGTGCTAATCGAGCAGTCCGGAACGAAGCGGGAGATCCCGCAGCCATCCGCGGTCAACGGGATGATCGAGGCTGAGCATGCCATGCACCGTTACGGCCGCCATCTGCGGGAGGTCAAGGTCATCAGCAGGAACACGGCCGTCGCCCGGTGGAAGGCCGACGAGCTGCGCTGGCGGCGGGTGGCGTGACCGCGGGCACGCCCTCGTGCCCGGATCGTCAGCAGCCAAGGGCCTCGGCCAGCTCAATGAGCCCGTCGGTTTCGAGCACGCCGTCATGTGCGGGTGGGCCCGCTGGGCGTGCGCCGTGCCCCCACTCGAGCGGCCGGCGGACGAAGATCGGGCGGATGCCCAGCGCGGCCGCGGCATCCAGGTCCGACGCGTGCGCGGCAACCATTCCGGCGTCCTCGGCCGGGCAATCGAGCAGGCGAAGCGCCGTGAGGTACACCTGAGCGTCGGGCTTATAGCCTGCCGCGAGTTGCGCGGAAAGCACCGCGTCAACGCGAAGGTCAGCGAACTTGAGCAGGTCGGCGAGCAGCGCGACGTGGCCGTTCGACAATGTGGCGGTGACGTGCTTGCGGCGCAGGCGATCGAGCCCGGCCCGGCTATCCGGCCAGGGCCGTAGCCGCCGCCAGCCACTGACAAGCGTTTCGCGGTCGGCGGCCGGGAGGCTGATGCCGCGGCGGGCGAGTACGTCGGCCAGCGTTTCGCGCTGGAGGGAATCGAGGTCGCGCCAGCTGGCGCCCTGCCGGACCCGGTCCATCGCGGGCTGGTAGGCGCGACGCCAGTCGTCGACGACACCCGCCCAGTCGGCGTGGACCCGCGCGCGGGTTGCGGCCGTCTCCGCGATTTCGATCAGGCTGGATCGCCAGTCGACCAGCGTTCCGAACACGTCGAACAGCAGGACACGCAGCGGCTTCACGGCGGTGGCGCTCCCTTTGTCCTCGGCTGGCTCAGTGTCCTCGGCTGGCTCAGTGTCCTCGGCTGGCTCAGTGTCCTCGGCTGGCTCAGCGACCGGTGAATCGCGGCTGCCGCTTCTCCGCGAACGCCGTGACTCCCTCGGCGAAGTCGACCGAGGCGGCCATCTCCTGCTGTATCCGGGCCTCGAACTCGAGTTGCTGGTCCATCTGCTGGTAGAGCCAGTTGTTGAGCTGGCGCTTGGTCCCCGCGTATGAGCCGGTGGGACCCTCCGCGAGGCGGGCGGCCAGGCCGTCGGCGCGGGCCGCGAACTCATCGTCCGGCCAGGCCTGGTTGATCAGACCCCACTCGAGCGCCTGCCTGGCTCCGATCCGTTCGCCCAGCATCGCCATTTCCGCCGCTCGCGCGAATCCCACCCGCGAGGGGACAAGCAGGGACGACCCGCCGTCCGGCACGAGGCCGATGTTGACGAACGCGAGCAGGAAATACGCGGACTCAGCCGCGATGACCAGGTCACAGGCGAGCGCGAGCGACAAGCCGACCCCCGCGGCGGCGCCGTTGACCGCGGCGACGACCGGCTTGGGCATACGACGGATCCCGACGATGATCGGGTGATAGCGCTCGGTCAGCACGGTGTACACGTCCGGATGGCCTGCTGGCGTCTGCCCGAGGCCTTCCTTGAGGTCCGCGCCGCTGGAGAACGCGCGCCCCGCGCCGGTTATCAGGACCGCGCGGACGCCTGAGTCCTCGCCGACGCTCTTCACCGCGGCGAGCAGGTCGAGCCCGAACTGCGTGTTCCACGCGTTCATCCGCTCCGGCCGGTTGAGCTCGAGCTTCGCGGCGGCGCCACGGCGATACAGGTTGAGGGTGTCGTACTTGCGGGTCAGCTCGTAGTCACTCACGAGGCGAGCATAATCGGCCCCACCTCGATGCTGCCGCCCTGCTGCGATCCTCAGGCGGCCGGGAGGGCGGTGCGTTCCTTTCTGCGCGCGTCGCGCAGTTCATCCACGAGCTCGGCTGGGCCTGCGCGTGAGTCTGGCTCTTACCTGGCGCCGGAAAACAACCGAGATAGCCTCCGTAAGATGCCTTGGTTTGCCGCCAGAGATGACCGTCGCGGGTGCTATTGGCGGCTGCAGGCCTGCCTCGGGGCACAGGCTCACGGCATGCGCGGGCGCCGCGGGCGCGCTCGGGCACGGGATGACGACCAGCGAGCGTTCCGGTTTCCCGTGCGGGCCAGTGACGTGAACCGTCAGCCAGTCGTTCCAGGGCGCCTCGGGATGAACGTCGGCTTTCAGCGAAAGGCTCGCGGTCCGATCCTTTGTGAAAACCGTCACAAAGGCCGGAGCCGGGGATCCTGACGGCTTGAAGGCGACGTGTTCCAAGAACCCGCCTAACGAAGCCGTAATTATCAGGGCAACAGTCAATAACCAGAGTTTGAATTTTTCGAAACGATTCTTACCATTACAGCTCCCCCCAGACCTGGGCCCTGTCCGGCACGCGAAACTCACGTGCCTGGACCCTGTCTGTCCCCCTACGTTCAGTGCCTAGCGGCGAATCAGGTTCCCACTCAAGACGCCACTATCGGTGCCCAATCATAGAATCGACCGACATCGGCAACCTAGTTACCCGAAGGTCTATGTTCGGTCACCGGTGTCGCGCGGTCACCGGTGACTGGTGGCGGAACCCGGCTATTGGCCGCTGAGATTGTCAGGCGAGCGGAGCTAGTGCCTGCGCGAGCGGGGCGAGCACCGCGGGGCTGTGCGGTGGCGGAAGGTAGACGATCGCCAGGTCGAGCCCCTCTTCGGCCAGCGCGGCCACGTCGTCGACGGTGCGTTCCAACTCGGGATTCAGCCAGACGTGGCTCGACAGTGTGATCTCTTTGGGGTCGCGGCCGATGTCACCGCAGTGCGCATGGAGCACGTCGCGCTTGCGGGCGAACTCCTCAGGCGTGCCGCCGAGGAAGTTCCAGTGCTGGGCGTACCTGGCCGCGGTGCGGAGCGTGCGCCGCTCCCCGCTCCCGCCGATGCAGATCGGGGGATGCGGCCGCTGCGGGCCCTTCGGCTCGCAGCGGGCGTCGCGCAGCCGGTAGTACGTGCCCTCGAAGTCCGTTGTCTCCTGCGACAGCAGGCCGGTCAGGACCTGGCACGCTTCCTCGAGGCGGTCGCTGCGCTGCCGCGCGCTGCCAAGCTCGATGCCGTAGGCACCGGACTCCTGCTCGTTCCACCCGGCGCCGATGCCGAGCTCGAGCCGGCCGTCGGAGATGACGTCGATGGTGGCGGCCATGTTGGCCAGTACCGCCGGATGGCGATAGTGGATGCCGGTGACGAGCGTCCCCAGCCTCAATCGGTGTGTCGCCTGCGCCAGCCCGGCCATGGTCGTCCAGCCTTCGAGGCACGGGCCGGATGAATCACTGAAGATCGGGTAAAAGTGGTCGAACAGCCAGCCGGACTCGAACAGGTCGATCTCGTCGGCCTCCTTCCACACCGCAAGCATGTCCGTCCAGGTCGTGTTCTGCGGCGCGGTCTTAAAGGCGAAACGCATGCTCAGGCTCCCTCGGGGGCGGTGGATGGTGTCAGCTCACATAGTGCCTTGCTCACATAGTGCCTGCTTCCCCGCCAGTCACGTTCGGCCGTTCGGGAACGTCTCTAGTTGATCTGACCCCGATCACCGGGAGTAGCGATCCGTGACTGGCCTAGCGGTATGGCTGACTGGCGCGGCCGGGGGCGCCGTGGTGGCGGTGAAAACCGCACAACAACAGGCCCGAGACCCCATCATCACGCCGTGGCGAGGGGTGAGCTGGTCCCGCGCTTGTGTTCATGATTCGTTATCGTGTTAACTAGCCCGCGATAATCGCGGTCAGGTTAACACGATAACGAATCATGAACCGCGGGGTGGCGGGCGCGAGCTCGCCGAAGCGGTCGCGGACCCAGGTGTTCGCCACGGTCCTGGGATGAAGCCTGCGGTTCGAGCCGCAGTCAGACGTCGATGCCAGGGCTGAGATGAGCAAGGCGATGCCCGGCGAATACATCGACGCGTTCTTCAGCTCCTACGGCGGCAGGCACGCTGGACGAGTCGAGGGTTCTCCCGGCCGTGAGCGAGCTCACCGGCCGACGGTCCCGCACCTTCGAGCAAAGGGCGCACGCACACGCCGGCGCCTTCGGGTGAGCATCCCGCCGCCGGGTGGCCACCCGGCCGTGCGCCGGGCGACACAGGCCCGGCGCCGGGCCGCGGGCGGGCACAGCGGCGCCGGGCGGGCACAGCGGCGCCGGGCGGGCACAGGGCCGAAAGGACCGGGACAATGCCCTGTCGCTGACAGGGAATCCGCCTCTGAACACATCACGTCTGCTCGCACACAGTGGAGGTAACGACACGGACAGCGGATAGGAGGGACCGTGACCAGCCAGGCGATCACAGTTGCCGCCACCAACCAGCCCGGACCCGCCCGTCCGCCCCTCGCTCCTGCTGCCCGCCGCTCCCGCTCCGGCGGTCGTGTCCGGCTCGCCGGGCTCACCGCCACGATCGCCGTCGCCAGCATTGCTGGCGCAGGCGCCGTGGCCATGACATTCCCCGGCTACAACCAGACCGCCATCCACTCCACCACCGCCGCGCACCTGCCCGCTACCACTGCGCACGCCCGCAGCGCCAGCCGGCTCGCGGCCCCGCCCGCGCCTCCCGCTCCCGCATCCGGCTCCAGCCGCGCCACCTTGGACGCCTCCTGACTCTGCGCCGCCTCCTGACTCTGCGCCGCCATCCGGCTGGCGCCGCCTCCTGACTCTGCCGCCCTCCCAGAGGACGGCGGTGTCCCTGCCCAAAGGACTGAAATGATCATGTCGACCGGCCCCGACGGCGAGCGCATCACGCTTGCCGACAACGAGAGGGCGCAGCTCACCGAGGACTTCGCCGCCGTGCTGCTGAGCAGCTACACGCTCGCTGAACTGGTGGCGCTGGACGAGACCGCGCGCGACATAGTTGGCGAAAAAGAGTTATGCAGGATGGCGGCTGACCAGCGGTCCTGGTCGGGCCTTGGACCGAACTTGCCGATCTCGGCGTGACCGTCGAAGTGAACGCGGTGTTGACGGCCAGGCGGTTGTGCGAGCCGACCCGGCCGGCCCCCGGCGCGGTCTGCCGTCCGCTGGCCGACGATGACGACTGGGCGCAGGCGGTCTGGCTGCGCCTGGCCTGCTACGACCGCGGTGAGGATCTCGACTATCGGCTCTTCGTCGAGCAACAGGTCCGCGAGGCCCGCGAGCTATGCCGCCGCGGCCACGGCGCGTGGTTCGGCGCGTTCGTCAGCGGCCAGATGCGATCCGTCCGGGTGCGGCGTCTTCACCGACGGTTCCGGCGTGCTCAGGTTCCAAAACGTCGAGACCGATCCCGGCTACCGGCGCCGCGGGCTGGCCAGCCACGTCGTCTACGAAACGGGCCGTTACGGGCTGACCAAGCTCGGTGCCCGGACCTTGGTCATCGTCGCCGACCCAGGCGACGTGGCCATCGGCGTCTACCGGTCGCTGGGCTTCGCCGACGCCGAACGCCAAGTCCAACTGCAGCGACCGTCGTCACCGTCTCGCGCGTCCCGGGAAACCGAGCCCGGCTGGTCAGATTTGTTCGAGTGCGAAGGTATTGCCGTCGGGGTCCTTGAACCAGGCGACCTTGCCGTAGCCGGAGTCGTGGATCCCCTTCTCGCTGGTCTTCACTGGCTCGTCGTACTGCTCGAACGTCACGCCCTTCGACACGAGTTCCCCGACCATCTGCTCGATGTCATCGACGTCCCAGCGGGCGACGGTCCCGGTTGCCTTGCGCGCGTGAGCTGCGGACACGTAGACGTGCAGCCTCGTGCCGCCGCCGCACGGGTATGACCTGGTCCCGTCGCGGGAGCCCGCGCCACGAGAAAGGCCGAGCTTTCCCTCGTAGAACTCCTCGGCCTCCACCATGTCGGAGACCGCGATCTGTGCGCTGACTTGGCTGCTGTTCAAGCTCATCGATTCTCCTCCTTTATGTACGTGTCCAGCGCGGCAAGCTGCTGGCTGGTGCCCTGCTCCCGCCAGCCCGGCTCCTCGTGACCGTCGAGGAAGGCGCCGTGCTCGGTGAGCAGGAGCCGGGTGCCGTCTCCCGCCGGGCCGAATTCCACCGTCGTGAGCGACACCGTCGACAGGGTCTGCCCTGTGTGCAGGGTTGAGGCGTAGACGATCCGCTCGCTAGGGACGATGTCCTGGTAATGGGATTCGAATGTCAGCACCGGGCCATCGCCCCCGGGGCCCCGGCAGACCTCTCGGCCGCTAACGCGGAAGTCGAGTTCGTGTTCCGCAGCAGGACCGGCGAACCAGCGGGCCTTGGCGCCGGGGTCGGCCCACGCGGCGAACACGCGGGCGGTCGGGGCGTCGTAGGTGCGCTCAAGGCTGAATGTGGCATGGGTGACGGAACGGGCGGTCATGGTGGACTCCCTTGTTCGGGCGAGCCGGGCTGGTCGATCAGGTAGTCGCCGAGCCGGTCGAGGCGGTGCTCCCATGTGGTGCGTTGCCTGCCGATCCAGTCCTCGGCCGTCCGCAGCACGTCCGGTGCGATCTGACAGGTGCGAACCCTGCCGACCTTCTCGGATCGGACCAGGCCACACGCCTCAAGCAGCTGCAAGTGCTGCATGACCGCTGGCAGTGACATGGCGAAGGGCTGGGCAAGCTCGCTGACCGAGGCCGGTCCGCGGACCAGCCGCTCGACGATGTCGCGCCGAGTAGCGTCCGCCAACGCCTGGAACACGCGGTCCAGCGGTCGATCTTGGTTAAGCACATACCTAAGTATCCGGGGGAGTGCGACAATAGTCAAGCGCTTGCTTAACTTTTGTCTGGCGGGCAGGTGGGGTGCGGCGCCCTTGTGCGCGAACCAGGGATCAGCCGGTCACCGGGACGATCTTTGCCTCGACAAGGCGGCCGTCGTCGATGTGCAGCAGGCCAAGGGTGCCACGCGGCTGACGGCGGCGGTCGGTCGGCGATCCCGGGTTGAAGATGCGGATACCGCCGCCCGCGTGATCCATGGGGATGTGGGAGTGCCCGAAGACAACCACCCGGGCACCGGGGAAGCGCCGGCGCAACCGGGCGGCCCGGCCGGTGGCGTGGCCGCTGTCGTGCACCATCGCTACCGGCAGCCCCTCGAGGTCGAGTTCCAGCGTTTCGCGCGCACCCCATTCGGCCACGTCTCGGCCGTCGTTGTTGCCGAGCACCACCCGCACAGGCGCGTAACAGGACAGCTCATCGAGCACGTCCGCGGTGCACACGTCCCCGGCGTGCAAGATCAGGTCCGCGCCGCGCAGGTGCCTGGCGACCGCAGGCGGGCACCGGCGCCAGCGCCACGGGGCGTGCGTGTCGGCCAGCACGACGGCTCTCACCCTTGGCATCTTGCCAGCACAGCCGGGCGGCTATGGTCATGCCATCCGCTGCAGGCTGACCAGCCAGTGGGAGGCAAACGGTGACGGTGCTGGAACGTTTGCGCGCGATGCCGAGCGCAACGCGGCAGCCGTGAGCGAGCTGACCGGTCACGGCCTGCGGGTGTCGTCGATCGGCGCCGACATCACTGCCGACGCCAGCGGGATCACGCAGCGGGCCGTCGACGAACTTGGCGGCCTGGACATCCTCGTCAACAACGCCGGGACCTGCATTCATAAGGAGTCCTGGCAGGTGACCGACGACGAATGGGCGCAGGTGTTCGACCTGAACGTTGGGGCGCTATGGAAGTGCAGCCTCGCCGGTGGCCGCCACATGGCCCGCTCGGGCGGTGGGTCGATCATCAATGTCGGTTCCATTTCGGGGATGATCGTCAATCGCCCACAGTGGCAGCCCGCGTATAACGCGTCCAAGGCCGCGGTGCACCAGCTGACCAAGTCGCTGGCCGCGGAATGGGCCGGACTGGGCATACGCGTCAACGCGATCGCCCCCGGCTACGTCAAGACCGAGATGGCGCCGGTCGACCGCCCGGAATTCCGCCGGTACTGGATCGAGGACACACCTCAGCAGCGGTACGCGCTACCGGAGGAGATCGCGCCGAGCGTCGTGTTCCTGGCCAGCGCCGCCTCGTCCTTCATCACCGGGTCCGTGCTCGTCATCGACGGTGGCTACACACTCTGGTGAACTCGGCTCACCAGGGTGGGTAGCCATCTCGGGGGACCGCATTGCGGGTCGGTCGGAAGCACGTGAGGCAGCCCGGCAGGTCATGCCCCCGTCGTGCTCACCCCGCGCCCTTGACGCGGTAGTAAGCCGTTGGGTGCCAGTAGCGGTTGAACCGCACCCAGCCGATCCGCGTGCCTGTGTCGTGCGCGCCGAACGTGAGGTTGGCGCGGTCGAACAGTTCCACGTGCCCAGGGCCGAAGAAAGCCAGATCCCCGGGCCGCGCATGGGCGTGGCTTATCCGGATCAGCCGGCCGCTGTGCAGCATGCCGTAGGTGGTGCGAGCGAGCCTGATGTGAACGTGCCGGTAGGCGGCATAGACGAGCCCGGAGCAGTCGTAGCAGGACGACCCCGTGCCGCCCCAGCAGTACCACCTGCCGCGCTGAGTTGTGGCCCAATCGTAGGCGATCAAGCGCAGAGGGTGCCGGGCGGCACGGGCTGCCGCCTCGGCGGGCCGGGCGAGAAACGCAAGTGACGTCAGGGCAAGGCACATCATGGTCACGAACATGCGGTGGAACATCTGTTCTCCTTAGTTGCGTGAAATGATCTCGGATGGTCCAGGGGCGGCCTCCTTTCCTGCTCGCGCTCACCGGACCCGGCGGATCGCCTCAGCGGCCGCGCGGCCGTGGTTCCCACCGTCACCCCCGGGCCGGTGTGATCACTGCCCGCGGCGGTCGGCCCAGTCCTGATTCGCGCGTTGTCTAATGGGTGTTTTGTTACGAAACGACAGGTTTTACCGTGCCCAGGTCGAGGGCGTTTTGTCCTGGTTTCTCATAAAATCGCAGGTCACGGGCGTAAAGATCCGTTTCATGAAACCGAACGGCTGCCGCGCGCAGTCGGTGCTACTGCCCCCGTCGCGTCAGCGTGAGCACCTTACGACCCACTAGCCCGGTCACACCCGCTTGACGTGCGGTGACATCTGCCGTCCCCGGGTTGACACCCGCAGGGCCGCCTGCTGAGTTCGCCGCGGCGCTTTCCAGGCTCTGGGGCGAATTTGGTGAGCGCGTCCGCTGCTCCGGCCCGTCCGGTCCGTGAGCGGCGGCCCATTCATAGGCGACGGCGATCGTCAGGGCAGCGAGCAATAGGTCGCGTCGATGTTTTCTCACCATGCGAGTTTGATCTTGCTCATATGCTGAGATTCTTCATGATCGCGGTGGATTTTTTACACATAGAACATAAAATCCACCGCGATCATGAAGACGCGGCCCGGGCGAGGGCGCCGGGCGGGCGGCTCGCCGCCTTCCCACGCTTGTTTCACCAGATTCGCGCCGAGTCGCATTCCATGATCATGGAATGAGAGTCGGCGTGGGCGAAGCGGTGGGCGGACACGCAGCACGAGCGGGCGCCGAACCTGAACACCGGGCCTAGTGTCCTGACTGGGGACACCGGGTCTTCGCCGGTGGGGTCACGGTCATGATCCGTCCTGTCGCGGGCCGCGGCGGCTGTGATCGAAATCGGCAACCAGGCGTTTGGGGGCCTTGCGGCGCCAGGATTCCTCGATGAGTTCCTGCACGCGCTCCGCGGCGCAGACCCCAAGGTGGATGCGCAGGCCTCTGACCCGCTCTCCCCACTGCAAGGGCTCGAACGCCGCCGGGTCTTCCGCCACAGCAGCGTTGATCTCTGATTCGTCGACGAATACGTGGAGGTGAGCCCGATCGGGCGGTAACGTCGCGAAGATCTTGCCTCGCACACGGAACGATGACATGTCGAAGTGGGGTTCTTCCGTGGCCTCGGGCAGGGACAATGCGAACAGGCTGGCACGCCGAAGGTCGTCGTCATCGTGCCGGTGCACGGCTTTACCCTAGCTGCCGATGCCCGTCAGGGAGCATGCGTGGTTCAGCTCAGTCTCGGAGTCACGTCGAGGTCGCGGAAGGAGAACGAGCGACGGCTGCCTATCCACCCGTTGCACGTCGAGCGGATCGAGGCTGGCCTGCGGGAACGCGTCTACCTCGAGCGTGGCTACGGCGAAGCTTTCGGCGTGCCCGACGAGCGGTTGGCGCCTCATATAGCTGGTCTGCGCACCCGTGACCAGCTCATTGCGGACTGCGATGTCATCCTGCTCCCCAAACCGACGCCGGACGACCTCAGGGAGCTGCGCGAGGGCCAGATTCTGTGGGGATGGCCGCACTGCGTCCAGAACGAGGAGATCACCCAGGAGGGCATCGACCGCCGGCTGACGCTGATCGCGTTCGAGGCGATGAACCACTGGTCCAGCGACGGCTCGTTCAGCCTGCATGTCTTTCACAAGAACAACGAGCTGGCCGGCTACTGCTCGGTGTTGCATGCGCTGGAGCTGATCGGGACGACGGGTGAATACGGCCGCAGGCTCCGCGCCGCCGTCATCAGCTTCGGGGCGACCGGGCGGGGAGCGGTGACGGCTCTCAACGCGCTCGGCGTGACCGACGTCGACGTCCTCACCCACCGTGATATCACCGCGGTCGCCTCGCCGATCCACTCGGCGCGCATTGTGCACTTCGAGCCTGACTCCGACGGCCCGAGCCGCTGCCACGCGCTCGGCGAAGGCGGCCGTGTGCCGTTGGCTGCCTACCTGGCCAGGTTCGACATCGTGGTGAACTGCGTGCTGCAGCGCACCGACGCGCCGCTGATGTTCGTCACCAGCGACGAGGTAGCCGCCTTCGCGCCGGGCACCCTCATCGTCGACGTCTCATGCGACGAGGGGATGGGCTTCAGCTGGGCGCGGCCCACATCGTTCGCTGAGCCGATGCTCGTCGTGGGCGACAACGTCCATTATTACGGCGTCGACCACAGTCCCTCGCTGTTGTGGAATTCCGCCACCTGGGAGATCAGCGAGGCCCTGCTGCCGCACCTGCCGCCGGTGCTCGCCGGCCCTCAGTCATGGGACGCGGACCAGACGATCCGGCGGGCCATCGAGATCCGCGAAGGCGTCATCCAGAACCCAAGCATCCTGTCCTTCCAGCACCGGTCGCCGGACTACCCCCATCTGCGGCGCCCGTGACGCGACAGGAACGGATGGCCGGACCGTCACACACATCGAGGATTGGTCGGGGTGGGCGTACTCACACTGAACGACATGCTCCGCCGTTACCGCCCGGAGAATGAGACCGAGGCGGCCGACGTCGAGCGGGTGCGCGCGCTGGTGGAGACCGCGGCCGACCCGTGGCTGCGCTCAATCCCCTTGCACGTCACCGCGTCCGCGTTGATCGTGCACCCGGACAGCGGCGGGGTGCTGCTGCGCTGGCACCAGCGCCAGCAGGCGTGGCTTCAGGTCGGCGGGCACGCCGATCCGGGCGAGCACGACCCGCTTGCCGTCGCGATGCGGGAAGCGAGTGAGGAGACCGGGCTGACCGACCTTGCGCCGTGGCCGGACGCGCAACTGCGCCATGTGGTGATCGTCCCGGTCCCTGCGGCCGGCCCGGAGCCCGCGCACCAGCACGCCGACCTGCGGTTCGTCCTGGCTACCCAGACCCCGGACGGGGCACGCGCGGAGCGCGCGGACGCGCCGCTGCGCTGGCTGTCACCACAGCAGGCGCACGAAGCCACGTCCGAGGACAATCTGAGTGAGACATTGCTTCGAGTGGAACGGCTGCTCGCGGACTGACTGAGCTCCGGGCGCGGGCATCCACCGGGGAGTGAGTGACGATGCGAGATGGCCTGATCACCCATGCGGAGAAGGTGTTCTTCGCCGAGCGGGGCGAGACGAAAGGTGACCTGGCCCAGCACTATCTGCGGGTCGCGGAGCCGCTGATGCGGACGATGGGGGCACGCCCCGTTCTGCTTCAGCGTTTCCCCGAAGGCGCGGGCGGGCCCTCCTTCTTCCAGAAGCGGGTGCCGAAGAACATCCCGGACTGGCT
>WNFX01000721.1_pt1 | contig 33147 bp, 30 predicted proteins | sample 5400111 | NCBI WGS metagenome assembly WNFX01 (sample SAMN13153363, study PRJNA577476) | soil metagenome | isolation source: 40 cm soil or saprolite under grassland replicate 1 | place: USA:California | collected 2016-06-15 | reverse complement strand
CGCTCGCAACACGATCAACAATCCTGGGTGGGGGCCTTGACAGTCATCCTGGATACGTGCGCGCTGATCCTCACGGGCATTGAGAACATACCGGACGAAGCAGCCAGATTTACCTTTGCCATGGCCCGTCATGCAGTCGTCGACCTCGCCCAGGTCCTGGATACGTCACCCACAACCGGAGTGAATCGGCTGTCATCGACCGAATTTGCCCAGCTGCAAGACATGCTTGCCAATTCCGGCATCCGCTTGAAGGAGGGAACGGCAACCGAGCAGAAGCTGGCTGAGCTTCGAGAGGCGTATGAGCCGTTTGTGAGCGCCCTGGCCAATCGCATGCTGGTTTCCCTTCCACCCTGGATTCCCCCGGGAGACGGTCTCGACGATTGGCAGACCACCGCATGGGATGATCTTTTGCCATCAACCCGTCAGACACTCAACAAGGTGATGCATTCGGAATGAACGAAACACGTTCTTGACAAAGGAGAGACATCGGTGTCATACTCCAAGAGCCTTGACAAATGCCTTGAATTTAAGATATCAATGCTGTCCGATGGACAACGATTGTCGATGAACAGAGGCAAACGATGATGCGGTTAGAGGGAGATCAACGATGAAGTACTCCGTCGCATCGACGTCGAACCTGATCTGGAGTAGCAGCGGTGAGCAGGGGAAGTGGGCAAGGCATGAAGAAAGCGCACGATTTGACAGCCGAAGGAGAGAACGTGTGGGCAAGCACTATCATCTCACGCTTCCCAAGCAGGGAAGAAGCGAGAGCATCCTCAACGGAGTACTGCGAAGCCGAGCAAACCCTACCGACACGGGAGACGAACAGTGGACAGGAAACCGTTTAGAATTCTGGCTATAGCGGGCAGCCTGCGGCAGGGCTCCTACAACCGAGGGTTGCTGCGTGCCGCCGAGGCGCTCGCCCCCGATGGGGTGGAGGTGCGGTTCTTCGACATCGGCCAGCTGCCTTTCTTCAACGAGGACGTCGAGGCCGTGGGCGACCCCGAGCCGGTTCACCGGTTCAAGGATGCCATCGCCACCTCAAACGCCGTCCTGATCGCCACCCCCGAGTACAACGGCGCGGTGCCGGGGGTACTCGCCAATGCGATCGACTGGGCCTCGCGACCGACAGGCCGCAGTGTCCTGCGCAACAAACCGGTGGCCGTGATGGGAGCGGTCCTGGGCAAATCGGGCTCAGCGAACGCGCAGGCGGCCCTGCGAGGGGAACTCAGTCGCATCGGTGCCATCGTGGTCCCTGACCCGCAGGTGCTGGTACCACAGGCTTCCAGACTCTTCGACGAAGACGTGGACCTGCGCGATGAGGGGACACGCGAAGAGATCCGCCAACTAGTCGAGGCCCTGGTCCACTGGTGCCGGCGCGTTCAGCCCGAAGAGCCCGTCAGCGTGCAGTCGGTGACGGGTCCGTAGGGTATCTCCTCGATGCCCCCTGCTCGAACTCCCAGCAGTGGAAGGAGAGTATGCAATGTGAGAAAAGGCATGTGAGCCGGGAGAGGACTGGGGCTGGTGTTATCTTGACCAGGTGATGCTCGAGTTTGTTTGACCGCTTCTTGACGGATGCAGACAACACCGCTTCCAAAAGAAGAGACCATGGGAAGGAAAAAAGACGATGACACCACAAACACGTCTTGCTGTACCGCCGAGCCGACGGGATCACCGTCAGGGGCCTGAGACAACTGCGGTGACGTTGGTTCAATATGGGGATGAGGAAGATAGGGAGCAGGATACCTTGCTGGCTGCACTCCAAGCAGCCAGCAAGGTATCGTGACGCCCCTCGAGGCGCTCAACACTGGATCAAAGAGACGACCAGCGAGGAGATACATGGAAAGCACAAGCGCGACACATCAAGGGGAACGAGCGGAGCGATGGTCATCGCTCCCATTTGAGGCATGGAGGGACACCTGCGAGACACTCCATCTGTGGATGCAGATCGTGGGCAAGGTCAGAATGGAGCTGAGTCCCTTTGTGAACCACTGGTGGCATGTCACGTTGTATGTCACACCGCGGGGGCTCACCACAGCTGCCATCCCGTATCGAGGCAGCACCTTTGAAGTGGAGTTTGACTTCATCGATCACACCCTCTTCATTCGCACGAGCGAGGGGACCACCAGAGCCATGCCGCTGATCCCCCGTACCGTCGCTGCGTTTTACCGGGAATTCATGGCCTGCTTGCACGCCCTGGGGATCGAGGTCACGATCAATCCGATGCCCAGTGAGGTGCAGCATCCCATTCGATGTGATGAAGATGAGGTGCATGCCTCCTACGACCCCGTCTATGCCCACCGCTTCTGGCGCATCCTGGTGCAGGTCGACAAGGTCTTCAAGCAATTCCGCTCCCCTTTTCTCGGCAAGTGCAGTCCGGTCCATTTTTTCTGGGGGAGTTTCGACCTGGCGGTCTCGCGCTTTTCGGGACGACGCGCACCCGAGCGCAAAGGGGCTGATCGGATCACCCGTGAAGCCTACTCGCATGAAGTGATCAGTGCTGGGTTTTGGCCAGGGGACGAAACGTTCAAAGCGCCTGCGTTCTACTCGTATACGGTTCCTGAACCGCCAGGCCTCTCGGCAGCCGCTCTTCGTCCCAATGCGGCCTGGTACAGTTCCGACAAGGGCTTGTTCCTCTTGCGCTACGAGGATGTGCGCAGCGCAGACGCACCTGAACAGGTCCTCCTGGAATTCCTCCAGAGTACCTACGAGGTCGGGGCACAGCTCTCGCAGTGGGATCGTGAGGCACTGGAACGGAACCCAGGCGAACTCGAACGCAGTTGGTGAACGCTCAATCATGAAGTGTGTGATGTTGTACCGATCAGCAACCTTCCCGCCAAATTTTAATATCACTATCGATACGGAATGAGAATGGATCGTGGAGGTATGATGAGTACAGCAAGTAGAGCAGACTCGATCTGGGCGCCGCTGCGCGTCGGGATTTTCCGCGCGCTGTGGCTGGCGGTCCTGGTGAGCAACATTGGCTCTTGGATGCAGACCGTGGGGGCCAGTGGCTGTTGGTCAACCAGCCGCACGCCTCGCTCCTGGTCGCGCTGGTCCAGACGGCGGATCTGGTGCCGGACGTGTTGCTCGCGTACGTCGGCGGTGTCCTGGCCGATACCTTCGATCGGCGTCGGCTTCTCATGGTTGTCCAGGGGTGTCTGGTCATCACGGGGTTGGCGCTCACCATCCTGACGATCGCCGGACAGATGCCGCCTGCCCTCCTGCTGACACTCACGTTTGTGCTCGGCGCCGGGTCGGCCTTCTCTGTGCCTGCCTACCAGGCGCTGCTCCCCGATCTCATTCCGCGCTCTGAGCTCCCCTCCGCCTCCGCCCTCGGCTCGATCAACATCAACCTGGCGCGGGCCGTTGGCCCGGCGATCCCCGGCGTGCTGATCGCACGAGCCGAGGTCGGGGCGGTCTTCGCCCTCAACACCGCCACGTTTCTCGTCTTTGGGCTCGTGGTCGCTGCCTGGTGCCCCCCCGCTGGCACGACATCGCAGTTTCCCGAGCGGTTCGTCTCGGCGCTGCGGGCTGGGGGGCGCTACGTGCGCTACGCCCCGGTGGTGCGCCGCATCCTGGTCCGTTCCGCGTTGTTCCTCGTGCCGGCCAGTGCCCTCTGGGCCCGGTTGCCGTGCGCTCGAGCGCGACGGCTACGGGCTACTGCTGGGCACGCTCGGGGTCGGTGCCATCGCTGGCGCATTCACGCTCCCGCGCATCCTCGCCAAACTGTCGAGCAACGTCATGCTGCTCGCCGCCAGCCTTGTCTACGCGGCGGCGCTTGTGGCGCTTGTTCTGGTGCCGAACGCCGTTGTGAGCCTGGTCGTACTCATTCCGACAGGGATCGCGTGGATCACCGTCCTCTCCAGCATGAATGCCACGATGCAACTCTTCCTCCCCGCGTGGGGGCGCGCCCGCGGTCTCTCGGTCTTTCAGATGGTCCTCTACGGAGCCCAGGCAGGTGGTGCCGTGCTCTGGGGCCTCATTGCGTGGCCGACGGGGCTCGTGGCGACCTTTCTCATCGCAGCGGCGGTCATGGTCGCAGGGGTAGCGACCATCCGTCTCTGGCCCCTCCGCGACACCAGAGGCATTGACCGCAGCCTGGCGGTGTACTGGCCCGAGCCCCACCTGGCGTTCGAGCCCGACCCGGAGTCTGGGCCCGTGCTCGTGACGACGACCTACACCATCGCATCGGAGAACGAGCAACCGTTCCTCCACGAAATGAGCTGGGTGCGACAGTCGCGGCTGCGGACCGGGCGACGGAGTGGGGACTCTATTGTGATGGCGAGAGGGCGCATCGCTTTGTGGAATGCTTCGTCGTCCCCTCGTGGGAAGAGCATCTGAGGCAACACTATGATCGGCTGACCGGCTTCGACCGGCAGCATGAAGAGCAGGCTGAGGCCCTGTCCGACCCGCCAGCGCAAACGGTGCATCTTCTTGCCGCTGACGTCCCGAAGTGATGACCGTCCTGCACCTGGCTCCTCCGAGGTCGGCAGAAAGCCTCGCGAAACTCCGCTAAGATCGCAGAGATGCTCGGCGTGCCGCCTGAAGATTGGGACATCTTTCAACGCTGGGCACGCGTGGATGGCTCAGACCCCGCCGTCATCCGGCGAGACCCGGCGCGGATGCACCATATGCAGCAGGAGATGTTCAACTACTTCTCTCGATTGCTTGAGGATCGACGTCGCTCCCCACGCGAGGACCTGATTACTGCATTGTGTCATGCCGAAGTGGACGGCGAACGGTTGAGCGAGGAAGAACTGGTGAGTTTTTGCATGCTGCTGCTCTTCGCCGGCCAGGAGACCACCAAGAACTATGAGGTCGCTTTATCTTCCGTCTCCTCCATCGTTGCCTTTTTTGTGGCGGTAGCCTCATCTATTTTTGTCCTGTGGGCTACTATTGCAATGCTTGTAGCAGAAGACAGGAGGTGATGTATAGCGATTAGGAGATAAGAATAGCAGGATAAAGAATATATTGGTAAAATGATGAACGATATCATTACCAATCGATCAATTGGCTAGAAACGCTCAGAGATGGGCGTTTCGCCGTTTTGATGTCCATTGAGAGGATTGGTGAAATGGTAAGGCTATGGCATATAATATAATATACTTAGGCTCACATATCATTGAAGGATAGAGCGATGAAAGACCTATGGAGAAAGCTACGAGGCGGTCAGCAGCCACAAGAGCAGCAAGCAGCGCCTCAATTCCCACCAGAGACGGATGCAGAGTTCATCCGGCTTGAGAGTATCTACCAAGGACGTCAGCGAGCACGTGCTGACTATCCCAATGTAGACCGAAGTGGGAACAATATACCAAATGATGCAGGCAAAGCATGGCAGAATAATCCATTACTCGTCCAATTGGCAGAGGAAGGCTATACTCAGGGCTATCTTGATGAAATTACTTATCTTGATAGAAACGATCAGCTACACATCCTCACCGTTGATGCCCAACAGGAAGGCAGAAAATATGCGAGAACAACACACTCCATACCAGGTGTTCTCGACCGGACAGGAAACCGTATCGCTCTTTCTGCAAAGAATACTTTTGTTAGTCAGCATTCGAAATCGCCGCCACACATGGTAGAAATCTATGTAAACAGCTACGTGTATGGCTATTTAGACGAAGTGACACGGCTTGACAACAGAAGTCTTCAATTAGGACAACAACCTCCTCCTTAAACTCTTATTTTATGAGAGATTGATGTCTCTTGCCCCACGGGAATGATTGCAGCCGCATTACAGGATTACTTCTTACCTACCATCTTGCCACTCATACTCCACAAACCATAATGCTTGCTTGCGGAAGGAATTGACCTTTGGAAAACTTACCGTCCTCACTACTGCTTGAGCATACAGTTTGGGGTTGGGGTCGCTTTTTTGAGTATCGAGTGGGTTTCATTCATGGCGTTAAAAATATGTTTACAATCTCTTCGTTATGTAGATCTACTGATATTTTTAGGAACAACACTTCATGTTATGTCATCCTTATGTTTAAGGAACACATCTTGATCTCTCAATTATGAGTGAATGCCAATTGAAAAATCTTGTCACTTCCTCTGTTCCTATGATAGAATAGAAATGAGCTTATAGCTTTGTGAAAGGAGACCTACTGCTCACTCTACAGGAGCACGAGGAGATAGTGCGTGCCTCCCGTTCGGGTTTGAAACAGCTTCTCGTCAACTTTGACGGAAGCACGTTTTCCCTTGTCTAAATGACAGGGGCGTCCGTTCGTTGAGAAGAAAAAAGGAGGTTTACAAAGCGATGTCAAATCATGCAGGTACTATCTGGAGCAACACTCCTAGCGAGGTGCACAGACGGACCGGACCAGGCACCAACTACCCTCTCATCAACAGTCTCCGTCCAGGTCAGCAACTCATCGTCCTCTGCTATTCCTGGGGTGATACCGAAACATTCACGAACCCTAATGGAGTAACGAATACGAGTGCTGCCTGGGACTTCGTCGTCACTAGCAACCAAGACCCTGGCGGTTATGTGGCTGATGTCTTCATCGACACTGGCGGCGACATCTCCCAACAATTGGGGCAGCAAGGCATATGCGACCAACTGAAGCAACGACTGGTGTAGCCCTCGACTCGAAGCGACCACTTAGCTAGCATGGAACAATCGGAGGTCCAGTACAAGGAGCTGGGCCTCTGGCCTTTTCCCTGAGACGTTTTGGCTGCGGGAGCCAGACCCGAAGAAGGTAAAAACCTGGGTGGCGGCAGGCTTTCTCTCTCAGTTAGGAGTGACGCTGGAATGGGCCGAGGTGCAACTGCTGGCCAAGTTAGGGGGCTGGGTGCCGCACAAGAATCGTCATCCCGGCAAGAGCACGCTGATGCGAGGCTTGCGTCATCTGCTCGACATGCTCGCCACCCAAGCCATCCTCAGCGACGCTGCTGCTCAAGAGGGAGGTCTGCCACCCAATATCATGGCCTTTCTGCAAGGCTGGAAACCTCCTCAACCGGATTTATGACCGGATGTCAGATGCTCCCCGCTCCCATCATGCCCACAACGCGGAACGAGCCTTATATCCCCATGTCTGAAGCCAGGGGTTTTACGGTGCGGTTCGATAATTTCAGCAGTGTTTGATGAAAGGTATCATCTCAATTTGTCGGGGTAGGGGAGAAAAACCGATCATCGGGTGGAAGCCGTGTGGCTCTGAGAGAGAGGGGTCTCAGAGTGAGAGGAAAAGGTGAGACAAAGCCGCGACCCCACCTGTGAGCAGAAGGCTCGACCTCTGGTAGAGTTTCCTTCTCAAAAAGCTTGGGGGGACGAGGCTCAAGGCATGGTCTGCCAAGAGGCGGCTAAGGGAAGATGCTGAGCCCGTTCTTCGATAAGCTGTGCTAAACTGGGGAGCAGGTTCGTTTGAGCAATGCGATCATGCAAATACTGATAGATATTCACCTCCAGCTTCTTGGCGGTGCTCACCAGCGTCTGAAAGGTATCCCAAGCCCCAATGCCTTCCCTGGTACGTGCCTGCAAACTCACGTCCCGTTTGCGGACGCGCTGTCTGGCTCCCAGCTCGGCAGGATTGTTATGCAAGAGGATTTCGGGATGGATCAGCATGACGAGCAACTGCTCTTTCTTGACCAGCGTCAGTGCTTTTCGCTCGTCCAACTGTTCATAGCTGGTAGTCTGCCCGAAAAGCTGCTCAAATTCAGCCCGCAAAGAGTGAGCATCCGTCTCATTAGGATGTTGCTGGTAGGTCTGCAGCTTGCGGTACAACTTCCAGAAACTCTCCTGGAAGTTCTCCAAGAGTTGGCGATGGTAAGGAATGTGTGGGATCAACTTCTTGTAATGGCGAAACTCATGGATCCAGCAGAGCGCTAATTCCACCGTCAACCAGTTGAATTGAGGGGCATCGTCACAGACTAACAGTTCAACAACTGGCCAAAGGGTCTGGGTTCGGTAGGCGGCTATCGCTAAACCATCCTTGATCACTTTCCGAAGTTTCTCCCCCAGTTTGGGCATCAGCTCATCCAGTAGCTCATCCAGTTGGTTTTCACTCCAATCCTGGTCGGAGGGGAACAGTCGAGAGAGCTTCTGGCACCACTTTTGAGCTACCCCTAACTGCGGCAAAAGGCTCAAGGCGAGTTCATTCAACCGGAAGACCGGATCGGCTCCGCCCTCAAGCACCCTCACAAGACTGAGGCGGTCTTTAGCTGGGAGCGTACAGTAGGCGGTAGACAACGGGTTGCACAGGACGTGACATTGCTCGTTCTTCCCGTTCACCCTCGTCCCAGTGCTATCGAGATGGTGCCACGGGCTACTGGCCAGTCCAGCCCGCACCCCTGCCTCACTCTCGGCGTGGAACGGCTTCTGGTCTTTGATCAGCAAATCGGAGATCTGTCCGGCGCTGATGTGCATGCCTACCGTCTGTAACAGTTCGAGGATTTTCGGCTCACTCATCCCACCTGCGTAATAGAGGGCCAAGACCCAGGCTCTCACTCCTGGTCCAAACTGACCTTGGTAACCCGCAGGAAGAGCCGCCAGATACGTCTGCTGATGGCTGGGTGAGGAGTATTTCTCTTTGCGAAACTGGGTATTCTCCGTGCGAAACTCCACGTCTTGGACGATGACTGCTTCGTAGCCTTTGAACTGGGCATCAGCAGGCAGGCGTTGCGGATCCACCTTCAACACCTCTACCCGATTGATCCCGATCTTGTCCTGTTTGCTTGCTTTCCGATGGGGTTTGGACTCCCAGCGTTCCTTTTCCGAAGAAAGCTCACGGGCAGGTTTATTCGCCTTGATTTTCGGTTTGCCCTGTTCTCCCTTGAGCCGATTGATCTCATCGCTCTGACGCTGAATGGTTTCCGCTTGCTCGCGAATCGTGGCCTGCTGGGTTTCCACCACGTTCATCAGATAGATGACCACTTGGCGCACCGCTTCATCGGCAATCGTGTTAGGATCGAAACCTTCTAACATGCCTCCTAGTATACTCGGCCTGTCAATTTTCTCCCCGGCCTACCCTACCCCTGAAAATTGAGATGATACGATGAAAGCTTATGCGGCACGCTCGGACACCAGAGCGAGGGACAGCCCTCGGTTCATCTGCTCTCGCTCTATGAGTGCCACAGTGGCATCGTCTTGACACGTAGAGCGGATACACCAAAAAGCCCTGTAGGGCTAGGAACCCCATTGACAAACTTGACTTTCGAGTTTAAAATATGAACAGATGCGTCTACATAGCAATGAATATCACCAGAGATGCCGAAGGGTCACAAGGACCTTCTTGGCCATATATCTTAGAGGGAGGGTATCTCGATGTCGGCACACACTCCCCAACGCCCGCTTAAGGAGAGGTTGCGCGAGATTCGGGCGGGGCTGATCCTGGATGTGGCGGAGGAGATGCTCGCGGAAAAGGGCTATCACGATACGTCGATGGATGAGATTGCAGCGCGGACGGGTGTGGCCAAGGGCACGCTCTATCAGCACTTTCCCAGTAAGGAAGACCTGGTCTTTGCTCTCTTTGAGCGGACCCTGGTGCTGTTTGAGCAGACCGTTGAGCAGGCCGCCACGGCTCCCTTGATGGCCCGTGCCAAGCTGGAGCGCATTCTTTCCTATGTCTACCAGGAGCGGCGCGGCCCCCACGCACGGTTGTTTCAGCTACTCTACCAGAATATGGAGATCCGCAAAGGCTTGCTCGAGAAGAAGGGGCAGTTGCGCGATCACATGGAACAGGTCGCCGGACAGATTCGGACCATCCTGGAAGAAGGCAAGGCTGAGGGGGCGTTCGACCCGGCCATTTCGACAGAACTGATGCTGCTCACCTTTATGAGTCTGCTCTCGCTCAGTACGCGTGAGCACCTGCTTGCCCAGGAACAGGTGTTGCCCGAGGAACTCGTCAGCCAGGTCGGGCGCATCTTCTTCGAAGGCATTGCCAACAAGCAGTGAGAAGAAAGGTTTGACCTATGCAACAAGAATCCGGATTTCGTCCACGAGCATTCACTTTCTTTCGTCCCCGTACACTCGAAGAGATTTCGCAAACCTATTCCTGGTTTGCGGATATGCGATCCCATCAGCCAGTCTTCTACAACGAGGAGATGCAGCTGTGGCAGATCTTTCGTTATGAAGACGTGACAACGGTCCTGACCGATTATAACCGCTTTTCCTCGCGCCCACTTATGAGGTTTGCTGGCGGCTTCCTCAGAGAAACGTTAGTCTCCAAGGACCCACCGGATCACCGCAAATTGCGCAACCTGGTCAACCAGGCCTTTACTCCCCGAGCGGTGGCCCGCCTCTCGGATCGCATCACCCAGATCACGCAAGAGCTGCTGGACCGGGTGCGAGCAGAGGGCAAGATGGACGTTGTCTCAGACATCGCCTTCCCCTTACCCGCCAAAGTCATCGCGGAGATGCTCGGCGTGCCGCCTGAAGATTGGGACATCTTTCAACGCTGGGCACGCGTGGATGGCTCAGATCCCGCCGTCATCCGGCGAGACCCGGCGCGGATGCACCATATGCAGCAGGAGATGTTCAACTACTTCTCTCGATTGCTTGAGGAGCGACGTCGATCCCCACGCGAGGATCTGATTACTGCATTGTGTCATGCCGAAGTGGACGGCGAACGGTTGAGCGAGGAAGAACTGGTGAGTTTTTGCATGCTGCTGCTCTTCGCCGGCCAGGAGACCACCAAGAACCTGATCGCCAACGCGATCCTGTGCTTTACCGACTATCCCGACACGATGGAACGCTTGACTCGCGAGCCCGCCTTGATGCCCACCGCGATAGAAGAGGTGCTCCGCTACCTGTCACCGGTCTGGTTCCTCTTCCGCACGACCAAGACCGATGTCGAACTGGCGGGACAACACATTCAGGCCAACCAGACCGTGCTCGCCTGGACAGCCTCTGCCAACCGCGACTCGGCCCAGTTCGACGATCCAGACCGGTTTGATATCGAGCGTGAGCCCAACCGTCACCTGGCGTTTGGTCACGGCGTCCACTTCTGCGTCGGCGCTCCGCTGTCGCGTCTGGAAGCCAAGATCGCCCTACCCATGATGCTGGAACAACTCAAAAGCCTCCAACGCGTGGAAGACTTCCCGATTACGGTCAACACCGGGATCGTCTTCGTGATCCGAAGCCTGCCAGTCACCTTCCAGCCCACCTGAGACCACCATTGTAGGGCAGGTCTCGCACCTGCCCTGCCATTCGTTTGATTGGCGATGCGTGGATTCTGCTGATCATCATTAACCTGTTGCGCGGTTCAAAACGCTTTAACGAACTACGAGAGCTTATGGGACATATCAGTTCGAAGACGCTTACACAACGGCTCAGGGTCCTGGAAGCGATGGGGTTTGTGCAGCGGCGAGCCTTCCTGGAGATCCCGCCTCGCGTCGAGTATCATCTCACCGACAAAGGGCAGGAATTGGGGGACGTGATTGCCGCCATTGAGCAGTTTGCCCAGAAGAACCTCTCCGCTCTCGCCGCCCCTTGTTCCGACCCTGACGCCCTCAGCCCATCGGACCGTCTCGAAGAGCCTTCGTTGCCACACGTGGAGTGAAGCCCCCATAGGCGTTAACTTAAGCCAAGAAGGACCTGGGTTCAAGTACTCAAGGGAGCGCCCAGGAGTTCGCCCCGCCCGCCATCTGTCATCCTGAGCGCAGCGAGAGATCCTTCGCTGCGCTCAGGATGACAGCAGTGCTTAAGTGAACGCCTATGGTGAAGCCCCCGTGACCACATCGACTGCTTGGATGGTGAAGTCCCATGATATGGAATGGGAGCGTTTGAGGAAAACCGCCCAGATGAAACAGTCATATCCAAAAAAATCGGTGCCTCAGCGTCTGAGCAGATGGGAGAATTGCTGCTCGTCATCTCTCATGCATCAACTGGAGGTGTTCCTCATGTCTGAAGTCCATCAAGAAGCTCTCATTTCACGGGAGGGACAACTATCATCGGCGAACTCAACTGTAGCGAAGCGATCAGGAAGGGTGGCGACAAAGCTCGATAGTCTACTCGTCCTGGCTGCGGTGCTAGCTTACATCTTTGGGTGGGGACCCGTGGGCGTCTACACAGGCGCCGTCATCATCGTTGCGGTGTCGCTGCTGTGGCTCTTGTGCGAGCGAGTTGTTCCGCTCAAAGGTCGCTGGGTCGCCTCCGATGGCTGGCTCGGCGCCCTGACCAAACTTGACGTGCTGATCCTGCTTGGAGCGCTTTTCTTGAGCATCCTGCATGAGATCCTCCTGCTCCTAGCAGTCGTGGTGTGGGCGTCCGTCTCAGGTCTCGCCTGGCTACGTGGCCAACGTGCGAGCGCTGATGACTGGTTCCACCGAGCTGCCATCTTTGCCTCGTTCGTCGCCATCATGATCAGTGAGGAGGCGTCTAAAATCTGGCTTTACAGTGGAGCAACTGGTGCCCCATCGCCCCTGACGCATGCAGGCTTCCATCAGTTCCTCGACGGGAGCATCGAGGTGAGCTGTGTCCTGCTCTTCCTCTTGCTGGCCTGGACAGACCTGCGCCAGGGACAGGGCCGGGCCATTGCCGTGTTGTATGTGGGCGGCCTTCCTGTTGCCGCTCTCGCTGCTTGGGCGGCTGCCGTTGCCATAATCAATCAGCGCGACTATGGGGTACCTGCACGTCTACGTCTGGCTCCTCACGGTACTCTGGGTGCTCAGCGTGCTCAGTGCCGCTCGAGGTCTTGCCCTTCAGCGACGTCCTCCTTCCACGGAGGATGCTTGAGAAAGGACAGTCTACCGAGCGAGTGGAGTTCTCCTCCTCTAGGGGCGTGCGCTCAGGTGGGTGAAGCTTTTAGCGGCCCCGGCGGCCAAGTTATGGCTCTTCCGTGCTGTTGGTGAAGGTTGCTGGTGGAAGTCGCTGAAACGCTTCCAGGCTCGCATCAGAAGAACCCAACCAGGCGCAGCAGCCCGGTCACCAGTGACGCAACATCCCCGGTCAGGAAGAGCAAGACCGAGGAGCCTGCCAGCAGCATGAGGAGCCCATAGCCAACGATGGAGGGAAGACGAAGCCGTGGGGCAGGCAGGCAGTGCTCCAGCCATGCGACGGCCAGGGCCTCGGCGATCCCAGTCATGAGGCAGAGCACCGTGAAGAGCACACTGCCCAGCAGCGGTGCCGCCAGCAGTTCTTGAGGAGGGGGCAGGAAAAAGAGCAGGACGAGGAGCAGCAGGAGCAGGACCCCGAAGGCCAAGCCCTTCGTGAGGTTGCTCCCCGGCAGATACAGCCTGATGGTGACGAAGAGCAGGCCCGTCACGATGCCTCTGCTCACCCCAATGCCCAGCAGGTTCAGGGTCGCCAGGGTGAACACCGGCATGCTCCCAATCGCCAAGGCGACGAGCCGCATGACCAGTCGGGCCCCTAGACCTGCGGCGAGGCCGACAGCCATGCCTGAAAGGACTCCCACGCTCGCCAGGCGAAGACGCTCTCTCCACCGCTCCGCAGCGGGGGCTCGTTGCAAGGACATGCTCTACCTCCTGAAGGGGACAGGATGCTCCACGGCGTCGTTCATGGTCACCCTCGCAATACCGAACACCTGCTCCTCAGTATATCACCAGGTATGTGGAGGTGCCCACACTGATCAGAATTGTGGCTGCGTTTCACTTTTTTGCATTGAGTGCCTCCCCCATGATGACCGCAAGGGTCATCACTACTATAGACGGATGCATCGACCTGTGGAGCCAACGTGTATAGTAGTGATGACCCTTGCGGTCATCATGGGGGGAGGGCGGTCATCATGGGGGGAGGTGGCTCTTCCTCAAGTGGAAGATGAAGACACCTGGATCGTGAAGGCACACACGGACATCGGTGGCAGGACGATGGTCATGTTCCCCGCGTCGAACTGCATCGCGTTGAAGGCAGTGGGCTTGACCCGCTCGGGATTCTGGAACGTGTTATGCGCTCCCATCTCCTCAGCGGTCAGCACCGTACCGCTGACCCCCGATATCAACGCACCGCGCACCTCACAGCGAATCTCCGCCTCTCTATGGGGATCGACATTGCACAGCGTGAGCAAGACCTCTTCATCACTGGCACGCGAGGCCGAGACGCTCACTTGGGGCATCTGCTTGCCATTGAGCGTGTACCGGTCGGATTCGAGGAAGCAAGGCAACAGAAGAGCCCCTTGATGGGCCTGATACAGGTCAAAGACATGGTAGGTGGGCGTCGTGATCATTGAGGGACCATCGGTCAATATCACTGCCTGCAGGACGTTGACCATCTGGGCCAGATTGGCCATGTGGACCCGCTCACAATGATTGTTGAAGATGTTGAGAGTCAACCCGGCCACCAGGGCATCACGCAGCGTATTTTGCTGGTAGAGGAAGGCCGGATTGGTGCCTGCTTCTACGTCATACCAGGTGCCCCATTCATCAACGATTAAGGCCACACGTTTGTCCGGGTCATAGTGATCCATGATGGTGCTATGCCGACGGATCAGTTCTTCTATACGCAGGCAGTTGCTGAGCGTAGCGAACCAGGCACTTTCATCGAAACCAGTCGCTGGTCCTTTCCGGGTTTCTTCAAGCGTTCGCGTCGCGTCCATGCTTGCGGCGCAGGTCCGCCATTGGTGAAGAGCTATCAGAGGTGATGTATTCCACCCATTGTTGCATCTCTTGAACGGTCCCACTGCCCACATTGCCACAGATATAGGGCTCCGCCCCAATCATGGCACACAAGTCAAAGAATTCGTGCGTGCCAAAGTGATTGCTTTCTGTTACTCCCCCCCAATGGGTATTAATACTGCTAATGCACAGTCAGCTTGGCTGCTCCTGCCTTGTCATGTGACCCTTATCAGCAGCGCCTGCATTCGCACGAGCTGCATCACGATGCTGAGCTAGTTCTTCCACCGAGCGCGTCTTGAGGCGTGCGGCCCCTTGGGTCTCACGCAACCTGACACGCGTGCCATTGCGCTCCATCTCTTCCAGTCGCTGACGTGCGGCTGCAATGGCCTCTTGATACTGCGGAAGCCACTGCGCCTGTGCCACCAGCAGTTCGTCGGTCATCTGCCAGACTTCTTCCGGATTGCACACAGCCCCGACCAGGGGATCATGCAACATGGCTTGCTTGAGCAGAGTCACATCGCCATGCACTGCCGCCTCCATACCCATCTCCTGCACACGGACGCTCGCCGCGCATGTCGCTGCACAGGCCAGCGGCAGATTCCCCACTACCGGCATATTGATGCCATTCTTATCCACATAGCCTGGAATCTCGATCACACAGCCATTGGGCAAGTTGGGAATATGGTTCTGGTTGATAACATTAAAGTGTCCCCGATACACACGCCCGGTCTCTAACGCTTCAATAAGGTAGGAGCCGTGTTCTTCGCTGCGCTTGTTAGGTGCAATCACTGGTGGCTCTTCTTTCAACCAATTGGGGAAGTCGGTCTCGAACCAATGGCGTCCTTCGGTGCAAACACGCAAATATCCACCCGTCTCCCCATTTATCCAACTTGACAGGTCGATCCACTGTGGAATTTCGTCAACACGCTTGCGATACCAGGGAAGATATTCGCTGAGATGCCCATTGGACTCAGTGCTATAATACCCGAAGCGGCGCAACACGTCGATGCGCACTTTCTCTGTTTGGGGATACCGCGGATGGTTCTCAAACAGTTCCAGCAGCCTGGGAAGCATATCCATCCCACGCCACTGGACTTTGATGAACCAGGTTTGATGATTGATTCCCGCTGCGACGACATCGACATCGCGACGATGCAGCTTCTCATCTGGCCCAATCAGCCCTTCACGTTTAGCCCAATGTTCGATACAACTGGTAATCTGCCAGTGCGCTCCCTGCACTCCGTGACACAAGCCAATCGTCTTAACCTGCCCATACTTGTTGCATGCCCAGGTGTTCATCGCCATCGGATTGGAATAATTGAGAAAGAGCGCCCCTGATCTGGCAACTTCACGAATATCCTTGCAAAAGTCGAGCAAAGCAGGAATAGTTCGCTGAGCGTACATAAGTCCACCAGCGCAGATCGTATCGCCAACACATTGATCCACTCTATACGTCAAAGGAATATCAATATCGGTCTGAAACGCTTCTAAGCCTCCCTGCCGGATCATACTGATCACATAATCGCTGTCCTCAATAGCCTTGCGACGATCGGTCGTCGCAATAATCCTAGCTGGAAGCTCGTTCGCTTCAAGATCACGTATGCAGAGCTGCGTCACCATGTCGAGGTTGCGACTCGAAATATCAGTAAACGCGAAGGTTGTATCGGCTAATTCCGGCACGGCTACAATATCATGCATCAATCTGCGCGTGAAGCCTATCGAACCTGCGCCGATCATAGCTATTTTGATGGCCACGTTTTTATCTCCTTGTGAAAGATACTTTCATCATAATAAATCCGCCTATGGAGACCCATCTGCCTTCAGGCGACGGGAGGAAACAGGCATTCTTTTCTTGGTGGCATGGGATGGGTGGCCTCCCTTGCCTTTGCTCTTGGGTACCTCTTTCATGACCAACCAGGAGCGAAAGGCCACCCAGGTCAGGATTCGACAGTCCTTGACCTTTGCTCCTTGTGTTAATCGCTTGTTGGTTCGGTAGGCATGCAAGCTCACCGTGTGGCGCTTGCGGTCAAAACCACCCACCGTACACACTCCGTACTTGGCATGCTTGACCACCGTCCCTCGTTTCAAGCCAAGAGCGCGTGTACTGCCGTAGGGCTTGCGCTCACCGCCCTTTGAGGCTTGCAAGCGGTGCAGTTGGCGACGGTGCAAGATCGCCGGTACGATGTACCACAAGCGGGTACATGTCGGCTTGTGCGTCCCACTGACGGATGCTGCCATGACCCAGGCATCTACGGCGTGACTCTCGAAGGACTGCTTGCTTTTACTCTTCACCTTCTTGAGTCCGTACTTCTCCCGTAACTCTTTGGTCTGCCAACCCTCTTTGAGAGAGACCACCAGCCCCATGTCTCGCAAGATGCGATACAAGTACTCCTTGCCCACCTGGACCGGACTAAACGACCCGTTCCACGCGGCCCCTTTGCCCTTGCGTGTAACGGCTTGCACGTCCTCTACCACGACATCTGTGAGTGGCATGATGGCTTTCAGTTGCGCCATCACACGTGCTTTCGCTTCCCAGCGACTTCGGGTTGAGGGTGGGATGCGCGGCTTGCGAGTGAGTCGGTTGTCAAACCGCTTGGGCCGTCTCCACTTGCGGAAGCGTCTTGCCCGACGCATGGTTCGTCTTGTCTCTACTGCATCTTTCACATGGTCGGGGGCCTCGACCATCAGGTTTACAACGGTGTCTTGTGTTCCAACGACGCTGAAGCCCTCAAACTTTGAGCCTGGATCGATACCAGCTACTAACGGCTGATTATCGGGTTCCTGTTCGTAGCAGAGTTGCACGTAGAACAAGCCTAACTTGTTCCTCTTGGGCCGCGCTTTGCCACTCTTGAATAAGTGGCGTGCTTTGGCAGGAGTGCAGGGCATAAGTGGGACGCCCTCTGTATCGACGACTGCTATTCTCAAGGGATTGCCCTTTCTCCTGGTCAGTACCAGGGTGATATGACCCTTCCCAACTGCAATACAGGCTTAGGTATCGTTGCCATTGATACCGTCAGCTTCGGCGTGGCTAGCAGTGGTCCGAGTTAGGGTGGCGCTCGGACATGCTTGTAGCCCGTATCGCTGCTGCTTTCTTACACAAGCTTGGTAGTCAGGAACTTCCGTTGCGCTAGCCGTTTCGCAAGCCCCTCCCGTTAAACGGGAGAGGTTCCTGACCTAAAAGTCAATGCTATATGGCCTGATACTACACAATGTGCCATAGATCGCAAGGTCTTGACAAGAGAAAGGTTGCATTTTTGCCAATAGTAATATATAGTACTTAATAGTACTATATAGTCCCCATAGTAATACATAGTACTTTTTAGTATAAAGGAGAGGTTATCATGGAACATCTCATGACTTCTGAGGAAATAGCGGAGTTACTCCATATTGATCCCGTCACCGTCCGCCGTCTGGTCAACAAAGGCGAACTCTCCGCCTATCGCATCGGTGCCGATTATCGCTTTGCGCCATCCGATCTTCAGCATTACCTTCAGCGGCAGCGTATTTCTGCTCATTCGCAAGACGCATCAAGCACCAATCTGAACAATCCGCTCGAGCAGTTCACTCAGTTGTTACGAAAGGTACTCCAGGGAAAACACATTACTCCAACGGAGCTTGTTGACTATTTCGACCGCTCCACGAAATTTGACCGCTTCACAAAACGGGCCCGCCACGTCCTGACACTGGCACAGCAAGAAGCACAGCGCTTCCAGCATAACTACATCGGCACGGAGCATCTTCTTCTGGGCCTGTTACGCGAAGGGGAGGGTGTTGCCGCTCATGTGCTCAGCAACCTGGGGATTGAAGTAGACCAAGTCCGTCATGCCGTTGAAGCAATCATCGGGCGTGGTGGGCGTATCGTTCGCGGTGAGATGGGATTTACCCCGCGTGCGAAAAAAGTGATTGAGCTTGCCGTAGATGAAGCACATCGCCTCAATCATCGCTTTATTGGGACAGAGCATCTCCTCTTAGGCCTCATACGCGAAGGCGAAGGAATCGCTGCCGATGTCTTAAAGAGCCTGGGCCTCCAACTGGAGCAGGTACGCACAGAGACGCTGCGGGCGCTTCGTCAGCATCAACAAGAGCAAGAAGAGGCACCTGCACCTGTCATTCCGCCAGTGCCATCAGAAGCAACAGCACTGCTTGCTGAAGAAGAGCCAGGACTTACCTGCACCTCCTGTGGCGCACGTTGCCCTGGCTACTTCCGCTACTGCTTCAACTGTGGCCAACCAATGATCGGTGAAGAGTCCAGTCACAGCGAAGAGGAATAAGGCATCCTCACCTGAGATACTCAAGCCGTCCTCGCGATTATGAGATATAATTCTTTATGAGGCAACAAAATGTGCGACAGCACACCTCAGTACGAAGAGAGAAAGAAAGGAGTCTCTTCCATGTCAAACGAAGAAAATGTGAGCGTCGTCAGTCGTTCTTTTGAAGAGGACAAGGGAGATCTCGCCGTCGTTCACGAGGTCTTTGCTACCGAGGGCTGCACAGCCAAGTGCCCCACTTGCCAGCAAACCTGCGAGTATACGGCGGGGCATGCAGGTCTTCACCAGTGCCCCAATGGGCACGAGTGGGTCTAATGACTCAGCTGTATTCCTTCTGTATTCCTTAAGGAGGGCGAGTAGTTTCTAATGCCCCCCGCAAAGGAAACCACGAGCTTGGTAGCATGAAGCTATCAAGCTCTTTTAGCTTACAAATACGTATTGAGGGTCTCGCAGCCTGAGTGCCTCACCGCCCCTCACCCGCAGGTGGCTCAAGCAGGAACGTCTCTTCCTCTCGCTTCGTGACATGAACGAACACCTGGCCCACCATCGGTTCGGGTGGCTGCATAAAAAGCGATGCTAGCTCTTGCTCCCGCACCCAGATAACAAACGACCGATTGGCTTGGTCTGCTGCTTCCCTTGTGTCAAAAAGAGTCGTGGCCAACAGCGTGCCATCCGGTAGGCTTATGATGTCATAGGATACAAAGCCCGGTAGTTTGGAGAGTGTGGGCAACAAGCTCTCTCTCGCTTGTCGTATGATCTCTCCACTCTTGCCCCAAAGAGGTTTGCCAAGCCGTGTCAGCGCATACATAGGTCACCCCTTTCTTCATCACTGGTCTGAGATGGACAATCCTGTTTCCTGCTACTCAAGAGGGTGCAGAAAACTCACAGTCACATTATATCCTGTCGCGTCCATAGTGTCCATGCGTCTTGCAAGTTCCGCTCTACCTCTCCTTGCCTCCTCCTTGCTTCAACATGCTCCTCTCTTGCTCTTGTTGGAAGAGAGGTAACGCCAGAGAAAAGGTTGCTCCTTCGCCTTCTCGGCTCTCTACCCACAAGCGGCCATGATGCCGTTCAACGATGTCATGAGAGAGATAGAGACCAATGCCTAGTCCGGGATACGTTCTTCCCTCTGGATCGCTGACTTGATAGAACCGCTCAAAGATCTTCTGCTGCTCAGCTTCATCAATGCCGATGCCAAAGTCTTGCACACTCACGATGGCCTGCTGCTGGTCTCGTGAGAGACGGATCAGGACCCTGTCGGCATGCGGTGAATACTTGATGGCATTGGTGAGCAGATTGATCACGACCTGCCCCAGACGATCTTTATCGCCCATGACCTGTGCGTCTGCTCTTCCTTCTCTGAGAAGTTGGTGAGTCGAGGTGGTCGCCTGCACATTTTCGACTGTTTCGTCGACGAGCGCATCCAGGTCAACCGGCTCAACTTGAAGGTTGAGTTTGTCTGCCTGGATTCTGGAGATGTCCAGCAACTCGCTGATGAGTTTGGCGAGCCTGTCGAGTTGGGCATCCATTCTGGCAAGGAAATGCTGCCCTTGCTCATCTCCGTGTTTTGCCAGGCGGCGTTGCAGGAGGTGCGTAAACCCCTTCAGGCTCGTCACAGGGGTTTTGAGTTCATGGCTCGCCATGCTGATGAACCCGTCTTTGCGCCGCTCGGCCAGCACGCGCTCGGTCAGGTCATGGATGATCGTGATGACGTAGACTACCTTCCCCTGCTCGTCATAGACCGGACACGAGGTCACCTGCGACCAGCGTTCGGGTCGCCCGGTGGCCTTATTGTAGTAGCCAATGGTGTCCTGGGCAGTCTGTTCTCCGGCAAACACACGACGGTGGGTAAGCCGGGCAAAGGGAAAGGGGCGCCCCTGTTCATCGATGATCTCATACTTGGAGACAATCCCAAGCGGTGGGGTTTCCAGCATCGCCTGGACGGAGGCGAAGCCGGTCATCTGGGCAGCCGCCTCATTGGCGTAGATGATCTGGCTGCTGCGGTCATAGACGATGATGCCATCGGCAACGCCTTGCAGGATGATATCCAGTTGATCGCGTGCTTGCCGCATCGCCTGATAGAGCCGGGCGTTATCGAGGGCGATCCCGGCGCGACGCCCAACTTCCTCTGCCAGGGCGAGATCTCGCTCATCGTAGTGTCTGCCCGATTCTGAAGACACGAACGTGACCACGCCAATGGGTTTCCCACGAGCGACCAGCGGCACGATCATGGCTGACATTGAGCCAACCTGCCTGAGAAGGGCCAGTTCCTCTTCGCTTCTGGCCGTGCCAGCGAGCATTTCATCCGTAATGTGCGGGTAGCAGACGGCTTGTCCCGTACGGAAGACGTGCGCAGAGCCGCCGGGGGCATTGGGATCAACAGGAAATTTTTCCCGCAAGGCTTTGGCCCAGCGCACCTTCTCCGGGTCAGCATGGTCGACCTCAACCAGTTCAAACTGCCCTGCTGTATTCACCAGGTCCACGGCAAACCAATCGGCCAGTTGGGGAACTACCAGATGGGCGATCGTGGCAAGGGTCTCCTGATAATCCAAGGTGGAGGCCAGGAGTTTGCTGACCTCGGCCAGGAAGAACTCGTGATCTGCCGCCCGTTTGCGTTCCGTCAGATCGGTAAACATGCCGAGGGCTCCCACAATGGTGCCTGCGCCATCGCGCACCGGACTGGTGCAGGCCAGGGTGTACAGGGAACTGCCATCTTTGCGGCGAAAGCGGAAGTCAAACTGCTCAAAATTGCCGAGCAGGTTGCTACCGATCCTTGCCCTGCCTGCTTCGGCATCTTCAGGGAAGACGAACTCCAGAACGGTGTGTCCACGCATCTCCTCCGGCGTGTAGCCCAGGATCTGCGCCAGGCGCTCATTCGTGTACAAGGTGCGTGCCTCAGGGTCAAGCAGCCAGATGCCTTCGTTGGCCGTCTGGACAATGGTGCGGTAACGCTCTTCGCTTGCGCGTAAGGCCTCCTCGACCCGCCTGCGCTCGGTGATGTCGTGCAAGATGGCGACTCCCCCAACAATATGCCCCTCATGATCGCGTAGGGGAGCACCGCTCACGTTGAGCCAGATGGTCTCGTCCATAAGTGTACGCACCATCAGATCGACAGAGGCTTCATTGGCAAGCACCTCTCCCTGCAGGATGCGAAAGACGGGTGTCTGCTCTACAGGAAGAGGCTGGCCGCTCTCATCGAACAAGGCGATGTGCGAGACCCGTTCGTGCATCGGCTGCTCAAGAGGACCAGAGGGGATCACCCGTGCAAAGAAGGCACGAGCAGCGGCATTCATCTGGACAATCCGCCCCTCGCTGTCATACACGTTGACCCCGTCGGTCATCACCTCAAAGATCGCTTCGAGCTGGCTCGCCCGCTCGTCGGCAAAATGCTCCGCCCGGCGTACCTCGGACAGATCGTGGGTGATCGTCACGGCTCCTTCGATGGTGCCGTGCAGTGGTGAACGCAAAGGGGCGGCACTGATCGAGACGACACGCTGCTGGCCCACGAGGGTCTGATAGACCAACTCGACACCGGTCACGGTCTCTCCTCGCAACGCACGTGCCAGCGGCAGGGCATCCAGGGGAAGCTGCTCACCATATAGAGTACGCAGGTGCAATTGCTGTGGCATCTCTGCAAGGGCAAGGCCCTGCTGCTCGGCGGGCACAATTGCCCGTGCCACACGATTGAAATGGACGGCTCTGCCATCTCGATCATACCTAACCAGGGGATCGGGAATGGCTTCCACGATGGTTTCCAGGCGCGTGGAGAGTACCTCTGCCGCATGACGTGCCCGCTGCGCCTGGCTGGCAAGGATGCCAACCGTGAGACCAACGACCAGGTACACGATCAGGCCAATGGCATCCTCCTCTTGCGGAATGACGAGGGAGAAGGCGGGGGGTACCAGAAAGAAGATGAGCAGAACCGCGCCGACAAGGGTGGCAACGATACTGGGGCCCGTGCCCCAGCCGAGGGCTATCAGCAGGACGACCAGGATGAGCGGTCCCGCGGGAAAGCGGAACGCGGGAGAGACCAGGATAAGGCCAAACGTGCCGATGACCACCACGAGCTGGAGCAGGGTGGCCGCCAGATAGCCAAAGATAGGACGAGACCAGGGACCGGGAAGAAAGCCTGGCGCAAAGGTGTTTGCCAGCAACCAACGATGGGCAGCCTGATACCACGGTGTGACTCGACGGAGCGGGACGGCCCTGTGCGGCCGTCTCATGGCGGCAGCAGGACCAGTATTGTTCTGGTCGGGGGCTTGAGAGACCTCCGTTTGCATCGGTATGTTCTCAGGTGTGTCCATGGATCAACCCCTCCAGAGAGAGTGATGTGATGGAAATTTAGAGGACTTTTTCTCTGGAAAGTATAGGCCATATGCTCAGGTAAAGCAAACACAACAGTGCTTCTTTCCTAGTCTCTGCCGGAAACAAAAATGGGTAGTGGTACAATCAAGAAGGATCGGTTCTTGTCTTCCAGGGAGATGATGCCTTTCCTCAATTGGTGGAAGTGGTTTTCTGTACTCTGATGAGCTATCCTTCTCGATTGTGCCACTACCAAGGATCGCAGCAAGAAGATATAGAAGCCAGACTGAGTTAACCCGGTGTGCAAGTTTTTTTAGGCTCCTATACATCTTCCATGGGAATGTCTCTTGTTGCGTCTATTCTGAACTTCATAACCCAACTGGAGGAATAACATAATGTGGTTGCTATAGCTTTAGCTTGTCACATAACCTAAACCGTATCTATTCGTAGTGAAACTTGGTCGTCCATTCCGCCAATCAATTTCAATATACTTCCGGGTATTCTGCAGTGTCGATATATTCGCAACGATTTGACGTGTCCTCGTGTCAATGACATCTCCTGTGTCTCCCACAAAAACATATCGTCCACTCGAACTGTGTAGCATCCATCCTTCTTTGCCGCAGTCATAGGCACAACTGGACTCGCTTTGCCCTGCAATGGGTCGGCTGAGTTTAATATCGGCAACTTGTTTTGGAGCTGTTTTTGGTAATCCGGTGACGTCAAAAACGTGTACGTAGGAATTTACGCCATCAATGAGATAAATTTCCTTTTCATCAGGAGATAAAGAAATACCATGATCAGGGATAAGCATTGATCCTTGATTGCTAAAACCGGTAACTGGAACCGTATACATGACTTGCCCTGTAGTGATATTACTTACTTGAAATCCAAGGTAACCTTCTTGTGTCGTGAATGCGTAGGTTTCAGTTCCATTAATAGTAAATGGTCGTCCCCCGCTTTTGAGTGGCCCAATTTTCTTGATGATCGTGTGTGTTACTGTAGAAACGACGTAGTCATAGGGTGTATATCGAGCGCCCATATAGACATGTTGTCCGTTTAAACTGACAATGGTATTATGAGGTCCGGTACCGGCGGCAATAGTGGTAATCACATTTCCTGTGCGGGTATCAATCACATACCATAAGTTATTGCCGGAGAATTCCCCGCCTGCCAGGTAAATAGTTTTCCTGTTAGGGGTAATGCCGGGACTGTCTATACCAAAGTTGTATGCTTTAGTCCACACAACCGTATTGGTTAGTAAGTTATACTTGAGTAATCCGCCATTCCCAGTACTCCCCCCTGCTCCCCCATACGCGATATACAGCATCCCGTCGGTCGGGTTGGCGACCATCCCACGGATGCCGGTAGAAGTTGGCTGTCCAGTACTATACACCAAATTAAATTTATTATCGATATCATACACATACATATTTCCATCCGTAAACGAGTAAAAGTAATGTTGCGTACCATTGGTCGGTGGATAAGCACCGACCACGGAAGCATGAGGAAAAGCCAAGAAATGAAAAGTTTGTGCAAACATGATCGGCAAGCTGAAAAGAAAAATTAGAAACCCAGAACGGAAAACGTTAAAAAATCTTTTCATCATTCTATTTTCCCCCATCAACAGTGCTGTCTGGGTGACAAATCGCTTTCATCTGGGAAGGTATCCAGGAAGGTTTGTGCAAACTGCACTAGATGGTATACGTCAGCGAAGTTTGTGACCAGGCCAAGCGAGACCCGCACCGCACCTCCGCTCTGCATGCCCAGGCTGGTGAGAAACTTGTCCCAGCTCATACCCTCTTCCCCTTTGAAGAGCTTTGGGAGCGTTCCTCGCCCTTCCCCTTTGAAAAGTCTCTGTAGGGCTTCTTGCGAGAGATTGAAGGCAGCTTCGCCAGCACCAGGGTTGCAAAAGCAGCCTGTGCGCAAGGAGAGGCAGAACTTGCTCGCTCTTTGCTCAACCACACGCTCATCAATAATGGTCCCGTCAGGAGTGAGAAAATTGAGGGCAAGCGTTCCCCCCCGCATGTGGCAATTGCGCGGGCCATAGAGTTGTATCAGGGGATTTCCGTTGCGATGGCGTAGCGACAAGAGAGCATCGAGTAACCAGCTTGTCAAACACCTGATCCGTTCGTGAATGGTTTCCATGCCAATAGAGGTGAGGTGTTTGAGGCCGATTTCCACGGCAGGGAGATGAAGATAATTGAGTGTTCCGTCTTCAAACGCTTCTCCGCCTTCGAGCATGACATAGCCATCACCTTGCACGGAGATGCCCCAGACCGTACCGCCAGCAAACCACGGGCGCTGCAATTTGACAAGGGTGGATTTGCGTGCGAGAAGACAGCCGACACCTGTCGGGTAGCCGAACATTTTGTAGAACGAAAGAGGGACAAAATCGGGATGCCATCTGGAGAGGTCCAGGTGGTTGGTTGGCACGAAGGCAGCAGCGTCTAGCAGGACATCCCAGCCCCTCCTCTGTGCCTCTTCGATCCACTCCAGTGGATGTTGCACTCCGGTGAAATTCGACTGGGCTGGATAGGCAAATAAGTGAGGGAGGCCTTTCCTGTCGCTGCCACTCTCCAGGAACGAGTGAAGATGTGACTCATCCACACGAAGTTCTGGGGGCATCACCGGCAGATAGCTGAACGATGCACCTTTGGCACGCGCAAACTCGCGAATGCCGTTGACAGAGTTGTGATTATCGAAGAGCAACAGAAACTGCCCACCAGGTTGGAATGGATAGGCTTCACCAACCAACTTGAGGGCATGTGTGGCATTGCAAGTGAAGATGACGGTGTATTCGCTGGGTGAGGCATGAAAAAAGTCGAGCACCGAAGCACGTGCTTGTTCGACCAGTTCGGTCATGGCTCGTGAGGTGGGGTTAAGCGAATGGGGATTCCCAAACACGTGGTGACTGAGCAAGTCAAAGTGCTCGCGAAGTTGGCACTCGGCATACAGTCCACCGCCCGTGTAGTCGAGATAGATGTGTCCCAGTTTGTCCAGGCGGCCATACTCTGTCACCCGCAGTTCATCCAGGCGGATGGTTCTCTCAAAGGTAGGATAGACCTGCCGGAAGGCTTGTTCCGCTTCGTGCATCAGTACTTCTTTGGATAAGAGTAACTCTTGCTCACGTTTCATGGCTTGATCTCCTCTTTTCTGATACATTCTTATATTCGATTTCATGAATATTATAGGTTTTTTTGCAGGTGCCGTCAAGGTGCAAAATGTCTTGACTTCTGCATTGATATTCGGTACACTCAGCGCAATAAGCTAATTGGAGGGCATCATGAGTCAAACAAGCTGGGTTGAGATTTGCGTGAGCGACTTTGAACAATCCATTCAATGGTTTGAGAACGTCCTTGGTTTTCGCGTCGTGGCCCGTGAGGAAGACGAATATGCTGAATTGTCTCGCGGGGAGACCTCTATCCAACTGGCGGCAGACAATGCACCATATTGGGAAAGCGAGCATCCCCACCTACTGCCACCTGGACAACGCGGCAGTGGTGTGGAGATTGCCCTCCTCGTCGACAACGTCGATGCTGTCTATAGCCAGGCCCAGCAGGCCCAGGCAGAGATCGTGCGTCCGCTCGCCGACTACCCCTGGCATATGCGGCAGTTCTGGGTGCGCCACCCCGACGGCTATCTGCTACGCCCTGCTCAGAAGATCCTCTCGGTGAACCCGGCGACCTACCGCCATCAAGTTTCTGACGCTTTTCAACACCATACGCCGCGCATTGCCCAGGAACTTCTCGCGGTGAAAAAGACGGCTGATAGCCTTACGCTGCAACAAGACTATCTCGGTGCCGCCACGATTTATGAAGCCTTGGTGACAGAGATTTTCGAGCAATCCCACCTCTACAATGATGAAGAAGCCGAGTATGACGAGGATTATGAGGAAGAAGGATACTATCCAGAAGAAGAGGGATTGGAAGAGCTTGTCGGAGAGTGTATTGCAACCCTGGGCAACTGTTTGGCGGACAAGCGCACGGATCGAGTAGCGCGTGAGAAGATCATCGAAGTGTTGTTTGCCATCTACGAACGTGACGTGTATGCCGACAACAGCCATGGTTTCGCTGCCAACGCAGCAGATCAGCTCGTCAGATATAGCACACCGCTGGAACGACAGACGATAGCAGCCTGGATTCGCGAAGCACTGGCCGATAAAGAAGAAGTGATCGCTGGCTCAGGGCGCCAAGCCTATGGCAAGTTCTTGCTGGACCTGGAGCAAGATAGTCTCGACGATGAAGCCTACCTGCGTATCTGCCGCGAGACCGGGCGCACCTCTGACTTGATTGATCGGCTCTTGACGCTTGGGCGCATTGACGAAGCGGCGCAGGAAACACAGAGGGTTGACGATCATGGGCTCCTCAGACTGGTCGACCTCTTCATTCAGCATGGGCAGGATGCCGTGGCCGAGAACTTGGTGAAAGCACGCACCCAGGAGAAACCAGCCTTGCACATCTTGGAATGGCTCCAAAAATACTATCGGAACAAAGGGAGTCGCGTTGCTGAATTGGAGATAGATGAAGAACTCTTCCACACGCAGCCCTTCCTCAAGCGTTACCAGGAACTACGCGATCTCGCCAAGCAGCTCGATCGCTGGGAGAGCCTGCGACCGGAGTTGCTCGCTTTCCTGGAGCAAGCCAAAAACACCACGCTCTTGATCCAGATCGCCCTGGACGAAGGTGACATCGACCACGCCTTGCAACTGTTGAAGGGCATAGCCAAGAAGGACATCCACGGCTACATCTACAATACTGGCTATGGATATTACGGATACGGTAGTAACATCGCCCTTGAAGTCGCCGGAGCCGCCGAAGAGCTGCGACCACGTGAGGCGATTGAGCTGTATCAGCAGTATGCCGAACGACTGATCGCTATGCGAGGCCGCGAGAACTATCAGGCAGCCTGCAAGTACCTCGCCAAGATGCGAGCTTTGTATGAGAAGCTCGGCGAGAAGGAGGCATGGACGAGCTACATCACTGCATTGCGTGAGCAGAACCGCAACCTGCGTGCTTTAAAGGAAGAATTAGCTGCCGCGAAGCTATGAAGAGAGTTACTAACTATGCCTTACACTTCCATACGTGAAGCTGCCGAAGAGATACATGCGGGCTTGATTACGCCTAGCGAACTGGTGATCGAGACGCTTGAACGTATTGACAGCCAGGATAATGAAATTCAGGCATTTATTAAAGTGATGCGCGAACAGGCGCTCCAAGATGCGGAACAGGCTGAGCGCGAGTTGCGCACTGGCCTCTATCGTAGCCAATTACACGGCATTCCTATCGCCATTAAGGATATAATTGCCGTCAAAGGTGTGCAGATGACGGGGGGCTCGAAAGTACTTTCCGATTATATTGCACCTGAGGATGCCACGGTGGTTGAGCAGTTGCGCAAAATGGGAGCAATCATCATCGGAAAAACTGCTACATACGAGTTTGCCTATGGCCCCTACTCGCCGCCAACGCGCAATCCCTGGGACACTACACGGACAACAGGCGGCTCCAGTGGGGGATCAGCAGCGGCAGTTGTAACTGGCATGTGCCTGGGCGCGATTGGTAGCGATACTGGTGGCTCCATTCGCATACCTTCGGCCTGCTGTGGTATCACGGGCTTTAAGCCTACCTATGGGCGCGTGAGTTGCCATGGCGTTATTCCCTTAAGCTGGTCGCTCGACCATGTGGGGCCGATGGCACGTAGCGCAGAGGATTGCGCTATCCTGTTTGATGCCATTGCTGGTTATGATCCACGCGACCCTAACAGCATCTCCGGCCCACCCAGCCGCTCTTCGGCCCTGCTTATCAATGGCCCGGAAGGACGCGGCCCCCTGTCGTTACAGGGATTGAAAATTGGTCTCCCCGACGATGCCTTCGTTGGCCCGCTTGACCCTGAAGTGCGGCAAGCATGGAAAGCCGTTTCTCTCGTTCTGCAAGAAGAAGGAGCCAAGATAAGCAATATCGAACTACCACGCCCAACTATGGATATGTACCGTACCATCCAGATGCCGGAAGCATCACTGGCACATATGCAAAAAGGCTGGCTCACCGAAAGTCTCGATGCCTATACTGAGCGCACACGTGGACGTCTGCTCCATGGGCAACGGATCACGGCTGTGGACTATCTACAAGCGCAATACGAGCGCCGCATCTTCTCCAATACTGTGCGTAGCGTGCTCCAGCATGTGGATGCCTTCTTGCTTCCCACGCTGCCACTGCCCGCCATCACTTACGAACAGATAGATCAGGATATCAGTATCGAAGGCATCACCGAGAACGCGACCGTGGCCTTCCTTCGCCTGACCATGCCCTTTAATCTTACCGGACTACCAGCCTGCTCATTTCCTGGCGGCTTCACCGCTTCCGGCCTGCCTATCGGCCTGCAAGTGGTCGGCAAAGCCTTCGAGGAAGCAACCGTACTCCGTATTGTACATGCCTATCAGCAGTTGACGGACTGGCATAAGCGGGAGATAGGCTAAGAGGGTGCGGTTCATTTTTTGCATGGAGCGCGAGTGGCGAACATGGCTGGGGCAAGCCCAGCCACTACTATACCACGTAAATAGTAGTGGCTGGGCTTGCCCCAGCCATGCCCAAAAATGACGTACATCCGGCTAGGAATGACGAACCAACGGTTTTCTCTGATGATCCCAGGCGCTGGTTTGCCAGTCGTCAGCAGTAGCCTCTTCTGGCTCTATCACCCATCCTGGTAGCGGCATTTGTAGATATCTTGCCAGAGCAATGACATATGGCTCATACTTCTGGCGAAGTTCAGCTAATCGCTGCTCAGCGGTCTCTTCATCATACAGTCTGATACCTATCTCAGCTAACATAGCTTTCAATCGTGCAAACTCTGGCGACGAGAGACGGCTGATTTGCGAAGCATCGGAAGGCGTGGGGAACAGCTGCGCGAGGTCTACCGCTGCATGCGAGGCAATAGCAAAAGTAAACCACGCAGGTTTCCTTGGCACATCGTCTATGCCAACGTACAGGAGTGCGCTGACATCGAGAACAACCGTCAAGGCTGCGAGCCAGGATTGACGGTCATGCTGAGAACGGTAGTACATCAGCACCGGATACGAAAGATGGCTTTCAAGCAAGTCAGCGGCCCAGTTCTCCCATTCATGCAGGTGTTCGACCAGTTCGTCCATCACCTGCCCGCGGCTATGCCGACGCAGCATTTCCAGTGCAGTTGGAGGAGAGCCAGCATGAGCATCGAGTAGAGAGATACCAACCTCACGGCGTGAAAATGACTGATAAGTCACTGGTAAATAACCGATGACAAGGGCAAAAAAACCAAAACCCATACCGGCTTCAGTAACGGCTACTATGCGCCCTAAAGAGGTACGCGGAGTCACATCTCCAAAGCCAACCGTGAAGAGTGTTGTCCCGCTCATATATAGATCGGTGCCAAAATCCGGCACCTTCTCCGGTGCATAAAAGGCTGAACCAAGTGCCCATTGCAGCATAGCAAAACCGAAGATCAGGCTAATCGCCCAGACGACAAGCAGCAGGATCAATGATAGTGGACCATAGAAGCTCAGGAAGTACTCCTTACGCTCCTCTGAATGAATCTTACGAGCGATCAATGACGACACTTTCCACGTGGAACGATAAAACATGCGTGCCAAGCGAATGCGACGTGAGACACGCCGGGGTAATACAATGGTCTCAAAAGCATCTTGTAAAATAATGTAAATGAGTACCAGCCCAAGAATACCTACAATAATTTGCATATCTGTCCTGCCTTCATCCCTCACCCAGCACTCCTTGTGAGTGCCAAGTAAACCTTGTACAATAATCTTACACCTAAGACTAACTATGTGGCAATACAAGATATTCCCCATCAGATATTTGGAGATAATGCCTGTCATGCTTCGCTGCGCTCAGCATCTCGTTACCCAGCGAGCCAGACCCTTCGCTGCGCTCAGGGTGACACTGGTTGGCAACTTAAGTTCACGCTTATGGGGTATTCCCCATTCTCACAGGAGGCACACAATGCGTTCGAAGCGTTGACTCGTCCTTTCGCTGCTCGGCGTTGAATTTCTTAATGAATGGTTTAGTAATCTACTGGCAGCTGTCCTTCCTGCCGTTAAAGCCGCTCTTGGTCTGAACTATGTGCAGGTTAGCCTTCTCTTCACATTGTTAGAAGGTGCCGATGTGGTTAGCGATGGCATCTTTGGTGTGGTGGGCGATATCTGGTCGCGTCGGGTGTTGATCACAGGTGGGACAATTGTGGCTGGCCTTGGTCTGCTTCTCATGGGTATTGCTCCTGACTATATAGTGCTGCTGGTGGGTGTAATCCTACACGGCTTGGCTGGTGGCCCTTTCGTCGGGCTGAGCGAGGCGTCGCTGATCGACAACTCTCCTGGCAAGCAGGAAGCGATGATGGCGTGGTGGACGATTGTTGGTGATAGTGGCTTTCTCGTTACCCCGCTCATGGTTACTGCTGCCTACACACTGAGTATCAGTTGGCGACCACTCTTCCTGCTCGGTGCCGCTCTCTTTCTGCTCTACGCTCTCTGGTTGGCAGCTCTACGCTTTCCGCGTGCAGCCGCTGCTGCGGGAGAAACAACATTCTCCTCACACCTTGCCGCCATCAAAGCTGCTGTACTCAATTTCAATTTGCTGCGCTGGTCATTGATTTTACCCTTGCTCGATGTGCCACTCAAAGCTTTTGTGGTTCTCTACTTCCATGATGCCGTCGGGCTAAGCGCAAGTCTGGCAAGTTTGACCCTGCTCATCGTCGTCATCAGTGGTCTGATAGGCCGCGCAAGCCTGCCGGTGATACTGCGCTATGTACGTGGCATCCGCCTCTTGCGAGGAAATGTATGGCTTGGCATCGTCAGCCTGACGCTATTCCTCTTGATACCCTATCCCGTGCTGAAATATGTCTTCTTAGCGATGTTTAGTTTTGTCGAGTCAAGCTGGTATCCACTCGCTCAGGCACAGGCATATGCTACACAGCCAGAGAGATCGGGAGTAGTGCTGAGTGTAACATCGCTGCTTTCGCCGATCACCAGCCTTTTACCTCTGCTGGTGGGTGTGGTGGCTACGCAGGCTGGCTTAGGTTGGGGTTTGGCGGTGTTGTTGGTGGGACCGCTGGTGGCGGGTGGGCTGTTGTTAGTTAGTGTGGATGATGAGCGGCCCTCCCCCCCATGATGAGTGCCCTCTCAGGGGTAGGGTTTTCCTTGGGCGAACAAGCATGCTCCAGCAACGGGCGGCCACAAGGGCCCACCCCCCACATCCACACCGCCCCCGCCCCTACGCGGACCAGCCTTGCAAGCCATTTTCCAAAAAAACCTACCTGTGAGAGTGATGAGTGCCTCCCCCCCATGACGGCCACAAGGGCCCACTCCCCGCATCCGCTCCACTCCCGCCCCTACGCGAGGTGGTGTCTCCACTGTCCAAAAACCCTACCCCTGAGAGCTTGGGGGGTCAGGCCCGCAAAAATTTGAAACGCACCCGAATCCCAGAAAGGAGCTCCAACAATGTTCAAGCGCACGATCACTCCAACACGCACCCTGGATCGACTCGCCTACCTCTGGCTGGCCCTGGCGGCTGCCCTGTTTGTGTTCACTGGTGTTCGGTGGGCGATCCCGTTGGCGGCTTGGCTCGCGCCTCTGTTTCTGCTGCGTTTCGTCCGCACCCAGCGCCCGCTCCCTGGATTCCTGCTGGCCTGGCTCGTCAGGTCTGCTGTCTTTGCTATTATCCTCCAAGGGGCTATCTTGTATTCCGGCATTGGCTACTACGCGCTTGTTTTGCTCTTTAGCCTGGTGTCGATACTGCCTTACCTGGCCGACCGCCTCATCACGCCCCGGCTGGGCGGCTTTGTCGCGACCCTGGTCTTTCCAATGGCCTTTACGACGGTTGAGTACCTCAGCGCTTTTGGCCCCACCGGGACCTTTACTTCCATTGCGAACACCCAGTATGGTGACTTGCCACTCCTGCAAGTGGTGTCGGTGACCGGGATCTGGGGCATCACCTTTTTGATCACCTGGTTCGCGGCGGTCGGCAACTGGGCGTGGGAGCGAGGGTTTGCCTGGCCCAACGTGCGAGGAGGTGGGTTGCTG
>WNFX01001751.1_pt1 | contig 33190 bp, 34 predicted proteins | sample 5400111 | NCBI WGS metagenome assembly WNFX01 (sample SAMN13153363, study PRJNA577476) | soil metagenome | isolation source: 40 cm soil or saprolite under grassland replicate 1 | place: USA:California | collected 2016-06-15 | reverse complement strand
GACTCGACCAGGTCGTCGATGTGGGTGGGCCCGGTGGCGTAGTGGCCGGCGGCGCGGGTGGCCAGCCAGCCGCCGACCGTGGAGCGCTGGAACGACTGCGGGAAGAAGCGCAGGGTGAGCCCGTGGGGCCGCAGCCCGTCCTCGAGCGCCGGGCCCTGGGTGCCCGCCCGGACCCTGGCGGCGCGTGCCAGCGGGTCGACCTCCACCACCCCGGCGAGCCGGCCGAGGTCGAGCGAGACCGCCCCGGCCCAGGCGTCGCCGACGTCCGGTTCCACCCCGCCAACCACGCTAGTGCCACCGCCGAACGGCACCACCGCCACGCCGGCCTCACCGCACCAGTCGAGCACCGCCGCGACCTCTGCCTGGTCGCGGGGACGCAGCACCAGGTCCGGCGGGTGATCAATGCGGCCGCGCAGGCCCCTGACCACGTCGCGGTAGGAACGCCCGAGCCCGTGGCGGGCGCGGTCGTACGGCGCGCCGGAGGCGATCGCCGCCAGCGCGGCCGGTGGCCGCAGCCGCGGCGCCGGCGGCTCGGCCAGCGGCGCGGGCCGCTCCGGCGCCTGCGCCTGGAAGCCGAGCATGGACCCCACCGCCGGCCCGAGCGCCTCCAGCGCCGCCGGGTCGGGCTCCTCCCCCGGCAGCCCCCAACCCCAGATGGGATAGGTCGACTCCTCCCCCACGCCGGCTCCCTTCCGTCCGCGGCCCCACCGGTGCGAGCATAATGCCGCCAAGCGTGCCAGGTGCCGCGGGAGGGGGGCGGCCGCGGCCCGGCTACACAGAAATCCCCAATGCGCGCCGCCGAGGTTGGTCGGTTCTCCCGAAGCCAGCGGCTCCGCCTGGCCCTAGCGTCCCTGGAAGGCGGGCCGCCCGGCCTGGTGGATCGTGAGAGAGGAGACAGCCATGACCGGTGAGCTCGGCTCGGGACCCGGTGACGCCGGCCGGGACGCGGGCCCGGTGCGGGTGGAGACGGTCGTCATCGGAGCCGGCCAGGCCGGCCTGGCGACCGGCTACCACCTCGCCCGTCGCGGCAGGGATTTCGTGATCCTCGACGCCTACCAGCGGGTCGGCGACAACTGGCGGTGCCATTGGGACTCGCTGCGGCTCTACAGCCCGGCGCGGATAGCCTCGCTGCCCGGGATGCGCTTCCCAGCGCCGCCGATGTCGTATCCGACCAAGGACGACATGGCCGATTTCCTCGAGACGTACGCCTCCAGGTTCCAACTGCCGGTTCGCACCGGTCTGCGCGTGCGCCGGCTGGCCCACGCGGACGGGAAGTACCTCGTGACCACCGGTGGACCGTCGTTTCAGTGCGACAACGTGGTGGTCGCGTCGGGCACCTTCGGCAGGACGCCGCACGTCCCCGAATTCGCCGCCGCGCTCGACCCCGGCATCCTGCAGCTGCACTCGAGCGCCTACAAGAACCCCTCCCAGCTCCAGCCCGGCGGGGTGCTGGTGGTGGGGGCGTCGCACTCGGGCGGCGACATCGCCTTCGAGGCGGGCACGGCGGGCCATCCGACCGTGCTCAGCGGCCCGATCCACGGCGAGGTGCCGTTCGACATCGAGGGCAGGCCGGCGCACGTGATCTTCCCGGTCCTGTACTTCCTGGCCAACCACCTGCTGACCATCAGGACGCCGCTCGGCCGCAAGATCCGGCCGGAGGTCAGGGCGCACGGCGGGCCGCTCATCAGAGTCAAGCGCGCCGACCTCGCCCGCGCAGGCGTCGAGCTGGCGGCGGCGCGGACGGTCGGGGTGCGCGACGGCCTGCCGGTGCTCGACGACGACCGCGCCCTGGAGGTCGCCAACGTCGTCTGGTGCACGGGGTTCCGCCAGGACTTCTCCTGGATCGATCTGCCGGTGACCGGCGACGGCGGCTGGCCGCTGGAGACGCGTGGCGTGGTGCCGTCCTCGCCGGGCCTGTACTTCGTCGGGCTGGCGTTCCAGTACGCCTTCACGTCGATGCTCGTCGGCGGTACCGGCAGGGACGCGGAGCACGTCGTCAAGCACCTGTGCGCGCGCACGCCGGCGGGCCGGCGCGTGCCGGCGCGATCGGCCGCGCCCGTCACCCTCCTGGCTCGCTAGGATCACCGGTGTGGGCACACCGGCACTGGAGCGAGCATGACCGAGACCACGCGGACCGAGCGGCAGGCGAAGGTGGAGGGGCACGGCGGCGCGCTGGCGGTGGCGGTCGCCAGGCGCCGCGGCGTCAGCGCGATGTTCACGCTGTCGGGGGCACACGTGTTCCCGCTGTACGACGGCGCGGTCAAGGCCGACCCACCGCTGCCGCTGATCGACGTCCGCCACGAGCAGACCGCGGTGTTCGCCGCCGAGGGCCTGGCCAAGCTCACCCGCGTTCCCGGCCTGGCGGTGGTGACCGCCGGGCCGGGCGTGACCAACAGCGTCAGCGCGGTCACCACCGCCTGGTTCAACGGCTCGCCCCTGCTGGTGCTCGGCGGCCGCGCGCCGCAGGCGCGCTGGGGGTCGGGCAGCCTCCAGGAGCTGGACCACCCGCCGTTGCTGGCCCCGGTCACCAAACGCGCCGCCACCGTCCACCGGGTCGGCGACATCGCCGCCGAGGTCGACGCCGCGCTGGCCCTGGCCGACCAGCCCCACCGCGGCCCGGTCTTCCTCGACGTCCCGATCGAGCAGCTCTTCTCCAGCGCCGCGGTGACGCTCCCGGATCCTCCCGCCCCGCCGGCGCGCGAGCCCGACGGCGACGCGCTGGCCAGGGTCGCCGCCCTGCTGGGCGGGGCGCAACGGCCCGTGCTGGTGCTCGGCTCGGACGTGTGGGCCGACCACGCCGAGCAGGCGGCCCGCCGGGCCGCCGAGGCGCTCGGCCTCCCGGTGATCGCCAACGGCCTTGGCCGCGGGGTGCTGCCGGCCGGCCACGAGCTGCTGGTCACCCGCGCCCGCTCGCTGGCCTTCGGCGCCGCCGACCTGGTGATCGTCGCCGGCGCGCCGCTGGACTTCCGGCTCGGCTACGGCGCCTTCGGCGGCAGCTCCGGGCAGCCCGCCAGGGTGGTCCAGCTGGACCAGGAAGTGCTCGCCAGCGACGCCGGGCCGGTCCACCCGGCCAGGATCTACGGCGAGCTGCGCAAGCTGCTGGCCGACGACGCGGTGGTCATCGGCGACGGCGGCGACTTCGTCTCCTTCGCCGGCCGCTACATCGAGCCCGCCCAGCCCGGGTCGTGGCTCGACCCGGGCCCCTACGGCTGCCTCGGCACCGGCCTCGGCTACGCCATCGCCGCGCGCATGGCCCGGCCGGAGGGGCAGGTGGTGCTGCTGCTGGGCGATGGCGCCGCCGGCCTGTCGCTGATGGACGTCGACAGCCTGGTGCGCCACCGCCTGCCGGTGGTGATCGTCTGCGGCAACAACGGCGCCTGGGGGCTCGAGAAGCACCCGATGCGCATGTTCTACGGCTATGACGTGGCCGCCGATCTGCAGCCCGGCTGCCGCTACGACCAGGTGGCGCAGGCGCTGGGAGGCGCCGGCGAGCTGGTCACCACCGCGGACGGCATCGCCCCGGCGCTGCGCCGCGCCTTCGACGCCGGCGTCCCCTACCTGGTGAACGTGGTGACCGACCCGGAGGTCGCCTACCCGCGCGCCACCACGGGCCTATGAGCCGGGCCGGTACGATGCCGCTGGGGACGCGAGCCCCGCACGCCGAGCCAGAGGAGGATCATGCCTGACCGCGTAGGCTTCATCGGGCTGGGGATCATGGGCAGCGGCATGACCCACAACCTGCTCAGAGCCAGCGTCGACCTCACCGTCTACAACCGGACGCCCGAGCGGATGCAGCCGTTGGCCGACGCGGGGGCGGCCACCGCCGCCAGCCCCGCCGGGCTGGCCGCCACCACCGACGTGGTGTTCGTCTGCGTCAGCGACACCCCCGACGTCGAGGCGGTGCTGCTGGGTCCCGAGGGCGTGATCCACGGCGCCAGGCCCGGGTCGCTGGTGGTCGACATGTCGACGATCAGCCCGCGGGCGACCCGCCGCATGGCCGAGCGGCTGGCCGAGGCGGACGTGGCCATGCTCGACGCCCCGGTGTCGGGCGGCAGCGAGGGCGCCGCCAAGGGCACCCTCAGCATCATGGTCGGCGGTGACCAGGCCGACCTGGACAGGGCCAGGCCCTACCTGGAGGCGATGGGCTCGACCATCACCCACGTCGGGCCGATCGGCGCCGGGCAGAGCTGCAAGCTGGTCAACCAGATCCTGGTGGTGGTGAACATGCTGGCCGCCGGGGAGGCGCTGCTGTTCGCGCAGGCCGCCGGGCTCGACCTCGACCGCACCATCGAGGCGGTCGCCGGCGGCGCCGGCGGGAGCTGGATGCTCTCCAACCGGGGGCCGCAAGCGGTCCACCGCGACTGGCGGCCCGGCTTCACCATCGACCTCCAGCAGAAGGACCTCCGCCTGGTGCTGGAGGCCGCCGACGAGACCGGCGCCCCGGTGCTGGCCAGCAGCACCGTCTTCCAGCTCTACCGCACGCTGCAACGCGCCGGCTTCGGCGGCGACGGCAACCACGCCCTGGTCAAGGCCCTGGAGCGCCTCTCCGGCATCACCATCGGCCAGGTCCAGGCCCCGCCCGGCGCCTGACGGCCAGCGGCGGCGCGGTCACAGGCTGGACTTGAACTGGGACCAGGCGCCGTGCCACGACTTGTCGACCCGCGGGTCCAGCTCCACCGCGCGGAAGCCGGTCTCGAAGTACTCCTGCCTGACCACCGCGGTCGTCAGGTTGGCGGGGATGTAGCCCTGCTCGACCAGCAGGGCCGGGTCGATCCGCACCTGCGGCGGCTGGAACCCGTTCCACTCCAGGTTGAGCATGGCCATGTCGAAGTCCAGCAGGAAGTTCAGGAAGTGGTGCGCGAGCACCGGGTTGCGGGCGGAGCGCAGGACCGTCATCAGGTCGTTGCCGACCGTCCCACGGCCGTCGAGCGGGAACCAGTAGCGCAGCACCTCCGCGTCCAGGCCCTTCGACAGGTAGTAGGGCGCGGCCACCAGGTCCCCCGAGAAGGCCATCGACACCCAGGTCTTGCCGGTGGGCAGATCCTCGTAGGCGTTGACGTCGACCACCGGCCGGGTGGCGAACGCCAGGGCAAAAGGGCGACCCGGGCAGAGGTCTCGCTTGTCCCCGATAGATCGCCAAATAAAAGGCGCTCGACGCGATATTCCTGAGCGGCACGAACGTCCTCCCCCGCCGCGGCTACCGCCGCGCGGCCACGGCGGCGAGGAAGCGCTCGAGGTCCACCAGCACGCGGGTGACGCGGCCCCTGGCGGCGACCCGCCCGCCGTCGGTGACCTCGGCGGAGAAGTCGAGGCGGCGGCCGTCGACCACCTCCAGGGTCGCGCTGACCTGGACCGGAACGCCGACCGGGGTGGCCAGCAAGTGCTCCAGCTCGACCCTGGTGCCGACGGTGGTGGTCCCCTGGTCCAACGCGCCCTCCAGTGCCTCGACGGTGGCCCGCTCCATCAGCGCCAGCACCCGCGGCGTGGAGAGCACGGGCACCAGCCCGCTCTCCAGCGCCGCGGCGGTGTCGGCGTCGGTGACCGTGTAGGAGAACTCGGCGTGCAGCCCGGGGGCGATCGCTGCGCTCATGGGCGCAATTCTGCACCACGGCGCCCGCCAGCTGCCTCAGGCGAGCCGGTACAGCAGCGGCATCGCGCCGGTCCGGTTCGCGCGCATGTTGGCCAGCACGTAGCGGTAGAAGCTGGGCTTGGCCATCTGGCGGACCATGAAGCTCGGCAGACTCTCGTCCCAGCGGGCGTGGTTGACGAACACGTAGTCCGCGTCGCCGGTCGGGGCCAGCAGCGTGGAGTTGCGGAGCCCGGTCTCGACCACGTACCAGTCGGCCAGGTAGTCCCACAGCTCGAGCGCGACCTCGGGGTCGTCGGCGACGAAGTAGTTGAACAGGAACAGCCCCTGCCGGGTCTTGTCCACGTCGCCGATCCGCCGCACACAGCGGGCGGTCATCACGTACACGTCCCGGGCGGCGCCGGTCACCGCCTCCAGCAGCAGCTTGTAGGGCTCGGTGCCCCGGACCTCCTCGATCACCTCCGGCGAGCTGGTCTCGATCAGCACCACCACGTCGTAGCGGGCCACGTGGGACGCCTTCTCCTTCGCGTAGCCGGCCGGTGGCGGCACCAGGGTCGCGCGGTAGACCGTGGCCTTCTCGACGGTCTCCAGGCCCTCGAGCTGGCCGGCCAGCGACTTCAGGTTGGCCAGCAGCGCCCGCTTCCCCGCGCTCCTGCCTGGCAGCGGCCCGCGCGCCGGTGGCTCGACCGCCGCCGCCACCTGGATGTAGCCGAGCGCCGGCGGCTCGATGAGCCGGACGCGACCGTACCTGGACTGCGGGTTGACGATCTTCAGGTCCATGTCGTGCCTCGCTCTCGCTTGCTTCTGAGTGTGTGCTCACTCATAATGGGTGAGTACCCACTCGAATGTCAAGCAGCGCGAGCCCCGGAGGCGAGATGGCGACCCGATCCAGTGACCGGCCGATGCGCGAGCGGATCGTCGCCGCCGCCATCCAGGTGATCCGCGAGCGCGGCGTCACCCGTGCCACCACCAAGGAGATCGCCCGCGCCGCCAAGGTCTCCGAGGGCAGCATCTACAACCACTTCGAGAACAAGACCGCCCTGTTCGGCGCCGCCTTCGGCGCGGTCACCAGCGGCATCCGCGGCGCCATGCGCGAGCTCGCCGCCAGCGTCGGCAAGGGCACCGTCGAAGGCAACCTGGAGCGCCTGGCCGGCGCCGCGGTCCGCTTCTACGGCGAGCTGCTGCCGATGACCGCCTCGGCGCTCGCCGACCACCAGGTGAGCGCCTGGCTGCGGCAGCGGATGCCCGAGCGTGGCGGCGGACCGGTCCAGGGCCATGCGGCGCTGATCGCCTACCTGGAGGCCGAGCGCGCGGCCGGGCGCCTCGGCCCCGCAGCCGATCCCGCCTTCATCGCCGCCGCCCTGCTCGGCGCCTGCCTCCAGCACGCGTTCCTGTCGCTGCTGGCCGACCCCGCCGCCCTGGCCGCCGTCGGCCTGCCCCCCGACGCCGGCGAGTACGCCCGCGGCGTGGTCCGGACCGTCCTGGCCGGCAACCTGCCCGGTGCGGGCCGCCCTTGACCCGCCGGCGAGGCACGGCGGGCTGAGCGGCTACCATCTCCAGGGTGCGTCCACCGTCGTTCCAGTCCCGGGCGCGAGCTGGGCTGCTCGCCGCCGCGATCCTGTTGCTGGCCGGCAACCTCCGCGCGGCGATCACCTCGGTGGGCCCGCTGGTCGGCGAGATCCGCGGCGACACCGGCATCTCCCACGGGCTGGCGGGCCTGATCACCACCCTGCCGCTGCTGGCGTTCGGCGCGCTGTCGTCGTTGGCGCCGCGGCTGGGCCGCCGCTTCGGCATCGAGCGGACGCTGCTGGCGAGCATGGTGGTGCTGGTCGCAGGCATCCTGCTGCGCTCCAGCGGCCCGGTGGCCGCGCTGTTCGGCGGCACGACCCTGCTCGGGCTGGCGATCGCCGCCGGCAACGTGCTGCTGCCGGGCCTGGTGAAGCGCGACTTCCCCGACCGGACCGGGTGGATGACCGGGCTCTACAGCGGGGCCATGGGCGGGATGGCGACCGTCGCCGTGGCACTGGCCGTCCCGATCGCCGACCGCGCCGGGCTCGGCTGGCGCGGCTCGCTCGCCTGCTGGGCCGCGCCGGCGGCAGTCGCCGCGCTGGTCTGGGTCCTGCTGGCGCGCCGGCGCCCCGGAGCGCGCCAGCCGGCCCAGCGCGAGGAGCCCGCGGTCGGCGGGCCGGCGGAGCCGGTGCCGAGCCTGTGGCGGTCGGGCCTGGCGTGGCAGGTGACCGTGTTCATGGGGCTCCAGTCGCTGGTGTTCTACTCGACGATCGCGTGGCTGGCCGAGATCCTGCGCGACCGGGGGCTCTCGTCGTCGGCGGCGGGCTGGCTGGTCTCGCTGGCGCAGCTCTCCGGGCTGGTCACCTCGCTGGCCGCGCCGCCGATCGCCACCAGGCGGGCGAGCCAGCGCGTCCACGCCTCCTGCTCGGCGCTGCTGTCGCTGCTCGGCTACAGCGGCCTGCTGCTCGCCGGGCGCGGCCTGCTGCCGCTGTGGTGCGTGCTGATCGGGTTGGGCCAGGGAGCCCTGTTCAGCCTGGCCCTCACCATGTTCGCGCTGCGAGCGCCGGACGCTCGCCACGCCGCCGAGCTGTCCGGGATGGCGCAGACCGTCGGCTACCTGCTCGCCGCCACCGGACCGGCCCTGCTCGGCCTGGTGCACGACCTGACCGGCGCCTGGACCGTCCCCCTGGCCGCCCTCGCCGGGACCACCCTCGTGATCCTGCTGGCCGGCCTCGCCGCCGGCCGCGACGCCCTGGTCGCCGCCCCCACCCGGGCGGCTCCCCGGGCGGCGGCAACCCCCACCGCACGCGCCGCTCCCGGCCGCCGCCACAGCTGACCGCGCGGCGGCCGGCAGGGAGCGGCCCGGCCCGGATCCTGCCCCCGCGGGCTTGAACGGGGACGGCCGCGCGTGCTACCTCCTGGGCATGGACGGAGCGCATGACCTCGGTGGCATGCAGGGATTCGGCGCCGTGGTGGTGCCTGGCAGCGACCGGGTCTACCAGCAGCGGTGGGAGGCGCGGGTGTTCGCGCTGCACATGCTGGTCGGCATCCAGGACCTCGGCGGCGGCCCGGGCGGCAGGCCGACGCGCGAGGCGATGCCGGCCGCGGACTACCTCGCCGCCTCGTACTACCAGCGCTGGCTGTGGAGCGCGGAGCGCCGCCTGGAGCGCAAGGGGCACCTCCAGCCCGGTGAGGTCGAGCGCATGATGGAGCGGCTCGCCGGCGGCGAGCCAGAGGCGCGGCGGGACGACCCGGAGCTGGCGGCCCGTGCGGTGGCGGCCGTGCGGGACCCCGCCCCGCCGCTGGCGCCGGCGACCGGCGCGCGCTTCGCGGTCGGCGATCAGGTCCGGGTCCGGCGCATGCGACCGGGCAGGCACACCCGCTGCCCCCGCTACGTGCGCGGCGCCACCGGGCGGATCGAGCGTGTGCACGGCCTGGACGCGCCGCCGGAACTGGCCGCCTACGGCGAGCCGGCCACCCCGGAGCCGGTCTACGCCGTGGCCTTCGACTCCCGCGACCTGTGGGGCGAGGACGGGCGCCCGCCCTGGACCGTGCTGGTCGACCTGTGGGAGCACTACCTCGAGGAGGTGCCGAGCGCGTGAGCGACCCTGGAGCCGTCGAACCCGGCCCCGCCGGCGCCCGGCCGGGCGCCGACCACCACGGCCACCACGACCGCGGCGGTCACGACCATGGCGACCACGGGCCGCACCACCCGCGGCCCGCTTCCGAGGTGGAGCTGCGCGCCCGCGCCCTGGAGGCGCTGCTGGTCGCCAAGGGCCTGGTCACCACGGACGCGGTCGACGCGGTCATCTCCTACTACGAACACGACGTCGGGCCGCAGAACGGCGCCAAGGTGGTGGCCAGGGCCTGGCTCGACCCCGCCTACCGCCAGCGCCTGCTGAGCGACGGCACCGCCGCGATCGCCGAGCTCGGCTACGGCGGCGCCGAGGGCGACAACATGGTGGTGGTGGCCAACACCCCGAGCGTGCACAACGCGGTGGTCTGCACGCTCTGCTCCTGCTACCCGTGGCCGGTGCTCGGCCTGCCCCCCGTCTGGTACAAGAGCCTGCCCTACCGGGCCCGCATGGTCGCGGAGCCGCGGGCTGTCCTCCGCGAGTTCGGGCTGGAACTGCCCGCCGAGGTCGAGATCCGCGTGTGGGACTCCAGCGCCGAGGTCCGCTACCTGGTCCTGCCGATGCGGCCGCCCGGGACCGAGGGCTGGAGCCAGCAGCGCCTGGCCGGCATCGTCACCCGCGACTGCATGATCGGCACGGCCGCCCCCAGCACGGACGCCGCCCCCAGCACGGACGCCGCCCCATGACCGAGGTCCCCCGCCTGGAGCGGGTCGACGCCGCGCTGGCCGGACAGGCGCCGCTGCCGCGCGACAACGGCGAGCTGGTCTTCGAGGAGCCGTGGCAGGCGCGGGCGCTCGGCATGGGCGTGGTCGCGCTGGAGCGGACCGGCACCACCTGGGCCGAGTTCCGCCAGCACCTGGTGACCGCGATCCGGCGCCACCCCGCCGACCCCGCCGCCTCGCCCGCCACCACCTATTACACCGCCTGGCTGGAGGCGCTGGAGGGTCTGCTGGCCGAGCGCGGCCTGCTCCCCTGACCCGGCCGGAGCGTCTGGCGCGCCCGGGGGATCGAGCCCGGGAGGCAGCGCACGAGCCCGGTCCGGGGCCCGGGCTCGTGCGCGTCGCTGCGCCTGGCAGCCTCCAGCCGCGGCTCACCGGATCAGGCGCGACCCGCCGCTGCGCCTCGGTGCGCTGCCCACCGCCGCGGGCGCGGGCCGCGGGGGCGGGAAGGCTGCTGGCGCTGGGACAGCCGGCTCGGCCACCACATGCGGCGGTCGAGATCGAACGTGAGCGCCGGCACGAGCACCGAGCGCACGATCAGCGTATCCAGCAGGACGCCGAACGCAACCAGGAAGCCGATCTCGGTGAGGAACACCAGCGGCAGCACGGACGGAACCTCCCGGTTGGTCTGCGGTGCGGGGCCGGCCGCGGCCTGGAGGATGCGCGGCCGGCCCGCCGGTCACACCGAGCGCTGGTAGGAGCGGAAGGCGATGGTCGCCAGCAGTGCGCAGCCCAGCGCCAGCGCCAGCAGCCAGCCGCCGCGCAGCGCCACGAACCCCCAGTCGGTGCTGGACTCGAGCGCCCTGCGGCCGGCCTCCACCGCCCAGTTGACGGGGTTGTAGTGGGCGACGGCGCGGATCCAGGAGGGCATCAGGCTCTCGGACATGAAGCCGGCGCCGAGAAAGACCAGCGGCAGCGCCACGAACTGCACCGCGGCGATCACCGACTCTTCCTTGCGGAGGACCAGGCTGAGCGCGACGAGGATCACCGTCTGCCCGACCGACACCAGCGCCTGATAGGCGATCATCCCGGTGGTGAGCGCGCCGCGCCGGACCGGCGACACCAGGAAGCGGTCGGTGACGCCGCGGTCCAGGTCGCTGATCACGCCCATCCCGGCCCAGCCGCCGGAGAACAGCGCGGTCATCACCACCACGCCGGGTGTCAGGAAGGTGATGTAGGAGCTGGAGGCGAAGCCCGGGATCTCGACGATCCGCTTGAAGAGCTGACCGAACAGCAGCAGCCAGATGATCGGCTGCACCAGGCTGATCGAGATCAGCCACGGCTGGCGTGACAGGAAGCGCAGGTGGCGGACTGTCATGTGCCACGAGTGCGCGACGGCGGTGGTCATCGTGGGTCTCCATCCGTGTGGTGCGCCACATCGGCCTGGCTGAAGGCGCGGCCGGCGTAGCGGAGGTAGACGTCGTCCAGGGAGGGGCGGGCGATGGTGACGGCGGCCACGGCCAGCCCGCGGGACTCGAGCGCGCCGAGCACGGCGGGCACGGCGGTGGCGCCGCTGTCGACCCGGGCGCGGACCACGCGGCCGTCCACGACCACCTCGCGCACGCCAGGCAACCGGTCCAGCACGCCGCGGACGAGGCCGTCGGCCTCCGGCTCGCCCAGCTCGACCAGGATGGCGTCGCCGCGCAGTTCGGCCTTGAGCTCCTCGGGTGTGCCGGCGGCGACCACGCGGCCGCTGTCCACGATCGCCAGCCGCCGGGCGAGCCGGTCCGCCTCCTCGAGGTAGTGCGTGGTCAGCAGGACGGTGATGCCCTCCTCGCTGGCGAGGCGGGTGATCTCGTTCCACATGTCGGCGCGTGCCTCCGGGTCCAGGCCCGTGGTGGGCTCGTCCAGGAACAGCGCCTGGGGCCGGTGGACCAGACCGAGGGCGACGTCGAGCTTTCGCCGCATGCCGCCCGAGTAGGTCTTGGTGATGCGGTCGGCGGCCTCGCCCAGCCCGAAGCGCTCCAGCAGCCCGCCGACCCGCGACTTCAGCTCGCGGCCGCCGATGCCGTACAGGCGGCCCTGGAGCGCCAGGTTCTCGCGGCCGGTGGCCTCCAGGTCGACCCCGGAGCGCTGGGCCACGCAGCCGATGGCCCGGCGCACGCGGTCGGGCCGCTGGACCACGTCGATGCCGGCCACGCGGGCGGTGCCGGAGTCCGGGCGGCTCAGCGTGGTGAGGATCTTGACGGTGGTGGACTTGCCGGCGCCGTTGGGACCGAGCAGGCCGAACACTGTCCCCGGCTCCACGGTGAAGCTGAGGCCCCGCAGGGCGCGGACGTCGCCCGGATAGGTCTTGACCAGGTCCTGGACCTCGATCGCCGGTGGCGGGCCCGAGCTTGCGGCGGTGCCGGCGCTCGGGCGCGTCTCGAGGAAATTGCTCATGCCGAAGAAGACCTCCGTGGTAGGTGGCCGATTTGGGTTGGGTTGGAGCGGCGCTCGGCCGGCGGTCAGACCGGGGTGCACCCGGCCGGAGCGCCCGACCCCCGCGGCTCCGCGGACGGCCACGGGCGGGCAGCGCCGAATGAATAGAAACTCAGCCCTTCACAAATGTCAACCTTGTTTTTCGATTCCTTCAGATGTGGGAGGGCGGAGCGGCGCGCGAGGGCCGCAGCGGCGGCGTGCCAGCGCCGCGGCGTTCCGTCCATGCGCGAAGCCTCCGGGCCGCGCCGTCCCGCCGTCAAGCACCCCGCCCCGGCGGGCCACCGCGCCCGCAAGCCCGCGATGGCCCGGTTTGCGCCCCGAGCTGGCGCCGTGCTCCTATCGGCGGTGGCCGAGGCCGCCGCCCCGTGGCGGCCGCCGTCGAGGGGTGGAGTGTCCATGGACCAGGTGCGCGATCCGGCTCGGGCCTATCTCGAGCTGGAGGGCGTACGGGTGTGGGCGCCCGACCGCAGCGAGCTGCTCCGCGACGTCACCTGGCGGGTCCGCCCCGGCGAGCACTGGGCGTTGCTCGGGCCCAACGGCGCCGGCAAGACCACCCTGCTGTCAATGGCCGGCGCCAGGCGCCACCCCAGCGCCGGAGTGGTCCGGGTGCTCGGCGAGCGCCTCGGCAAGGTGGACATGCGCGAGCTGCGCCGCCTGATCGGCGTGGTCGACCCGGCGCTGCGCATGCCGGACGAGCTGACCGCCGAGGCGGTGGTGCTGACCGGAGCGACCGGCAGCGTGCAGCCGCTGTGGGAGCGCTACGGCCCTCCAGAGCGGGCCCGGGCGCGCGAGCTGCTGGAGCTGATGGGCTGCGCCCACCTTGGGGCCAGGCGCGTCGGCACCTGCTCGCAGGGCGAGCGCGGCCGTGTGCGCATCGCCAGGGCGCTGATGCCCTCGCCGCGGCTGCTGCTACTGGACGAGCCGGCCCGCGGGCTGGACCTGGCCGCCCGCGAGCTGCTGCTGGCCGGCGGCGAGGTGGTGGCGGCCGGCGAGGTCGGCGCCGCGCTCACCGGCGAGGCGGTCTCCGCCTGCTTCGGCCTGGCCGTCGAGGTGCGCCGTCACGACGGCCGCTGGCTGGCCAGCATGTCCGGCGGCGGCGCCGCTTGCCTGGCGGGACCGCCACGCCATGTGGTCGGCTGATCGGACCAGATGACCGCCAGAGGTGAAAGGTCGTGGCTCGCGCGCCGCTGCGGGCACGCGAGCCACTGGGGACGTCCCTTGGGCCTCACTCGTCCTCGGCGAGGATCGAGTAGATCCGGCGCCGGGCCTCGGTGAGCACCTCGAGCGCCTTGCCCTTCTGGGCCTCGCTACCGGCCGTGGCCACCTGCATGACGGCCGCGCCGACCTGGAAGGCGGTGTCCCGCAGCTTCAGGTTGGTCGGGTCGACACCCTCGGTGACCTCGTCCCACGGGGCCTGCGAAGGCCCCTGCTCGGCCTCGGCGCGGCCGGCCTCGGTGAGCGAGAACAGCCGCTTGCCCTCGGTCTCCTGGCTGGAGATCAGGCCCTCGTCCTCGAGCATCTGCAGGGCCGGGTAGACCGAGCCTGGGCTCGGCCGCCACACCCCGCCGGTGCGGTTGGTGAGCTCCTGGATCATCTCGTAGCCGTGCATGGGTCGCTCGGCCAGCAGTGCCAGGATGGCGGCGCGGACGTTGCCGCGCCGGGCGCGGCCACCACGGTGATGGCGGCCGAACCCAGGGCCGAAGCCGGGGCCACCAGGCCCGAACGGCACGCCCCATGGTCCGAAGGGCGGCTGCCAGCGGCCGAAGCCAGGCCGGCCGGGCCCTCCGGGTGTGAACGGTGGACGACGCATGGTCATCACCTCGTCCTTTCCTTGGTCGATGCTTGCTTGCGAGTTAACGATATATCGTTATGCATCGAGATGCAACACGGAACATCTTGATCGGATGCGTATATCTGACGTTCAGCAATCTATTGACGGGCGCAACACATTTGCCCTATAACGGCCCCATTGCGAGCGCCGGAGCCCGCTCCGGCAGCGACCTGGCCAATCCGTCCCGGACGAAGGGACCGCCATGCGCTACGACGTCCGACGTGGCATCCGGGCTCCGTTGCTTCTGGTAGCCGCGCTCGGCCTGCTGGCCGCCGCCTGCTCGAGCGGGAGCGGCAACGGCTCCTCGAGCTCCTCCGGCGGCCCGGAGACCTCCACCATCACGCTCGGCTCCCTGCCGGTGGTCGATGCCGCCCCGGCCTACATCGCCGACAAGGCCGGCTACTTCAAGCAGGAGGGCCTGACCGTCAAGTTCCAGCAGGCCCAGGGCGGCGCCGCCCTGATCCCCTCGCTGGTCAGCGGTGACATCCAGATCGCCTTCTCCAACTGGGTGTCGCTGTTCCTGGCCAAGAGCCAGGGCATCGACCTCACCCTGATCGCCGACGGCGACAAGGCCAGGCCCGGCTTCAGCGGCGTGTTCGTGATGCCCAACTCCCCCATCAAGACCCCAGCCGACCTGGCCGGCAAGAAGATCGCGGTGAACACGCTCAACAACGTCGGCGGCCTGGTGATCAGCGCGGTGCTGCAGTCGCAGGGCGTCGACCCCAAGAGCATCAAGTTCGTCGAGGTGGGCTTCCCGGACATGGGCGCCACGCTGCAGCGCGGCGACGTCGACGCCGTGTGGGTGGTGGAGCCGTTCACCACCGCGGTCAAGGCGACCCTGAACGCCAGGGCGATCATCGACCCGTTCTCGGGCCCGACGGCCGCGCTGCCGGTCGGCGGCTACGCGGTCACCAAGCAGTTCGCCGACAAGAACCCCAAGACGGTGGCGGCCTTCTTCCGCGCGCTCGACAAGGCGGTGGCCGACGCCAACGCCGACCGCAGCAAGGTCAACGAGGTCGTGCCCACCTACATCAAGATCGACGCGGCCGCGGCCTCCAAGGTGACCCTGCCGATCTACAGCGCCACCCCCAACGCCACCGAGCTGCAGCGGGTGGCTGACCTCATGCAGCAGTTCGGCAACCTGAGCCAGCGCCTGGACGTGGCCTCGTTCACCCGCGTCAGCGGGTGAACCATGGCCTCGGTGGCCGCGCGGAGGGTGCGGCGGGCTGTGCGAGCCCCCCGGCTCGCCAGGGGGCTGGTGGGCGCCGTCGCGTGCTTCGCCCTGGCCGAGGCCATCACCCGGCTGGAACTGGTCGACCCTCGCTACCTCCCGCGGGCGTCGACCGTTCTGGCGCGGCTGGTGGGGCTCCTCGGCCAGGCCGAATTCCTGACCGCCGTGGCCGCCACGCTCCAGGCGTGGGCGATCGGCCTGGCCATCGCGGTCGCCGCGGCGGTGCCCGCCGGCATCCTGCTGGGATCCTCGCGCCGCTGCTACCAGGCCACCAGGGCGCTGGTCGAGTTCCTGCGGCCGATCCCCTCGGTCGCGCTGATCCCGCTGGCGATCCTGCTGTTCGGCCAGGGCCTGCAGCTCAAGACCTCGCTGATCGCCTACGCCTCGTTCTGGCCGCTGCTGTTCAACACCGTCTACGGCGTCCAGGACGTCGACCCGATCGCCAAGGACACCGCCCGCTCCTTCGGCCTCGGGCGGCTGGCGGTCCTCGGCCGGGTGACGCTGCCGGCGGCGTCGCCGTTCATCGCCACCGGGGTGCGCGTGGCCTCGGCGATCGCGCTGATCCTGGCCATCTCCACCGAGCTGCTGGCCGGCGCGGCGGGCGGCATCGGCAGCTTCATCCTGCGGGCCAGCTCGGGCGGCGGCAACGCCGACCTGGTCTACGCGGCCACGGCCATGACCGGGGTGCTCGGCCTGGTGCTCAACTGGGCGCTGCTGCTGGTGGAGCGCAGGGCGCTGGCCTGGCAGCAGCAATCGGAGCTGGCCAGGTGAGCACCCAGACCGTGAGCACCCGGCCGCTGCGGCGGCGGGCCCGCTGGCGCCCCGCCGACCCGGTCGGGATGGCACTGCGCTGGCTGGTGCTGCTGGTGGTGGCGGTCGCCTGGCAGCTCGCCACCATGGGCGGGCGCTCGATCTTCTTCCCGCCGCTCACCGAGATCCTGAGCCAGGCGCGAACGTCCTGGCTGTCGGGCCCGGCCTCCTCCGCGTTCCTCACGCCCGCGGTGGCCAGCGACGTGCTGCCGAGCCTCGGCCGGCTGCTCGGCGGCTGGCTGCTGGCGGTGGCCGCCGGCGTCTCGGTCGGCACCGCCATCGGCCTGGTCCGCAACCTCGCCGACTACCTCGACCCGGTGATCGAGTTCGTGCGCGCCATCCCGCCTCCGGCGATGATCCCCCCGTTCCTGGTGGTGCTGGGGCTCGGCTCCGACATGAAGATCGCGCTGATCGCGGTCGGCGTGGTGTGGCCGATCCTGCTCAACACCATCGACGGGGTGCGCTCGGTGGACCCGGTGCTGATGGACACCGGCCGGACGTTCCGCACCGGGCGGCTGCGGCGGCTGGTCTTCATCGTGCTGCCGTCGGCCTCGCCGAGGATCTTCGCGGGACTGCGCGTGAGCCTGTCACTGTCGCTGATCCTGATGGTGATCTCCGAGATGGTGGCGGCCACCGGCGGCATCGGCTTCACCATCGTCCAGGCCGAGCGGAGCTTCGCGATCAAGCAGATGTGGGCGGGTATCCTACTGCTCGGGGTGCTCGGGTACCTGCTCAACAGTTTGCTGCTGCTGGTCGAGCGAGGCGTGCTCGCCTGGCATCGCGGCGCTCGTGGGACACAGGAGAGCGCATGACCACGGCTGATCACGCGGCGGTCCCCTCGGGCGTCTCGTCGAGCCCGCTGCTGGAGGTGGTCGACCTCGGCCACAGCTACGGGCAGCCGGACGCGCCCGCGGTGATCGAGGGGCTGAGCTTCTCGGTGGGCGCGGCCGAGCTGGTCTGCATCGTGGGGCCGTCCGGCTGCGGCAAGACCACCCTGCTGCGCCGCGTGGGCGGGTTGCTGGAGCCGCGGGGCGGCACGGTGGTGCTGGAGGGCGAGCAGGTCAGCGGCGTGCCGGACGACATCGCGATGGTGTTCCAGGACTACAGCCGCTCGCTGTTCCCCTGGCTGCGGGTCGGCCGCAACGTCGACTTCCCGCTGGCGCGGCGCGGGCTCGGCAAGCGGGAGCGGGCCGAGCGGGTGCGCCAGAGCCTGGCCGCGGTGGGGCTGGAGGAGGTCGCCGACCGCTACCCCTGGCAGCTCTCCGGCGGGATGCAGCAGCGCGTGGCGATCGCCAGGGCGCTGGCCTACCGGCCCCGCCTGCTGCTGATGGACGAGCCCTTCGCCTCGGTCGACGCGCAGACCCGGGCCGACCTCGAGGACCTGGTGCTGGAGGTCCGCGACCGCTTCCAGATGACGGTGCTGTTCGTGACGCACGACATCGACGAGAGCGTCTACCTTGGGGACCGCGTGCTGGTGCTGTCTCGGGCACCCGCTAGGCTGGTGGCCGAGATTCCCGTGCCCCTGCCCCACCCGCGCGACCAGATCGCCACCAAGGAGCTGGACGCCTTCGTCAAGCTCCGCGCCGAGGTCGGCCGGCTGATCCGCTCGCGCAGAGCGGTCGGTGTGCGCTGAGCGGGCGCGCGGCTGGGATGCACCCCGACGGCCAGGAGAGCGAGGCGATGGTGTCAGGACCGATCGACGACCGATTCCTTTCGCTGCCGCGCGAGCGGCTCGCGGACGCGGCGCTGGCGCGCGCAAGGGCACTCGGCGCCGCGCACGCCGACTTCCGCCTGGAGCTGCTGCGCGACCAGGCCATGCGCCTGCGCGACGGCCGGCTCGAATCCTCCGGCGAGGGCGAGACCAGCGGCTTCGCCGTCCGCGTGGTGGCGGACGGGAGCTGGGGCTTCGCCGCCGGCGTCGACCTGACCACCGACGAGGCGGCGCGCGTGGCCGAGCAGGCCGTTGAGGTGGCGCGCACCAGCAGGGCGATCAATTCCGAGCCGGTGGAGCTGGCGGACGAGCCCGCCTACCAGGACGCCACCTGGGTGTCGGAGTACCAGGTCAACCCCTTCGACGTCCCGGAGAGCGACAAGCAGGAGCGGCTGCGCGAGTGGAGCGCCCGCCTGCTGGCCGCCGAGGGCGTCAGCCACGTCGACGCCGAGCTGCTGGCCGTCCAGGAGAACAAGTTCTACGCCGACCTGGCCGGCACCGTCACCACCCAGCAGCGGGTGCGCATCGCCCCGGAGCTGACGGCGGTGTGGATCGACTCGGACGGCGGCCGCTTCGACTCCATGCGGACCTTGGCGCCGCCCGCCGGCCGCGGCTACGAGTACCTGGACGGCGCCGGCTGGGACTGGGAGCGCGAGCTGGAGGAGCTGCCAGAGCTGCTGCTGGAGAAGTCCAGGGCGCCGTCGGTCCAGGCCGGCAGCTACGACCTGGTGGTGGACCCGACCAACCTCTGGCTCACCATCCACGAGTCGATCGGGCACGCCACCGAGCTGGACCGCGCGCTCGGCTACGAGGCCAACTACGCCGGCACCTCGTTCGCCACCTTCGACAAGCTCGGCGCGCTGCGCTACGGCTCCCCGGTGATGCACGTCACCGGCGACCGCGTCGCCGACCACGGCCTGGCCAGCATCGGCTGGGACGACGAGGGCGTGGCCACCCAGCGGTGGGACCTGATCCGCGACGGCGTGCTGGTCGGCTACCAGCTCGACCGGCGGATCGCGCGGCTGAAGGGGCTGGGCCGTTCCAACGGCTGCGCCTACGCGGACGCGCCCTTCCACTTCCCGATCCAGCGCATGGCCAACGTGTCGCTGCAGCCCGCCGCCGGCGGCCCCTCCACCGAGGGGCTGATCGGCGGGGTCGAGCGCGGCATCTACGTGCTCGGCGACAAGTCCTGGTCGATCGACATGCAGCGTTACAACTTCCAGTTCACCGGGCAGCGCTTCTACCGGATCGAGGGCGGCCGCCTGGCCGGGATGCTGCGCGACGTCGCCTACCAGGCGACCACCACCCAGTTCTGGGGCTCCATGGAGGCGGTCGGCGGCCCGCAGACGTACCTGCTCGGCGGGACGTTCACCTGCGGCAAGGGCCAGCCGGGCCAGGGCGCGCCGGTCAGCCATGGCGCCCCGGCCGCGCTGTTCCGCGGCGTCCGCATCCTCAACACCGTCAAGGAGGGCGGCCGGTGACCCCCCAGGAGCTCGTCGAGCGCGCGCTGCAGCGCTCCCGTAGCGACGGCTGCGTCGTGCTCGCGCAGGAGTCGAGCACCGCCAACCTGCGCTGGGCCAATAACACGCTCACCACCAACGGCGTCGCCCGCACGCGCGACCTCACCGTCATCGCGGTGGTCGCCGGCGCCGAGGGCACCTCCGCCGGGGTGGTCAGCCGCAGCGGCGTCACCCTCGACGGCGTCCAGGACATGGTGGAGGCGGCCGACGCCAAGGCCCGCTCGCTGCCGCCCGCCGCCGACGCCGAGCCGCTGCTGGATGGCGGCCTGGCGGGGCCGGGATGGGACGCTCCCCCGGCCACCACCTCGATCCAGACGTTCGCGACGCTGGCGCCGGAGCTCGGGGAGCTGTTCCAGGCGGCACCCGCCGCCGGCCGCACCCTCTACGGCTACGCGGAGCACGACGTCACCACCACGTACCTGGGCACCTCGACCGGGATCCGGCTGCGCCACGACCAGCCGAGCGCCAGGATCGAGCTGACCGGGCGGTCGACCGACGGCAGCCGCTCCGCCTGGGCGGGCCACGCCGCCCGTGACTTCGGCGAGGTGCACGCCCACGAGCTGGACGCGGCCGTGGCGCAGCGGCTGGACTGGGCCAAGCGCAGGATCGACCTGCCCGCCGGGCGCTACCCGACGATCCTGCCGCCCTCGGCCGTCGCCGACCTGATGGTTTACCTGTACTGGACGGCGGTGGCGCTGGACGCTCACGAGGGGCGGACCGTGTTCAGCCGGCCGGGCGGCGGCACCCGCGTCGGCGAGCGCATCTCCGACCTGCCCATGACGCTGCGCAGCGACCCTGGCCTGGCGGGCCTGGAGTGCGTGCCGTTCGTGGCCACCGGCTTCTCCAGCCGGCACGCCTCGATCTTCGACAACGGCATGCCGCTGCGGCCGACCGACTGGATCCACCAGGGCCAGCTCGCCGCGCTGGTGGGCACCAGGCACGCCGCCGGCGTGACCGGGCTGGAGCCGCGGCCGTTCGTGGACAACCTCCAGCTCACCGGGCCCTCCAGCGATGGCGACATCGACAGCATCGTCGCCGCCACGCAGCGGGGCCTGCTGCTGACCTGCCTGTGGTACGTCCGCGAGGTCGACCCGGAGACGCTCCTGCTCACCGGCCTGACCCGGGACGGGGTCTTCATGGTCGAGGACGGCGAGGTGACCGGCGCGGTCAACAACTTCCGCTTCAACGACAGCCCCGTTGACCTGCTCGGCCGCCTGGAGGCGATCGGTCCGAGCGAGCCGGCCCTGCCGCGCGAGTTCGGCGACTACTTCAGCCGCGCCGAGATGCCGCCGATCCGCGTCGCCGACTTCCACATGAGCTCGGTCAGCCCCGCCTCGTAGTGGTGACCGCGGGCGCCGTGGGCACGTGCCCGGCTGGATCGGGCGCCGCGCGCGGGTCGCCGCCGGCGGCGGGGCGCGCGAAATGGGCGCGCAGCCAGGACCGCCAGCGAGCCCAGGCTCCTGGCCGGTTCAGCTCCCGCAGGAGCTGCTCTCGTCGCTGCGAGACCCGCAGACGCTCCTCCTGGCCGACCTTTCAGGCAAACGAGCCGCTGGAGGTTGGCTGGTACACCATGCCTTCAGGGTAGCGCGCACCCTCCAGGGGCTGCAGGTGGCATGCTCTGGTCGTGACGACCTCGACGCTGGGCTACGCGATCCTGGGCCTGCTGGCCAGGCAGCCGTGCTCGGGCTACGAGCTGGCGGCGCGGTTGCGCGCGCCCGTCGGCTACTACTGGACCGCCCGCCACAGCCAGATCTACCCGGAGCTGGAGCGGCTGCTGGCCGGCGGGCTGGTGCGCTACCGGGTGGCTCCAGGGCCGGGGCCGCGCGACAAGAAGGTCTACGCCGCCACCGGGGAGGGGCTGGCGGCCCTGCGCGAGTGGGTGACCCGCCCGCCGGCGCCACGGGCGCCCCGCGACGAGCTGCTGCTCAAGACGTACGCGCTGTGGCTGGCCGATCCGGTCGAGGCGGTGACGCTGTTCCGCAAGCAGGCCGACGAGCACGCCGAGCGGCTGGCCGAGTACGAGGCGATCAGGGCTCGGGCTGAGGGCCGCCACGGCGGCGCGCCCCCGCCGGTGGAGTCGCCGGACTTCGGCTCCTACGCCACCCTGCTGCTGGGCATCAGCCACGAACGCGACCACCTCTCCTGGTGCCGCTGGCTGATCGAGTGCCTGGAGTCGGGCACCATCCCCGACGAGCGCTGAGGCCGGCCCCGCTCAGGCGAGCCGCTCGACGGTGATGGCGGTGAGCTCGTCGAGGCGGTCGAGGATGGTGCTGGCCCGTGCGGCGGCGTCGTCGTCGAGCGGGTAGCGCTGCGAGGGGATGGCGATCACGCGCATGCCTGCCGCGGCGGCGGAGCGGACGCCGTTGCTGGAGTCCTCGACGGCGGCGCAGCCGCGCGGGTCCGCGCCGAGCCGGGCGGCGACCTCCAGGTAGGCGTCGGGGGCGGGCTTGCCGTGGGCGACCTCCTCGGTGGAGACGACCGCGCCGAACTGCCCCGCCAGGCCGCTGACCTGCAGCACCAAGCCGATGAGCCGGCGTGGCGAAGAGCTGGCGAGCCCCAGCGGCCAGCGCTCGGCCAGCCGCCCGACCGCGGCGACCGCGCCGTCCAGCAGCGGCGGCCGGTCCCCGTAGCGCTCCGCCATCCGGTCGAGCACCTGGGTGGCGACCACCTCCGGCGGCCGGTCGACACCCAGCTCCTCGGACAGGTAGGCCGCCCATTCGGCGGTGCTCATGCCCATGAGCCGCCGCTGGCTGTCGGGCTGCCAGCGCCCGCCGTGCTCGGCGACGTAGGCGCGCCGCACCTCCTCCCACACCGGCTCGGAGTCGATCAGCACGCCGTCCAGGTCGAAGGCGACCGCGGCCACCGGTGAAACCATCAGCCCTCCCAACTGTCCCGCGGCGCCGCCGGTCGGGGCGCCGCGCCCAAGTGCGGTGGGTGGAGGCGCGGGCCCGTCAGGCCCAGACCTCCTCGAGCACGCGAAGGGTGTTGCCGCCGACGACCGCTCGGATCTCGTCGTCCGACCAGTCGTGGGCGACCAGCCAGCCGATGACGTTGCCGAAGCACTCCCCCGGGTTCTCCAGCCCGTCCACGTAGTCGACCCTCGGGAACTGGAGGTCACCGCGCGCCTGCGAGATCGACAGCTGCTCGGCGAACGCCTCGTGCAGGCCGACGTGGTCGCCGAACAGCGTGTCAGGGCCGAAGGTCACGTGCTCGACGCCGACCAGCTCCACGCAGTAGGTGAAATGGTCCATCACCGAGTCCAGGCTGTGGCGCGGGTGGGCGGCCGACAGCGTGGTGTGGGGCGCGGCCTCGACGCCGATGATCCCGCCGCGCTCGGCGCACGCCCGGATCACGCTGTCCGGCTTCATCCGCCGGGAGTCCCACACCGCCCGCGCACCGGCGTGGGTGATCAGCACGGGCACGCGGCTGGCCTCGATCACGTCCAGGCAGGTCTGGTCGCCGGAATGGGACACGTCGATGGCGATGCCGAGCCGGTTCATCCGCTCGACCGCGCGCTCGCCGAAGGCCGTCAGGCCGCCGTCGCGCCGCTCGCGCAGGCCCGAGCCGAGCGCGTTGGCCTCGCTGTAGGCGATGCCCATCTGCCGCACGCCCAGGCCGTAGAGCACGTCGATGCGGTCGACCTCGTTCTCGATCGGCGTGGCCGCCTCCAGCCCGGCCACCAGCGCGAGCCGGCCGGTGTCGTGCGCCAGCCGGATGTCGGCCAGCGACTCGGCGCGGAACACGAAGTCCTGGTGGGCGATGTCGCAGAAGCGGTGGCCGAGGTCGTAGATGGTGTCGTCCCACTTCCAGCCGGCCTGGCTGGTGATGCAGGAGGTGCCGTCCATGAAGTTGTCGAACAGGGCGGTCAGGCCCGAGCGGGCCAACCCCTCGTAGCCGGTACGGTGGCGCCCGGTGCGGATCAGGTCGAAGGTCTCGGTGATGTCGTCGGGGAAGACCGTGGGGTGCTCGTGCAGCGAGATGACGATGCTGTCGGCGAGCAGGCGGCTGGCGCGCTGGCGCTGGGAGTCGCTGAGCTCGAGCCGGTGGCCGGGCACCCGGCCGATCTCCGGCGCGAGCTTGAACTCCTTGTAGTCCCGCCCGGGCTCCAGGTACTCGAACGACTTGTAGCCGGTGTAGCGCGGCGACGGTGGCTGCATCTTGCCTCCTGCGTGCGTCGCTTCGGGAGCCGGTCCGCCCCGATTGTGACGGATCATGGTCGAGTATCGAGGCTGGCGTCGCGGGCCCGTCGGGGAGGAGGCGGCATGGGGCTGGAGCGGATCGGTGAGGCGGTCAGGCAGCGGCGGGTGTCCGCGGTGGAGCTGGTGCGCCAGTCGCTGGAGCGCATCGAGCGGCTCGACGGCGAGCTGGGCGCGGTGGTGGCGCTCCGCGCCGAGCGGGCGCTGGAGGAGGCGGGCGCGCTCGACCGCCGCGCCGCCGGCGGGGCGCCGCTGGGGCCGCTGGCCGGCGCTCCCCTGCTGGTCAAGGACATCGAGGACGTGGAGGGCATGCCCACCACCTTCGGCTCGCTGCTGTTCAAGGACGCGCCGCCGGCCAGCGCCGACGGCCTGGTCACCGGCCGGCTGCGGGCGGCGGGCGCGATCGTGGTCGGCAAGACCAACCTGCCGGAGTTCGCCGCCCAGGGCTACACCACCAACAGCCTGTTCGGCGTCACCCGCAATCCCTGGGCGCTCCGGTGGTCGCCGGGCGGCTCCAGCGGCGGCTCGGGCGCGGCGCTGGCCGCCGGGATGGTGCCGCTGGCCACCGCCACCGACGGCGGCGGCTCGATCCGGATCCCGGCGGCGCTGTGCGGGCTGGCCGGCATCAAGCCGTCCGGCGGGCTGATCGGCCGCCGCCCGATCCCGGACTGGATCGACCTGTCGACCGACGGGCCGCTGGCCACCTCCGTCGAGGACCTGCGCCTGCTGCTGGCGATCGAGGCCGGGCCGGTGGCCGGCGACCCCACCGCCCTGCCGGTGCCGCCGGCCCTGGAGCGCGGCGAGCGGCCCGCCAGGCCCGGCAGGGTGCTGGCCGCGCCGCGCTTCGTCCCGTGGGGCCCGCTGCCCGCCGACGTGGCGGAGCTGTTCGACGCGGCGCTGCTGGCGCTGGAGCGCGACCTGGGGCTGGCGATCGAGCCGGTCGAGCCGGAGCGGATCTTCCGCGCCGGCAATCTCGACGAGGACTGGCTGACGCTGACCACCACCGAGCACGCCCACAAGCTCGGTCGCGACACCATCGAGGCGAACCGGCACCTGCTGCACCCCGCCGGCAGGGCCTTCCTGGAGCACGGGCTGCGCACGCCGATCGAGGAGTACCTGGCCGCCAGGCGGCGCCGCTTCGAGTACGTCCGCGAGCTGGACGAGCTGCTCGGCGCCGACGGCGTGATCGTCACCCCGACGCTGGCGTCGGCCGGCTGGCTGGCCGAGGGCAAGATGCCGGGCAGCCGCCACTTCGGCATTCCCGACGAGGTCTACAACACCGCGCCGGCCAACGTCACCGGCCACCCCTCGCTGTCGCTGCCGGCCGGCCACTTCGGCTCCGGCGTCCGCTTCGGCCTGCAGTTCACCGGGCCCCGCTTCCGCGACGACCTGCTGCTGGACCTCGGCGAGGCATGGCAGCGCGCCCGCCCGTGGCCGCCGGTCGCCGACGGCTACGAGCCGTTCGACCTGCCCTCCTGAGACCGGCGGCCAGATTGTCCCGGGCGGCGCCGGCAGCCGCACNCGGCAGCCGCACGCCGAAGCGCTTCAGCAGCGCCTGGCGGAACGCCGGCTCGCCGTCGATGGGGCGCTCCGAGCGGTGGCCGCCGTCGGTCACGATCAGGCGGCTTGCCGTCCAAGCCGATCCGCTCCAGGTACGCGCCGACGTCGACCATCGCCGCCCTACCAGGCGCCCCCGGCGATCTCGTCCAGGGTGTCCAGCGGCACGGGCCCGCTCGACAGCAGCGCGTCGTGGAAGGCGCGCAGGTCGAAGGCCGCGCCGAGGCGGTCGCGGGCCTGGTCGCGGAGCGAGCGGATGCGCAGCCGCCCGACCATGTAGGCGGTCGCCTGCCCCGGCCAGGCGATGTAGCGGTCGAGCTCGTTGGCGATGTTGCTCTCCGACAGGGCGGTGTTGTCGCGCATGAAGCCGATCGCGCGGTCGCGGCTCCAACCGAGCGCGTGCATGCCCGTGTCGACCACCAGCCGGCAGGCGCGCCAGGCATCGAACGAGACCATCCCGAGCCGCTCCAGGTCGCCCCGGTAGAGGCCGAGCTCGTCGGCGAGCCGCTCGCAATACAGCGCCCACCCCTCGCAGTAGCTGGTCACGTACGCGAAGCGCCGGAACTCCGGGATGGCCTCCAGGCGCTGCGCGAGCGCGAACTGGAGGTGATGCCCTGGGAGGCTCTCGTGGAAGCTGAGGGCGTCGTACTCGAAGCGCGTGCGGCTGGCCGGCGCGTAGGTGTTGACCTCGAAGATGCCCGGCCGGGCACCGTCGGCGCTGGGCGGCAGGTAGTAGCCGAGCACCGCGTCCTTGGCCTCGACCGGGTCAATCGCCTCGACCTGGCAGGGCGCGATCTGGTAGGCCAGGAACGCCTCTGGCAGGGCCTCCTCGGCGCGCCGCAGCGCGTCGCCGGCGGCGGCCAGGATCTCCTCGGCGGTCTCGAAGCGCAGCGACGGGTCGTCCCGCAGGCGGCCGAGCACCTCGGGGACGCTGCTGGCGCCCAGTGCGCGGCCGCCGAACTCGGCGAATTCCGCGTGCAGGCCGTCCAGCAGGTCCAGGCCGATCCGGTGGATCACCTCGGGCGCCAGGTCGGTGGTGGTGTGGAGGCGCACGGCGGCGTCGTAGGCGCCCAGACCACCCTCGACGTTGACGACTCCGGCGTGGTCGTCGTCGCGGGCGGCCGGCGCCAGCTCCTCGGCGAGCGCGCTGCGGTAGCGGCCCATCGCCGGCCGCACCACCGTGCGGACGATCTCGGCGGCCTCGGCCCGCCAGGCCTCGGCGTCCACCCCCTCGGGCGGCTCGGGGCGCAGCAGCGGGTCGTCCTTCAGGTCGGAGGCGAGGTAGTCGTCGAGCTGCGCGACCGCCTGGGCCACCCCTCTGGCGGTCGGGAGGCGGCCCTCGCGCGCGGCCTCCAGGTGCCTGGCGAGCGCGCCGTCCAGGTAGCCGCCGAGCTTGCGGCAGCGGTCCAGGTAGTCGCGGGCGCGCCGCGGCTCGTTCAGCGGGGCGCGGGGCACCAGCGTCAGCACGCGGGTCTGAGCGCCGACCGAGGTGGCGGTGACCGCCAGCTCGTCGAGCCGGCCGCCCAGCTCCTCGCGCTCGTCGGCGGCCAGGCGCAGCAGCATCGAGCGGCTGACGCGCTCGTCGGGCGTCAGCGTCGCCGGGTCCAGGCGGGCCACCTCGGCGCCGAGGCGCTCCAGCTCGGCGATGCGCGCGCTGTCCGCCTCGCGGCTGGGGTCGGGCACCTCGGCGTCGTAGCCGGTCACGCCGAACTCGGTGGCGGTGAAGGGGTCCGCCGCCATCCACGAGCGGAAGTAGGCGTCGCAGAGCCGGGCGAGCTGGGAGTCCATGCCGGTACCCTACCAGCCGCCGGCCAACCCAACCGTTGGGCGTGCCGGAGCGATCCGATCTCACGTTTGGCGGGCCGCCAGCGTCAACAGGGTGCGATGTTGAAGCCATTCGAAGAGGTCGTGGCCGAGCACGGGCCGACCGTCCTGCGCGTCTGCCGGGCGGTGCTCGGCCCGGTGGAGGCCGAGGACGCCTGGTCGGAGACGTTTCTGGCGGCCATGCGCGCCTATCCCGGGCTACCTCCGGACAGCAACGTGCAGGCCTGGCTGGTCACCATCGCCCACCGCAAGGCGCTGGACCAGCACCGCGCCCGCGCCCGCAACCCGGTCGCCGTCGGCACGGTGCCGGAGCGGCCAAGCACGCGGGGCGTGCCCGGCGCCAGGGACACGGAGCTGTGGGACGCGCTGGCGTCGCTGCCGCGCAAGCAGCGCCAGGCCGTCGCCTACCACTACCTCGCGGGCATGCCGTACGCCCTGATCGGCCCGATCCTCGGCAACAGCGAGGCCGCCGCCCGCAGAGCCGCCGCCGACGGGATCAGGGCCCTGCGTGCCGCCTACCGGGAAGGAGCGTTCCGATGAACACCACCGACGAGACGCCGAGCGCCGAGGAGCTGTTCCAGGCCCTGCCGCCGGTCGACGAGGAGGCCAGGCGGCGCCTGCACGGGCGGCTGGTCGACGACGCGGCAGCCGCCGGCATCCTCGACGTCGCCTACCGCACGATCGACACCCCGGTGGGGTCGCTGCTGCTGGCCGCGACCGAGCAGGGGCTGGTGCGGGTCGCCTACCCGAGCCAGGGCCACGAGCAGGCGCTGGCGAAGCTGGCCGAGCTGGTCAGCCCGCGCATCCTGCTGGCGCCGCGACGGCTGGAGGAGGTCGCGCTCCAGCTCGACGAGTACTTCGCCGGCCACCGCGACCGCTTCGACCTGCCGCTGGACTGGCGCCTGTCGCACGGCTTCCGCCGCCAGGTGCTCGGCTACCTGCCGCGCATCGGCTACGGGCAGACGGCCAGCTACGCGGCGGTCGCCGCCGCGGCGGGCAACCCCAGGGCGGTGCGTGCCGTGGGGACTGCCTGCGCGACCAACCCGCTGCCGATCGTCGTCCCCTGCCATCGCGTGGTGCGGTCGGACGGGACCATGGGCGGCTACGCCGGCGGCCCCCAGGCCAAGCGGGCCCTGCTCACCCTGGAGGCCGCCGCCTGAGCCCGCGCGGGGCCCGGGCGGGCCGGGCCGAGCGGGCCCGGGCGTCAGACGCAGGAGCTTCCCTTGACCACGGCGCTACCCTGCCGCACGGTGGGCCCGCCGCCCGGGTGCAGCGCGTGCCGGACGCCCGCGCGGATCTGGGCGATCCGGGGGATCGGGTAGCCCTTGGCGTCGCGGCCCGAGTAGCGCGGCGGGCCGAGCCCCAGGGTGGTGACCCGGGCGCCGCGCAGCTGGGTCGCCAGGCTGGCGAGCCGCGGCAGCTCGCCGGAGGGGATGTTGGTGGACACGCTCCGGCGGGCGACCCGGAGCAGCTTGGGCAGCGCCCGCAGCAGGGTCGGCACGTTCGTCTGCGAGGCCAGGCCCGCCAGCAGGCAGCGCTGCCTGCGCATGCGGTGGTAGTCGTCGTCGGCGCTGCGTGAGCGGACGTAGGCGAGCGCGCGGCGGCCGTCGAAGTGGTAGCTGCCGGGGCCGACGTTCACGCTCGGCCCGAGACGGCCGTCCCCCACCGGTGACGACACCCGGTCCTTCACGTGCTCGGTGACCCGCACCGTCACCCCGCCGAGCGCGTCGACCACGTCGACGAAGCCCTCCAGGTCCACCAGCGCGTAGTAGTCGATCTTCAGGCCGGTGAGCTTCTCAGCCGCCCTGGTCACCGCCATGGCGCCACGGTCGGGGCCTTCCGGGAAGTGGCTCGGGTTGGCCTCGGCGTAGCGGTACAGGGCGTTCAGCAGGTCGGGGAAGCAGTGACAGGAGAAGGCGGTGCCCGCTTTGCCCGGCAGCGGCACGCGGGTGACGTTGCGCGGCAGGCCGATCAGCGCCACCTGCCTGGTCGCGGGGTCGAGGCTGGCGATGATCATGGTGTCGGTGCGCAGGCCCACCCGGCCGGCGCCCGCGTCGCCGCCGAGCAGCAGCACGGTGAGCCGTCCGGACCAGCCGGGCTGCTCGGGGGAGGCGTTGGCTTTGGAGTCGGACCAGCCGGGGAGCTGGCTGGCCAGCCCGCCGCCCTTGCCGAAGATCGAGGTGACCGTCTGGTAGGCCTGGGCGTTGTAGTAGCCGGCGATCGCGTGCGGCGCGACGGTGATGGCCGCCAGGCCGAGCAGCGCGGCGCAGGCGATCGGCACCCGCGCCCAGGTGGGCAGCCGCGACGCCTGGCCTTCCCGGCCGAGCTGGTAGGCGTCGAAGACCGCGAACAGCCGGAAGGCCGCGACCAGTGCGTTGCCGACCAGCAGCGCTCCCAGCACCGATGGCCGCAGCACCAGGCTGACCATCGAGCCGCCGTCGCGGACCAGCAGCGTGCCAAGGAACACCAGCGGCAGCAGCCCGAACCCCAGCAACAGGAGCCCGCGGCGTTTGTGCCCAAGATAGAGCTGGCCCGCACCTGGGAGCAGAGCGGACAAAACCCCAGCACGGATCGCTCTGTGCAGCACTCCCACCCCCTCAGAAGTCGCCCAATGGAATCGACAGGCCTACATCGGGCGAAGCGCTCGGGGGCTTGAGGTCGCCTGGCCGGCGAGTGTCACGGCCGTGGCCGGCCGGTGCCGGCGCCGTGGCCGAGGGCTGGCCGGGTCAGCCCTTGACCGCGCCGGCGGTCAGGCCGGAGACCAGCCGGCGCTGGACGATCAGGAAGAACACCACCACCGGCAGGGTGAACAGGCTCGAGGCCGCCATCGTCCCGCCCCAGTCGGTGCCGAAGACCGTCTGGAAGGTGCTGAGCCAGATCGGCAGGGTGTACCTGGTCGCGTCGCGCATCATCACGAAGGCGTAGAGGAACTCGTTCCACGCGGTCACGAACGCGAAGATCGAGGTCGCCACCATCCCGGGCGCCAGCAGCGGGAACACCACGCGCATGAAGGCCTGCAGCCGGGAGGCGCCGTCCACCATCGCCGCCTCCTCCAGCTCGCGCGGGATCGCCATCACGAAGCCGCGCAGCGTCCAGATGGTGAACGGCATGGTGAAGATGAAGTAGATCAGGATCAGCGCCGGCAGCTGGTTCAGCAGGTCGAGCTGTCGCAGCACGATGAAGAACGGGATCAGCAGGGCCTCGAACGGTGCCGCCTGCACGACCAGCACCATCGCCATGTACGCCTTGCGGCCGCGGAAGTTGAAGCGCCCCACCGCCAGCGCGGCCAGCACCGCGATCACCAGCGACAGCAGCACCGCGCTGAGCGTGACCAGCAGGCTGTTGCGCAGGTAGTACCCGAAGTTGGGGCGGTGGACCGCGGTGATGAAGTGCTCCAGCGTGAACGGCACCGGCAGCCAGTGCGGCGTGTAGCTGAGGATGTCGTTGGACGGCTTGAAGGCGGTCGCGAACATCCAGTAGACGGGGAAGGCGAAGAACGCCAGCGCGGCCACCCCCGCCAGGTTGGTCAGGGCCCGGCGCACCGACCTCCGGCCCCACCGACCCCTCCCGGGCCCCCGGCCCGTCACAGGTCCTCCTGCGTGCGCAGCATGTTGCGGATGTACAGCGTCAGCGCGAGCACCAGCATGACCACCATCACCATCGAGATCGCGGCGGCCCTGCCGAAGTGGCTGCCGGCGATCCCCTCCAGGTACGCGTAGATGCCGAGCGTCACCGTCTGCCGGTCCGGGCCGCCGTGGCGGACCAGCCAGATCTGGGTGAAGACCTTGAAGTCCCAGATGATCGACAGGAAGGCGGTGACCATGAACAGGGGGCGCAGCGTCGGGAAGATCAGCGACGTGAACGTGCGCCAGGCGCCGGCGCCGTCCACCCGGATGGCGTCGTACAGCTCCCGCGGGATGGCGGTCAGGCCCGCGTAGAGCGTCAGGGCGACGAAGGGGACGGCCTGCCAGACGATGATCAGCACGATGATCGCGAAGGTGGACAGGCCGGTCGCGAACCAGCTGTGGTTGGTGAAGCTGCCCACGCCGCTCTTGGTGAGCACCCAGTTCACCACGCCGAACTGGGTGTCGAACAGCCACTGCCACACCACCGTGGCGGTCAGCGCCGGCATCGCCCAGGCAAGCACCAGGCTGACCGACACCAGCAGGCGCATGAGCCTGCCAAGCCGGTCGAGCAGCAGCGCGACCAGGGTCGCCAGCAGCATCGTCAGCACCACGCACACGGCGGTGAACACCACCGTCCGCACCAGCGTCGACCAGAAGAACGAGTCGGCGAAGATCGTGCGGTAGTTGGCCAGCCCCCGGAACACCGTCTTGCGCTGGATCAGCTCGGCCAGGTCGAGCTTCAGGAAGGAGATCCTGACCACCTGGTAGAGCGGGTACCCGAGCAGCCCCACGAAGGCCACGATGCTGGGCAGGATCAGCAGGTACGGCAGGGCCCGGGCTCGTCGCCCGGGCCGTGCCGTGCCTGGTGCGGGCCCCGCGGCGGGCGTGGTGCCGACCGTCGCGGGCGCTGTCACCGAATGCTCCTCGGGATCGCTAGGAGGCGGAGGCCATCTTCTGGCCGATGAGGGCGCTCGCCTCCTTGGCCGCCTGGTCGACGCTGGCCTTGCCGGACAGGATCCTGGTCATCATGTCCTTGAGCGGGTTCTGGCCCGCCTCCACCGCAGCCCAGCTCGGGTCGTTCGGGGTGATCTGGCCGTTGGCCGACGACTTCACCATGGCGCCGAGCAGCGGGTCGTTGCCGAGCACGGTCTGGCCGAGGTTGGCCGACGCGGGGATGGCGCCGTTCTCCTTGGCGAGGCGCGTCTGGTACTTCTCGGAGAGCATCAGCTTGACCCAGTCGTAGGCCAGGTCCTTTTGCAGGCTGCCGGCCGGGATGGCGAGGTCGGAGCCGCCGAGGAACACCGGCGCGGTCTGGCCGGCCGTGTGGCTCGGGATCGGGAAGGTGCCGATCTTGCTCTTGAGGGCCTTGTTGGCGGCGATCGTGCTGTTAACCTCCCACGGCAGGGCGATCATCATGCCCACGTTGCCCTTGGCGAAGACCTCGGACTGCTGCGGGGTGGCCTCGTCGGCGTCGGCGGGCGCCTTGGAGATGGCCTTGTAGATCTGCTCGTAGGCGCGGATGCCGGCGATCGCCTGGGGCGTGTCGAGGGCGCCCTGCCACTTGTCGCCGCTCTTGGTGGCCAGGTCGCCGCCCTGGTCCCAGATCATCGACGCGAGCACGTACCAGGCCTGGCCCGGCAGGTACAGCGCCATGAACTTGGAGTTGCCGCTGTTGGCGGCCGCGAGCTTCTGGCCGTCCTGGACCCACTGGTCGATCGAGGTCGGGGCGCTGCCGATGCCGGCGGCCTTGAACAGGTCGGTGCGGTACACCACGAAGCGGTTGGCCGAGTAGAAGGGCACCGCGAACTGCTTGCCGTCCCACTGGCCCGATTCGGTCATGCCCTTGAGCCAGTTCTGGTTGCCGAGGTCGGAGACCTTGTTCGAGAGGTCGAGCAGGCCGCCGGAAGCGGCGAACTTGGCGCTCTGGGTGTTGCCCAGCTCGATCACGTCGGGCGGGGTGTTGCCGGCGAGGGCGGTGGTGAGCTTGTCCTGGATGCCGTTCCACTGCTGGACCTGGTAGCTCACGGTGGTGCCGGGGTGCGCGGACTGGAACTCCGCGTTCAGGTCCGCGACGAGCTGCTTGGGCGCGGAGCCGTCCATCAGCCACACCGTGAGGGTCTTGCTCCCACCACCTGCCTGCGTCTGCTTCGAGCCACCGCCGGAGCTGGAGCAGCCGGCAATGACCAGCGCCGCGATCACCGCGATCGCGGCAACGTAGCGTCGTTTCACGGGAAATCCTCCTCAAGGCCCGTTCACCGGGGCCCCCGTTGTGACCCACCGAGGCTCCCCGGCCCCTCCGGGACGGCCGCTGGAAAACCTGTTGTGGAGAGAGAGACGTTGCACCGGAGCTGGCGCCACTTCCTCCGGTCGCGCACAGAGTGGCATAGTCCACTTTCCATGTCAATGGCCGACCGGCCCAATGGCCGCTGGACCTTGCCCGACCTTGTACAGTAGTGGACTAGTCCACACTGAGGGGGTGCGGTCCATGCGGGCGAGCCGTCGGAGCGAGCTGG
>WNFX01000714.1_pt1 | contig 33199 bp, 26 predicted proteins | sample 5400111 | NCBI WGS metagenome assembly WNFX01 (sample SAMN13153363, study PRJNA577476) | soil metagenome | isolation source: 40 cm soil or saprolite under grassland replicate 1 | place: USA:California | collected 2016-06-15 | reverse complement strand
CCACATGCGCATTTCCTGCCGCAAATGGCCGGCGTTGCTGCCGCTGCTGGGGCTGTGCGCGGCGTGCCTCCATCCTCACGGGACGTCCCAGCGGGTTGGCGATGACGCTGATCGCATTCTCATCACGGAAGAACGGATCGCGCGCTCGGGGGCCCTAAACGCTTGGGAGGCCTTGAAGCGTCTCGCGCCGCAGTTCCGTTATAGCGAGAGGCGGGACGGCCGTCCGACTGGTCTCGAGCGGCGTGGCCGCTCGAGCATCCTGCTCGACGACGCGCCACGCGTGTTCGTGGACGGCGCGGACGTCGTAGACTTCCGCTCGCTCACGCAGATTCCCGCCAGCACGATCCTCTCGATCGAGATCCTGAGCGGCATCGAGGGGACGACCTACTACGGCTCGAACGCCGTCAGCGGCGTCATCCTGATCCGTACAAAGGACGGATCCTGACCCCACCAGCCGGCTTCAGGGCAGCCGATCGAGGCACTGCTGGAACTTCGGGTTGTTCAGCTCGTCGATCGCCACCGGGTAGTTCACGGCCGTGCCGTACTGCAAGCCGCTCTTGAAGTACGGGCCCGTGGGGAATACCTGATTGTCGGGACGGCCGTATTGCCGCTCCAGCCGGCGCAGGTCGCTCAGGCGATGGCTCGTGAGCCACAGCCAGCGCGCGCGTTCTGCGAACAGCAGGTCGGTGGCGGCCGCGAGCCCGACCGGAGCCACGAGCGGCGCCAGCGGCGGAATCGGGGCGCCGGCGTTGAGGAAGTACGCCGGGGGGGCTGCGCGCAACGCGTTGAGCTGGCTCAGCATTCCCGCCATGTCACCGCGCTGCAGGGAGTCCTCGGCGCTGATGAGCCGCGCCTCAGCGCCCGTGGCGAGCGTGACCGAAGCCTTCTCGTCCGGGTAGCGGCTCTGGTCGTACTGCGGGGTCACGCCGTCGAACCCCTTGTTGGTGGTCGGGTTACGGAAGATGGGGGTGCGGGGATCGGCCACGCTCCGCCACGCCAACCCGACGCCGCCCTCGATGTCGGCCGCGCCATACCGTTTGAATTTCCGCATGCCATTGTACACCCCGTCGTTCTGCCGTGTGGTGTTCAGGTCGTGCTGGATGAGATAGTTGAATCCCGTCGGTACGGTGGCCGCGGTCGAGTCCGCCGCCGCGAACCGGCCTTCGTCCAGCAAGGCCCGCGCCTTCCCGACACTCGCCAAGTTGATGCGGCCCTGCCGGAGGGCGATCTTGGACGCGCGGACAGCCGCGCTGGCGCCGCTGGTGTCGAGCGCCGCGGCCGCCGCGAGCGCCTGGTCGAACCGATTAATCGCGGTATCCAGCATCTGGGTGGTGGTGAGCGGTCCGCCGTAGCTGAACGAGTCGTCGGCGTTGACCGTGCTGAACGGCACACCGGAGCAGTAGTTCTCCGCGAAGACGACGTACGTGAAGCCAGCCAGGCTCAGCATCTCGGACAACCCGGCGTCCATGGTGGTATCAGCGAACTGACGGAATTTCTGGGCAGCGATTTCGGCCGAGCGGCGCGCCTTGTGCAGGTTCCGGAACACCGTCTGGAGGGTCCCGCTCTCGATCTGCGGCTGCCGCGCATCCGCCAGGATGCGGTCGGGGAAGGTCTCGGTGTTGATCAGCTCGTCCGCCAGCATGCCGCCGAGCAGGATCAGTCCTTCGGTCGTGCCGCCCGAGCCCTGCGCGCCAGAGCCGCTGTAGGAGATGGCGAAATCGCCAATCGCGCCCGCGCGGATCGTGGGCAAGGCGGCCAGGCCGCTGAGGCTTTCCGGGCGGACGATGTCCGGGTTGGCGACGTCGAGGATGTGACACCCTGCCGCCAGCGCCGCGGCGACGGCGAGCGCCAGCCCGGGACCGGCCGCGCTTCGGCCGCGCGTCTCGGGGAGATCGATTCGATGCACGTTGGCAATCATGGCTTGCAGCCCTCGCCGCTCAGAAGGTGACGGTGACGCGGCCGATGAAATACCGCACCGGCGCCTGGGTCAGGAAGTCCGCCGTGGTGAAGTTGTTCTGACCTGCTTCGTTGAGCTCCGGGTCCACGCCCTTGTAGCTCGTCCACGTCGCGAGGTTGCGACCCGCGATGCTGATCGTGAGGGCGGTGGCCCCGAACTTCCGGGCCCACGCGTCAGGGGCGGAGTAGGCGACTGACAGCTCGCGCAGTTTGGTGAACCCGCCGTCCTCCACGTAGCCGGCGGACGTGTTCTTGATGTTTGCGGCGGCCGCCGCCTGATCGGCGAGCGACGCGGTCTTGTCGTTCAGGGCGCGGCAGTTGTTGCGCGGCGGCAAGCAGCGGAACTCTTCCGTAAAGTTCAGCTGCTTGTTGCCGTAGCGGCCATCGAGTAGGGCGGACAGCCGCACGTGCCGCAGCAACGTCACATCGGCCGAGAGCGTCACGCCGTGATCTGGGAAGGGCTGCCCGAGAAACCGCGGGGCGGACCCGAGGGTCACCTCACTCGTGTCGATCAGGCCGTCCCGGTTGCGGTCGGCGTACGTGTACGGCACTAAGAAATAGCTCCCGAGCGCATAGCCGGGCTGATGCCGTTGCGAAAAGCCGCCCAGCCCAAAGATGATCGCCTTAATCGTCGTATCGTTGAACGTGACCAGTCGATTGCGGTTTCCCCACGCCGTCGCGGTGAGGTTCACGCTGAGCGACGGCCGATCGATCACATGCACGGCGGCCGTGATCTCGACGCCCTTGTTGCTCACCTCACCGATATTCGCGAAAGTCGTATCGCTCGTCCCCAGGGAAGGGGCCAACTTGCGTGCCACGAGAGCGTCACGCGACGCCTTGTCGTAGTAGGCAAAGTCCAGGTGTAGCACCTGACGGAGGGCGTCCGCTTCGAAGCCGACCTCCACCTCTCGCGTTCGCTCGGGCTTCAGGCTTTGATTGCCCAGATTCCCGATGGTGATGCCCGGGACGTCAACTGAGTTCACAACGACCGGCGTCGCATTGAAGAAGTCGAGCGCAGCGAGGGGCCCGGGGTGGACGCCGGACTGTCCCCATGCGGCACGGAAACGCAGCGTATTGAGGGCGCTCGTTTGCGGGAAAAACGGTTCCTCCGAGATCACCCACGAGGCCGAGAGCTTGGGGTAGATGATATCGCCGAACTTCGCGCCGAACGCCGAGTTCCGGTCGTTGCGGAGCGCGCCCGCCAAGAACAGGCGGTTCCGGATGCCCACGCGCTCCTCCACGAACTTGCCGAAGGTCACGAACGGCTGGGTCGTTTCGCTGTCGAACGGTACGACGCCGCCCGTCAGGGATCCGGTACCGGCGGCGAGCCCCAGCGTCCGATTCGCGATCACCCCGTGGAAGACGTTCTTGAAGTACTGCGCGCCCGCCGTAGTGGTAGAGGAAACGCTGGGCGTGAGGACGAACGATGCCGCGACGCTCACGCTGCCCGTCCAGTTATAGATCTGGAACGGGCTTGCCGTCCGCTGCCCCGCGTTCAAGCTCGGGCTGAACGCGAAGGGAATCGCCCCGGTCGGAAACGTCTTCTCGTCGAATCGGCTCGTGAAGTCGACGCCGGCCACTCCGTTCACAACCAGCCACTCCCACAGTCGATAGTTCGTCTGGAAGCTTCCCGTGAAGCGGTCGATGGTCTGGAAGGTGAGAATCGAGTAGCTCTGGGGCGGCGTGAGGAAGCCGTACCCGTGGTTGACGGTATCGGCGAGACCGAGGAACCCGCTCGAGAGCACGCCCAGCGAGTTGTTGTCATTCTCCGGCAGACGCAGCTTGCCCGACGTGTACCCCGCGCGCGCCTGGAAGTCGAGGCGCGAGCCCGCCTGTTGATGGAGGTTCGCCAACACGCTCACCTGCCGGTTCTCGTTCACCGGGTACACGCCCAGCTCCTGATTCCAGTGGCTGGACACGTAGTAGGTCGTTTGCTCCGTGCCACCCGACGCCGCGATTCCGTACTCCTGGCGGTGGCCGGTGCGGAACGGACTGAAGGCCTGGATCGGGTTGAACACGTGCAGCCGCGCTTGCGTGCACTTGCCAGCCAATTGGCTGATCAGCGTGCACGTGATCGAGTCGACCGCAGCCGCGCCGCGGTAGTTCGGTGGATAGGTCGCGACGTCGTTCAACACGCCGCCTTCGGCGTAGACCTCCCAGCGCGACGGTCCCGGCTTGCCCTGCTTCGTCTGGATCTGGATCACCCCGTTCGCCGCGTCGGTGCCGTACAGCACGCCCGCGGAGGGACCGCCTGCCACCTGCACGGTCTCCAAGTCGTTCGGGTTGATGTCGTTGATGCGCGATGGCTGCTGACCGCCCACGCCCACCGAGATCGATCTGGGGTCGTTCTCGATGCGCACGCCGTCGAGGTAGACGACCGGCTCGTTGGACAACGACAAGCTGTTCGACCCCCGAATCCGAGTACGCGTGCCGCTGCCCGTGGTGCCGCCTGCGTCCTGCACCACGAGGCCGGGCGCCCGCCCGTTGAGTAGATTCGACATGCTCACGATTGGAGCCTTGCTCGCAATGTCGGCAGCGTCGAACTTGTGAATTGCGTTGGGTTGCTCGCGGAGAGTCTGCTCACCCGTCGCCGTCACTACGACGGCGTCGAGGCCGACTGCGGCAGCCTGCAGCGGGACGTCGGCGGTCGCGGCCTCGCCCGCCGCCACCGTGAGCGATCGCGTTGCCTGCTTGTAGCCGATCAAGTTCACCCGAAGCGTGACCGCGCCGGGCGCGACGTTGTCGAAGTGGAAGCGTCCGGTCCGATCCGTGAGCCCCCGCAACGTCGTGCCTGCCACAAACACCTGCGCGGAGACCAACGGATGGTGGGACGCGGAGTCGGTCACCTGACCGCTGACCGACGCCTGCTGTGCGGGTGCGCGGGTTGCCCCCAATAACGCGACTGCGGAGATGACGAGGCAGCGAATACTTGCACCGTTCATGACCGGTTCCTCGAGCGTGGAGTTGATCCCAAGCCACCATAGCGCGCGCCGGCGGGCCATGGCTGTGTCGCTAGCCTGGGGGCTACAGCGGACGCGAGGAAGAAGCGGGAAAGGCGGGCAATATCGCCGTGGATCGGACAGGGCATCTCGCATACCGCAGCCCCCCAAAGCGTGCGTGCCTCCGGCGCGGGAGCGCCGCAGGCGAAGTCGCACTCGTGGTGTATAGACTGCTCACGCGCGTGTCACCCGACGGCAGGACGAGCGAGCACACGCGGCGACGGCACGACGGGGGCTACATGGTGTCACATAACGCGGATTCAGGGACGTCGCAAGAGGTCCGTCGCCGGTCGGCGTAATCTCTGACACGGCACGGACAATCCCGCTAACGAGCCGGAGCGCGCGAGCCGGCGTCCGCTTGACGCTGCACCGGCCCCACGTGACTATAGTCGGAGCACGTCGCCGTCGCCCTCGAACCGCGAGGCCTCCATGAAGGCTCTCCCTGCGTCGTTGGTCGTCGCCCTGGTGGGGTGCGGCCCCGCTGTCAAACACGACGTCACGGCGCGCCAGCCCTCCGGCACGTTCCTCATCACCGCCGAGCAGATTGAGAAGACAGGAGCGCGCACCGCGTGGCAAGTGCTCAAGCAGAGCGCGCCGATGCTCCAGACCAGCGACGACCGCAACGGCCGTCCGGCACAGCTGGGCCGCCGCGGCCGCACGAGCTTCCTGCTCGACGACGCGCCGACGATCCTGCTCGATGGCGTGCGCATCCCCGACTTCCGGGCGCTCGACGACATCGACGCCCAGTCCATCTTCACCATCTACATCTACGATGGAATCGAGGGAACGACCTACTACGGAACGAATTCCGGGAGCGGCGTGATCGTCATCAAGACCAAAGCCGGCCAGTCCTGAAGGAAAAACGGGAGGGGCTTCGTCGCCCCTCCCGCCCGTATCCTCCCTGCACGAAGCCTACGGCAGCCGATCGAGGCAGGCCCTGAAGTTCGGGTTATTCTGCTCGGTGATCGGCACCGGGATGTTGACGTCCGGGCCGTACACCGAGGGGTTGGACTTGAAGTACGGCCCGGTCGGAAACACCGTGTTCGCCGGCCGGCCGTACTGCCGGATCAAGCGTCGCAGGTCTCCCAGACGGTGCGCCGTGAGCCACAGCCAGCGCGCCCGCTCGTTGAACAACAGGTTCACCGCCCCCCCCGCCGCGGTATCGTCCGCCGCTGTCAGGTTCGGCAGCACCGGGATCGGGTTGGTGAGAGTATCGGTCCGACTGAACGGACTGGGGTTGAGATAGGACCGGCTCGAGGGGTTGGCCCGCGGATCGTTCAGCGCGGTAAAGAACGCGGCGGACGGGTTCGCCGTGTCAGTCTGCAGCGCCGCCTCGGCTTCGATCAGCCGTGCCTCTACTCCGGTCGCCAGCGGAATCGGCGCCTTGCGGTCGCCGAACCGGAAGTTGTTGAACTGAGGCGTGAGGCCGTCGAACCCGTTGCGGCTCCCGGCTGTCCTCCGCCGCACCGGCGTCCGCGGGTCGATCACGGAGCGGAACGGAAATCCGTTGACGCCCTCACGGTCGGCGACCGAATAGCGACGGTCCTGCGTATTGCCGTTGAACACGCCGTTGTTTTCGTAGGTACTGATCTCCGAGTGCTCGCTCAAATAGGCGAAAGACGTCGGCACCGCGCTGACCGCGACCGCAGCGGCTGCGAAGTCACCGCTGTCGGCCAGCGCGCGTGCCTTGCCGACATTCGCCAGGTTGGTCATCGTCTGCTTGAGTGTCGCATTGGTCACCGTGGCGGCGACGCCGAGCGCCGCGTCGAAGCGTGCAATCGCCGTGTCGATCAGCTGCCTCGTCGTGAGCGGCACGCCGTAGGTGATCTTGCCGGTGACGGCGTCCAAGTGACTCACCGGGACGCCGGAGCAGTACGTTTCGGCGAAGAAGAGGTAGGTGTATCCGGCCAGACTCAACATCTCGGCATGCCCGGCGTCGTTGGGCAGCAGGGCGGCGTACTGGGCGGCCGCCTTCTCCGCCGCATTCCGGGCCTGATGCAGCAGCCGGTACCACAGATCCACGTCCGCGTTGGTCACCTGGATGGTGCGGGCATCCACCTCGATGCGCGTGGGGAAGGTCTCGGAGTCGATCCACTCGTCGGCGAGCAGTCCCCCGTACATGATCACGCCTTCGCCGGTCCCCCCCGATCCATCGGGGTGATCGCCGCTGAACGCAATGGAAAAGTTGCCGATCGCACCGGCGCGGAGCGTGCCCAGCGCCGCCGAGTCGCTCAGCGACCCGGGGGGAACGATGGTCGGAATGCTCACGCGCAGCGGGTCGTTGCAGGCATCGCTCGGCAGCACGAGCGCGACCGCCAGGAGCGCGAGCAGCTTGGATGTATGCTTCATGGAGTTATCCTCGGGCTCTAGAAGGTCACGTTGACGCGCGCCAGGAAATAGCGCACCGGAGGCTGACTCAGGAAGTCGGCCACGCTGAAGTTGAACTGGCCGGACTGGCTGATCTCGGGGTCCGCACCCCTGTAGTTGGTCCAGGTGGCGAGGTTGCGACCGGTGAGCGTCAGGCTCAGCGTGCTCGCGCCGATGCGAGAGGCCCATTCTCCGGGAGCCGTGTACGTCAGGGACACTTCCCGCAGCTTGAGGAACCCCGCGTCCTCGAAGAATCCCGTCTCGAGGCCATAGTACACGGCGGCGTCGGCCGCAGCCTGGTCGGCGAGCGACGACTTAGCCAGGTTGAAGCCGCGGCAGATGGCGAACTGACAACGGAACTGTTCGGTGGCGTTGTCCAGCTTGTTGCCCCACCGCCCATCCAGCAGCCCATAGAGACGGAAGTGCTGCAGGAAATTGACCTCGGTGCTGAACGACGCGCCGCGGGTCGGCACCGACGCCCCTTTGAACGAGTCCGCGGTGTCCACTGTCATCTCTGTGAACGGATCGATCAGACCGTCCTTGTTCGAATCCGCGAACGTGTACGACTTGCCCCAATAGCCGCCGGCGACGTAGCCGACCTGGTGGCGCTGGCTCGCGCCGCCCAGCCCGAAGATGATCGGCGTGTTACTCGTGTCGGTGGCCAGCACGCGGTTCTTGTTGCCCCACCCGCTGGCCGTGACGGACCACGTCAGGTTCGGCCGGTTGATCACCTGCGCCGTGATCAACAGCTCGATGCCTTTGTTGCTCACCCGGCCGAGGTTGTCCAGGCGGGTGAAGCTCTCGCCCAGCGAACCCGCGATCGGCACCGCGACCAGCGCGTCCTTCGAGGTCTTGTCGTAGTACGTCGCCTCGAAGTGGACGCGCTGCTGTACGAAATCGGCGTCGAACCCGGCCTCGACCTCCTGGGTCTGCTCGGGCTTCAGGCCGGCGTTCCCGACACCTCCGAACGTCACACCGGGGAGGTCGGTCCCGCTCGCCGCGACGGCGACGGGCACGGCAAAGCGCTCGGCATCGAGCGTGCCGGGCGCCCGGCCCGCCTTGCCCCATGCCGCCCGCAGCCGCAGACTCGACAGCCACCCCATCCGTGGGAAGAACGGCTCCTCCGAAATGACCCACGAACCGGACAGCTTGGGGTAGACGATGTTGCCGAAGTTCGTCCCGAAGGCGGAGTTCTTGTCGGCACGCAGCGCTCCCGTAAGGAACAGGCGGTCGCGCACCCCAACTTGCTCCTCCACGTATCCGCCCAGTGTCACCTGGGGCGCCACGGAGTCGCCCACGCTCGCGAACACCACCCCGGCCACGCCGGACGTCCCGACCACGATCTTGCGCCCAGACGCGCGCACCTGATCGAACACGTTCTTGTTGAACTGCAGCCCCACCGTCGTATTCGACGCCACCTCGGGCGACAGGCGGAAGGTCGCTGTCGTCGCGAGATTCGCCGTGTACGCGCGCACTTGAGCGCTGTAGGTGAACGCCTGCCCGTCAACGTCGAACGGATTGACGTTGGGCGGATTCAGGAAGGTGTCCCCCTGGTTCGTCACGTCGTACCCGGCCGTGCCGCGCATCGAGAGGAAGCTCCACGGCCGGAAGGTGAGGTTCAGGCCCCCCGTAAAGCGCTCGATGCGCTGCCCCGCACGGACGGCTTCGGCTTGCTGCGGCGTGAGGAATCCATATCCCTCGTTGACCGTGCTGTCCGTACCCCCGAGCAGCCCGCTGGGGAGTATCCCGAAACTGTTGTTGTCGTTCTGCGGCAGCGCCAGATCGCTCGAGACGTATGCGGTGGAGATCGCAAGATCCATCAAGCGGCTGACCTGGTCGCGCAAATTGGCACGGAGGCTGGTCTTCCTGAGGTCGTTCGATTCGAAAATGCCCTTCTCCCGCTGGAAGTCGCCCGATACGTAGAACGTGGTGATCTCGTTCCCGCCGGAGGCGCTCAGGCCATAGTGCTGCCGCACGCCTTGGCGGAACGGGGAGCGCTGTTTGAGCGGGTTGAAGCTGTCGATCACGACCTGAGCGACAGTGCTCGCGCAGGCCCCAATCGCGATGAACGACGGATAACACCCACCCCCCGTGTCGTGCGCGAAATAGTTCGTAGGCCAGTTGGTCTCGTCGTTCAGCGTGCCGCCTTCGCTAGACGCGGTCCACTTGGTGGGCCCTGGGCGTCCCTGCTTGGTGCGGATCTGAATCACGCCATTCGCCGCGTCGGTACCGTACAGCGCAGCGGCGGAAGGGCCCTTCACCACTTCCACGGACTCCCAGTCTTCGGGATTCAGGTCGTTGAGGCGCGACGGTGCCTGGCCGCCCGAGGCGCCGAGGCCGCCGTCCGCATTGGGCACGTTGTCGATGCGCACGCCATCCACCACGATGATCGGCTCGTTGCGGAGCGACAGGCTGGTCGCACCGCGGATCCGGATGCGAGAGCCGGTCCCGGTCGTGCCGCCGCTCTGCATCACCTCCACGCCCGGCACGCGCGAGTTGAGCAGGTCGGCCGCGTTCACCGGAGCGGCTTCCTGCGCCGCCTTGGCGGCGTCGATCGTGCCCACGTTGTTGCCGAGCTCGCGCTTCAGCTGCTCCGCGCCCGTGGCCGACACGACCACCGCGTCGAGCGGCACGGCCGCCGGCGTGAGCGCGAAATCGAGCGTTGCCGGCTGGCCCGTGGCGACGGTGACCGGCTGGGTCGCGGTCGCGTACCCGATAAAGCGGACCTGCACCTCGTACTTCCCGGGCGGCACGTTGGTGATGCTGTAGCGCCCTTCGCGGCCGGTGCGGGCCTGGAGGCTCGTGCCCACCACGAGCACCCCCGCCCCCGCCACCGGCTGCTGATTGGACTTGTCCGAGACCTGCCCAGCCACCGACCCCTGCTGGGCCTGCACCGGCCCGGCGGAGAAACCCGCGGCGCCGAGCAGCGCCGCCGCGACGCCGAGCGAGCGAATGGTTAGACGCGTCATGAATGTGCCCTCGAATAGAAGGAGACGCGCGCACCCTCCCGCACCAAGGGTGACCGCGCGGTGACAGACGTCTGTTAGACCGTGCTCAGTCTAGTCTACGGTGGCTACATCGCGTTCCAGCGGAACAACCCGGCGAGCGAGATCGACGGCAGGCCGACGACGTGTGGGACATGGACCACTCTCCTAGGGCTGGTGGTGAGAGCGAACCGGCACGCCTAAGGTGAGAAGAAGCAGGGCGCGCCGCAAGAAATCGGATGTTTCATAACGGAACGTGCGTGCGGGGTGACCTGTCAGAGAACTGTTATGAACGTCGTGCTCGATCCAACTCTCTTTCGCGGATGTCGTGTCGGGGCTACGTTCGCGCCTCATGAGGGTCCGACTTCGCGCGGCGCGCGTCGCGCTGCTCTTGGGCGCGTCCGGGTGCTTCATCTTCCACCACGGAAAGTCCGATCCTCAGCCCGGTTTCGACGTCCCTGCGGGGGAAATCGCCCTCAACGTCACCAACCACAACTATCTCGACGTGGTGATCTACGTGCTGCACGACGGTCAGCAAACCCGCGTGGGGATGGTGACGGGATCGTCGGCGGCGCTGTTGTTCGTCCCGATCCGGCTGCTGGGTATGGGACACGAGCTGCAGCTGTACGGGCGGGCGATCGGCAGCGAGGCGTTCGCGCGCACTCAAACGCTCATCATTCAGTCCGGGCAATACATCGAATGGACGCTCGAAACGGACCTGCGCCGCTCGAGCGTCGGAGTGTTCTGAACGGCGCTACTTCTTGACGGGTGGCGGGCCCGAGGCACCGCCCGCGTTCTGCCCGCCGGCCAGGGTGAACGCTGCTGTGGTAGCGACGAGTCCCGTAAGGCCGACGCCGACCAAGAGCACGCTGCGCCGCCTCGACAGTTGCCGCACCTGAACCGCCGCGATGCTGCTCTTCGGCAACGTCACGCGTTCGCCAGCCCAGTCGACCTGGTCGCCCCGGACGAGCTCGACGGAGGACACCGACACCAGCACCCCTTGTTCTGCGTCACCGACGTAGCGCCCGCGCACCACAAACACGTTCGGCCCGAGGTAGGGAGCCAGCTCCAGCGCCCCTGCGTCTGTGAGAGTGACGGCCACGTACGTGCCCGGCTCCGGAGTCGGCGTCGCGAGCGGACTGTAGTTATAGCAGCCCGCCGTGAGGCAAACCGCGGCGATCAACATCGATGCGCGCATAGGCACTCCGTTCAATGGGGGCTCGGCCCTGGCCCGCCCCCTCCGCTCACTCCACCATCCGACGCCGGCCCAAACGCCCGGTTCGCGACGACGAACCCCGCAACCGCCGCGCCGGCCAGCAACGCTACCTTGCTGCGTGAGATCGTTCGCTGCTCTACTTCCCGCACAAACTCTCCCGGGACGACCACGGTCTCCCCGGCCCACCGCAAGATGTCGCCGCGACGCAACTCCACCGACTCCACGGCGAGCGCCAGCCCTCGGTCCGTCGCCGACAGGTAGCGCCCGCGCACCACGAACGCCGTGGGCCCAAGGGCACGAGCCAGCTCCTCGGACCCGGACTCCGTAAGCGTGACCGCGAGATAGCTCCCGGGAGCAAGGCTCGACCGTCGCATCGGCATGTAGTTGTAACAGGCCGCGTCCAGCAATGCCACGGTCACCACGAACGCAACGGGTCGCGACACCGGCCGCCTCTCGACACGAGTACGAGGGGAGCGAACCCCGACCTCGAGATCCGCTCCCCCATTATACCACTACACCACTCCCTGCGGCACCCTGCACACGCCGCTCGGCCCACACGCCGCCCTAGGGATACGCCTTTGCCCCGGGCCCCGTACAGGGAAACACGTCCGACTGAGTTCGCACGCCGGCGGCGACTTCCTGGCTCTCCGTGGGGATGTAAGAGTTGGCGTTCCGCTCGACCTGCGGATAGAAGAGCTCACCCGGCACCGCCGCCAGGCTCAGCACGTTCGGGGTGACTGCGGCGAGGGTTGGGATGCAGGTACGCCGGTAGTCGCTGAGCGCCTCGATGTTCTGGAACATGACCACGTACTTTTCCAACATGATGGAGTCGAGCAGTGCCGGTCCCACCACGCCGGTAGCAGACGATGTCAACCCGGGCACTGCCGCATACGCGGCGTTGAGGGCCGTCTGCGCTGCCAAGGTGTTTCCCAACGCAGCGTTCGCCTCCGCGAGAATCAGCTGGTTCTCCTGGTAGGTCACGAATGGCACGCGGAAGTCGGGCGAGAACCGCAGCGGCTCGCAGTCGAAGAACGAGACGTCGGGCTGCGGGCTGTTGAAGTCGTCTCCCTCGTAGCCGCCGGCCCCGTTGGTGCAGAAGTAGTCCGCACGCCGCGGGTCGCTCCGGGCGTTCATGTAGTCGACCAGTGCCTTGCCGGACTCGAGATCTCCCCCGAACGCCGAATTGTCCTGGAATGCGAACCACATATTCGCCTGCGAGTAGGCTATTCCGCTGTGAAATGCCCGGAAATCGCCGGCCCCCGTGGCATCGCTGATACCGAGCGTCGCGTACTTGAGCACGCTATCGAACGCCGCCGCCTGGGTGAGACCCGCAACCTTCCCTTCGGTTGCCGCCTCGACCAGGTGCAGCCAGTAGCGGGCCTTAAGCGTATTCGCCGTAGCGATCCACTTCGCGGCACTGCCACCGAAGACCAAATCGGGCGGCGCCGGAAGCGTCCTGGTGCCGGTCCCAAGGGCCGTGATCGCGCGCGTGAGCATCCGCTGGACGGAATCGTACACAACCACCTGCGAGTCGAGATCGGGTGGCGTAACCGTGCGAATCTGCGTGTACGGGATGCTCCCCCACAGGTCGGTTGCGCTGCCGACCGTAAACGCCTTCCAGACGAGATCGATCCCGACGTAGAGACTGTCACCCGCCCGCGTGGCGATGTTCGCGATCGTGTCCATGTCGATGAGCCCGCCGGCGGTATAGATCAGCCCCCAGTCTCCGCCGTTGGCGCCGATGTTCGAGCCGGCGCCGAACACGTAGCGGCCCGCCTGTTCCACGAACCGCCCGTTGGTCGCCCCGCACTGCTGCACCCACATGCACACCATCATGGCCACGGTGCCCTCTTGGAACGCGAACTGGCCGGCCTGAATGCCCACGAACAGGGTCTGAATCGTGGCCTGCGAGGGGTTGTTGGGATCGGTAGACAGTTTTTCTCCGGTCAAGAAGCTGTTACAGCCCGCCGTCCCGAGGAGCAGCCCCAGCGAGACGAGCGCGACATTCGTGTTACGACGCATATGTCGATCTCCTCGGGGTTAGTGGTTGAGGGTGACCGCGAACGCGAACGAGCGCGTCTGCGGGTTATTGAAGTAGTCCACACCGCCCGCGCCTGCGGCGGACGAGATCGGACCGCCCAGGTTCGTCTCCGGATCGTACCCGGTGTACTTGGTCCAGGTCTTCAGGTTGCGACCCGAGACGCGGATATCGATGCTCGAGAACCCGATGGTGCGCGCCACCCACGGCGCGTCGATCGTGTACGTGAGCGACACCTCGCGCAGCTTGACGAACCCGCCGTCCTCGATGCACGGCTCGTCGATGCCGATAAATGGGCACGCGGCGATGAACTTGTACCACGGCTCGCCGATCGAGACGGCCTGTGCTTTGCCCGGCCCGGCGACCGGTCCGTCCCACCACCCGCCCTGCCCGAACGTCTTCACATTCCCGGTGCAGGACGCGGGGTTAGTTGCGCTGGTGCAGGTCGCGCGGGTCTCGGTGTCCTGATGAGTGCCGTAGCTCCACAACGCGCCCTTGGTGCCGTTCCAGATCTGCCCGCCGTGACGGACGTCCAGCAGTCCGCTGATCTGGAGCTTCTTGTACCGGAAGGATGACCGCACGTTGGCGGTCCAGTTATAGTTGGGATCCTGCACGATGCGCAGGTCCGGGTCCTGCACCGGGAAGCCGTCGGGCCCGATGAACAGCGCCCCCTTCGGTGCGCTGCTGCAGAACGTGCCGAGCACGCCCTTGGTGCCCGCGGCGTCGACCACGACCGTGTCCGCGCTGTTCGAGATGCCGCAGCGCATGAACCCGGTGCCTAGGTACACGCCGATCGGCTGGCCGGTCTGCGCGATCTGGCGGTTGAAATCCCCGATCACGACGTACTGCAGCCCGGTCGGCAGCTTCGTCACGAGGCTGCGGTTGCGAGCCCATTGCAAGCCGACGTCCCACCCGTAGTCCGGCTGCTGCACCGGCCGTACGTTCAGCGATGCCTCCAACCCACGATTGCGGATCGTGGCCGCGTTCTTCGCCTGGAGCTGATAGCCCGAGGTGTAGTTCGTCGGCGCGAGCAGGATCACGTCAGACGACGTCTTGTTGTACCAGGTGATGCTCGCGTCGGCGCGGTCCTTGAAGAACCCGAAGTCGGCGCCGGTCTCGAACTCCTTGGAGCGCTCCGGCTTGAGGACGTCGGCGGCCTTCACGAAGCTCGACGCCAAGCCAGGCAACCCCCCCTGGGAGGGGATGAACCCCGTGCCCTGCGACACGCCGCCGATCGTCTCCGAGCTCGAATACGTCTGCGAGGTCAGATAGGGCGGCGGCTCGATCCCCGCCTCGCCGTACGCGACGCGAGCTTTGCCGAACGACAGCCAGGATAGCTCGCCGATGGCCTTGGTGAACTCCCACGCCAGGCTCCCTTTCGGGAACCAGCTTCGCAGGTTGCTCCGGCCGAACGTCGAGGACCCGTCGTTGCGGATCGCCGCCGCCAGGTGCACCTGGTCCTTGATATCCAGCGTGCCCTGCCCGAACCACCCCACATCGTGGATGACCTGCTCCACGTCGACCGGCAGGTCCTGGGTAACCGTGTTCGAGAGCTTGAACGGCTGCAGGGCGATGAACGTACGACCCACCGCGCCGAGCTGGCGCACGTTGCGCGTATCCAGGTTCTGCCCGAGCGTAAGTGTGCCGTTGAAGTCGGGACTGACTGTGTACGTCGCCGTCGCCGTGAGGTTGTGATCGATCGAGTAGTTGACGATCTTGCCCTCGACCATGCGACCGGCCTGGCACGGCGCGGCCGAGCTGACCGGGCAACCTTCCAAGCGCTCGTCGGCGGCGTAGTCTGCGCCGAGGGAGTAGTTGAACTTCAACCACCCGAGCGGAGTGTACTCGGCGTTCACGTTGCCGTACACGCGCCCCACCGTCGCCGAGTTGATCTGTTCGTTCAACGTCCAGTACGGGTTATCGAAGATGCGGTCGGTCGTGAGGCTCAAGGTGTTGGGGTGCAGGAAGCGGTATGCGCGCTCCTGCTTGCCGACGGCCGTATTGACGAAGTACGGCAGCGGGTTGAACTCGGGCGGCTGCCGCAGATCGCCGAGCTGCACGCCGTTGGTGTTGTTGCCGCGCTGAATGAAGTGGCCGCGGTCGTCGGCATACGACAGATCGGCGCCGACCTTCAGGTTGTCGACCAGCCGGTGCGAGCCCTTGAACCGGACCGTCGTGCGCGAGAAGTAGTTGTTCGGGCCGAGGAAGACGCCCTGCTGGTACGTATTGTCCCCCGAGAGATAGAACGTGGTGCGATCGTTCCCGCCCGAGAGCGTGATGCCGTTGTCCAACGCGTGGCCGACACGGTAGATGTCGTTGGCGTGGTCGAATATCGTCGCGCCGGAGAGCTTCGGCCCCCACGACCGTCCGCAGCGCGTCGCCGTCGCACGCCCGGCGCCACACTGACCCGTAATGGACGTGTCCCCAGCCACGCCCGCATCCCCTCGACCGAAACTCGTCTGGAGCGGGTAGGAGTGGTTCAAGTCGTCGAACGACGTGGAGGAGCGGAACGTGAAGTGCGTCGGACCGGCGCGGCCCGTCTTGGTCGTGATCAAGATCACGCCTGCCCCAGCGCGGGAGCCATAAATGGCGCTCGCGGCAGGCCCCTTCAAGATCTCGTACGACTCGACGTCGTTCGGGTTCAAGTCCACGGCCCGGTTCGACACCACCGTGCCCTCGGTTTGCCCGAAGCCGCCGAAACCGGTGCCACCGTCGTCGAGCCGGTTGAAGTTCGACGTGGAGAAGGCCGAGTTGTCCATCGGCACCCCATCGATCACCAGCAACGGCTGGTTCGGCCCGAGAATCGAGTTGACGCCCCGGATGTTGATGAACGAGCCGGCGCCGGGATCGCCCGACTGCTGGATCACCGTGACGTTGGGCGCCTTCGCGGCCAAGCCCTGCACGACGTTCACTTCGCCCGCGCGTTGCACGACGTCCGCATCCACGTGGTTACGCACATTCCCGAGCGCGTTTGTTTGGGCCGACGTCCCAGCACCGGTCACGACCACCTCGCCCAGCTGCAGGGGGTTGGAGGCGAGCGTGAAGTCGTGCGTCACGCCACCCGACGCGAGCGTGACCTGAGCACTCTGCGACTTGTAGCCCAGGCGGCGGGCGGTGAGCGTCACGGTTTGGCCCGACACGCGGGCGCCAGGAATGACGAGCGCGTAACGACCGTCTTCCTTTGTGAGTCCGCCGAGGCCCATGGTCGGGATCGCGACCTCGACCTGACCCAGCGGCTGTCCGGCGTCGCTCGTGACTTTGCCGGTAATGGTCACCGGCTGCTGCGCGGCGAGCAGGGCCGGGAGCGCGATGAGCGCGCTGAGAATGATGGGAACTAACCGACGGGGTGTGCTTTGCATGTCCCCTCCGACGAGGTAGACGTGACGACCGCGACCGGTGCCACCCGCACGCGAGCGGCCCGGCCCTCCCCTTCCATGTCTGCTACTCAACGAAATGCGCGCTCGCACGATGACGGCGGGATAGGGCGCAACACGCGCAGTGACGGCAAGACGTCGGATCAAGGCGAGACGGCTCGCCGACTCTACACCAATAGCACGAATCGCCGGAGTGCGCCAGAGCGACACATTCGGCCATACGTTCCATAATGGAACACACGGCAAGCGCGGACCGGCGGTGCCGTACAAATTGATCGCCGGAATCGCATGATCACACGCGCGCTCCTCATCGCCGTCGCCGCCCTGGCGCTCCTCGATTCCCGGGGCTCCCGCCAGACGCCCGACCCGCTCGCCGCCCGCTCCAAGGGCCGCCCCGATGCACCGATCACGCTGTACGAGATGTCGGATTTCCAGTGCCCGTACTGCCGCGCCTTCGCCCTGGGCACCATGCCTGTGCTCGAGCAGGAGTACATCAGCACCGGCAAGGTCCGCCTCGTCTACATCAACCTGCCACTCACCAGCGTCCACCCCAACGCCCGGGCCGCCGCCCAGGTCGCCATGTGCGCGGCCCGGCAGGACCACTTCTGGGCCATGCACGATCTGCTGTTCCGACACCAGGACGAATGGGCCAAACTCACCAAGCCCTCGGGCGTTCTGCTCGCCCTGGGCGACTCGGCGCACCTCGATCACACCGCGCTGCAGCGCTGCGTGGCCGCCAGCGCGACGGCCTCCGAGGTCGACGCCGACGCCGCGCGGGCACGCCGTGCCGGAGCCGTGAGCACCCCCACCTTCTACATCGAGGGCGGCCTGCTCGAGGGTGCCGCGCCGGTGACGGTGTTCCGCGCGGTGCTGGACTCGATCTACCGGGCCAAGACCGGGCGCTGATGGCGCGCCCTTCCTTTATGTACCGGCTGGGGCTGGCGCTGGCGCACCGGGCCCTGCCCTTCGCCGCCCGCTTCGACAAGAAGCTCGCCCGCGGGCTGGACGCGCGCCGCGGCGTGACCGAGCGGCTGGCCGCCTGGAGCCGCAGCGAGCGCGATCCCGGGCGTCCGCTCGTGTGGGTGCACGCCCCCTCGGTGGGCGAGGGCCTGCAGGCGAAGCCGGTGCTCGAGGCGCTGCGCGCCGAAGCGCCCAGCTGGCAGCTCGCCTACACGTTCTTTTCCCCGTCGGCCGAGCGGCTGGCGCGGACGCTGCCGGCGGACGTGGCGGACTATCTCCCGCTCGACCGCCCCGTCGACGTAGCGGCAGTGCTCGACGCGCTCAAGCCCACCGCGCTGGTGTTCTCGAAGCTCGACGTGTGGCCCGAACTGACGCTCGCGGCAGCGCGCCGCGGCGTGAAGCTCGGCCTCATCTCCGCCACCGTGGCGCCGACCAGCTCGCGGCTGCGCTGGCCCACCCGTGGCTGGGCGGAGCCAGCCTACCGGGCGCTCGACCGCATCGGCACGATCAGCGAAGAGGACGGCCGCCGCCTGGAGCAGCTGGGGGCACGCCGCAGCGCCCTCCAAGTCACGGGGGACACGCGCTACGACAGCGTGGCCGAGCGGGCCGAGCGCTTCGACCGCACGCGCGACCCGTTCGCGCGCCTCGCGATCGCACCGGCCGGCACGTTCACCATTGTCGCGGGGTCTACCTGGCCCGCCGACGAGGCGGTCGTGCTGCCCGCGTTTGTGGACCTGGTGGCGCAGGTCCCGAGCGCGAGGCTCGTGCTCGCCCCACACGAGCCCAATCCGGACCACCTGGCGGGCATCACCCAGCTCGCCGCGAAGCTGGGGCTGCCGCGACCGGTGCGGCTGTCGCAAGTGGAGCACACCTCCGCCGCTCCGGTGATCGTGGTGGATCGGGTGGGCATCCTCGCCGACCTGTACGCGCTCGCGGACGTGGCATTCGTGGGGGGCGGGTTCCACCGGGCGGGCCTGCACTCGGTGCTCGAGCCGGCGGTGTTCGGCGTGCCGGTGGCAGTGGGCCCGCACTGGCAGATGAGCCGGGATGCGACGCTCTTGCTCGAGCGGGGCGGCGCGATCGCGCTCGCGAGCGACGGGCGGCACGCGCTTCACTCGCAGTGGCTCGTGTGGCATCACGACCCCGCGACGCGCAAGAAAGCGGGGGACGCCGGGAAGAAGCTGGTGCGGGAGGGACGCGGGGCGGCGGAGCGGACGACGGAACTGGTAAAAAAACTGGTTGGGGGAGGTTAGAACTATTTCCCCGCAACTACCCCTTCGAATGTCACCGATCGCGGGACCACGAATCCGAGCGTCAGCCCCGTGACGAGCAGATCGGTCCAGCGGCTCCGCACCTTGACGCGCAGATTCGCGATCCGCGCTCCGGTCCCCACCTGGCCGGCCAGCACGTCCTCAAGGTTGGGCTGCGAGACGGGCAGGAGCCCGACCAACAGGTAGATAGAGTGCTTGGTGATGTTGAAGGGCGTGCCCGAGTCGGGCCGCTCGGCCGAGCTCGCCAGCGAGACCGGCACGCCGAGATGCGTCGCATCTAGGGTGAGCGCGCATCCGGCCGGCGCGAGGGCCAGCAGCAGCACGACGGACGCCCGCGTGGCAAATCTGCGATTCACACGGCTCCTGGAAACAGACGGGGCGCGCCGGGTTTGGCGCGCCCCAAAGGTAGCGGCTTCAAGTACTCTTGTGAACAGGGCTTACAAGCCCATCGGCAGGCGCAGGCCCACATCGGCTCCGACGCCGAGCACGCCGTGCGTGCCGTTGTCGAACTTCTCCGAATCGTAGGCGACATGGATCCCTACGAGCCCGAAGCTGAAGTTGCCCCCGATGACCCAGCCGAAATTCGTCTGGTGATCGGTGATGCCCACGGGGGCGTTGGAGATCTTGTGGTACCGGATCCCCGGAGCGAAGTAGGGCTCGACGCTGATCCCTGGCGTCGGCAGTGGCACACTCAGTCCGACTGCTGCGAGCACGCTGGTCTGTGCCAGGTAAACTCCCCCTTGGCCGAACGTCACCGCGGCGCTGTGCGCCGCGCCCAGCTGAAGCCCGACCGACAGGGGAATCAGGCTGCCGCCGATGAGGCGGAAAGCGGCCGTGCCCCCGTACGAGGTCACACGGATATTCAGGGAGTCCACCTTCCGCGAGGCGACGCCCGCAGTCAGTGTGATCGTGCCCACGCCGAGTGCAACCCGGCCGCCGAATGCGTTGCCCTTCCCCGCATTGTCGTTGGGCGCGCCGTAGTCGCCATAGAACGTCACACCCGTGCCCCCTTTGGGGCCGTTCCACGCCGGCATGCCGAGCCACTGCGCCCCGGCCGGCGCCGCAAGCACCATCACCGCACCCACTATCGACACCATGCGCTTCATATATGACCTCTCAAGAAGGAGCAACCTTCACAACCTCCCCAACCTCCACAAGCTGTCTTTCTCAGTGCACCCACACCGCCGCGATCGACACACCGGTGAACGGATGATCGCCCAGGCCGCCCGAGACGCGCGCGTCGAGCACCCGAGACAGCCGGAAGTCGGCGCCCACGCCGAAGCCGAACTCCAGGGCGGAGGTGCGGCCGCTGCCCGCGACGAACCCGACGGTGGGCTGCACGTAGGGCACGATGCTGATCGTCGCTCCCTGGGGATCGACGCGGCGGCCGAGCGACAGGCCCACTGGAACGAACAGCGTCGAGCCGCCGCTCACGAGGCCCGCTCCCGCGCCGAACACGAGGGCGCCGTCGAGTGGGAAGTCGATCGTGTGGGTGATCACGCGCTCGCGCGCCTCGACGCCGGCGAGCAAGACCGCTTTGCCCGAGCCCGGAGGATCGAAGATGCCGCCCCGCAATCCGACGTCGAGTGTGCCGCTCGCGTAGCGGTACGCGCCCTCGAACCCCGTGCCGCCGCCGTCGGGAAAGCTGAACACGGCCCCCAGCTCCGAGCGTTGAAACGCCCGGTAGGGCGCGTTGAACGACGGCATGCCCGTCGCCTGCGCCCGGGCGACCGGCGCCATTCCTGCCACGGCCGCCACCACCAGCAACGCCGCCTCACGTCCCATGGCTTCCTTGCCTGAAAAGAAAAGAATAGAGAGCGTGAGACAGGGTACCCAGGCAGCCGTCCATCGTTCCGCAACCCCAAACACGACGGCCCGCCCGCGAGCGGCGGGCGAGCCGTGTGACTCGTCGCGAAAACCTAGAACCGAACGCCTCCGGTGAGAATGAACGTCTTCCCACCGCCGAGTTCTCCGCGAGCCTCTGCGAACGGGAGAAGGTTAGACCCCTTCACCTTGAACGTCGTGCCGCCGAGCAGATTCAGACCCGCCTTCGTGTCCGAGACGCTCAAGGTCCCGGCCGAGGCGGAAAAGTGGGCGATGTTCAGACCCCCGCCCGCGTAGGGCCGCAGGGAGCTCCTGGCCGGGACGCGGAAGCGATACGCGACGTTGCCGTTGATCTCCCAGTACTTCACGCTATTCCCGGGAAAGAAGTAGTCGAACGACACGATGCCGTCGAGTGGTGTTCCGGGCACCAGGGAGCCCAGCGGGAACACACCTCGCCCACCGATCCCGAAGTTGGGATCGTTGCCCCAATCGAGTTGCAGCCCGAACGACGGGCGTTCCGATGACCGAGGCGCGGACCGTGCGGCCGGGCGCCGCTGGGCCGCGCCGAGAGCTGGGAACGTCGCAAGGACCACGAGGAGCAGCGCGCTGCCGATGCACTTCCGCATGTGGACGCCTCCCGTTGCCTGTGATGAAGGGAAGAACGAAGGCACATCGCTAAGAGCGATGCGCGGATCTGTCAAGCCGGGTCGACTCGATCGGCCACCACCCGCACCGCATCACCCACGACCTGCAGAAAGCCGCCGGCCAGCTGGAATCGGCTCGACTCACCCCCCTGCCGCACCTGCAACACACCGGCACCGAGCAGCGTCAGAAACGGCGCGTGGCGCGGGAGGATACCGACTTGGCCGTCGAACGCCGGCGCCACCACCGCGTCGGCGGCACCATCGAATACCGCCCGCTCGGGGGAAACCACAGTGACGTGCATCACTCAGGCGCTGGCCAGCCGTTTGGCCTGCTCGAGTGCTTCGTCGATCCCGGCCACCATGTAGAACGCCTGCTCCGGCAGGTGGTCGAATTCGCCGGCGACGACGCGCTCGAACGAGCTGATGGTGTCCTCGAGCTTCACATACTTGCCCTCGAGCCCGGTGAACTGAGTCGCCACGAAGAACGGCTGGGAGAGGAAGCGCTGCACGCGCCGCGCGCGCGCCACGAGCTGCTTGTCTTCTTCCGACAGCTCGTCCATGCCGAGGATCGCGATGATGTCCTGGAGATCCTTGTAGCGCTGCAGGATGCGCTGCACCTCGATGGCCACCTTGTAATGGCGCTCCCCCAGATACTGCGCGTCGAGAATGCGCGACGACGACGCCAGCGGGTCGACCGCGGGGTAGATGCCGAGCTCGAAGATCTGGCGCGACAAGACGACCGTCGCATCGAGGTGCGAGAACGCCGTCGCCGGCGCCGGGTCGGTGAGATCGTCGGCCGGGACGTAGATCGCCTGCACCGACGTGACGGAGCCCTTCTTGGTCGAAGTGATGCGCTCCTGCAGCTCACCCATTTCGGTGGCGAGCGTCGGCTGGTAGCCGACCGCCGACGGCATGCGGCCGAGCAGCGCCGATACCTCGGACCCGGCCTGCGTGAACCGGAAGATGTTGTCGATGAACACCAGCACGTCCTGGCCCTCGACGTCGCGGAAGTACTCGGCGACCGTGAGGCCGGTGAGACCGACCCGCAGGCGCGCGCCCGGCGGCTCGTTCATCTGGCCGTAGATCAGCGCGCAGGACTTGAGTACGCCGCTCTCCTTCATCTCCAGATAGAGATCGTTCCCCTCGCGGGTGCGCTCGCCCACGCCACAGAACACCGACCGCCCCCCGTGGCCCATGGCGACGTTGTGAATCAGCTCCTGGATGATGACGGTCTTGCCCACGCCCGCGCCGCCGAACAGGCCGATCTTGCCGCCCTTCACGAACGGGGCGATCAGGTCGATCACCTTGATCCCCGTTTCGAACACCTCGGTCTTGGGCTCCAGGTCGACGAACTTCGGCGTCTCGCGGTGGATGGGCCACCGCTCCGCCGTGGGCGGAATCGGTTCGCCTTCGTCGACCGGCTCGCCCAGTACGTTCAGGATCCGCCCCAGCGCCGCTTCGCCGACGGGCACCGTGATCGGCTGGCCGGTATCGACGACCTCCATGCCGCGCACCACGCCGTCGGTCGAGCTCATCGCGACGGCGCGCACCTGGTTACGCCCGATGTGCTGCTGCACCTCCGCGGTCAGGCGGATCGCGGGCGCGCCGTTGCCGGCATGATCGATCACCACCGCGTTGTAGAGCTCGGGGAGGTGCTCCGGCTCGAACTCCACGTCGAGCACGGGCCCGATCACCTGGACGACCTTTCCGACATTCGGTGCGCCCGCCGGCTTCTGTGCCTTGTCCTGCTTCTTGTTCGCCATAGGAGTCCCGGTTCTCGGGGGCTCGGGGTTCGGGACTCGGGGCTCGGGTCGTTCCGAGTCCCTAGCCCCGAACCCCCAGTCCCTAGCCTTTCAATGCTTCCGCCCCACCCACGATCTCCGCCAACTCCTGCGTGATTTGCGCTTGACGCGCCCGGTTGTAGGTGCGTTGCAGCAGGTCGAGCATCTCCCCCGCGTTGTCGGTGGCGTTCTTCATGGCGGTGCGCTGCGCGCCCAGGAACGCCGCCGCCGTCTCCACCAGCGCCCGGTACACCTGATTCCGTACGTACAACGGCAGCAGCTGCTCGAGGATCGCCTCGGCCGACGGCTTGAGAATGTAGTTCCCCGCCCTCGCCCGCCCTCCACCGCCCTCCACCGCCCGGGGTGGGGAAATGGGGAGTACGCGGAGTGTGGTGGGTGGGGTGGACACCGCGCTCTTGAATTGGGAGAATACGACCTCCACGGCGTCCAGGGCGCCCGATTCGAACTGCGCCATGAGCGGCGTGACGACCTCCGCGGCTTGCGTCGCGGTCGGCTTGTCTCCGACGTCGATCCGCTGCGACGCCACGGGTCGCTTGGCGAACTTGAAGTAGGTGATCCCTTTCTTCCCGATCAGGTGCAGGTCGACCGTCGCCCCTTCACCTTCGAGCTGCTCGATGCGCCGCCGCGCTTCGCGGATCAGGTTGGCGTTGAACGCCCCGCACAGCCCCCGGTTGGCGGTGACGACCACCAAGGCCACGCGCCCCCCGGGCTTGCGCCCGGGGTCAGTGGTCTTTGGCTGTCGCAACAGGGGAAACCGCTCAGCCAGGTCGGGCGCGTACAGGTCGGCGATCACCTCGGCGAGGGCGGCGGCATAGGGCCGCGCCGCGATCACCCGGTCCTGCGCGCGCTTGAGCTTGGACGTGGCCACCAGCTCCATCGTCTTGGTGATCTTGCGGGTGCTCTGGACGGACTTGATCCGCCGGCGCAGCTCGCGGGGCTTCGCCATCAGTGCGCCGCGATTTGCTTGTACTCGGCGATGGCGGCACGCAGCCGGGCGGCGAGTTCGTCGCCCAACACCTTGCGCGCGCGGATCTCCTCACCCACGTCGCGGTGCTGGGCGGCCATGAAGTCCCGGAAGCCCTGCTCCCAGCCCTTGATGTGCGCCACCGCGACGTCGTCGAGAAAGCCGTTGGTCACGGCGAAGATGATCATGATCTGCTGCTCGACGGGCATCGGCGCATACTGCGGCTGCTTCAGCACCTCCACGACCCGGGCCCCGCGGGCCAGCTGTTTCTGCGTGGCCTGATCGAGCTCCGAGCCGAACTGGGCGAACGCCTCGAGCTCGCGATATTGCGCCAGGTCGAGCCGCAGTCGCCCCGCGACCTGCTTCATCGCCTTGATCTGGGCGTTCCCCCCCACGCGCGACACCGAAATGCCGGGATTGATGGCCGGCCGCACGTTCGAGTAGAACATGTCGGTCTCGAGAAAGATCTGGCCGTCGGTGATGGAGATGACGTTGGTGGGAATGTACGCCGAGATGTCCCCCGCCTGCGTCTCGATGATGGGGAGCGCGGTGAGGGAGCCGCCGCCCATCTCGTTGGAGAGCTTCGCCGCCCGCTCCAGCAGGCGACTGTGCAGGTAGAACACGTCGCCCGGGTACGCTTCGCGACCCGGCGGGCGCCGCAGCACCAGCGACAGCTGGCGGTAGGCCGCGGCCTGCTTCGACAGATCGTCGTAGATGCACAGCGAGGCTTTCTTCTCGTCGTACATGAAATACTCGGCCATGGCGCAGCCCGCGAACGGCGCGATGTACTGCATCGGCGCGGGCTCGGAGGCCGAGGCCACGACCACGATCGTATACTCGAGCGCGTCGTGCTCCTTGAGCCGCTCCACCACCGCGGCGACGGTGGAGTTCTTCTGGCCGATCGCCACGTAGACGCAGATCACCCCTTCGCCCTTCTGGTTGATGATCGTGTCGATCGCGATGGCGGTCTTGCCGATGGCGCGATCGCCGATGATCAGCTCGCGCTGGCCCCGACCGATCGGGATCATCGAGTCGATCGCCTTGACCCCCGTCTGGAGCGGCTCCTTCACCGGCTGCCGCTTGATGATGCCGGGCGCGACGATGTCCACCTTGCGGGTCTTGGTGGTGTGAATGGGCCCGCGGCCGTCCACCGGACGTCCCAAGGCATCCACCACCCGTCCTACCATCGCGGGCCCGACCGGGACCTCCAGCACGCGGCCGGTGCGACGCACCTCGTCTCCCTCGCGCAGTTCCAGGTAATTGCCGAAGATCACGGCGCCGATGTTGTCCTCTTCGAGGTTCAGCGCCTGGCCGACCACCTTATCGCCCGATTCGGACGCGGTGAACTCGAGCATTTCGCCCGCCATGGCCGACGTGAGCCCGTAGATGCGCGCGATGCCGTCTTTCACCTCGAGCACCGTGCCGACCTCCCGCACGTCGAGCTCGGCCAGGTCGGCCGCCTGGATTTCCTTGAGCAGGACCTGTTTCAGCTCGCCGGGGCGCAGAATGGAATCGGTGGCCATGGGGGTACCGGAAGAAGATTGTGAATTTTATCACAAGAAGTCGGAACGCGGAAGTCGGAACGCGGAACAGGCGGGCCGACCGTCGTGCTGTTCCGCGTTCCGCGTTCCGAGTTCCGCGTTTTCACGCTCTCGACCTCGTCCTTCCTCTAATGAAGCGCGCCAGCACGCCCGCCGGCCCCACCGTGCGCAACTCCTGGGGCGTCGCGCCCGCCACGCGCCGCGCCACTCCGGCAAGGTGGCTGGACGAGGCGTAGCCGAGGATCCTCACCACGGCCCGCACCGTGTACCCGGGGTTGCCGAGCAGGTCGGCGGCGCAGGCGGCGCGGGCGAGGTCGATCACGCGCTTCAGGTTGGGGGCACCCCCGGCGGCGAACTCGCGCGACAGGTGCTCCCGTGTGACGCGCAGCGCGGCCGCCAGCTGGGCCGTCTTGATGGGGACCGCGACGCGGCGCAGGACTTCCTCCCAGGCGGCGAGCTGCAACCGATCCGTGAGGCGCAGCAGCCGGGGCGCCTCGGCCAGCGCCGCACGGCGGGCGACCTGGGCCGTACGCGCCGCGATCCACTCCCCCGCGACGGAGTTGTCCACTCCCTCGACGAGCAGTCCCGCGAAGCCGGAGGCGTGACACGTGGCGAGCAGCTCCCCGTCCTCGGGGCGCAGGGCGGAAAGGACGAACATGGGGATGCGCGGGAAGCGCGCGGGCAGAGCGAGTGCGTCCTCGGGTGCAGCCTTGACGTCGAGCACAACCGCGTCCACCAGCCGTTGATACAGCAGCCGCTCCACGGCGCCGAGCGTGCGGCACAGCCGCACGCTACCGGCCAGGCGCGGATATCCCCGCTTCACGGCGCGCCGCGGCTCGGCGCGGGGGTGAAACACCGGCACCACGGCGGTCATCCCGTGGCTCCCTGGGTGAGCGCCTGCACCATGGCGGCGGCCTGCTCCAGCACCGCGCGCGCGTTGTCGTAGGAGATGGTGCGGCAGGCGGCATCGGGGGGATGCCACGCGCAATCGGTGATGCCTTCGTCCGTCTGCGGTACGGGGTCGCCGTGCTTCGACTCGAACAGAAAGAAGTGGCAGTACTTGTGGATGGTCTTGCCGCGGAATCGAAAGTACCAGTCGATCACGCGGATCGGTCCGTGCAGCACGAGGTCGTCGAGGCCGGTCTCCTCACCCACCTCGCGCCGCGCGGCGACGGCCGGCGGCTCGGCGACCTCGAGGTGGCCCTTGGGAAAGCCCCAGTTGCGATAGGCGTCGCGGATCAGCAGGAAGCGGGGTGCACCGTCGGGGGCCCGTCGGAAGACGACACCGCCGGCGGAGGTCTCGCGTTGAGCGCGGCGCTGCTTGCGCTTCATGATGAACGCGGAAGGCGGCATGAGAAACGCGGAACGCGGAAGTCGGAACGCGGAACAGCAAAGCGGAGGTCGGCCCGCCTGTTCCGCGTTTCGCGTTCCGCGTTCCGCGTTGGTCTAGAAGACACTAAAGGAGAAGTACTTTCTCGGATTCGCCTGGATGTCGGACAGCAGCTGGCGCAGCTGGATCATGGTGAGCGTGGTCTCGCGATACAGCGTCGAGTCCGACACGAGCAGGCCCAGCGTGCCGCTGCGGTTGGAGATGCGCGACATCACGCTGTCCGCCGACACCAGCACCCGCACCAGGCTCTCCTGGTTCTTGTGCGCGGCATCGAGCAGGTCGCGGAAGTCCTGGGACGCCGAGCGCAAGTTCGCGCTGGTCGTGGCGGAGTTGTTGAGGATAGTCGCGAGCTGGCCCTGGTTCGTGGCCGAATCCACCCGGCCCAGCGTGGTTTGGAAGTTGGTCGCGGCCTTGGCGAGCACATCGGAGCCCTGCCGCAGGTTCGATCCCACCGAGCCCAGGACGTCGGCCTGGTCGTTCGTGACCCGGACCAGCTTGTCCGCCACCTGGCCGAAGTCCTTGATCGAGCGCCGCAGCTCGTTCACGGCTTCGGAATCGAAGGCGCTCTGGATGCGGCTCGAGACGGTGGCGATGTCGGTCGCGATCCGGCTCGCCTGCGCCGTGAGCTGCCCGATGTCGGGGAGCGTGGCGCCGGGCCACTTGCCGCTGCCGGCGGCCTGCGCTTCCGCGATCGCCTGCCGGATGTTCGGGTCGTTGGGGAGCTGGTCGACGGGAACCAGGGAGGCCGCCCACTCGCCGAACAGCGACGCCGAGGCGGCGATCACGGCGGGCTTGGACGGGGGCTGGGTGCCGGCGTAGATCTTCAGGTCCGCCTCGACCCAGTTGCCGCTGGCGAGGCGGATCGCCTCCACCCGGCCCACGCGCACGCCGCGCAACACCACCGGGTCGCCCACCCCGAGCCCGCCCACCGTGCGGAACCGCGCGGTGTAGACCGCCTCGGTGCGCCCGAGGTGCGCGCCCGAGAGCCACAGGGCGCCGGTCACCACGACGGCGAACGCGGCGATCACTACCACACCGACCGCGAACTCGTTTTCGCGCTTCACGTCGGGCGTCCCTCGATGAACTGCCGCACCACGGGATCCTCCGTCTCCTGGATCTGGGCCACGGTCCCCACCTGCCGGATCTTGCCCTCGTACAACATGGCGATGCGGTCCCCCACGGTGTAGGCGCTGCGCATGTCGTGCGTCACGACGATTCCGGTCACCCGCAGGTGCTCTCGGGTGCGCACCATCAGCTGATCGATCACGGCCGACGTCACCGGGTCGAGGCCGGTGGTCGGCTCGTCGTACAGGATGTAGCGCGGCCGCAGGGCGATCGCGCGCGCGATGCCCACCCGCTTGCGCATGCCCCCCGACAGCTCTGCCGGGTAGCGCTCCTCCGCGCCGGTCAGGTCCACGAGCGCCAGCGCCTCGCGCACGCGCGCGGCGATCTCGTCGTCGGACAGGTCGCGGCGCCGGAGACCGAGGGCGACGTTGTCGAACACCGACATCGAATCGAACAGCGCGGCGAATTGGAACACGAACCCGATCTCGCGCCGCAGCGCGGTGAGGGCGGCCCGTTCGAGCGTGGACACCGCGCGACCGTCAACGATGACGTCGCCCGCATCCGGCTGCAACAGGCCCACTACATGCTTCAAGGCAACGCTCTTCCCCGTGCCGGAATAGCCGATGATGACCGTAGTCTCGCCGTCCGGCACGCGCAGCGTGAACCCGTCCAGCACCGGGCGACCGTCGAACGCCTTGCGTACGTCCTGAAACTCGATCACCGCAACAGCACCAGGGCCCAGAAGGCATCGAGCACGAGCAGCAGCACGGCGGAATACACGACGGCGCGGGTGGTGCTCCGGCCCACGCCCTCCGCGCCGCCGCGCGTCGAGAGCCCCACCACGCACCCCACGAGGGTGATGGTGCACCCGAACGTGGCGCTCTTGAAGAGGCCGAACCAGGTGTCCTTGAAGCGATAAAACAGCTTCAGGCCCTTGAGAAACTCCTGGGTGGACAGATCGAGCAGCACGAGACTGGCGATCCAGCCGGTGACGATCCCGGTGAGGATCGCCAGGGCCACGATGACGGGGAACATCGTGGTCCCGGCCAGCACCCGGGGGAGCACCAGAAAGCTCTGGGGATCGTAGGCGAGCGTCTCGAGCGCGTCCACCTGCTCGGTGACCTTCATGGTGCCGAGCTCGGCGGCCATGCTGGCGCCGACGCGGCCCGCCAGGGCGAGCCCGGCGAGCACGGGCCCGAGCTCGAGCATCATCGTCTTGCCGACCAGGGTACCCACGAAGTAGAGCGGGACCGTGCCGGTGAACGTGTAGGAGGCCTGCAGGGCCAGGACCACGCCCGTGAACGCGGCGATGAACAGCGCGACGGGAAGCGAGTCGACCCCGACGCGCCGCATCTGTACGAGCGTCAGGCCTCCCCACACCGCGACGTCCGGGATGGCGTGCGCGAGATCCCGTACGAAATGGCCGAAGCCGCCGACCGCTTTGATCGCGTCGACGGTCTTTCGGCCGAGGCGTTCGATCACGGCCCTAAACTACGACGCCACGTTGCACGACGCCACGTTACACGAAACGAAAGTGGCCGGCACTGACTCTTGCCGGCCACCGCGTGCAACGTGGCGTCGTGGCGTCGTGGAACGTGTTAGGCTGCGAAGCTCGCCAAGGCCTTGCCTACATCTCCATCCCGCAGCCGCTTGAGCGCGCGATCCCGCAGCTGCCGCACCCGCTCGCGCGTCACGCCGAGCATGCCGCCGATCTCCTCGAGCGTGTGCTCGCGGCCGCCGTCCAGGCCGAAATACAGGCGCAGCACCTTGGCGTCGCGCCGCTGCAGGGTCCCGAGCGCCTGCTCGATCTCGTCCGACAGGAAGCGGTCCATCGCCTGGTCTTCCGTGTCGGGAAGATCTTCAGCGATGAAGCGCTCGATCAGCGAGCGATCGCCGTCGGGATCGAGCGGCGCATCGAGCCGCACGTCCCCGGTGTTGAGGGCCGCGAGCGACTGCACCACCTCGAGCGACAGCTTGGTGGCGTCGGAGATCTCCTCCGGCGTGGGCTCGCGCCGCAGGGTCTGCCGCAGGTACTCGGCCGTGCGTACGATGCGCGACAGGTCGGCCGTGCGGTTCAACGGCACGCGCACGGTGCGCCCCTGGCGCGCCAGCGCCGCCAGGATCGCCTGCCGGATCCACCACACCGCGTAGGAGATGAACTTCACTCCCTGGTCCGGGTCGAACTTCCGGGCCGCGGTGAGCAGCCCCACGTTGCCCTCGCCGATCAGGTCGGTGAGCGGCAGACCGCGGTTCTGATACTTCTTGGCCACCGAGATCACGAAGCGCAGGTTGCGCTTCACGAGCTCCTGCATCGACTCCTGATCCCCGGCGCGCACCTTGCGGGCAAGCGCGATCTCCTCCTTCTGGGTGAGGAGCGGCGTCTTGGACACCTCGTGGAGATACTGATCGAGAATGTCCCGCTCGTGCTCATGCGTGCCGAGGCCGGCCAACAGCCCCCGGCGCCGCCCGCGCTTCTTGGCGGGCTTCGCCTTGGGCTCGAGCTGCCCGGCGGCGGCCGCCGTGGGGCGAGGCGCCGCTCGGGGCTTCGCCCGGGCGGGGGAGGTGGTCTTCTTCCGTCGCATGTGTTTGGGCATCGCTATGGGTCCCGGATCATCCTGTGATACCGACCACAGGACGAAAAGTTCGTGCCTGGGCGCAAGATCGCTTGACACCAGCGGAACGTCCCGGTAAGATGCCGTGTTCCCGCCGGAACGCGTTTTGCCAGGGCCCAATATACGGGGGGCGTAGCTCAGTTGGGAGAGCGCGTGAATGGCATTCACGAGGTCAGGGGTTCGATCCCCCTCGCCTCCATAACGGCTAGACGCCCAGACGCCGAGACGCCTAGCCGCCTAGTCTGAGATGGCCCGGACCGGTTACATTGGGCCAAACGTGTCACAGTCGACCCTAGGCGTCTCGGCGTCTGCGCGTCTCGGCGTCTAGCTGTTTGCGGGAATAGCTCAGTTGGTAGAGCACAACCTTGCCAAGGTTGGGGTCGCGGGTTCGAGTCCCGTTTCCCGCTCTCCCATGCGACGCGGGGTGGAGCAGTCTGGTAGCTCGCCGGGCTCATAACCCGGAGGTCGTGGGTTCAAATCCCACCCCCGCTACTACTAGACGGGTTAGACGGGTAGACGGGTAGACGCCGAGCGGTCCGCAGGGTGGAGGCGGGAGTCTCTACCCACTGTGTTCTAGGAACCGCTAGCCCGTCTACCCGTCTCGCCGTCTGCCCGTCTAGTCTTTCGGGCGGTTAGCTCAGCTGGTTAGAGCGCCACGTTGACATCGTGGAGGTCACTAGTTCGAGTCTAGTACCGCCCACTCGCGCCCATAGCTCAACTGGATAGAGCGCTTGGCTACGGACCAAGAGGCTGGGGGTTCGAGTCCTCCTGGGCGCATAACGGCTGGACGCCGAGACGCCGAGACGCCCAGGAGTTCGCAGGAGGTAGTCCTAGGCGGCCAGGCGACTGTGCGTCTAGGCGTCTAGCCGTTCGGGGCGTAGCGCAGCCCGGTTAGCGCGCCTGGTTCGGGACCAGGAGGTCGGTGGTTCAAATCCACTCGCCCCGACTGTAAGGAGAGTGAGTAGGTAGACGGGAGGCAGATTCCAGACGGCGAGTGGTTCCTAGAGGACAGGTGGGACCAACTCTACCCGTCTACCCGTCTCGCCGTCTCCCCGTCTAGTACTTGCGCCAGTAGCTCAGCTGGATAGAGCGTCGGCCTCCGGCCAACCTGCGGTACCCACGCCTTCCACGCCAGCAGCGCGCCGCCCCGCGCGGCCTCACGGCGGCAACCCCACTTCGTGGACTACGGCCTGGAACCGTGGGTCCGCGCGCAGCGGAGCCCAACGGAGATCGCGGTTGAGCCACACCAGCCAGTGCGTGCGTTCTCGGACGCCCTGCGCCAGCCACGCGACGGCGCTGTCCCTCTGCCCCAGCGCCGTATGCACCAGCGCCACCGCGTACGCGGTTACGTACTGCCGCCGCGACAGGGAGTCCATGCGCGCAAGTGCCGCCTGGGCCTCCCGGCGCCGACCGAGAACCCCGTACACGTACCCTTCGGCCGCCACCGTGGGCACCCAACTCCGCAGCGGGCCGGTCGTCGCGTACTGCGACAGCGCGCTGTCCATCTGGCCCTTGGCCTGGTAGACGCGGCCCAGATAGAGGTGCCCGAGGGTGAAGGTCGAGTCCATTCGCAGCGCGACCACCAGCTCCTGCTCGGCGTCATCCTGCCGACCGCTGTAATGCAGCACCCACCCCGTCGTACAGGCGATCGAGGGGGAGAGCGGGTCCAGATCCTGGGCGCGGCGCTCGTGCGCCAGTGCTTCGTCATACCGGCCCATCGCCGTGAGGAACAGGCCGTACCACTCGTGACCGGTCGCGTAGCTCGGGTTCAAAGCAAGCGCGTGTTGGAATTCCTGATCCGCGCCGGCCCAGTCCCAGTAGTAATACATTCTGACGAACCCGAGGGTGGCATGCGGCTCGGCAAGCGTGGAGTCCAGCTGCAGGGCATGGAGCGCGGCGGCCTCCGCCTTGCGGAACGCGTCGTTGGGGGAAAGCAGGCCGCCGTAGCCGAGCTGGACGTAGGCGTCCGCCATCCCAGAATAGGCCAGGGCGAACGTCGCATCGAGATCGAGCGCCTGCGTGAACAGCTGGATCGACTTCAGGAGTCCCGGTCCCCGCTTGTTCCACCAGTAGCGTCCCTGGATGTAGAGGTCGAGCGCCTCCGGATCGAGTGGCCGGGCGCTCGCCAGCCCGGCCTGCTGGGTCGGTGTAAGCGCGCCCCGCAACCGTCGGGTCACCGCCCGGGCCACTTC
>WNFX01001582.1_pt1 | contig 33203 bp, 35 predicted proteins | sample 5400111 | NCBI WGS metagenome assembly WNFX01 (sample SAMN13153363, study PRJNA577476) | soil metagenome | isolation source: 40 cm soil or saprolite under grassland replicate 1 | place: USA:California | collected 2016-06-15 | reverse complement strand
GAAAGGAAATATCAACCATTATTTCATCAGATTGCATCACCGTTTTTCGGACGCCGACATAAAAATCTTTCAGGGCAACGGTGCGCGTGCCTTTTGTGGATTGTAGGGTCACGGAGGCATCAAGCGCCATCAGCGGCGTGATTGTGTCGTTGGCGGGAGAGGCAGTAATGAGATTGCCCGCAATGGTGCCGCGGTTGCGAATCTGCGGTGCGCCCACTTCCCAAGCCGCACGCGCCAGCGGATATGCCCTGGCACGAATCAACCTTGATTCAACACAATGGTTGTGTGTGACCAAAGGCCCGAGATGAATGACATTGTCTTCATCTATTGTGATGTGATCTAGATTCGGAATGCGGGTGACATCAATGAGTGTGTCAATCCCTTTACGGACCCCGCGTTCAAGTTCAAGGATCAAATCTGTCGCACCCGCGACAATGCGGGCACGCTCTCCTCTTTCTGACAATGCTTGCAGTACTTCATCTATCGTTGTTGCGTTTATATATTGATTCCACATAGTTTTATATTATGTCATTGCGAGCGACAGCGACACTTGCACCTGGCGCACCTGCCCTGGCGGGCGGTGCCAGGGAGTGCAGGTGAGCAATCTCCTCGAAGAGAGGAAAGCTCCTTGAGGAGATTTTTCTGCCCGATGGTAGATTGCTTCGTCAGCATGGTCTCGACGAAACGTCTCAACCAGCGCTTCCTTGCAATGACATATCATGATTATTTTCCATTACCAGTTACAGCTTCAGTTCTTCTGTTGTAGGTTTCCACTGCCATTCTTGCAATCGATGTGACGTTACGAATGGCTGCTGGCAGCGCCGCTTCGTCACCGAGACTCGCCTCCACGTTATCCAGCGCATGGCTTACTTGTTCAGCCAGATCAAAGAACGCGGCATCGTATTGATAGATGGCTTCGAGTTCCTTTTCATTGATCTTTACTGCATCGAACAAACCTGAATAACCGCGCGGTGCAGTGCTGATCTTGTCTATGAACGTACGCAATTGCAACGCAGCTTTCTCCATATCATCTACATATTGGATCATGCCGTTGCTGACCATGTCAACTTGCAGTTGAGATGCCCGCTTCCATTGCTCATCGAAGCGACGCGCGACTGTGTCGCGCAATAACTTGTCCGCGTCACGTCTATTCTGTCGTTCGATGTAGCCACCAAAGCCTGGGATATACGACGCCAGCTTCTTAAACGGGTCCTGCTGGCTGGTCACTTTCTGAAAGAATTCGTCCATTTGTGCCTCCTGCGATGATATACGTGTCTTTGTCTCATAAGTAGCACGAGTACATTATAGCCTGAGATAAGGGTTATAATCAAGAAAGATAATTGCTCAGACTCTAAAGGTTTCGTGATTGAGCAAGCTCGGTTTTGGCGTCAATTGCCCGTCCATACTATGTATTTAGTTTGAAAGAAAAACCTTTAGGGTCTATTTTCAGGAACAATTGAGTAGACTTCCCTCGTATTCGAGGAAGAATTCAAACCGCTCGGCATGCGCAATGCTTGCAACGCCGGGCAAGGAGGAACACAATGGTAACTACCATGACAAATGATATTCAATCCCTACTGGGCGAGAAAGCAGAATCATTACTTGGCTTCGATTCACCCAAAATTCCTAAAGAACGTTTACATCTGCCTGGGCCTGATTTTGTAGACCGCGTTTTCATGCAATCTGACCGCAACAATCGTGTGCTGGGCAACCTGGAGTGGATACATAAGAATGGACGTCTGGGGGGCACTGGTTATGTTTCCATTTTGCCAGTTGATCAGGGCATCGAACATTCGGGCGGGGCAAGCTTTGCGAAGAATCCGGATTACTTCGACCCTGAAAACATCATCAAGCTTGCCATCGAAGGAGGATGCAACGCGGTCGCATCGACGTTTGGAGTGCTTGGCGTGATGGCGCGCAAGTATGCGCACAAAATTCCGTTCATTGTAAAGATTAATCACAACGAGCTGATGACCTATCCAAATAATTTTGAACAGATTTTGTTTGGCACGGTAGAGCAGGCCTACGACATGGGCGCGGCAGCAATCGGTGCAACCATCTATTTCGGTTCCGACGATTCGCATCGTGAGCTGATTGAGATCGCGCAGGCGTTTGCGCTTGCCCATGAACTTGGTATGGCAACTGTGCTATGGTGCTACCTGCGTAACAAGGCCTTCAAAACAGACAAGGACTATCATGTGTCGGCTGACTTGACCGGACAGGCAAATCACCTCGGTGTGACACTTCAAGCAGATATCATCAAGCAAAAGCTCGCGGAAAACAACGGCGGCTATCTCGCGTTGAATGCGAATGGCGTTTCATATGGTAAATATGATAAGCGCATGTACAGCGAATTGACCAGCGATCACCCCATCGATCTGTGCCGCTATCAAGTGGCAAACTGCTACATGGGCCGCATCGGTCTCATCAACAGCGGTGGTGCTTCCGGTGAAAATGACTTTGGTGATGCGGCCGCGACGGCTGTCATCAACAAGCGTGCAGGTGGCACAGGTCTGATTTCTGGACGCAAAGCCTTCCAGCGCCCCATGGCAGAAGGTGTGAAACTTTTGAATACTATTCAAGATGTGTACTTGGATGAAAGTATCATGGTGGCGTAGACTAAATTATGTCATTGCGAGCCTTCGGGAAGCAATCTCATTCAGTAGAGTTGTAAAAATAAAGAAGTGCGGCGCCTAGACGCCGCACTTCTTTATCGAGTATACACTTCTCCATCCCACAACAAATTACCTGTGCGAGGGTCAAATTGAACCGCGACCGGCTCAGAATTGTAAGTGATCGTTGCAAATATTTTTCCTGATTTGCACTCATAGGTTCCAACGGTTACCGTATCACTAAACGTCGAGGTAAATCTACCGCCGCTAAAAGATATTTGAGGATGCATAGTGCCGCCAAAAAAATTGTCTACTTCTTTGGGTGAGCGATTGGTAGCACCCTCGATTCTCAGACAATCGTTTTTAGGATATACACGGACCATCAGCACAGCGATAAATATTCCAATAACAATGATGAGCAAGGCAAGCTTTTTCACGATTAGAGTATTTCCCTATAATTTAGCTGTTTTGGGGTAGATGTGAAAAACCATTGCGTTGGTATTAATTTACATACATCTCCAATTTGAATATACTCCACAGGCTAACGGCCGGCTTTTGGCCCAAGCGAAGCGCGTTGGGTGCAAGTCATGGTTGGGCCGCCCCGCCTAGCGCTCTGGCTTCACCCAGATGCCCCGCTCATGCATAAGTTGGATTTGGCGCGCAGTGACTTTCTCCCGATACTCCGCATGCTTCATGGGTTCACGATCCAGATACAGGTTCTTCGGATAGATCGGTTGCTCGTACAACAGTTGATAAAGTTCCGTCCGCAGGTCTTTCAAGTAATTATCCCACTGCGCCCGGGCGCGGTGATCGCGCAGCGCTTCAATGTCAATCACCCCCGCCACGTAAGTCGAACCGGCCCCGTACTCCTGCCGACCGACAATCTGGCCCTTGTAATTGATGACAAACGACCGGCCCCCGAATGTGTCAATGGGTGTGGTCTCCTCAGGAAACAAATAATATGTCCCCATGTTCGGCGCTACCAGGTACATGTTGTTGTCCAAGGCCCGCGCCCGGCTTTGAATCTCGAACATCTCGTTGCCAGTAGCTGGGTGCGGATAGGAGGCGCGATACACCACTTCCGCCCCGTTCAAGGCCAGCGCCCGGGCATTTTCCGGATACGAGCCTTCATTGGCCATCATGATGCCAAGCCGGCCAATCTCCGTATCGACCACCGGCCAGAAGGCATCGAGGTTCCGACCGTACTTTTCAATCCACCAGTCGTAGACATCGTGCGGGCAGACAGAGTGCTCTACAGGAAAGAGGGGCGACACCTTGTAATGCTTCAGGATGATTTCGCCCTTGGGGTTGAGGATGAACCCGACATTGAAGAAGCGATCGGGGAGATCGGGATGACGGGCTTTAGCCTGTGCCACAATGAAGGCATCGTAGGCCCGGGCGATTTTGCCGAGTTCGTCAGTCTCTTCGCCGGGGATGTCGATCGCGCACTCGCGGGCAAACTGGACATGGTCCAAATCAAGGACTTCATCGTTGAAGGCCTGGAGGGCGCCTTCGGGGAAAGCAATCAGCCGGACGGGCAAATCCAGGCTGGACAGCCAGGCGGCAGCCTTGACTAAATGTGACAGATGGTCGAGGTTGATTTTGATGTCGGCGCGTTTGCGGATGCCCCGGACGGTGGGGATCAGCCCGACAGCGGTATAAGGTTTGATCATGAGTGCCTTCCTTCTTGGCGAGTAACAGGGTAGCTCCCGGTGGGGAGAGATCGTGCCGTGTTTTCTATGATAGCTTCAATTGGTTTGTCAGCAACACCGGACACGACCCCGGCCCGACAAGATAGTAGGACTGGTATGTCGTGGGCCGCCGAACTGTTTTTGGACGGATTACCTTGCCGTCTAATATCCTAAATCATTTAGCCTGTTATGCGGTATCAAGTTAGAATTAGATGAAAAATTATAGCACGCTTATAGGCTCATGGAATACTTTATGCCTCAATCTGATCAAGGCATTACAAAAGATCGGTATACCCTCATTCCCCGCACCGCGATATTTCTGCGGCGCGGGGATTCGTATTTGCTTCTGAAAGGCGCGCCGACCAAACGTCTGTGGGCAAATAAATACAACGGACTCGGCGGTCATGTGGAAAGGGGAGAGGATGTCCTTTCGGCGGCGCAACGTGAACTACTCGAAGAAACAGGCTTAACTGCTGAGTTGTGGCTGTGTGGCACGTTGATCGTTGACACGGGAGACGTTCACGCGGGAATCGGTTTATATCTTTTTAGTGGCGAATGCCTGGACGGTGAGCCGCGGCCCTCCAGAGAGGGCACTGCCGAATGGATTCCGTTTGACCGAATAGGTGAATATCCTATCGTTGAGGATTTGCCGATTTTATTATCCAAAATCCGCCATATGCAGCGCGGCGATCCGCCATTTTCAGCGCGGTCGTATTACGATGAACAGGAAAGATTGATCGTTGAATTTGCAGAATAAAAACCCCTCTCCTATTCGCGCTGAGCGGACCGCCAGTGAAGTCGAAGCGTGGAGAGGGGCAAGGGGTGACGGAAATTATGGGATGTTATACGATTGTAATTCTATCGTCTCGTTGAACGATGTGCCTGCTAGGCTTCCTGTTCCGCTGGCTCTAACCCAGCCTACGCCTTGCACGAACCAGTAAGTATATGAACCAGAGAAGGTAACAGGTACAGATACTCCTTGAACTGAAGCAGTAATATCGAGGGTCGTATCTGTTTGGATCTTCAAGGCATCAAATGTGCCCGCCGGAACAGTGACACTTTCAACGCCTAGAGCTTTGAAATGGTTCTTGTCATTGCCTTTGGCATCAGCAGAATTTCCTGCAACTTTGATTTTGCCGGTAAAGTCGAGAGCGTAATCCCATTGATCTCCAGCATTTATTTCTTTTGGATACGTGATGCCGCTCACATTTTGAGTTTGCACATCCAGGTTCATGTTTTGCGTACTCACTGCTGCACCTCCCAGTTGCAAAGCGACCAAGCCTTCGGGCTTGCAAGACCATTCTTGTGTGCGCGTCAAATTCTCGAATTGGGATGTCAATGTAAATCCATCTTCATGCACGGCTGTGATTGTATCTGTAAAGCCATATCCGCCTGAAGGACCGCCAGTGCTTTTATAGGTCCAGGTTGCGCCTTCGCGGACGGGATAATAGGTGTTTGCGCAAAGACCTTCTGTGGCAACAGATGTGGCACTGCTTTCTGGCGTAACAGGTTGCTCAGTGGCAGGCTCAGTTGCACTTGGTTGTGGTTCTGTATTTTCAGTTGCTTGTGGTGCTACGGTGGGAGTATTTGATTGGAGTGAACAGGCGGCAAGGAGAATGATTGTCAGCAACACGCCTATCGGCGTGAAAATTGTTTTGCTCTTTTTCTGTTCCATCTAATATTACCTTTCTTTACTTCTAAAGTTTACTCTGCCTCCATTGTTTGACCGTCAATGTAAACGTGCTACCTTTTCCGGGCGTACTGACCACATCCAGGCTGCCTTGATGTTGTTCAATGACTTGGCGTGTGATGGCCAGCCCAAGGCCGATACCACTGAAGAGATCATCACCACTTCTTTCCAGGTGATAGAAACGGTCGAAGATACGCGGCAGATTTTCTTTTGTGATCCCGATCCCGCGATCTTCCACAGCGACGAAAACTTTTCCATCATTTCCCCTTAGATTGATTTTTACATCGCCGCCTCGCGGACTGAACTTGATCGCGTTATCGACTAACGCCATGACAGCGCGCTCGAGGGATTTTGGGTCGCCCCAAACTGGGGGCAGGTTTGGGCTGGGAATAAGGCGGAGACTCACCCCATGATCTTGGGCTGAGGCAGCATATTTTCCAATCACGATATATGCGACCTCATTCATATCTACTGCCTGAAAATCAGGGAGGACTAGCTCCATCTCTTGCAAAAATAGGATGTCATTGACAAGCGTCGCGATCTGCTGCACGTTGCGTGCGACTGTATCAATCCCCGCTGCTAATTGTTCACCCTTCAAAATGCCTTTCTGTAGTATCTGAAGATTTCCGCTCGCGACCATCAGGGGGTTACGCAATTCATGCGCAACATTGGTGAGGAGACCATTGCCAACGCGATGCTGCTGCTTTTTTGCAGGACACGATCGAAAGCAGCTTTATCCAGCTCGAGTGTCGTCAGTTCAGTTTTGGCAGTTACAGTAGCAGCACGCGGCGCGTTATGGATGAGAGCCATTTCGCCGAAGAAATCCCCCGGTGCAAGCGTCTTGAGTAGACGAACTTCGGTGTTATTGATATTTTTTGTGACTTCCACTTCACCTTCAAGGATCATATAAAAACGATCCTCGACTTCATTTTCCCGACACAAGATGGCACCTGGCACATACGAATGTACCTGACTATTGGCAATCAGTTCTTCGATTTCATCTGGCCTAATACCCGGAAAGGCCCTGGGGATAATCCTAGATGGCGCTCGGCGTGTCGTCATGGATTTGATCACTCCAAATATATTTCAACAGCTTGTCTACGCGGCACTCGGTGATATTCTAGCATGTAGATGTGAACAAAACGTTAACCCATTTGAACTAATAGGAAACTGTAATGGCTGGTCAAGTAACTTGGGCTTTTAGCCCGAGAAAATGGTTATCGGCGGGTTGAACACCCGCCCTATATCAGAAAATTACTCGCCGTCCCGAAGGTTTTTTCACACGACAACCTCGATTTACTCAAACCGTCGGGACGCTCTGCGCAAAGTGATTTTATTTGATCTTATATCCGATCATGCGCAGAAAATCCTTGCGCCAAGTGATGCCTTCTTCATCTTCGATTCCTTTGGGTGAAAATCCGTCAACCACGCCGAGGATACCGCGTCCCTGCTCAGTTTGCGCGACGAGCACCTCAGTGGGGTTGGCTGTAGCACAGAAAATCCGTGCTACCTCCGGTACATTTTTGACTGTGTTCAAAATATTAAGTGGATAAAAGCCTTCGTTCAAAAACAAGATGAACGAATGACCTGCACCAATTGCTTGGGCGTTCTTTTTCGCCAACTCGATCATGGCTTCATCTGTCCCGCTCCAGCGGATGAGACATTTACCAGACGCCTCACAAAATGCCAACCCAAACTTAATCCCTGGTACCGTGTTTACCAAGGCTTCATGCATGTCCTCAACGGTCTTGATGAAATGAGATTGGCCCAAAATGAAGTTGATTTCTTCAGGCTTTTCGATTTTTACAGTTTGGATTTCCATGTGCCTATCTCCTCTGGCTGGTTTCTCTAGTTTTCAAAACAAGCGCGGTTGGTCATTGTCTTGATTGGAAAGCTTTTCTCTTCCCGCCACTTTGTGTGCCCAGCGCGTGGGTTCAGGCAAGCGGTATCCCGCGCTACAAGCCAGCACAAATTCCGTTGCATGTTGGACATCCATTAAGTGACCGGGCGAAATATAGAGCAGATTTGTTTTCTCGCGTGTGCGTAAAACCGTACCGATGATGTTTCCATTTTTGTCGAGCAGGTCAGCGCGGTCGCCGCTTCTCGGACCAACCTCTGCATGTCGTCCGTATAATCTTGATTTGGCAACGCCGATCGTGGGTCGCTCCAGCCATAATCCCATTTGTGAAGCAATGCCAATTCCACGCGGATGGGCGATCCCTTGTCCATCGAACATGAGCAGGTCAGGTTTGTTCTGTAATTTGCTCCAGGCCAATAAAACAGCGGGACCTTCGCGAAATGCCAGCAAGCCGGGAATATACGGAAAGACCAAGGGCGCGTCAGCAATGACTGCCTCGATGGGAGTAAGCTCAGGATAGCGTAACACGACAATCGCCGCGCGCGCCGTTTCAGTTTTGATGCTCACGTCTACACCGGCGATCGTGGCAACCGGTCGGTCGCCCCAGGTAAGAACGAGACGTGTTCGCAATTCCGCTTGGACGCGTGAAGCCTCTTCGGGTTTCAGATTCCAATCATGCAATTTGGCGGTCATTCAGTCTATAATACACCAAAAGCAACATCAATATCAATTATGGAGGCTATTATGACGCGTTTTGGCTTTTGCATTCTTCTTTTGGTTATGCTGGTTGCCTGTACACAGATTCCTGCTCCCACGGCGACTCCCTCTCCGTCACCTGTTCCTTCCCCAACCTCAACCCTAACTCCGACACCCATTCCCCCTACAGCTACTCCCGTTCCTTCCGCCACTCCAACAGCCACTCCGACGATTGGCTCAGAATCTAGTGTGCCAAATTTCGATCATATCGTCACGATCATATTTGAGAATAAGGAGTTTGGCACTGTGATTGATAATCCACAAATGCCAAATTTCAACAAACTCGCGCACGACTACACATTGCTCACACAGTATTATGCGATCAGGCATCCAAGTTTGCCGAACTACCTGGCTTTGATGAGCGGCGATACATTTGGCGTTGATACTGACTGTAGAAAATGCTTTTTCGATGCACCTAGCCTTCCTGATCTAATCGAGGCGAGTGGTCGCACCTGGAAGGCTTATGAGGAAGATATGCCTGGGCCCTGCCATTTGGGCGACACGGATCTTTATGTTCAGAAACACAATCCATTTGTTTATTTTGATCCCATACGATTGAATACTCAGCGCTGTAAAGAGAGCGTTGTGCCTCTGACCGCGCTTGAAACGGACATCGAAGCGGATACGCTTCCGAATTTTCTTTACATTACTCCAAACATTTGCAATGACTCACACAATTGTTCACTTGATGTTGCGGACGCGTGGCTAACGAATCTACTCGGAACTCTCATTCCAGCGTTGGACGCAAAAGGTAATTCGTATCTGGTTGTGATGATGTTTGAAGAAGGACAGGGAAATCATACCTGTTGTGGCTTGCCAGAGCCGGGGGGTGGACGCGTGCCAGTTGTTTTATATTCCCCGCTTGTCAAAAATGGATTTGAAGACCCCACTCCTTACACTCATTACTCTCTACTGAAAACAATCTCTGCAGCTTGGGGGTTGTCGTACCTCGGCCACGCAGCAGATGACAGCAATGTTCTGATCACCGCGCCGTGGAAGTAGCGCTCTGTCATTGCGAGGAAGCCCGATAGGGCTGACGAAGCAATCTCTAATTTTGTTGGGATTGCTTTGCTCGCCGCGAAGCGGGTCGCTCGCAATGACAAGCCAACACTAATACTTGAATCCCGGGAACAGCCTTTCGAGCAGTCGAAGGAATTCTGGATCTGCACCGTTGCCACCGATGAAGTGTGGAGCCAAAGCCAATCCGCCAATTGCATACCCCAGCGCGAAGCCACCGAGAGCAAGTAAGCCAATCGAAATGCCGCCAATCGTGAGGCCACCGAAAGCCAGTCCGCCCAGCGCAAAAACACCGACCGCGATATTGCCAATCGCAATAATGCCCTTGGCAATTCGTGGCGCGCCTGTTTGTGGATCAATTCCTTGCGCAATATGAATCAATGGCAAGCCAAAAAGCTCGGCTTCAGATTTGTATTCATAGTTCCAGCCGTAGTAGCTGTATCTCGTCATCGGCGTGGACGTAGAATGTGAGCGACCATCCAGCCATTCGCCACAGTATCTACATTTGACTGCATCGTCTTGAATTTGTTCTGCGCAATAGGGACAAGTTTTCATTACGGCTCCTTAGCCTTGCGAAGGTTTTATCACCTTTATGTTTGTCGGAGCAGCCGAACCTTCGCAAGTCTGATTATCTTATCTCTTATTTTCTTTCATAAAACACAAGCAACGTGCTTCCATATTTACGCTGTTCGAACTCTTCTAAGGTTTCCAGCACCAATGATTTGTATTCTTTTGGAGCAATTTGCACGATCACCCAGCCATCATCGGTGAGCCACCCAATGTTTTCATCTGTAAGTTCCACGGCCTTTGCCCACATCTCCTGGTATTGCGGCGGCGCGATATAAATATATTCAAAATTTCTATCAGGTGTTGAGGCGAGAAACGTAAACGCGTCGCCTTGTCGAATTTCTGCTTCTGATTCGAATCCGCAATGCTCCACATTGAATCTAATCGTTTCAATCGGCGCGCGGTTTGAATCTGAGAAACGGACAAAGGCTGCGCCGCGACTTAACGCTTCAATGCCCACTGCGCCGGTGCCCGCAAACAAATCCCACCAATTGGAATCAAGGACATCGCCTGCGATGATGTTGAACAAAGCCTCTTTCACTCGATCTGTAATTGGACGTGTAGTATCACCTGGTACAGACTTGAGTTTTCTACCTTTGGCTTTGCCGGCGATCACTCTTAACGTCATTCCACGCTCTTTCTTGCGGCTGAAATATTTCCGTGCGACGCGATGATAGGCACCACACATCCGGTTCCGAGGATGAATCGTTTTCCATTTATTTGCTGGATGGCAGCCTCTGCCTCTTTCTGGACCTCCGCCTGATTCCTATAAACCAGCGTATCCTGTCTCATCCCTCCGCACGTTACCCCACTGAAAACTTTCTGTGCTTCTGCAAGCGATGGAGAAGTTTCGCGGTCGTGCCAGTTTACAATTTGAAACTTAAGCGAATCAAGAAGGGAAAAATAGACGTCATGTCCGTGCAGATGAAGAAGATTACACCATAACCCCTGAGCGGGTTCAAGTGCTTTTAGATCATGAGGTAAGCCAAAAAAACGATACTCTTCGAGAGTTAGCAAACCAGCCTGCGCGTGTTGAATTGCATAAAAGATTCCGTCAACACCTATGTCGAGGCAGGCTTCTATAAAGCGACGAGTTGTTTCCGCGATGGTGGTGAGTCCTTTTGTCACGGCTTCAGGGTACAAACGCAAGTGTGTAATTAATGTGTCGTCGCCCGCGAGATTTTTTGCTTGGGCTAATGGACTGAAGATCGTTTGGAGCAGGGGAGTGTCCGAGTCTAGCTCTGCGCGGATGAAACGGAGACAGGCTAATTGTCCCGCGAGATTCGGAGATGTTGGATCCAGTATTGGTAACCTTTCCCAGTCTTGAGGATCATGGATGATACGCTTGGTATAGCGCCGAGTCCCTTCTGTATCGCCCATCCATTCATCTTCCACACCCCAATCTTTGGCACAAAACGATGAAGCTGGCGTAACTTTTACGAGATCAAAATCGTAGGTACGCTGGAAGTGCAGTGTCGCATTGGCAAGTAATTTAGGATCCTGATCATCGACCGGGAAGTGACGCCATAGCGCGACAGGCGGACGGTCTAGGATTTGGTCATTAAGGCAGGCTTGAATTCGTTCTTTATGTGTGGTCATGGGATTTGTCTCGTAATACAAAAGATTGCGCCTCCACGCGCAATTTGCAGAACAATTGGCGCGTCTTTGAAAACTCTGCGATCTTCATTTGTGCGTGTGTTGACGAGGATATAGTCACCTGATTTGACTTCGCTAAGCGCGTCGCGCAATTCATGAACATTGATGTTTTCATCTGCATAATATGCGGCGACATAAGCTTCGCGATGAACATAAAGGTTGATGGGTTTATCTAGTGTTTTATCAAGGTTTTCCACAGCCTCCTTGTAGCAGGTAAGCCAATAGTCTGTTTCATACTGACGGAATGCCTGGTTCGTGCCACCGATAAATGAATTGTAATAGGTGTATTCGTAGGGGTGAAGTTGGGCGATTCCAACTATCCCTGGTAAAAGAAGAATAAAGATCAATCCTGCGCGTAGCCAAAGTAGCACAATATAGTTGATTAGGAATTCAAACACAAACCCTGTAAATATAAAGACTGGTGGAAGGATGAAGAGAAAATGTCTCATACCATCATACATCGATGGTCTGCGCAACAGTACATATGCAAGAAGAATGACAAACCAGAGCAAAACGAGTGTAAGAGAGACAAGATCGTTTCTCACCTTTGAGAGATCCAGCGAAGATCTAAGTGATCTCCAACTATCTGTAGGAGATACTTCTCGAAAGCCTGCGTTGAGATGTCTGTTTTGTTTGAGCAAATTCCAATATCCAGTCAAAATACCAAAAAAGAATAAGGGCCAGATGGGTTCTGTGAGAGTGGTAGCTAACATAAAAGGAAGATATCTGCGTGGCAGCTCTCCTGCGCGATAGACTACTCCGCCAAAGAGCACAGAAAGATTCGTCGGGTTATCAGACATGAAACGAGAGACTTCGGCAAAGCGCGCAATTGGATTCTCCCAGAGGAATGGCCATGTGACTAACATCACGAATATGGCGACGACTGCATAAAACGTTAATTGAGGAATGAAGCTTATTAGCTTCTTTCCAAATTTCCAGATTGCATAGGCAAGGACAAGTAACCCAGCGAGGGGACCAAGCACACGTATGGATGTTGTGATGCCCAGAACAATAGCGGGGATAACTATGCTGGAAAATTTTTGTTTTGCATTTATTGCTTCATCTGATAATCTATCTACCATTTCAAAACCCAAACACACTGAAGCAAGGAAGAACACCAGAAATGACGGATCCTTCGGATTGATAAACGCATGTCCCCATAAAAGAGGCTGCCAGGAAAACAATGCAGAGGCTGCAAGCGCAGCAGATGATTTCATCCAGCGCGTAGAAAGACGATAAAGGAAGGTAACACCGAGTTGAAAGAAAAGGAAATTAATCAGGTGCCAAGCTGAGGCTTTGTCCAGACCGAGTGTTTCCAAAAGATAAACCGGTTCACGCGCGAGGAGCAGGTAGGCGGGACCGCGTGTCTTATGATCATCCCCACTTGGCCCATAAGAATTATTTAGATCGAAGCGCCCACTGAACCATTGCTGCGGTGAATAAGCGTATCCCAGTGCGTCCGCATAATCATAAAAAAGAGGCTCATCCCATGAGAGTCCATAATCTCGAAATATAAATAAGCCAATCAAGATGTTGACGGCTAACAGGAGAAAAATTGGTTTTTCAGCAAATCTTTTAAAAAAGGAATTCATAACACTTGCTGCCCATTAGCATCGAAGACTTTGATTTCTGCCTTCGATGAAGGGCTATCAGGATATTCAGTTTCGAGCATTCCCCAGATCATCGAATCGCTCCAGCCATCGAGAAAACGCGTTTTGGCACGCAATGTGCCTTCATGCTTGAAGCCAAGTTTACGTGGAATAGCCGCTGATGCCAGGTTGGCCGGGTCGCAATGGATTTCGATGCGATGAATGTGAATAAGCTCAAAGGCAACCTTGATCAGTGCCGCGGTGGATTCGGTCACCAAGCCTCTGTTGATATGATCCTTGTGAATCCAATAACCGATTTCCAATTCGCTTTCGCCCAAGCGCGTATGTAACCCTGTTCCCCCAATAAGCTTTGTGTCATCCTGATTGAAAATTCCATAAATAAAATCCTGCCCCAGGTCGAACATGCCACGAAACGTTTTTAGTCGCTTTACTTTTTCTTCGATGGGCTCAGGTTCGCTATATACCCACGGCATCCATGGACGCAAATGCTCAAGACTTTCAGTGATCGACTCGGCCAACATTGCCGCGTCAGATGGGTCATAACATCGCACAATGAGACGCCCAGTTTCAATGCGATAAGCAGGATTTGAAAATTCCGGACCGTTCATTTTTTCTTTGATGCTCGCTGAGCTCGCGTTTTCAATTCATTCTTTTTGCCAAAGCCAACCAACAACGAAGTCAATTCTTTTTCTTCAGTCAGTTGACCTCTTAAATATTCACTCATAAATTGTGAACGGCGCAGACGCAAAGCCATCGGGGCAACCTCTTTCAAATCGTCTATTGTTACCGCATCTCGTCCATCGGCAGCGGCATAGGCACGTGCGGATTCAAACCAAGTAATCTCTGCGCGCAATGAATCAATTCCCATTCTTTGCACTAACTCAATGGCCGGATTGGCAACTTTATCAGGTATAACGACTTTTCCAACCAGTTCGCGTGCGCTACGGATTTCGTATGCAGCTGCTTCCATCTCAGCCGAGAACTGTCCGTTCATTCGACGCGGATTCGCCAGATAAGCCTGTACTCTTCGATAAGCTTCCAATCGTTCTGCTGCGTTCTCCAGTCCATGCACAATGACGCGTAAACCGAAGCGATCTAGAATCTGCGGTCGCAGTCTGCCTTCTTCGGGATTCATCGAACCAATCAGTACAAAACGCGAACGATAGGTCGCAGCAATCGGACCGCGCCGGACCGTATAGGATCCCTGGGCGGCGGCATCGAGAATGGAGTCGACGATATCATCACTTAGCAAATTGATCTCATCAATATAAAGTAAGTTGCGATCGGCTTGCGCCAAAATCCCACGGCGGACGCGCATGCGCTCATGTGCCGCAGCGCGCTCATCAATCCCACCGACCACATCTTCGATCTTCGCATTGAGTGGCAACTCGATCAAGCGCACTGGATCCGGCGCGGTAAGTGGTTGACCTTCCCCATACTTTTTCGCGCAATCCGGGCAGACAGCGTTGATCCCGCTGCTCTCAATATCTTCCGGTAAACATCCGTAGAAACAAGTGCTTCGTTCAACTTGTGGCAATAGATCGAGCAAACTGCGGACTGCGGTTGTCTTGGCAGTACCGCGCGGACCGATGAGCAATATCCCACCAATATTGGGGTTGATTAATCCAAGCAGTAATGCCAGTTTCATTTCCTGCTGACCAACAATTGCAAGAAATGGGAATGGCAACGCCTCTATGACACGCCCTTCTTCCGGCGTGAGTGGCGGAAGCGATTTTCCAGCGACATAATCTACCAGTTCACGCAAATTGCGGAAGGAGTGTGCTACGCGTTCCTTTGGTTCGGATTTTTCCTGAGGTTGGGTGAGTTCGGGTTCGGTCATAACGTTATGCGTCATTGCGAGGAGGGTGCTCTTTCCGACGAAGCAATCTCCTGTTAATGAGATTGCTCACCTGCACTGGCGTGTGGTGCAAGTGTCGTCGCTGCGCTTCGTCTGCGTTCGCCTATTGGCTCACTCCGCTTAGCGCGAGTCTCCTCGCAACGACATGATTATGTTATTTACGTTTCAATCTTCGTTCTTGTCGTGCCGTTGCTTGTTCCATTCTTTGTTTTTCTTCTTCCGTCTCAGCTTTCACGGGCGGGACCGATGTAGGTCTGCCCTCATCATCCAAAGCCACATAGACGAGGTAAGCGGTGTTGGTGTGGGTGCGTTCACCAGTGAGGGGATTTTCAGCAAGCACCTGTACTTCGGCTTCCATAGAAGTATGTCCGGTATAAGTGACTTCAGAATTGAGTATGACAAGATCGCCAAGTTTTATTGGTTGGCGGAAAGTCATCGAGTCAATGGCAACTGTGACAACTTTCTTTTGCGCGTGTCGCATGCAAGAAAGCGCACCAGCTTCATCTGCTAATTTCATGATCCAGCCGCCATGCACATTACCCAACAGGTTGGCATGTTCGGGATGCATCAATTGTGAAAGAGTGACGTGTGAGGCGCTCATAGGTTTTGGAGTGAGAGGTTCGGTCATAACAATCTGCTATGAGTTTACCATGTCAGTTGTGACCTTGTAGGAAATTGTCTCAGCAGTTCAACTACTGAGAGAATCTGCAAAAGCCTTGCAAAGGTTTGCTGTAAGTACGCAGAACTTGTTCAAAACAACCTTCGCAAGGCTCATATTAATCCATATCTTCGCGCAGTTCGCCGCTATCAACAGTATGCAATCGTTCCGGCTCCTCAACAAGAATATCCACGAGGCTGTGGGGGAGATCACTCATTAGAGGCGCTAGCGGAAGTGTGGCTGGGATGTTGAGGCGGCCGGGAGGTGGAGTCATCTTGAGGTGCGGTCTGACCACATTATCCGACCGTTGGCGGACAATACGTGGATCGTTTGTCAGAGATCCTACATAGAACCCCATGACCGAGTAGACTTCTCGTTGAGGAGTCACCCAGCCAATCCATTCCCCGCTTCGATTGAAAAGATAAGGAAAGACCAAGAGTGCTTCCACTTCACCACGTGAGCTGTAGATTGGAATAATACGATGTCCTGACATAAATACATCCCTATCAATTTACTCTATATCATTATACGTCCAATAGCGATTGATGAAGAAGTTCCAGATCATTACAAGTCCAATGGCAAACGCGAGAGTTGCGTTTTTGCCAAGGAATTGGGCCGTTGCATAAGATATACGGGCCGTCTTGTCAAATATACTGGTCATGAACGGTTCAACAAAGTGTAGGATTGGAATACGAATGGTAATGCCTGCTGCATTCACAATGAAAAACATGCCCAATTGATGCAGGATGTGACGCGAGCGTGAGTCGGGATAGGTCCAATAGCGGTTCAATGTGAAGTTGCTGATAACTGCACAGATGAATGAAATGGTTCCCGCATAGACCAGCTTCATATCGAACAAGTGCGTCATCAAATTCATAACCCCAAAATCGATTGCGGCACCGAAGGCACCTACAGTGGCAAATTTCAAAAAACGGATGTGTTCTTTATTTTCAGCCAGAATCATGCCAGCCCCAATTTTCTCTTGAAATACGGAATAGTCTTCTGAATACCCTCTTCTAAAGAGACTTTCGGTTCCCACTTGAGGATCTCACGGGCGCGAGTAATATCAGGCTGGCGCTGTTGCGGGTCGCGGACGCTACGAGCGTCTTTGACGAACACAAGACCAGCTTTGTTGCCTACAATCTGGTTGATCGTCTCCGCGAATTGCAAGATCGTCATTTCATGCTGATTGCCGATGTTGACCGGTAAATACTCATTCGAATGAAGTAATCTGACAATACCATCAATGAGATCATCAACATAACAGAATGAACGCGTCTGACTGCCATCACCATAGACAGTGAGCGGCTGACGAAGCAAAGCCTGCTTCAACAAATTGGGTAAGGCACGCCCATCTTCCAGGTCCATTCGGGGACCATATGTATTGAAGATGCGCACGATACGAGTGTCAACGTTATGAGCACGGTGATATGCCATCGTCAATGATTCGGCGAAACGTTTGGCTTCATCATAGACCGCGCGTGGTCCAACCGGATCCACATTGCCTGCATAACTTTCCGTTTGCGGATGGACAATTGGATCGCCGTAAATTTCGCTCGTCGAGGCAAGTAGGAAACGTGCCTTGTTTACGCGTGCTACGCCAAGGCAGTTGTGTGTTCCCAGCGCGCCGGCCTTCATCGTTTGGATAGGCAAGTTAAAGTAGCCTGATGGCGATTGAGGATTTGGGCTTGCAGGTGATGCGAAGTGCAGGACAGCATCCACCTTGCCAGAGATAAAAATATAATTCGACACATCATGCTTGCGAAATGAGAACTTTTCGTTTCCCATCAGGTGTGCGATGTTCTCGCGGTTGCCTGTGATGAAATTGTCCAAGCCTATAACCTCATGCCCTTCAGAAAGAAGGCAATCGCATAAGTGTGAGCCAAGAAACCCGGCCGCTCCAGTGATTAAAATACGCATTTGATTTCCTCTCTAAGTTTTTGTCATTGCGAGGAGGGTGCTCCATCCGACGAAGCAATCTCCCAATCAATTAGGGGATTGCTCACCTGCACTGTACCGAACGCAGTGCGGTGCAAGTATCGTCGCCTCGATTTCGATATGGCACTTCGCTTCTGCTCAATCATCGGCTCCTCGCAATGAGGATTCATTTCCAATCAATTCCTGTGACGAGACCATCGCCCGTCACTTGATAAGCCTGACTATTGCCACTATCCACCAGCCAGAGATTACCCTGATAAACAACCGCGATGAAATCACCTGACTGTCCATCAATTGGATCTGGCGCCCAAACCGGAGTCTGCGGCTCGAGGCCAGGCGCATCATTCTCAGGAAAAATTGTCCGCCGGTTCGATCCATCTCTGTCCATCACAACGACGCGATAGCGGCTGGTCTCGCTTTGTGAAGGGAAGATCGCTTGTAAATACGCGACTTGATATTGTCGTTCTCTCGAGCTTGATTGCAACGGTGACGTAGATGGATAAGCAAACATGCCGGTCTGTTGAACGATAGGCACCGTCGCATTGTTCTCAAAGGAAGTCGCATTAATATCAAAGAATGGTGAATCTTCTTCGCTCACCAAACTTGGCGGCGGCGCATGTGAAATAAAGTAAAGAGTCTTCCCATCCGCGCCCCAGGCTAGGGAAGGGAGCCACGCCCAGTCACTGTGCGTGTTGAGGGGTGTGATATTCAACAATGGCTTGAGATATTTTCCATCTAGGTCAACCAAACCAATGCCATCGGGGCGTGCATAAGCGAGATGTCCATCGGCTGAGAAGGCAAAGGTCATGCCCCACCAACCGTACACTCCTCCGCTACTGGCATCCAGAATCTTTCTTCTTTCGCCTGTGGAAATGCTATAACGATATAAGTCATTGTTTGCCTGCCAGCCCGGGGCGGTCGCGCGCGGCTCCACTGTGGAATACGCAATTGAGTTTGTGCCTGGTATCCAATCTGCAAAATGGACAACGTTCGAGATACCTGTGCTAAAAGGTTTTCCACCATTCGTCCGCACAGCCCATAAGGTGTTGATTTCTTTGTTGGCGGGCTTACTTGATTTACGAGTGAATATCAAGTAATTGCCGTTGGGAGAAAGTTTAAAGATGCGCCCATCGAGATCGCCAGTAGTGACAAGAGCAATACGATTTGCTGTGGAAGTGTCTATGACCCAGGCATTACCGCCAGCAAGATAAGCCAAATGACCAGGGATTGGCAATGGCGCAAAGGAGGATTGCGCACCGACCATCATAATCTCTGGGACTGCATCTTGCAGGATAATGGACTTCACAATGTTCTTGCTGATCTCAGCATTATTCTCGAGCACGCGGCGATAGGTCAACTCTTCTTTTCCATTCACGCCAGCTTGTACGAGTCTTGTCTCACCCTCAGGCAAAGACTCATTCCGCACAACTTGTCTCTCAAATGGAATGATTTGTTCTTCCGTCTCGAACACTTCTTTGACGCGCGTAAGTTCAATGGAGTTGCCATCGCTAAGGACCGTGTAAGGAGGAGGATCGACACGATCTAAATTTCCTACCGTAATACCAGCCGATTGAAGTGCTTGAGAGACCGTACTTCCCAACGGGACAGTTACATTACGTGACTTGCCGTCAGCGCTGATGCTGATAGTAATATCCGCGCTTCTCACTTGTGGAGAGCGACAACCTACTAGGAGAGTGACTGAGAGTAAAGCGGCAATCAGACTGAGGCGTAGTGAGATGCGTAGCATAGTGTCAAGTTGGCGCTTCGTTTTCAACTCAGCGCGAAGTATTGTATAATCTTTGCGCTATTTGATGCGTCCAGTAATCGTCATCACACCCCCGGTGATAGAAATGGTTTCGATCCGCAAACCCGTGGCTACCGGACCGAGCGAGCCTGTATAAGCTTCTTTGACCATTGCGGTGATGGCATCTTTCAACCCTTTCGGCGCAGGGAAGGGACCAAAATCGGCTGAAGCGATTTCGATCTGCGGTTGACCGTTTCCATCCACGCCCATATTCACAATGATGCCGATATTTGCAATGAACAGACCTTGCTGGGTTTTGCCATAGATCTGCATTTGCCCATCGCGTAGATAAACCTGCGGGTCAGTGATCAACGGTTTTTTATCGGATTGTTGAAGGGTTGGATCACTTTGCAATCGGGCAGCCAGATAGGATGTGATTTGCGGTTCGGTAATGTTTATCGTTACAACGCCGGTCTGCGCGCCGGCTTCAAAGGCCCGTTTTACTTCGTCTTTGATACTTTCAGCAGCTTCTGCAGAAATAGGAATCGGTGGAAGAGTTGAATAATCTGGCCCACCGACGAAGATGGTACAAGCAAGTGACGTTAGTACAAGACTCAGTAAAAAAAGTGGTAAAGCTAGTGTTTTTATTCTCATCTCTTGAAATCCAATATTTTATGTTGTAAGCGGAGCAATTATAGCATGAGCGACTCTCAACCTCTCTCAGTGGAAAATTCCGAAACTGAATTGCCACTTTCCATGAAATTAGAGGCACTATTGTTCGTCGCGCCGGAGCCTGTGACCACCGCGCAACTGTCAGCCGCCTTGGATGTAGCTCCCTCGGTGATTGAACGCGGACTCAACGAACTTGACGCATCCCTCTCGACTCGCGGCTTGCGTCTGCAGCGAAACGCGGGCCGCGTCCAATTGACCACGGCGCCACAACTCGCTGAACTGCTCGAGCGTTTCTTGGGTCTCGAAGCGACGACTCACCTCAGCCGCGCCGCACTCGAAACGCTGGCAATCATTGCTTATCAACAGCCGGTCACTCGTCCGCAAATCGACGCGATTCGCGGCGTGAACAGCGACAGTATGTTGAAGAGCCTATTGAACAAAGGCCTGATCATCGAATCTGGCCGCTCAGATGGCCCTGGACGACCATTCTTATATTCCACCACTCCTGAATTTTTGCAGCACTTTGGATTGAGCTCGGTCCTCGAAATGCCTTCACTCACGAAGCCTGAGGAAGAAGAGGATACTCATGATGAGATGTTGAAGGGATAACGGCGCTGGATGACTTTTTACGCGTTCATTAAAAACTTCTCCAATTGTTTTGGTATAGACGATGTGACATAGACATGATCATTCCAAACTTTTTCAAAAGCGTCAGTGAATACATTAAAGAGCTCGTGAGTATTTTCAATCTCAAATCTCGGCGTTTGACCATCTCGTCTATTTCCGCCGGGAATATTCAATGAAACGAACATAAACTTATCATCTATGATTGTCGCCGCAAAGGAAAGATTTATTCTAACGAACTTTATCTCGAGGCTTTGGGGAAACTTTTTCACAGCAGGGCCGAGATACCTTTGCCATGAGGAGATGATGTCTGTCTGGAGTGCTAAATCACCTTCTTCCCATTGCTTTTCTCGAATACCAGATGAATCGGGCGTATAAATTATTATTTGAAACTTGCAGCCACTTTCGAGTTTTTCTTGAAACAGCTTGTATAATCCATCAGTGTTATGAAAAAACGTGAAAAGATTAGTTGAAAGGATTCTAACTTGCTTTTTGGCCATGGATATCATTTCGTAACGCGTCATGGCGTTTTTGTGAGAGTCGAAAATGCGTAAGTCTGGATGGTATAGATTTATCAGTTGTTGCATTTTTATTGAGAGAGGTGATAATTCCTTTTCGGTTAACCTATTGGCGGTCTCATCTAAATCTTGAATAACTGTACGAGCCTTTATTAAACTAAACGCTAAAAACGAGATATTAAAAAGAATTCCGGCTGCTAAGATTTCAAATGAAGGGTTCCCAAAAATATCATAAAATACTAAAGAAATGCCAACCGCCATGACAAGAAACAAGTCTATATTATCGCGCAGATGTTTTAAGATATCTTTGATCCTACTATTTTTTGGATTGGTTTGATCTAAATCATTCATTCTAATAGTCCCTTTGTTTGTTGGATTAGAAAAGCAATTCGTGTTGCAATCAGTTATGAGATGCGGGCTAACTCAAGCCTAAGCGGATTGCATAATTCCTCATTAGCAATCTGCACAAAAACGATACTACCTAAATGCAAGGAAGAGTTAGAAATATCAAGAATTGGATTTCATGTGGTGTTAGCTATGAATCGGATAAGAAAATTATAGCATATGCAAAATTCTATGTCTCATCCAAACCAAGTCTGTAATCGTTGCGTTTCGAATGAACGTTTCTCTTTCAAATATTTGGGTGAAGCTTCTGTGGGCATGACCTCTGGCTCGGGTTAAGTGCGCACTTAAGTTAATTATTTCTAAGCCTCTTCCAGTCTTGTTACTTATCGGGAACAACAGCAATTGCGTCCATTTCTACCAAAAAGTCAGGGTGCGCCAATCCAGCCACGAACATCATTGTAATGGCAGGCGGATTAGGCCGGCGTCCCCACGTTTGTTGAAATACTTCAAAAGCAGCTTGAAGGGGTTGCCCTTGAACTACGTATACGTTCCATTTGATAATGTGCTCTAATTCGGCCCCGCTAGCTCTCAACGCGGTTTGCAAATTTTTCAAGACTTGCTCTACCTGTTGTTTGATGTCGCCTTTGCCAACAATTGTTCCAGAGGTGTCTAAGGCGTCTTGCCCACCAATGTAAATTGTTTTTGCTGGACCAGTTATAGTGACTATTTGCGTGAATGCAGGATTTTTAGATAAGGCATCGGGATTGATGTGCTGAACCTGTCCATCATTTGGAGTTGTCATAATTTAGAATTCTCCTGTTCTTTGTTTTTTTATCCGAGCAATTCACGAGTTTATGCGACTCCTAAGAAGCTAAATGTTTTGCGTCCGCACCACTTTTGTCCACCTTCCGAGCTTGAGTAGCTGCAGCAGGGTGCGCGTGGATAGAGCCCTCACGCCACAGGATTGCGAAGCATGTTTGTTTAGATCAATAGGAAAGAGGATGGATTATTATCCCATCGGGGTTACCAATTGAAAGTAGTTTCCATCCGGATCAGCCAGGGTTGCAATCCACCCACCGCCCATTTCATAGGGCTCCCTGATTACTACACCACCAATTGCTTTGATTCTCTCAAACTCTTCTTTGACCTGCGAGGTCTCAAAATTAAAGATCACTCGTCCGGGATCTTTGGTGTTACCTCCCATTTCGGAATGCTCTAAAACGGACAAATATGCACTTCCAACTTCCCATCCAAAGAAGCCATTTTCTTTATCAACCATATCCGCTGGCTTTCCAATGACTTTTTCATAGAAGGCCGCTAACGCTTCGGTTTGTTGCGTGCCGATCATAATGGAATTCAGATTCAACATTCTATATACATCCTTTCTACTTTCTAAAATATCTGTCAGAATACTCTAAACCTGCGATTATTATATTCCAACCAGTCTGCCAATATGGACTTGGATACTGTTTGGGATATGCTATTCATCCAAACCACGTTTGCAATCTTTGCATTTCGAAAGACCGTTTCTCTTCCAAATATTTGGATGAAGCCTCCGTGAGCATCACCTCTGGTTCAGGTTCAGCCAGAAATTGACCCTTCACCATCATTGCCTGACCCGCGCCCACTTCCAAATAACAACCTCCCTCGCCTTTGAATGTGACTTCGGGTTCCTGCCCGGCGAACGTTGCAGCGATTCGATCAGCGACTGTTTCACCCATTGCCTCTGCAAATACACCTGCTTTTGGCAAAGGTTTTCCATTTGCCATCCCGATCTGCACCACATCCCCAATGGCATAGACTCCGGGGAATTGCGTCTCAAGCGTTCGCGGTTTCACGGATACCCAGCCAGAGTTGTCTACCAATCCACTTTCGCGCACGACGGCAGGAGGTTGGTGAGGCGGAACACCAAATAAAAGATCGAAGGGTCGCCGTTCATTGGCAAACAGGACTTCACCGGCTTCCACTGCCGTGGCTTTGTGATTCGGCAGAAATATGATTCCTTTATCTGCCAACCTGCTTTCAATGAGATCACAACCTACAGCTCCCAGAATGGGCAGTGACATTGGCTGAGGAGAGAACACTTCAACATTTGCTTTGATACCACGCGCTTTCAACGAGTCGTTGATTAACAAAGCCATTTCGTATGGCGCGGGTGGACACTTATATGGAACGCCAAAAATACCAAGTAGCAATTTGCCTCCCTGAAATTCTTTCAATGCTTGTGCGGCGCGCGGGATGTCATTTGGATCATAGACATTGAATGCATATTGCTGAAAGCCTGGAATCGCCTCTGGCGCAAGTTCAGCGCCCAGTGCAACGACAAGAGCGTCCGCGCTGATGATTTGATCTCCCATTGTTGCGGCGCGTCCGTTCGGATCGATCCGTGTGACCGGGTCGCGCATGATGCGAATGCCGAGGCTCGTGAGGCTGTCGAGGGGCCGCTGACCAGCCTCCAGCGTTGACTCGCCGACCAGCGCCCAGGTCTTGCGAAAGCCCACCATAAAATAATCGCGTCGATCTACGAGAATTACCTCATCGTTTGCATCAAGCTTTTGCTTGAGTCGACGCGCGGTCGCAATACCACCGAACCCACCCCCTAAAATTAAGACTCGTTTCATGAGTACCTCATAAGAATATTATGTACCATCCGGAAGGTTTTGGTGGCTTAACAACATTTTTATCTGGAAATGTCGCCACAGCGACACCTTCGGGACGTTCTGTGTAAGGGAGTTGCTTATAAATGTCCTTCTGCACGAGCTTCATCTAGAACTGCAAGGATGGTCCTGACCAAATCCCGCGCGGCTTGCTCGCTCAATTCAACTGCAACGCGTGCAGACGGTCCTTGTGATTCATTCACAAAATCAATATTTAGAGCATGTTCGAGCGGCGCATTGAACGGATGATCAAATGATACATTTGCCTGTTCCAGTTTGAACCATCCACTTGCCCCTTTGCCACTGCCATCAACTTTTACTTTTTCAACGATCATTGTGCACATAAATTTGTCTCCTGTAGAAAGTAAGGGCGACCCTATGATTCTTCTGAAAATCTTATTATGCAAACCGATTTCGTAAAGCATCTTGAACGATGCGACTTAGCGGGTCGCCCCTAAGATAAATGCTTCTCCAGAAAAGCAAAAACCTTTTCCCAACCGTCCACAGCTTGAGCCTGCCGGTAGTTGGGGCGATGATAGTAAAAGAATCCATGCCCCGCGCCATCGTATCGATGGAATTCATAAGTTTTGCCGTGCTTCTTGAGTTCCGCTTCATGTTGATTCACTTGCTCTGGACTCGGATGGCTGTCATCATTTCCAAATAAGCCTAGAACAGGGCAGGGTAGATCTTTGGTGTACTCTAGCGGTGCAACAGGAAAGTTGGGGGATAAATTCTCTTGCGCCATCACAACGCCTCCGCCCCAACAATCAACAATCGCATCGAAACCCGGCGCGCGGCAAGCCGCGAGATATGCATGACGTCCACCGGAGCATGTACCGAAGATTCCGACTTTGCCATTGCTATAAGGCAACGCACGGACGTATTTCATCGCGCCCGCGAGATCTCCAACTGCCTGATCATCGGGAATCCCGCCCTCGCCGCGCACTTTTGCTGCAACATCTTCCGGCGTTCCATGTCCCGCTCGGAAGTATAGATTGGGCGTAATCGCGGTATAGCCATGATAAGCAAACTTACGAGTCGTTTCTTTGTACCATTCGTCCCAGCCAGGCATGTGATGCACCAATACCATTGCGGGAAATGGACCCGGCCCGAGCGGGCGCGCGAAATACGCGTTGATCCAATCGCCGTTCGCGCCGGTCATCGTCACTGTCTCTGCCAGTAAACCTTCATACATATCGGTTCGAACCATGGGCGGACTCCTTTTTGCTTTACATTTTTATTGATTGGGCTGGGACTATTATACAATTGTTAGATGATTGAAGGTTCAAAACTCATACATTTTCCATGCGATCGAGTAATCTGCTCTATAATTCGATCAGGAGGCCCTATGCAGGAACTCACTACTCGCCAAGTCAATATCACTGATACTTTTTGGTCACCGCGTCTTGACGTCAATGCGGAAAACGCGATCTTCCACCAATGGAAACAGCTCGAAGTCACTCATTGCATTGATAATTTCCGGATCACGGCAGGCGAAATGGATGGATTCCGCGAGGGTTGGTTCTTCGCGGATTCAGATGCCTACAAATGGCTGGACGCGGCCTCTCGAATCTATGCGATTCACGCGAACCCCAAACTTGCCTCCCTTATGGATTCTTTGATCGCACTTTTGGCGCGTGCCCAAATGCCCGATGGTTATCTTTTTACGTACAATCAAATTCATTTCCCGGGTCAGCTGTGGGTCAATTTGCAAATAGAGCATGAGCTTTATTGCCATGGACATCTCATCGAAGCCGGCGTTTCACATTATGAAGCGACCGGTCGCAGAGACTTACTAAATATCTGCATCAAAGCCGCGGATTTGCTTGTACGCGATTTTCTCAACGCCTCAGATGATAAAACTTGTGGACACGAAGAAATCGAACTTGCGCTTGTTCGTTTATATCGAGTGACGGGAAAAGAAGAATATCTTGAGCTGGCGCATCAATTTGTTGAACGCCGTGGTCGCATCCCATTTTTGACTTTGCATCTTTGGCGTCAATTCAGGAGTTTCAACGAAAGAAAATTGTATGTCAATGAACTGCGTAAATCGTATGTTGCAGAACATCCTGAATACGCCTCCTTTCATTTGCCTGGAGATAACTACACAAAGAAACCGCGTTTTAGCAGAGCGCGCTGGTATCTTAACACTCTTAGCGGACTCTACGCTCAACAACATGCTCCGATCCGTAAGCAAACCGCGCCCGTAGGACATAGTGTTCGCTTTGGGTATCTAGAAACTGCACTTGCCATGCTCCTGCGCGCTAAACCCGATGAGTCGCTTTTATCGACAATGGAACAGGCCTGGGAGCGGATGGTGACACGGCGAATGTACATCACGGGTGGACTCGGTGCTGCTCCCGAAATTGAAGGCTTTGGTAGTGACTATGAACTTGACCCCGAATATGCCTACGCTGAAACTTGTGCATCGATTGCGAGCCTCCTGTGGAACTGGGAGATGGCACTCCTTACAAAGAACGCGCGCTACAGTGACTTATTTGAATGGCAACTTTATAATGCCACTAATGTTGGGATGGGACAAAATGGAGACACCTATCTTTACAACAATCCGCTGACGGTGCATCATGGTGTAACACGCCAGGAATGGTACGTTGTTCCATGTTGCCCATCGAATCTCTCACGTACCTTTGCAGATTTGGGGAAATATGTGTATTCGTTTGAGGAAGATAATTTGTGGATTCATCAATTTATTAGTAGTGAAACGACAGTGGATGTTGGCGTTCCCGTGAATCTCAAGATCGAATCTGAATTGCCGTGGAATGGGGAAGTAAGAATTCATATTAAACCTGATGAGAAAAAACAGTTCAACATTCATTTACGCAAGCCTTCATGGAGCTTTCTAAACCAATCGAGCGAACAGGCGACCGCATCTGGCTATGACCCACGCAGCGCAGAATATGAAACAATCAATCGGGTTTGGAATCCTGAGGGAGAGACACTAGAATTCAACTTTGATAGATCCATCAAGCTGCGCCACGCGCATCCTAAAGTGAAGGGACATGCAGGCAAAGTCGTCCTCACGCGCGGACCGCTGGTCTATTGTCTTGAAAGTGTAGATAACCCTGATGTGGATATTTTCACCACGCAACTTGACCCTTCGTCTTTGCAGGACGAATTTGTCCCTGATTTACTGGGTGGATGCATTGTTATTCATGGCAAAACAATTGGTGGCAAGCCATTGAAATTCATACCGTATTTCCTGTGGGCAAATCGCGGCGAGTCGCAGATGACGGTGTGGGTCAATTCAAAGTAAATGAGATTGTTTCAGTAGCGTTCTATTTATGTTGTGCCTGTATAATTGTGATTTACAACTAATGAAAGAGAATGCGGCTGAATTTTATTTTCAGCAAGATGACGTCTTCGGACGAATCGCCAGCCGCTACGATTTTCTTTGCGATTTATTTAGCCTTGGCATTCATCGCTTATGGAAACGAAGAGTTGCCAGAATTATTATTCAAGAACCTTGGTCGCAATTGCTTGATTGCGCAACTGGCACAGGGGATATTATCTTACGCGTCTTGAATCATAAAAAGCTTCAAAATGGCCAGAACATCATTGCATCGGATATAAGCCCGCAAATGCTTGCAATTGCCCAGAAGAGATTGATCACTGCGAATTCTTCAGTTGAGTTCCGCGTGCTCGATGCACATTCTATGCCTGATATTCCTTCTGAAAGTTTGGATCTTTATTCCATGTCACTTGGACTCAAAATATGTGAGCGCAGAAAAGTTCTACGCGAAGCACTACGAGTCTTGCGTCCAGGGGGGAGATTGATCGTACTTGAATCATCTAATATTCCCTGGCAGTGGATTTATCATGCTTATAAGATCTATATGGACTCGTGTGTGCCTATCATTGGTTGGACCGCCACACGCGGAGATGCTTCCGCTTATAAATACCTGCTACGAGGAATGGAGAATTTTCCAACCGCCGAGGCATTTGTGCAAGAATTAGCCGCGATTGGATTCAAAGATATTGCTTGTGAACGCCTGTCGCTTGGTATTGTTGCCATCCATACTGCACGGAAACCTCAAGTCGGGGCGACCCGTTAGAGTGGGTCCGAGAACTCTGTTGTCCATGGCGGGTCGCCCCTACAGATTATGGGATCTGATTTACATCATACGGCGTAACTTGATACACGTAATAATTCAACCAGTTTGAGTACAACAGATTCGCATGTCCGCGCCAACGGACTGTTGGCGTTTGCTTGGGGTCATCGTTTGGATAATAATTTTTAGGGACATGAATGGGTAATCCTTTGTTGACGTCGCGGTCGTATTCCGATTTGAGCGTGAAGGGATCGTACTCCGAGTGGCCCGTAATGAAGAGATGACGTCCATCTTTCGTGCCCAGGATGTAAAGACCTGCTTCATCTGATTCGGCGAGGATGTTCAAGTCACTGATTTTCTCCACATCTGCGCGGCGGATTTCGGTGTGACGAGAGTGAGGGGCGAAGAAAATATCGTCGAAACCGCGCAATAGGGGCACGGCACCCACAGCGGACGAAAGAACGCGATGCTCGAAGACCCCGAACATCTTCCGCGGGAGATCATACTTCGGGATGCCGTAGCGATGATGGAGTCCCGCCTGCGCACCCCAACAAATATAGAATGTGGATTCAACGTTTGCCTCAGCCCAATCCATGATGTCAGTCAATTCACCCCAATATTCCACATCTTCAAACGGCAATTGCTCCACAGGCGCGCCTGTGATGATAAGACCATCGAATTTTTCACTTCGAATGTCATTGAATGTAAGATAGTGATTAAGGAGATGTTCCGCATCGGTGTTCTTTGATTCGTGCGTAGCAGTGTGGAGTAATGTGACTTCCACTTGAAGCGCGGAGTTGGAAAGTAATCGCAGGAGTTGTGTTTCGGTGGCAATTTTTGTCGGCATGAGATTGAGGATTGCAACACGAAGCGGTCGGATATCCTGATGGATCGCGCGCTCCTCATCCATCACGAAGATGTGTTCACGTTCAAGCGTCGCGCGGGCAGGTAAAGTAGTTGGAATTTTTACGGGCATGGTTTTCCTTCTATTTCGGTGGTTGAGTAGGGGCAGGGTCTTCCTGACCCGTATCGAAACCACCAGTAATTGAGAATATTCTTGTTATTAGTTGGTCTCGATACCTGCATGATTTGCTATGAATTGCCATGAAATGCTAAGCATTTCAAAATTCAAAAATCATGTGCAGTGCCAGTGTATGGCGGAACGAACATCGCCTACTCGACCAACGGATTTTTTACGCATTCAACGCCTGATCTAGGTCCCAAAGAATATCATCAATATCCTCCAAGCCAATGGACAAGCGAATGAAATCAGGGCTGACGCCCGCGGCTTTTTGCTCTTCATCCGAGAGTTGGGAGTGCGTTGTGCTGGCGGGATGAATAGCAAGCGACTTCGCATCGCCAAAGTTTGCAACGTGGCTAAATAGCTTCAAGCTGTCGATAAACTTTGCGCCTGCTTCACGTCCGCCTTTTACGCCGAAGCCCAATACTGCGCTTGAGCCTTTGGGTAGGTATTTTTGGGCGCGTGCATAATCGGGATGGCTGGGCAAACCTGAATACGTAACCCAGGTCACGTTGGGATGATCCGATAGGAACTCAGCCACCGCTTGCGCGTTCTGGACATGCCGGTCCATGCGCAACGACAATGTCTCCAAGCCTTGAATGAACATCCATGAATTGAACGGAGATTGGCAGGTTCCCAGATCACGCAAAATACCCGCGCGCGCTTTTGATATGAATGCCAACGGACCAAAATCTTCGGCATAGACAACATCGTGATAGGAAGGATCAGGCGTATTGAAGTTTTTATGGCGTCCGCTTTTCGACCATTTGAATTTGCCACTATCCACGATCACCCCGCCAAGTGATGTGCCATGTCCGCCAATATATTTGGATGTGGAGTGGGTGATGATGTGCGCGCCCCATTCGAACGGACGGCAAAGATAGGGCGTGGCGGCCGTGTTATCGATCATTAGCGGGATGTGGAATTCTTCCGCGATCTTTGCCACTTCTTCAAATGGAAAGATATTTGCAAATGGATTACTGATGGTCTCACCGAAAAGAAGTTTTGTATTTGGTTGAATCGCACGGCGAAAGCTTTCAGGGTCAGATGGGTCAACTAGCGTTACGCTAATTCCCAAACGTGGAAATGTATATTTGAACTGGCTAACCGTTCCCCCGTATAACTTCGAGGAAGAAACAATATGATCGCCTGCTTCGCAAATTGCGAAAATGGCGGTTGTTTGGGCAGCATGACCTGAACTGGTTTCCACCGCACCGACCCCACCTTCCAAGTCAGCGATGCGCCTTTCGAGGACATTCGATGTTGGGTTGCCGATGCGTGTGTAAATATTTCCTGCCTCCTGTAATGCAAACAGACGCGCCGCGCGATCCGTGCTTTGCAAATCATACGCAGTTGTTTGATAAATCGGCACCGCGCGGCTTCCGGTTGTCGCTTCAGGATCGTACCCCGCGTGCAACTGACGAGTGGTGAAACCAAATTTACGTTCTGTTGTGAGCATAGGACTCTCCTTGAAAATAATTTACCCGCTTTTCCAGAAGAGATCAAAAAACCTCTTCTGGAAGTACAAGAAGAGGCACATACGATACCATCCTCTCATCTTCCAGATCAATGGATATTGCTATCCTTCTGTCGGAGTTGGCACCGTTTTAGCGAATGACTAATCGGTTGCCGAGGCGTCACAGGGCCGTTCCCTCAGCCTCTCTGGATAAGAGCGAGTATTTGATTGTTAGCGGGAGGTTATATCACAATGATTTTGTTCATGTCAAGTAAACGCCGGTGGTCGAGTGCGACGAAGGCGCGTATCGAGACCACCACGTAATAAAATATTCTCAATAACTTGTGGTCTCGATACGTGCGCCGCTTGCGCCACTACTCGACCACCGGTTATTTACAACAATCCTTCGTTCACTAGCAATTCAGCATTATAGATGGATCCACCAGCCGCGCCGCGGATAGTGTTGTGTGAAAGGACAACAAATTTAAGATCAAGGATTGGATCGCGCCTCACGCGGCCGACTACGGTCGTCATGCCTTTGCCTGTTAATCGGTCGAGTCTTGGCTGAGGGCGATCCGCTTCATTGCGGACCTCGATGACCGGTCGCGGGCTCGATGGCAGTTCATTGGCGGACGCGGGCGCGCGGTAGTCGCGTAGAACCACTTCAGCAGCTTCGGGGTCAGCGGGATTCGTAAACTCCACACTTGCACAAACGGTATGTCCATTTGTCACTGCGACTCGATTCGTGTGTGCGCTGAATTTGATATCTGCTAATTCAATTTTGGTGTCGTTCAATCTTCCAAGCATCTTGCGTGGCTCCCATTCCACTTTCTCTTCTTCGCCTCCATTACCTACGTTTGGGATAACGTTGTCCATGATATCAAGCGAAGGAACACCAGGATACCCCGCGCCAGAAAGCGCCTGCATCGAGACCGCGAAAACTTTCTTCACACCGAACGCGTCATCGAGCGCCTTGAGCACAATCGTCAGGCCCGTGCTCGTGCAATTTGGATTCGTAAGGATAGCTCCGCTCCAGCCACGGTTCTTCCGCTGCTCCTTGATCAGATAGATATGATCTGCGTTGATTTCGGGAAGCAGCAGAGGTACATCTTCGCCGCGTCGATAGGATGACGCATTGGAACAAACTGCCGCGCCTGCTTGCGCGAATTGTGGTTCGAGGTCTTTAGCAATTTCGTTATGCAATGCTGAAAAAACAATTTTTGCATCGATACATTCGGGAGTCGCCGGAACGACAACTATCTCGCGCGCATAGTCAGGCATGGGTTCATCCAGGATCCAACGGGCGGCATTTGCATATCGTTGTCCAACCGAACGATCAGACGCGGCGAGCGCGACAACTTTGAACCAGGGATGATGATCGAGCAAAGAAATGAATCGTTGACCGACAGAACCTGTCGCGCCGAGAACTGCTACGGGAATTTGAGATGATGACATGATGATTTCCTTTCAAGGATGAAATAGGAAACAGGTATACAAGTACACAGGTAGACATATCGTTGAACCTGTTTACCTGTGTACTTGTTTACTTCTTTACCTGTGTACCTTCCACTATCAATTCATGTAAAGCTCTAACCGCATTTTCTGTATCAAGCGTATCCACGACGAGGCTAATGGATACTTCCGACGAGCCCTGAGCGATGGCAAGAACATTGACGCCGTTATTTCCAAGTTGACTAAATGCTTTGCCTGCCACACCAACTGTATGACGCATCCCTGCACCAACTACAGTGATGATCGAAACATCGTCCGTTGACCAAACGCGGTCAATATCGTTATCTTCGATTTCGTGAACGAACGCGGTTTGAAGCGCATCGAGCACAGATGTAGCTGTTTCGGAAGGCACAGCAAAACAAATAGATTGCTCCGACGAGGCTTGCGTAATCAGCGGAACGCTCGTACCTGTAGACGCAACCGCGCCAAATGCGCGCGCTGCTACGCCAGGGACACCTAGCATCCCGCGGCCTTCAATCGTTACCAATCTTTGCTTGCGAATGGCGGTCACGGCTTTGATGACTTGCCCGTTTACGGGGTTCACAGGTTTGCCGTTACTTCTTGAGTTTGAGATCAAGCGCGTACCGGGGTGAGATGGATTGAACGTGTTGCAAATGCGGAGTCCAATCCCTGCTTCTACAATGGGGCGGATTGTCTTCGGGTGCAGAACTTT
>WNFX01001820.1_pt1 | contig 33306 bp, 32 predicted proteins | sample 5400111 | NCBI WGS metagenome assembly WNFX01 (sample SAMN13153363, study PRJNA577476) | soil metagenome | isolation source: 40 cm soil or saprolite under grassland replicate 1 | place: USA:California | collected 2016-06-15 | reverse complement strand
TGAGCCGCAGACCCGCGTCCGCGGTGAGTTCCATCGACTCGAACGTCAGCTTGAGGTCGCCGACGACCGGGTGATGGAGGTGCTTGACCCCGGTGCGGTGGAAGCGCACGTTGTGCGCGGCCCACCGGGTGCGGAAGGTATCGCTGCGGGTGGACAGCTCGCCGATGAGGTCGGACAGTGCCCGGTCATAGGGGTCTCCGCCGGCCTCGGCCCGCAGCAGCGCGACCGTGTCGCTGGCGAGGCGGTCCCACTCGACGTAGAACTCCCTCGCGGCGGGGTCGAGGAAGAGGAACCGGGCGATGTTCGCCGGCCGGACGGGGTTGGCGAAGATCGGTGCGAAGACGGCGTACCCGAGCTGGTTCGCGGACAGGATGTCCATGCGCCCGTTGCGCACATACGCCGGCGCGGTGGTCATCGCGTCGAGGATGCGCTGCACGCCAGGCCGCACGTGCTGCTGGGCCGGGCGGCGACGTGTCCGAGCGGTCGCGGCTGTGGTGTTCGCCGTACGGGCCAGGTCGAACAGGTGTGCCCGTTCGGCCTCGTCGAGCTGCAGCGCGCGGGCGAGTGCTTCCAGCACACTGTCGGAGACGCCGTTGAGGTTTCCCCGCTCCAGCCGGGTGTAGTAGTCGACGCTGACGCCGGCGAGCAGTGCTACCTCTTCCCGGCGCAGTCCGGCCACGCGCCGGTTGCCGCCGTAGACGGGCAGGCCGGCCTGGTCCGGCGTGATCTTGGCCCGTCGGGAGGTCAGGAAGTCGCGGATCTCGGTTCGGCTGTCCACGACCTCGACGCTACGTCCGCCAGGGCGGGGTTGGGAGGTTCTGGCATTACCTGGAACGACAGGCACTCCCTCGGCGGCGCCGCCGCCTGTTCCATGGATATCGCCCCTCCGTGAACAGGTGTCACGCGAACGCGACCGTACCGCTCGAAGGGTCACCGTGGGGCGGATTCGCAGGAACCGCGTCGATGGTTCGCAGTGCCGACTAAAGGTAGACATGACTGACGAGAACGTCTTGCTCATTACTGGCCGTGGCATAGGCGCAGGTTCGAAACGCCGTTACGTCCGGTTCAGCAGTCACGGGGACGACTCCCGACAACGTTCTCGGTGCTCACTGATCCATCAGGTGGGTGGGGGTGCTGGCGGACTGTCCAACCCGAGCACGCCCGCGACCGCGCGGGCGGCCAGTAGCTCGTCGTGCGGTGCTTGCCCAGCGAGCGCGATCACGGTGCCCTCGAGCGCTCCGACGAACGCCAGCGCAACGGCCCTGGCCGGCGGGCCGGGTGGAATCGACCCGGCTGTGCGCCCCGCGTTGATCAGGCGGGCGCAGCGATTGACCAGCGTTTCTGAGATCCGCTCGACCTCGCGCCCAACCGGATGGTCCTGACCGCTGAACTCGAGCCTGAGCGCCATCGCGACGCGGGCAACGTCTCGTCGGCAGTAGACGGCGTGACCGCGCGCCAGCGCGATCAGCGCAGCGACCGGATCGGGCTGTTGCTCGACCAGCCCACCCACCTCGCGCCTCCACGTCTCATCGACCCACTCGACCACCGCCAGGGCCAGATCCTCCTTGTCCTTGAACTGGTGATACAGGGCGCCGCGCGTGTAGCCCGCCTCGCGCGCCACCTGTTCGAGCACGAGGTTGCCGTAGCCGTAGCGGGAGAGGCCCCTCGCGGCCGACTCGAGCAACGCGCTCCGCGTGCGGGCGCTCCGCTCAGCCTGGGTCGGACGCTGGCGAGCTGCCTGCTCCTTCGAGCGAGATGTAATACGTACATGCACGTATGTATGCTAGCATCGTTCCACCGTATGGATGGAGGTCCACGCATGAGGCTCCCGAACACCGCGCACACCTCCCGGCCCTGGCGGATCCATGAGTTCACCCGCGATTTCCGGCTCGAGGACGTGTGGGCGCTGCCCACGCCGGGCGGCCCGGACGATTTCCCTCGGCTGGTGCAGCTGATGGCCTCGGGCGGCCCGTCGCAACGCTCCTCCCGCGCCGCCCGCACGCTCTGGGCGATCCGGTGGAAGGTCGGGGAGCTGCTCGGTTGGGACGGCCCGGACGCCGGCCTCGGCTCCAGGGTGGCGACACTCCGCGACCGGTTGCCGGTGGATCTGCGTGACGCCCCGTCCGGCCCGGACTTCGACGCGCTCCCATTCACCTCGCTCTACCTGCTCAAGGACGAGTTTGCCGCGGAGATCGCCAACCGGACCGTGCACGGGGTCATGCACCTCGGCTGGGTCCCCGACGGGGCCGGCGGCTACCGCGGCCAGATGGCCGTTTTGGTGAAGCGAAACGGTCTGTTCGGGACCGCCTACATGGCCGCAATCACGCCGTTCCGGCACCTGATCGTGTACCCGTCGATAATGCGAGAGATCGGGCGGAACTGGCGGGCGCTCGCCGACGATCCGAAACCGGCGCACGCATAGCTCAGATGGTTGATTCCAAATCCCGGATCGGGGATCTGGTGCCAGGGGACATAAAGGGCGCCGGCGCCAACCATGAAATGGGACACTGCCATCAGCCTTCTCCGGCGCACTCCCTTTACGCCCGGCAGATGCGCCAGATTGCAGTGCCGCCGGCCGCGCGAATGCTCAGCACGCTCGCCCATGTCGACTACGAGGAGGCCTTCCTCGTCGAAACCGGCCCGGCTCAGGACCGGACGGGCGAGCAATGGGCCCGAGCGATCTTTGAAGCCGCTCAAGCGCCAGCAGCACACGCTGCTCGTCGCCACCTTCGTGCACCGGGCGAGGACCGTACACCCGGCCGCGGCGAACCGCTCCACCACGGCCCGGCCAATCCCCGACGACGCGCCGGTGACCAGAGCCACGGCGCCGGTCAGCCGCACCGGTCCCGTCCCTCCTTCTACGGATCCGGCCACCGCCCCGCTTGTGGCTGGCCGGGTAGACCGCCGCTCTTGGGGCCGCTTTCCCCGTTTCCGGTTTCCCCGTTCCCGGCCGGTCAATCCGCCCGGCATCCCGACTGGCGAACGCGGGCGAGGATTAGCCTAGGCCGATCGTGGTAGAGCGCCGTGCGTGTGCACCTCTGAGCCCTCCACAGTCGACGACGTACCGCGTCCCCGCGTCGTGGTGATCTCAGCCAGCGCCGGCGCCGGCCACGACGGCGCGACCCGCGCGTTGGCGTGCCGGCTGCGCGAGTACGGCTTCCGGGTCGACTGCATGGATCTCACCGACATCTTCCCGTGGCGGCTCGGGCGGCTGCTTCGCGGCACGTACCGCGGCCTGCTGACAAGGCTGCCATGGATCTACGACGGGCTGTTCGCGATCGGCTGCCGGTTCACGGGCGCGGCGCCCATCACCCGCGCCCTGCTGCGCCCGGTACGGCCACGGATACGCCGCTCGTTGCCCGCCGACGCCCGGGCGGTCGTGTCGACCTACCCGATCGTCAGCCAGTTGCTGGGCCCGCTGCGCCGCGCCGGGCAGTTGACGGTACCGGTGATCACGTATCTGACCGACTTCGCCGTCCATCCGATCTGGGTCTCCCCCGGAGTCGACGTCCACTGCGCGGCACACGACACCAGCCGCGCGCAGGCCGTCGCCCACGGGGCGAACGACGTCCGGGTGGCCGGCCGGCTGGCGTCGGCCCGGTGCCGACCAGCTCCGGCCTCGGCGAAGCAGCGGGCACGCGAACACTACGGCCTGCCGGCCGAGGGACGGCTCGCGCTGCTGGTCGCCGGATCATGGGGAGTGGGCGAGGTGGCGGCGACGGCGGCCGAGATCGCGGCTGCGGGTACGGCGGTCCCGGTCGTGGTCTGTGGGCGCAACGCGGCCCTGTACCGCCGGCTACGCCGGCAAGGTGCCGGGCACGTCTTCGGCTGGGTGGACGACATGCCGACCCTCATCCAGGCCGCCGACGTCCTCGTGGAAAACGCCGGAGGGCTCACCGCGCTCGAGGCAATGGCGTGTGGACTGCCCGTACTCACCTACCGACCGATCCCCGGGCACGGCAAGGCGAACGCGGCCACGATGGCCGAGGCCGGAGTGGTGAGCCTGGTCCGCAGCCGCGACGATCTGGGACCAGCGCTCATGGAGCTCACCGACGGGGTACGGGGTCGGCGGCAACGTGCCGCCGGGCTGGCGCTGTACGAGTCGGACCCGGCGGCCGTGATCGCCGACGTCGTCATGGCGGTGCGGCCACCGCCAGACCCGACGACCACAACCCACCCCCGCTGACGTCCGTGTACCGCCTTCCGGCGAGCTCATGAACCCTGCCGTCGCTGTCGCGGCTCTCGGAGCGGCCGCCTGCTTCGCGCTGAGCTCCGCGCTGGAGCAGCGTGCAGCCAAACAGGAGAAGCCGGCGACGCCGCTGGATCCGCGGCTGCTCGTGCGACTCCTGCACCGCCCCACGTGGCTGATTGGCTCGATCCCGGACGCGGTCGGTACCGGCCTACAGGCTCTCGCACTCCGCTTCGGCCCCCTCGTGCTCGTCGAGCCGCTGCTGATCAGCGGCCTGTTTCTGGCCATTCCGCTGGAGGCCACCTTCAGCCGGCGACGGGTGCACGCACGCGACTTCGCCGTGGTCGCTCTCGGCGCGGCCGGCCTGGCCGCCTTCCTGGCCGCCGCCCAACCCGAAGCCGGGCTGCCCGAACCATCTACCGCAGGCTGGTTGGGCGTCGCAGCCTGGGTGGGTCCGGTCCTGGTGGCGTGCCTCGTCATCGCAGGCCGGGTGAAGGACGCCGTGCGGGGGGCCGTCCTGGGAGTCGCCACAGGCGTGCTCTACGGCGTCGCCGCTTCCCTGCTCAAGACGCTGACCGCGAAGCTCTCCACCGATCCGCTCTCGGTGTTCACCACCGGGCAGTTCTACGCGCTTGTCGTCGTCGGGCTCTGTGGAGTGGTTCTGAACCAGGACGCCTTCCAATCCGGCCGGCTGGCCGTGCCGCTCACCGCAATCACCCTCCTCGACCCCCTCGCCGGCGTAATCATCGGCGTGACCGCGTTCCACGAAAAGCTCTCCACCAATGGGCCGCGCCTGGCGATCGAACTAGCCGCGGTACTGACCATGGCCACCGGCATCTGGCTGGCCAGTACCATGCGCGCGGACAGCCGCGACCAGCGACCAGCGCACTGACAGCGTCCCCCGGAGGTCTTTACGGCGTCGGCGGACCGCACGGCCGGATCTTCGCAACCTCGCCGTCGGGCGAGGTCCTCCAGCATCTGTCTTCGCCCGCGTTACGGGCGCCATCCACGGGGAAGTAGGCGTCAGCGCCGCGCGGAACTCGTGGCCGCGGCCGCCCTCGACCGTCGACAGTCCCGGGTGCACCGATCGGGTCGGCGACGAGCGCTCTTTCGCGCTCGCGCGCACCAATCGGAAACAGACGAGTACCACAGGAGCACATGTGCGACACGAATGCCGCCGCCGTGATCGCCGCCACCCGGCCCCGCTGGACCGAGCCTGGCTGGCCCCGTCGTGAGCGCCGTTCGCCGGGCCGCGCGGCCGCTGGGCCGCCCTGGTGCCCTGGCCGTCGGGGTCGGTGCGGCGGTCGCCGCTGTGCACGCCGCGCCGGCGTTGACCAGCATCGGCCCGCTGCGCCGCGCCCTGCTGCCCGCCCTGTCCGGCCAGGGCCGTCCCGACCACGTCGCGTTGACCTTCGACGACGGCCCGGACCCGCAATCCACACCGGCGTTCACCGAGTTACTACACGACCGCGTGCGGGCCACGTTCTTTCTCCTCGGCCATATGGTGTCTCGGGCCACGAGCCTTACCCGAGAGCTGGTCGCCGCGGGACACGAGGTCGCCGTGCACGGCTGGCACCACGCGGCGGCGGCACCGTGCTGCTGCACGACTCCGACTGCACCTCCGCGCCCGGCGCATGGCGGACCACGCTCGCCGCCCTGCCCCGGCTCATCGACGACGTTTCCGACGAGGGGTGGCGGCTGGGCACGCTCGCCGACCACGGGCTTCAATCCGGCGTGGGTCTCGGAAGATGACCTTCCCACCGCGTAGCGGTGGTCCACCGAGGACCAGCACTGGAGCGCGACCCGCGGTCGCTTCTCGCGCTCCGGGTCAACGGGGCCGACCTCTCGCTCGACCACGGCTACCCCGCCTGCATCATCGTCCCGGCCAACCCCGGTGTGCACAACACCATGTGGGTGCGCCGGCTGACCTTCAGGACGTGACCATGGCCCCTCCCGTCGGCTGGTACAGTGCACATCCTCTGCACCTGCTCGCCCGGACTCTTGTGGGATGTTCGGTTTGTGGTGGGTTGTCACCGCGAGACCGGCGCGGTTACCGCGCGGCGCCGGGCGGGATGGTTCACCCAATGTGGAAGTTAGCTTCTGGTGCCGCGCGGGTAGCTCACGCCGCGGAACGGGCTGTCCACCGCGAGGTGATCATGAGAACGGTACTGGCCGCGCTCCTTGCGACCCTGGCCGCCGCGTTTGTCGGCGCGTCACCCACGCAGGCCGCCGGCGGGGCCGCCGGCATCCAGGTGCGCGACGGCCGCCTGGTCGAGGGCACCGGCTCTGACCTCGTCCTGCGCGGCGCCAACCACGACTTCATGTGGCACCCGGACGAGAACAGCTCCTTCCCCGCCATGAAGGCCGCCGGCGCCAACGCGGTGCGGATCCCGCTCGGTATCGGGCACCGGTGGCCGGCCAGCGACGCGCATGACGTCGCCACCGTCGTCGGCCTATGCCGCCAGAACCGGCTGATCTGCGTCCTCGACGCGCACGACACGACCGGCTTCGGCCAGGAAAAGAAGGCCGCCACCATGGCACAGGCGGTGCGCTTCTGGATCGGTGTCCGGGATGCACTGATCGGCCAGGAGGACTACGCCATCATCAACATCGCCAACGAACCGTTCGGCAACGGCACGACCATGCCGTGGGCCGCGCAGACCGCCGACGCGATCCGGCAGCTGCGCGCGGCCGGCTTCAAGCACACGTTGATGGTCGACGCGCCCGGCTGGGGCCAGGACGAGTCGTTCATCATGCGGGACAATGCGGAGCGGGTGATCGCCGCCGACCCGAGCGGCAACACCATCTTCGACATCCACATGTACGGCCAGTTCCGCACCGCCCGCACGGTGAACAACTATCTCGGCTCGTTCACCAGCCGCCGCCTGCCGATCGTCATCGGCGAGTTCTCCAGCGAACACGAGTGGGGCGACCCCGACGAGGACGCCATCATGGCCCGCGCGGAGGCATACGAGCTGGGCTACTTCGGCTGGTCGTGGAGCGGCAACGCCAAGCAGTACAGCTACCTGGACCTGGTCAACAACTTCGACGCCAACAGCCGTACCGCCTGGGGGCGGCGGTTCCTCAACGGCCCCAACGGTCTGACCACCGCCACCCGCGAGGCGACAATTTATCGCTCCGGTACCGGTGTGGCCGAGACGAAGAGACGAAGCCGGGCGCCGCAGCAGGTCAAGGTATCCGACGTGACCAGCGACAGCGTTCACCTGAGCTGGCAGCGCCGGCCGGGCATTGCCAGGATGACGACCTACCAGGTAGTGGCAGTGACAGGCGCCACCGAAACCCGGCTACACACCACGAACAAGTCCACCGTCACGCTGACCGGCCTGAAGGGCTCGACCGAATACACATTCGCGGTGTACGCCCGGAATTTCATCGGCGGGCGCTCACCCCGCTCGGCCCTCGTCGCCGCCGTGACACCGCCAACGCGCTGACCATTGACACCCGCGTTCACGCTCAGACCGGTTCGGGTGATGATCGGCGAGGGCGGCAGCGATCCCGGGCGACGAGCCGATGGCACGATAGCGGCGCCCCGCTATGCGAGGTCCAGATCGCCGCCCGCCATGCCGACCCCCGCACCACCGTGCGCTACGACCGCGTTCGAAAGAATCTGGACCGCCAGCCCACATGACGATGCCGACGATCGTGAACGAGGACCGGTGTCCAGTCGACGCTAAGCACAGGCAGGTTGAACGACGTCTCGGCGTCGCGGGACGAGCCGGACGGTTCACACCAGGTCGTACGCGAGCATGATTACGCCGGTGGTGGTCGGCGTGCAGTCGACGAGCCGCAACCGTCTCGGCCGGTCCATCTCCCGGAACAGCCGCTTGCCGGTGCCGAGGAGCAGCGGGTGCAGGAACAAGCGGTATCCGTCGACGAGGTCGTTCGCGATGAGCTCCTGGACGAGGACCCCGCTGCCGAGCACGGCGATGTTGCCGTCGCCCTGCGACTTCAGGTCCCGGACAGCCGAGACCAGCTCGCCGTCGAGCACCTGGGAGTTCGCCCAGGTGAGGCTGGTCAGGGTCCGGGTGGCGACGCACTTCGGGGTCGCGTTGAGGTGCGCGGCCATGGGGTTCTCGTCGGGCTGGCTCGGCCAGTAGCCGATCATTTTCTCGTAGGTCTTGCGACCGAAGAGGTACGCCGTCGTCGATTTCAACCCCTCGACCGCAGCGGCTCCTTGAACCTCGTCGAAGAACGGCGCGGCCCAGCCGCCATGTTCGAAGCCGCCGTCACGGTCCTCGTCCGGCGATCCCAACCCCTGCATGACCCCGTCAAGGGTCACGAACTCGATGACTATCAGCTTCCGCATGGCCTCGTACCTTCCGCCTCGGCGGTCGGCACCGCGCCGGCCGCTCACCCTCCATACGAACGGCCCGCGGCCAGATCGACAGCACCGCAAGAATCTCAGCCAGGCCGGCCCGCTCGGTGATCCCGGATCCCACGAACGTGCGCTCATCTGCCGCTGATCAGGCGCGGCCCCTGCCCGAGCCGCGGCCGATCGCCGCGCCACCAGGCGACCGCTCTGGCGGCGAAGCCGGCAATGTCGATATCGGTGGGTCGCAGCCCGAAGTGGCCTTCGATGTCGTCGCCCAGGAAAGCCGCGACCTCGTCAGCATTTGCGCCAGCCATGAGCCTGGCCATCAGTGGTCCAACCAGGCAGTCGTACTCGTCGTCATGAGCGCTCAGGTCGCGAACGCCGATGAAGTCCCACTCGTTCAGCAGAAGGCGCAGTACTGCTGAGATGGACAGAACCTGCACTGATCTGCCGCGACGCGCTCGCCTCGCGCTCTCTTGATCTTAGGTTCCACTCTCCAGATCTAGCCGGCATTCAATGTCCGATAAAATGCTGCCGCGATATACCGAGAGTCTCACAGATTTCCCTTACCGAACGTCTCTTGTCGACCGAACCAACCGGCGGCCGCGGAGCTTCGAGGGTCAACCGGTCGAGCCCAGCAGCACCGCTGGCCGGATGCGTAGCCACTACCTGGTTCGAGGCGCGGTAGGGACGACTGGGGTTCGACGCGCGCTCTGTCGAAATGGGCGTTGACGCCAGGATCGTCGAGCTGCGTTGCATGGCGGGTGATGGAACCGCCTCTACGGCTCGGGCGACACTACGCTGCTCTGGTCTTCGAGCGGGACCTCGATCAGCAGCGTGGTGCCCTTGCCGGTGGGGCTGGTGACCTGCAGCGTGCCGCCGAGCGCTTCGATTCGATCGCTGAGCCCGAGCAGTCCGGACCCCTGGCCGGGGTCGGCTCCCCCGATCCCGTCGTCGCGGATCGCCAACCGCAAGATCGCGTCGTGGGTGTCGAGCTCGACCTTCACCACCGACGCGTGCGCGTGCTTGGCGGCGTTGGTCAACGCTTCGGACACCATGTAGTACGCCGCGACCTCGACCGGCTCTGGCAGCCGTCGCTCGGCGTGCAGGTCGAGCTCGACCGGTACCGCCGAACGGCGCCGCAGCGCACGCAGCGCCGGCTCCAGGCCCCCCTCGGACAGGATCGCGGGGTGAATGCCGTGGGAGATCTCCCGCAGCTCGTCGAACACGCTCGCCAGCTCCTCGGCAGCGCGCGACAACGCGCCTTGGAGCTCGCCGAGCTGCGGCGGCACCGTCGCCTGCGCCGCGCGCAGCTCCAACCCAAGCGAGACGAGCCGCTGCTGGGTGCCGTCGTGCAGATCGCGCTCGATCCGCCTGCGCGTCTCATCGGCGGCGGTGACGATCCGCGCGCGCGAGGCCATCAGCTCGGCGCGGCTCTCCGCGTTCGCGATCGCCGTGGCGACGAGCTCCGTGAAGCCCGTGAGACGCGATTCGGTGTCCCGGGGGAGCGGCTGGTGGGTCTGCTTCGAGTGGACGAACAGAGCGCCCCACAACCGCCCCTCGGCGACAATCGGGCTGCCGACCGAGGAGCCGACGCCGAGCTCTTCTCGAACGAACGCGGCGATGCGCCCGGGAACGCCGTGGTAGTCGTCTATCCGGACGGGTCGGCCCGTCCTCGCGATCGTCGATGCCAGATCGCCGCCTTCGAGCGGCCACGGACCCGGAACCAATGGGTGCTCGCCTTCGGCGGCCCAGGTAGCCAAGACAGTCAGCGTGTCATCGCTCTCGTAACGGGCCATCCCGGCGAGGTGCGTGCCGAGCAGCCGGCCGGCCTCGTCGGTGACCGCCGCGAACACCTCCTCCGGCGGCGTCCCGCGCGCCACCAGCGTCGCGACGCGGCGCAACGCCGCCTGCTCGTCGGCCAGCCGGGCGAGCCCGGCGCGGCTCTCCGCGTTCGCGATCGCCGTCGCCACAAGCTCCGTGAAAGAGGCGAGGCGCGCCTCGGTGTCCGCCGGCAGCGGCTCGCCCAGGCGTGAGTAGGTGCCCATCACCCCCCACAGGCGCCCCTCGACGATGACCGGCGTCCCGACGCCTGAGCCGACCCCGTCCTCGCGGGCTGCGACACCGATCGCCCCGGAGGCATCGGCATAGCCGTCGATCCGGGCCGGACGGCCGGTCTGGAAGACGAGCGTGTTGATGTTCTTCCCTCCAAGGCTCCACCGGCGTCCAACGGGAACGTGGTGGCCCGTCCTACCCCAGCCGGCGACGATGGTCGTCGTCCCGTCGGGCTCGTAGCGGGCCAGGTGCGCGTATTCGACCGACATCAGCCGGCCGGCCTCCTCGGTGACCGCTGCGAACACCTCCTCCGGCGGCGTCCCACGCGCCACCAGCGTCGCGACCCGCCGCAACGCCGCCTGCTCCTCGGCCAGCACACGCAACTGCTCACCACTCAACGGCGCTCGCCATACCCTCGCGATCGCGGGCCACACGCAACAGCGCCGGCAGCGCGCAGCGCAAGTCGTCCGTGCGCAGCAGGCGAGCCATCGCCGCGGCGAGGTCGGCCTCCCCGCGCCGCTCATCGGCCCCGATCGACCGCAACCGAGCCGGCGCCGCGACCGAGCAGAGCACCACCGCGACGGCGAGCACGATCGTGAGCGCCACCGGGCCCCGCGGACCGCAGGCAACGAAATACAAGGCAGGCGCGATGTAAAAGAAGCCAAAAGCGGCGCTGAGCACCGCGGTCACCACGCCCAGCGCCAGCCCCCACACGCTCGAGACCGCCAGAACACCCACCAGGTAGACCGCTCCCGGGCAGGTCTCCGGCGCTATCCGGCGCAACAGGTACACCACAAGCGTCTCCGCCACGATCAACGCGACGGCGATCACGATCCACGACGCGAGCGGAGGCGACATCGGGCGCATTCTGCAGAGACAACACGTGCGTGCGAATCGACTGCAACCATACCCCTGCCTCGCCACCACGTGAATCCCGCTCGCTCAGCCGCCACCGCGCCGCTCCTCGTCGCGCTGGGCGATCTCACCGGCCGCCGCCAGGACAGGTCGCGCCAGCTCCCGGGCGTCCGCACCGGCTTCAGCCGATCGCGCGATTTCACCAAAGTTGTTCGGGTCTGTTGGGGCGCCGCGCATACGGGAAAATCGAGTCGGTCGCCCGCCGACGTCGGCCGTTCTTGGCGCAGGTGAGGCCGTACCAAAGTTTGACGCTGGGAGCCGCTTTGAGGGGCTGCGCATTGTAGCCACGAGCACGCGGGTCCGACTCTTCCCTTCTCCCCGCCGGCTCCCGCGGGTGACCGCCGCCTGATCCCGTTCGTGCTGGTGGGAGGTAGTCATGGAAGAGGTCGACGAGCAGGAGCTACACGTGGAGCGGATCGCCGCACTCGATCTGGGTAAGGCGGTGTTGGAGGCATGCGTGCGGGTGCCGCACGAGTCCAAGCCGGCCCGGCGCATGCAGGAGGTGCGCACCTACCCGACCACGACCGCGGCGCTGCTGCAGATGGCGGACTGGTTTCGCTGCTGGGGCGTGACCCGGGTGGTCATGGAAAGTACTGGCGACTACTGGAAAGGCGTCTACTACCTACTCGAAGCGGAAGGCTTCGAATGCTGGCTGGTCAACGCCCGCGATGTGAAGAACGTGCCGGGCCGGGCCAAGACCGACAAGCTTGATGTGGTGTGGCAGGCCAAGGTCGCCGAGCGGGGCATGTGCCGACCGTCGTTGGTCCAGCCCCCGCCTATCCGCCAGCTACGGAATCTGACCCGCTACCGGCGTTCGCTGATCCGCGACCGTACCCGGGAGATGCAGCGGGTGGAGAAGCTGCTGGAAGACGCGCAAATCAAGCTGTCGGCAGTGGTCAGCAAGCTGTTCGGGGTCACCGGGCGGCTGATCCTGGACGCGTTGGTCGCCGGGCAACGCGACCCGACGGTGCTCGCCCGGTTGGCCAAGGGCCGGCTGCGCCCCAAAACCGCCCAACTGCAGGAGGCGCTGCGCGGGTTCTTCACCGACCATCACGGTGCCATCCTGGCCATGATGCTGACCAACATCGACCGGCTCAGCACCCAGATCACCACCCTGGATACGATGATCGAGCAGGCCATCGCCCCGTACGCGCACCGGGCGCAGCAACTGGCGCAGATCACCGGCGCCGGCCCCACCAGCGCGCAGGAGATCATCGCCGAGGTGGGTGTCGACATGAGCCGGTTCCCGTCGGCCGCCCACCTGGTGTCCTGGGCCAAGTTCTGCCCACAGACCCACGAGTCGGCCGGCACCCGCAAGCACAAGGGCCGCGCCAAGGGCAACCCCTGGCTGGCCGCCACCCTGGGCAACATGGCCGCCACCGCCGCCCGCACCGGCGAGGGCTTCCTCGGCGCCCGGCACCGACGCATCGCCCGACGCCGCGGACCGCAGAAAGCGATCGTCGCCACCGGCAACGCGATCCTGGTCATCGTCTACCACCTGCTGTCCGACCCGACCGCCCAGTTCCGGGATCTCGGCGCCGACTACTTCACCACCCGCATCGACAAGAACCGCCGAGCCCGCAACCTGGCCACCGCGCTCCAAGCCGTCACCGGCCAGAAGATCACCATCCGGGACGGCCAGGCCGTCATCGAAGCCGAAGCCGCCTAGCGCCGGCCCCGGTCCCACAACGACGACACCCCCCACCGCACCCTGTCGGGGCTCCGCCCCGACGCTGCCGCCTGCCCACACCGTGAGATTTACGGGTCAGATCGGACACTCCGTCATTGCCGTATGGCGCACGGCCTGCTCGCGGTGGCCATGGGTGGTCAGAACGCCATCGCGCGCAGGCTGGCCGTACCCGATCTGACCACCACCACCGTGCTCACGTCGACGATCACGGGTCTGGTCGCCGACGCCACATCCTCGTCGGTGCGCGTTCGGCGGACAGTGCCGATCGTGGCGATGCTCGGCGGCGCGCTTGTGGGTGGTGTCATGCTGCGCTGGCCGCCGGGTCAGTCTGGGTCCTTAGGTGGGTTGATCATCGTGACCTGCCGTGGGTCTTTGTCGGGACAAGGCCGCGCCAGGACGAGTGTCGGAGGCGGGTTTCGTTGGGTCGGTTAAGGGTCAGGGTGCGGTAGCTGACCTCCCCGACAAGGTGGGGCTGGACCCAGTGCGCGTCGCGGGTGTGCTCGCGGGCCACCGGCCGACCGTTGCTACGCACCAGCACCGCAACGCCCGCTCATCACCAGAGCCGGGCGTAGCGGCGCCAAACAACATGGGCCGGCGTTCGGCGCGCCAGTCCATCGCGTTTCAAGACGCGCCGGCGGGAGCATCTTCTCCGACCGCGCCGCGGCCTATGGCGAATCGCCGGTATATGCGTTCCCGAGCACTGCCCAGCCCACACGACAGGCGTCGGTTCGGCAGTGTCAGGCGCTGGCGGTCTCCGCCGCCTCCTTCTGTTCGACGAGTTCGCCTTCAATCATGATCTGGATCTCGTCGCTTACCACGAATTTGCCGTCCAGCATCATGTTGAAGCTCAAGCCAAATTCCTTCCTGTTTATCTGTCCCTGAGCGCTGTAGGCGATCCGATGTCCCATCATGGGGTCGTTGAACTCCCCGTACTTGAGTACCCGAAGCACCACCGGGCGGGTATTGCCCTTGATCGTAAGATCACCGGTCATCGCGTACTGGTCCTGCCCGGACGGCTCGACGCTGGTGCTCTTGAACACGATCGTCGGGAACTTGTTCACCTCGAGGAAGTTCGACGAACGCAGATCGTTATCCCGGGTCTCGTTGTGAGTACGGATGCTGACCGTCTGGATCGTCACCTCTACCGAAGAGTCCTCCGGGTGGTCGGGGTCGATGTCCGCGGTGGCGCTGACCTCGGCGAAATGACCCCGAACCGTCATCATCCCCAGATGCTTCGCGGAGAACTCGACCTGCGTGTGGTACGGATCGAGCTGCCAGTTGCCCATGAGGACCTCCCTGCCTCGCTCAACCGGTCTGGAAGCGCGCCGACATGCAAACCCCGCCAGACGAGAGCCTAGTCCGACCACACCTCCGCCGACAGCAGCCAGGCGTCATTGCTGCGCCCGATCCGCGGTGATGAGTGATCGCGAAGTCCAGACGCAGCCGGCTAGCCCCGGTCCATTGCGGCTGCCGGGGCGAGGTCTTGGCCTCGATCGACCGGGATCCGACCTGGAGCCGGCTCACCAGCATGGAAGCCGGGGTCCCGTGCTCGTCTTGGCCCTCGTCCAGGCCGTCGACTCCTGGCTGCGAGCGGCGCGCCCCGCCTGGATTCGCTGGGCCACGAACCTTGCGTAGCTGAGCTTCGCGGTGACTCGCGAGCCAGGATTTCGGGGACGTCACGAAGCTGCCCCGAAGCGCACACATCTTCGTCGCCGGTGACAGCGCCAGCAAGGCCATGGTCCTCGCCGTCGACGCGCAGACAGATCCGCAGAACTGGTTCATCCGCGGCACGGTCGGCTTCTGGGTGCTGGTCGTTGAGACTGGCTCACGCGAAGGACCGAGCCGGCTCGGGGCCGGATACCATCGACCCGATTAGTCCTATTGGAACTGTTCGGGAGATCGAGGATCGCAGCTTGCCAAGAGTCACCGCGTTGGGTTACGCGCTGCTGTGCCTGCTGGTTCGCGGCCCGAGCACCGGTTACGACCTTGCGCGGCGGCTACGCCGACCCATCGGCTACTACTGGACAGCCCGGCACACCCAGATCTACCCCGAACTCGCCCGCCTGGCGGCCGCCGGGCTGGTGACCTACCAGGCCGGTTCCGGCCCAGGGCCCCGGGAAAAGAAGACCTACACCATGACCGAGGCCGGCCGGGACGCGCTCGTCGAGTGGCTGGTCACACCGCCAGCACCGCGAATGCCCAAAGACGAGCTACTGCTCAAGACGTACGCGGTCGCCGCCGCCGACCCGCACCAGATGGCCGGCCTCTACCTGACGGCCGCGGACGCACACGCCCAACGCCTAGCCGAATACCGCAGCCAGCTGACCGACCTGACCGACGACGGCGCGAGCGACCCAGGACACCCCAGGTTCGGCAACTACGCCACGCTGCGGTACGGGATAGCCATCGAGGAGCAGCGGGAGGCGTGGTGCCGCTGGATGGCGTCGACGCTCACCGAGCACCCGAGCTGACGTGCCGCACAGCGTCGACCACCCTCAGGAAGCGTCCATGGTTGACGTGGCACGATCCGTGGGCCTGGTCCCGGGCTGGCGAGCGTTGCCGTGCAGCCGACCTGGGAAGACGACCGGTCCCGGTCAGCCGTTGGCGGGAGACGTCCGGGAGCGAGGTGGCGCCGCGGTGGGAACCCGCAGCGGGGCGGCCCAAGATCGTTTGGGCAGGCGGTACTCCCCGATCTCGCGAAGACTATGCCAATGGTGGCATAGTTAGCCTACGCCGCGTTCGATGCACGTCAATGATCATCGAACATCAACCACCGCGGACACCGTCGGATCGATCCGCCATCAGGGCAGAAGCGATGACCTTGCCAAGGATCCCATGCTGCACACCGTGCTGATCGTTCTTCACGCCGCCGCGGCGCTGGTCTGTTTCGCGGCCGGCGTGCTGTCCCTCGGACTGCGCGCGGCGACCTGCGGGCGCTTCCGCCTCTACTTCTGGAGCCTGTTGGCCATGCTGCTGTTCATGGCCGCCGCGATCGCCGTCCACTGGGCAGCCCTGGACACGACCACGCGGCTGATCTTCCTCGGCCTGGGCGCACTCGGGCTCTACATGGTCTGGCGCGCCGCACGCGCCAGTACCCGGCTCCGCCGACAAGACCACGATTGGCAGCCCCGCTATGTCGACGACATCGGGTTCACCCTCATCGCGCTCTTCGACGGCTTCGTGATCGTGGCCGCCATCGACCTGGGCGCGCCGGTCTGGCTGGTCGTCCTCATCGCCATAGCCGGCGTCCTCGGCGGCATCCAGGCCATGACGCGGGTCAAAGCCCGACTCGCCAGGCCATGAGGCGCACGTGGAGCATGCCGGCCGGCAGGGGCGCCAGAAACCGCTTCCGGGGATCAGGAAGGATCCTCCATGGACATCGACGCCGCAACCGGGACGCCGGGTCCGGCGACCTGGACGACGCAGGACGGGCCTTCCGGCGCCGGCCCTCGTGGACGTCGGGCGGGAGGGGGAGGCGGCCTCACTCGCGCTCGCCGCGCTTGCACGGCACCTAGCCCGGTACCAGCGCTCGTTGGCCGACTACGCCCGACTGCTCTTGGACGCCCAGCCCAGACACTGATAGGCCGGCCTGTTCCGTGCGCGTGCTGCACGACCATCGTCCGCAGCACAGTGACGACAGAATTCGAGGTGCCGCATTCGTTCAGACGCGATCGCAACCGGACCAGGCACCGGCCCGGCGATCGCGGAGATCCAGGTGGTGGGCAACGGACGTCATGAAAGGTGGGCACTATGTCTGACGCATCCCGCGAGAAGCTATGGGTGTTCAGGATCGGAGGTTGCTCGGCGGTTGCGGGCGCGATCCTCGGACTGGTCGGGAATCTGATCCATCCCGCTACCTCCGGACCGGGTGATCCGGAGGGCACCGCGCGAGTGGTCGCCAACAGCCAGATCTGGGTACCGCTCCACCTTGTGCTCGCGGTGGCGTTCATCCTGATGCTCGGCGGCCTCGTTGCGGTCCATGACTCGATCCCCGGTGGGCTGCCTGCGGCGTTGGCACGGTACGGGCTGGTCGCAGGCATCGTCGGGACCACCGTCGGCGTGGTTGTGGTGACCCTCGACGGGTTCGCCGCCAAGCACCTGGCCGAGTCGTGGCAATCCGCGCCGGCAGAGCTTCGTGCGAGCGCGCTGGCGTCCTTCCGAGCGGACGACTCGATCAACTTCGCGCTGCTCAGTCCGTTGAATCTCGTCTTCGCCGGCTTCACCTTCATTCTGTACGGGCTGGCGGTCGCGTTGAGCGAGGTCTACCCGCGGTGGCTTGGCTGGATTGTCGCGGTCGCCGGTCTCGGCGGAGCGGGATCCGGCGTGATCCAGGCGTACATCGGAGAGCCCAGCGCGCTGACTAGCGCCCTGGGTATCGCGGCGCCCACGGTCATCACCGTATGGCTGCTCGTGGTAGGGGTCCTGCTGTTTCGCAAGGGGCGGGACGTACGGATCCACGGTGAGGAGGCAGAACGCCAGCCGGACGACGACGCTCGGCGGGCGGAGCGGTAACCACGACCCGTCCGACCCAGAGGACCTGTGGTCGCGAGCCAGCGCCGGCATGACCTCGGTGCCTCCACATCGGACGCGGACGCCGTCACGGTCGTCACCGCCAGATTGAGCCCGGCGATCAGCGCGCCGATTGACCTGACCGAGAGACTGGGGGCTTCCTCGTCATGGGATCTGTCCTCCTTGACCGGATCAGACGACCTCGCCACCCTCTCGGTGTTCTGTCCCTTGTGCGTGATGGCGATGGGTTAACAGCGTCACGCTTCCCGGCAGGGTCCTCGATAGGTCAGCTGCTGCTCGAGTGCGCCTGGAAGAACGCCCACATCGTGTCGACGGCGTTGATCTGGGCGGTCGGGTCTCCCAGACCGGCGTTGGTGCCGCCGGGCCAGGCATGGCCCATGCCGCTGATGACGTGCGAGATGACCTGGCTGCCGTCGGCGCAGCCGGCCACGGTGCGGCTGACCGTCCTACCTGGGTCGATCCAAGCGGCCGCGCCGGCGGTGCAGCCGAGTTTCTGGTACCAGGCGTGCAGACCATCCTCGATGCGGCCCCGCAGTTCGTCGCTGGCGCCCGCGAACGACATGACAGAGACCGGCCGGCCCGGTTTGTACGCCGGGTCGGTGCCGGCCTTGGTTCCCAGGAAGCCGCCGCTCACCGGGGCGATCGCGGAGAACATGCCGGGCGCCTCGATGGCCATCCGAAACGACATGTCGGCGCCGTTGGAGATGCCGGTGGCATACACCCGCTTGCGATCGGCGCCCCATGCGGTGGTGAGGTGCTCGACCATGGCTCGGATGAACCCGACGTCGTCGTTGCCGCCGCAACAGATCAACGCGTTGACCGCGCCGTTGAGCCCCACCGGGTACGCGACGAGGAAGCCTTCGGTGTCGGCCTTGCTGTCGAACCGTGTCATCTCGCGCATGGTGGCCGGGGTCCCGTCGCGGTAGTGCATGACGACCACGAGCGGCAACGCATGTCCCGGCTGGTATGCGGGTGGGGCGTGCACCTCGTAGGTGCGTTCTTTGCCGTCCCAGTCCAGGAAGAGTCGATGATCGCCGGGCGCCGGTTTCTCGGCCGGTCGGGTCGATGTGCGGGGGCTTGCCGAGTTCGTTGCAGGAGCCTCGGCCGGCCCGGAACGGCTGCCTGGGGTACACCCGCTCGCCCCCGCGACCAGCGTAAGCGCCACGGTGATTGCGGGTGTCCAACCGGCGCGAACCTTGATCACTTCGGCCACCCACCCTCTCCACGAACGGCGTGGGTTCCCGGCTAGCCTATGCCATAATTGGCATAGCGAGATTACGATTTTGGTACCGTCACCGCCCTTGGCTACGCGCTGCTCGCGCGCTCCACGCGGGTCCACTCACCGGCCGCGCCGGGAGCGCACCGGTGCCAGGCTGTCGAGCGGCGGCACGAGAAGCTGGGAGGCACCACTACACCTATCGTGTGCGGGGAGCGCCGAGCGTCCGGGCTTGCGCGGTCGAGCCCCCGGGCTGCTGAACCCCCGGGCTGCTGAACCCCCGTCGTCGAGCATCATCGGTAGCGTGGAGGGATGCGGATCGGGGTCCTGCTGGCTCTCGCGGCTGCGCTGGTCGGGCTGCCGGCCGGCTGTGGTGGGCGGGCACCGGAGGCCAATACGCCGGAGGCGGCCATGACGATCACCTTGTCCAGCACCGCTTTCACTGAAGGCGATGACATCCCGCGCCGGTACACGTGCGATGGGGAGAACGTATCACCGCCGCTGAGCTTCGCCGGCGTACCGGCTGATAGCCAGGACCTGGCGTTGCTGGTCGAAGATCCCGACGCGCCGGGCGGAACGTTCGTGCACTGGGTCGCGTGGGGAATCGACCCGTCGAAGGGGGCACTCGCGGAAGGTGAGTCACCTTCCGGTACGGGCACCAACGGCTTCCGTCGCCGCGGCTACGGCGGGCCCTGCCCGCCCAAGGGCGCACCCCACCGGTACGTGTTCACGGTCTTTGCCGTGTCCCGGCGGCTCGACCTGGCGCCCGGTGCGTCGGCGGACGACCTCCGCCGGGCGGTCGGCGGCGCGCTGATCGCCGAGGGCCGTCTTGTCGGCCGGTACGCCCGCGCGTGACCCGCTCCCGCCGCCGTTGAGGCAGGGCGGCACATAGGCGACCTTGGTCAGAACGCGCCGTGGCGCCCCTTCCCGGCGGCGAACCGCGCAGCGCCCTCGAGCGCGCCGGCCGCGAGCGATGCCGCACCGTAGCGGTGCTCAACCGAGAGCGCCTCGTCGGTCGGCAGGCCGAGGGATGCGTAAGCCGACAGCCGATCGTTGCGCATGCACGCCTGCGGGAAGCGGGCGAGGTCGGCGGCGAGCGCCTCGGCCGCGGCCCGGGCCTCGCCATGGCGCACGACTCGGTCGGCGAGGCCGATCCGGTGCGCCTCGCCGGCGTCGACCGGCCGGCCGGTGAGGATGAGGTCGAGCGCGCGGCCGAGCCCGACGATGCGCGGCAGCCGTACGGTCCCGCCGTCGACGAGCGGCACGCCCCACCGGCGGCAGAATACGCCCAGTACCGCGTCCTCCTCGACCACCCGCAGGTCGCACCAGAGCGCGAGCTCGAGGCCGCCGGCCACCGCGTGCCCGGCGACCGCGGCGACGACCGGCTTGGACAGCGCCATGCGGGTCGGGCCCATCGGGCCGTCACCGTCGGGCGCGAAGCGGTTGCCGTCGCCGGTCGAGAGGGACTTCAGATCGGCGCCGGCGCAGAACGTGCCGCCGGAGCCCCATAGCACCGCGACGGCGGCCGAGTCGTCGGCGTCGAACGTGCGGAACGCTTCGCAAAGTGCCTCGGCGGTTGGGCGGTCGACCGCGTTGCGGACCTCGGGGCGGTCGAGGATCACCGTGACGATCGCGCCGTCGCGCTCCACGCGCACCGTCTCGGTCATGCCGCGAGGCTACCGCGCCGCGTCGGGTTCGACGTATGACGACGCCGCAGTTTCACCGCGCGGCGACCAGTGGAAGGGGGCAGCCCGCCACCTCACAGGTGATCGGCTTCGACGGCCCGTCGTACGGCCATGATGAGGTCCCTGGTCATCAACGCCGAGCGCAACGACACGTCCGGCGTCCGTGGGAGGGCGACCCTGCACGCCCGCCGCGGCAGCCGGCACATTGGCGGCGATGTCCGCGCCGGCACCGCAGAGCGCGTTGCCGAGGGCGAGGGTGACTTGCCGGTTGCGTCGGGGCCGTGCCAGGAGATCGTCGCCTGGCCGATCACGCCGCCGTCGTGCCCCCAGAATCGGCCGCACGGCAACCCGACCCGGTACAGGCCGAGGCCGTATCCGCCGGCTTCGGAGGCGGCCGGATCGAACGGGACGTCGCCTGATAGAAGCGATCGGCCGGATAGTGTCCCGTCATGGCCCTTGGCGTCTGCCTGCTCTTCGACGGCCGCACCGAACGTGCCCTCAGGAATCTGTGGGACAAGCTCGAGGAGCTGGGTGTGGCGACGCTTCGCTCGCACACGCACGGGCTGCACCATCCCCATCTGTCGTACGTGGTGCTGCTGCAGTGGCAACTCGCCGCCGTGCGCGACACGGTTGCCGCACTGCCGGATCGGGGACCGTTCGAGGTGACCTTCGATGCGCTCGGGGCATTCCGCCGCGGACGGATCTGCCTCGTACCCGCCGTGCCGGCGGACCTCGTCGCGCGCCAACAGGTTGTCCTCCAGTCGGTCCGCACAACCGGCGCGCTGGCTCATCTGCACTACGAGGTCGGCGCGTGGCTGCCACACTGCTCCATCGCCCCGCGGGCTCGGCGGGAACAGTTGCCCATCGTCGCTGCCGCGGTCTTCGATGTCCTTCCACTCACCGCCCGCATCACCCGCGCCGCACTCATCGACAGTGCCACCGGACAACTGTGGCCTCTGCCGAACGTGCCGTGAACCGCAAGAGCCGTTCATGTTCACAACGGGGGCTCTGAACGAACTGCCAGGACACGGCGACGGCCCCGGCTGGCGCCGTGTCCCTCATTCGTTTCGGTGACCGTGGCCCGTCACCAGCCAAGCCGATGAGTAGCGCTTGACCGCAGATCCGTTGAGCTCGACAATCAGATCGGGTTCTTTACTGTTTGGGCCGAGCGGGGGGCCGGCTTCTAGCCCCCTGGAGGCCTCGTGCGCCGCCTTACCCCCCTCGTCGCCACCGTCCTCGTCGCCTTCCTCACCCTGCTCGGCTCGCTGGCCGCGCCCGTGCCGGCATCGGCCGCGACCGCCACTCCGATCCAGGTGTACGGCGCCTGGCACTGCTCCAACGACGCCTGCCTGTGGGGCAGCGTGCGCGACGCGACCGACTTCGACTACAACAACCATTGGCTGATCGACCGTGGCGACGGCCGCCCCTCGGTTAACCTGGTCATCCTCAGCTTCGTCAACCCGCTACGGCTGCTGAACAAGACCACCGACGCGCAGACCCTCGGCGGCGTGCCGCGCGGGATGACCGCCGACGTGGTCAACTACTTCACCAGCCGGGGCGTCCGGGTCATGCTGTCCATCGGCGGCATCACGTACGTCGACGACTGGAACGCCGCCCTCGCCGCGAACCCCAACCAACTCGCGCTCAACGCGGCCGCCCTGGCGGTCCAACTCGGCGTCGGCATCGAGATTGACTACGAGGAGAACTCCAGCCCGAACCTCACGGCGCTACAGGCGTTCATCACCACGTACCGGGCCCAGCTGCCCTACGACCCGACCGGCGCCAACCCGGCAGCCCGCCTGACCATCGACGTGGCCGCCGGCGACCGCTGGCTCATCGGCCTCGACCGCAAAGCCACCACCGACTGGCTGCGCACCGACCAGCCCGTCCTGGACTACGCCAACGCCATGGTGCCCGCCAGACAACCCACCAGCGCCGCCGACGCCGAGGCCAACTGGCAGGAACACATCGACGGCAAACCCACCTACGCGCCGCCGATCCCCCCGCTGGCGCCCGCGAAATTCACCGGCGGCCTCTACATCGCCCAGGGCAACAAGGTCCGGCCCGAGTGCACCAACTTCGCCACCTCACTGGAGAACTCGACCGGCGGCTATGTACAGACCGCGGCGCCCAAGGGCGCCGGTACCACACCGGGCTTGCTCGGCTACATGTTCTGGGCCGCCGAACGGCCCTCAACTCGGGGCGTCACCACCACCCCGCCGAACACCTGCGAGGGCGGTGTCGGCGCCGGCGCCACCACCTACCAGATCCCCGTCCCCCAGCCCGCACTCCGGCAGAGCTGACGACCTCTCGGCTGACCGGATATCCCCGCGCCCACCCCCGCCGGCGCGGAAATGGAGGCGTACGTTGTTTGTTCACGGCAAATGGACCGGATCACCCCGCCCGCGTCGGGTCGTTGCCCGCCTCGCACTTGTCACGCTGAGCGCGAGCATGCTCTCCTTCGCCGTCGCGTCGGCCCACCCGGCTTCCGCCGCGGCCGGATGCACGTCGACCGCCGACTGTCTGTCCAAAATGACACTTGCCGAGAAGGCGGGTCAGATGACCCAGGCGGCCAACACCTACATCAGAAACAAGAACGACATCGCGACGTACGGGCTCGGCTCGGTGCTGAGCGGCGGCGGTGGCGGACCGAACGGTGCCGGCGGGACGGCGACCCAGTGGGCCGACATGGTCGACGACTTCCAGACCTACGCACTGAAGAGCAGGCTCGGGATCCCGCTGATATACGGCGTCGACGCGGTGCACGGGCACAACAACGTGCAAGGAGCCGTGCTGTTCCCGCACCACATCGGCATGGGCGCGACCCGCGACGCGGCGCTCGTCCAGCAGGTTGAGGACGTCACCAGGCAGGAGGTTCTCGGGACCGGGATCCATTGGACATTCGCGCCGTGTGTCTGCGTGCCGCGCGACGACCGCTGGGGCCGGACCTACGAGGGCTACGGCGAGGACCCGTCAGCCGTCTCATCACTCGGTCAGGCAGCCATCACCGGCTTCCAGGGAACCTCACTAGGGACGAACTCGGTGCTCGCGACGGCCAAACACTACATCGCTGACGGTGGCACCACGTTCGGCACCGGCAGCAGCGGCTACCTCATCGACCAGGGTGATGCGCGGATCACCGAGACCGAACTGCGCGCCGTCCATCTGCCGCCTTACCAGAGCGCGGTATCGACCGGCGTGGGATCGGTCATGATTTCGTACAGCAGCTGGAACGGGGTGAAGGACCACGGTAACGGCTACCTGATCAACACAGTCCTCAAGGGCGAGCTGGGCTTCAAGGGCTTCGTCGTGAGCGACTGGGGTGGCGTCAAGCAGTTGCCCGACTCAACCTACGCCGACCAGGTCGCCCACGCCGTCAACGCCGGTATCGACATGATCATGGTGCCGGACGACTACGTCGGGAACATCAACGCCATCGTCACTGACGTGAACACCGGCAAGATCACGCAGGCACGGATCGATGACGCCGTCACCCGCATCCTGAACGCGAAGTTCGCGGTCGACCTGTTCAACCACCCGTTCACCGATCGCACCTACACCGCCCAGGTCGGCTCGGGCGCGCACCGAGCCGTCGCACGGCAGGCGGTGCGCGAGTCGCTGGTACTGCTGAAGAACAACGGCGCCCTACCACTCTCCAGGACAGGCACGTACAAGATCGTCGTCGGCGGAAAGTCCGTGGACAACCTCGGCTACCAGCTCGGCGGCTGGTCCGTCAGCTGGCAGGGTGGCAGCGGAACCACGACGACCGGCACGACATTCTGGCACGCGCTCCAGCAGGCGACGGCCGGGACGAACATCACTGTCCAGAACGTCGGCACGAAGACGAAGAGCCGCTATTCCGGCGACATCGGCATCTGGGTCGGTGGTGAGACGCCTTACGCCGAGGGCAAGGGCGACTCCTCGACACTTGCGTTCGGCAGTGACAACGCAAGCCAACTCAGCGACATCTGCGCGCGGGTCACGACGTGCATCGCGATCCTCTACTCCGGACGGCCGGTCATCGTCACCGACCAGTTGCCGAAGGCGAACGCATTCGTGGCGGCATGGCTACCCGGGACGGAGGGCGAGGGCATCACGGACGTGCTCTTCGGCGCCGGCTTCACCGGCAAGCTCCCGGTGAGCTGGCCGAACGCCGTCACCGATGAACCGATCAACAGCGGCGACGGCAAGACTCCACTCTTCCCGTTGGGATACGGGCTGAGTCCGTACTGATCCTGGTACCCGTGTCCTGGTATCGACGATGTACTTCGCTTCGCGGCCCCGGTCTGGTTGCCTCGTCGGTGACCGAAAGGTCGGCGACCGGACCGGGGAGTGAACTCATGTCGACACCCGCTCAGGTAGACCTGTTCAACCGCCTGTTCGCAGCCGATCCACACCCGACGTATGAACAACTGCGCCGGGAGAGCCGGTCCGCCCCATCGTCGGCGCGGTCGGGCCGCCGCCCGAACTTCTGGGCGCGGCGTCCCGGCACATGCTTACCGCCGGCCCGCTCGTCGGCACGCCGGCAACCCTGGGAACCGGATGCGGGGGGTCGTCCACGCCGGTGCCCGGTACGAGCGGCGCCAGGAAGAAGGGCGCCCAGTAGCCGACCGGGACGGCCGTGGCGAACAACCGGCTGGTGCGCAGGTCGGTCGAACCGGACCACAACGACCAGACGCTGAGGCTTGCAAGCGTGCCGGTCATGGCCAGCGCGACCACCGCGTGAAAGCGGGCCCCCACCGGATGCTCACGGCTCAGCGTAGCCCGGACACCTGAGTGACGGTGTAGGGCGGGGTTCCGGGCGCCACGCCCAGTTGACTGTTGACCCACAGCAGCCGGTCCCGGTCGCGTGCGATTGTGGTCGGCGTTTCGGCCAGACCCTCGGGCGTGGAATCCGCCACCGCCTGGCCGGCGGTGTAGTCGGAGTTGAGGCGGGCGAGCCGCACCACGAAGTCCACCCCGCCCTGGGCATTCGTAAAGTTGATCACGCCGTAGAGCCGGTGGTCTTCCAGCAGCAGCCCGTCGGCGCCCATCCGTCCGGCGGCGATCGGCACCTCGGCCACCGTGCCGGTGGCCACGTCGACGCGGTACAACGCCTCCACGCCCTGGTCGGCGATAAGCAGGGTACGGCCATCCGGCGTGGTCACGATTCCGTTGAGGAACCCCGGGGTGGGGGTGAACGCGTCCGCGGTCAGGTACGGCTCGAGCGGGCCGATATCGTCGTCGTGTAGCGTGGCCCGCCAGACCGTTTGGGTCGCCGAGTCGGTGAGGTAGACCGCGGCGTCGGCGAAGGTCAGGTCATTGAGGGCGGCGTCCGGGTTGGGAGCGGTACGGGCGGCCAGCAGCCGGCCGGCCTGGTCGTACACGAACAGCGTGTGGGTGGCGTAGCCGGCGATGAAGATCCGGCCGCCGCCGTCGAGATGGATGCCGGTCGCCTGGGTACGGCCGTCGCTGCCCGCCGGCAGGAACGGCGCAAGCTTGGGGTCGGCGACCGATCCTCGATATACCGCGCCGGTGCCGACGCTGGTGACGTACATCGTGCCGTCGCTGGCGATCGCGATGCCCTCCGGCAGCGTGCCCGGCTCCTCAGAGACGATGTAGGTCGCGGGTCGGTGACCGGAGCTCGCCCGGTCGGCGTGCGCCGGGACGACACCGCCGACGGCCAGCACCGCCCCGCTGAGCAGCGCCAACGTGCGCGCAACGAACGTGTGCGTGCGCATGGTCGCATCGTAGGCAGCCGGCGACCGGGCCGGCCAACCCTTTCGGCCCTGACTGAAACCGCCCGGCAATGGGAATCATCTCCCCATGCTGCGGCTTCAGCTCACCGACGACGACCTTCTGCAAACCCGGGTGGCCCCGGCGCCGGACCCGCTTTATGAGATCGTGGCAAGCGTCCGGCTGCTGCGGGCACGGGCAGCGACGCCGCTGGCCGAGTGGCGGTCACGCACCCGCGCGGCTCTGACCCGCCCCGGGCCGTGGACCGTACAGGCACGCCCGCTGCTGGACCTGCTGCCGGCAGGCGGCACATACGTGCCGGACTTCCTCACCCCGGCCGAGGCCGCCACCGACCTGGAGTCAGGCATCGACACAGTGCTCTCCACCCCCCGGCACCGGCTTCACGCCGACCTCCACGCGGCCGCGGCGGTGGCGCCGCTGCCCACCTGGACGCAGACGCTGGCCGACGGGGACCACGCCGCCCTGAACCGGCTGGGCCGGGCGATCCGGGCTTACCACGCGGTCGCGGTAGCGCCGCACTGGCCCGAGATCGAGGCGTACGCCGCAGCCGACCGGGCCGTGCGGGGCCAGGCGCTGCTCGATGGCGGGATTCAGCGACTGCTCGGCACCCTGCACCCGGATCTGCGCTGGACGGCCGGCAGCCTGTCGTATGACTGTGGCGGGCCGGGCAGCTACACGGTGGCGCTCGAGGGCCGCGGGCTGCGGCTCGTGCCCTCGTACTTCGCCCACGAGTTGATGGTCCTCGACGTGCCCGACGCCCCTGCGGTCCTTGTCTACCCGGCCAACCGCGACGCGCGGCCAACCCACCACGAGCGGTCGTTGGCGGCGCTACTCGGGCGCACCCGCGCGGCCGTGCTGGCCACACTCGTCACCGGCCACACCACTACCCAGCTCGCCCAGCGGGTAGGCATCTCGCTGGCATCCGCCAGCGAGCACGCCGCGGTGCTTCGCGAGGCCGGCCTGGTAGCCAGTCGCCGTACCGGCGGTACTATGCTGCACACCCTCACCCCGCTCGGGTCTCGGCTGCTTCACCATACGCGGCAGCCAGACACCTGAACGGCTGATGGTGGATCCGAGCCGGAGAGCGCACTGCTTGACGCGTACGTGTTCGACAAGTCGCTGGCGGGCTGGCAGCGTCTCATCGACGGGGTCCGCAGCATGGGCTGGGGGTACGAGTACTCCGAAGACGCTCGGCGGACCCCGTTGCCGCACGCTGCCGCCGACCTCGACCCGGCCCTGGCGGTCGCCCGGTTGGGCGACGCCCGAAGAGCAGCATCCGGTCGAGTAGTTCGCGGCGTGCTGTGCGACCCGCTGCTCCCGCGTACGCGTGAAATTAACCGCCCGCCCGCGCAGCGGGTGTAGGCTCGGGCAGCCGCTTCGACAGCGGGGTGTCAACTTGCATAGTGGCTTACGATTCGCACCAGGGTTTAATGCCTTGCCCGGCGCCGTCCACTGCCGGCCGGCCGACGGCGAAGTCGCGCACCGCGTGGACGAGGAGCACTCCGTGACCGCTGCGTACTCGTCGAAATCGGAACGACCGCCCCTCACCGTAGAGATCACCCAGGCGGGTGCGGGCGCGACGCGCGTCGTGGTCGCCGGCGAGGTAGACATGCTGACCGCGCCGCAGTTGCACGAGGCGCTGATGGCCGCGCTCCAGGACGGTGCGCCGCACGTGATCGACGTCGACCTGTCCGGCGTCTCCTTCATGGACTCCACTGGGATCACCGAGCTGGTGCGTCTACGCAACCTCGCGCACCCATCGGGGTACGTGGTCCGGGTGGTGCAGCCACAACCCGCCGTGCGGCACGTCTTCGAGATGACTGGACTGGTCGAGGCGTTCCACCTCGCTGATTCCCCTGACCCTGAGTGAAAAGGAAGCGAGGGACTCGGCCAGCGATCGCTGCGGCGCCGGCGAGGTCGGCTTGACATGCGGCGAGGGTGGCGATCGCGAGCCGGGGCGGCAGTGGCGGTGGAACCTCCCGGCCGGAGGCATTACGAGGATCTGCTGGACTACGAGGCCAAGTTCGCGGCCTCGGCTTCGATCCAGCCTTATCGGGCAAGCAGTAGCAGGCCGCGGTCTGGACCGGGCCTGAGGCCGTGGCGTCGGTGTGGACCACTGTGGACAGTGCGTTGATCTGGATGACCGTCGCGTCTTCCAGCGCCACCAGGGCGGCGCGCCGCTCGTAGTGACACGTGGCTGGCCTGCACACACCCTTGGAAGAGGCCTCAATCCAGCGGCTTCATGAACGACCAAAGACCGCCTTCGCAGTCGCGGGCGCTGTACTCCCGGTAGCCGTACGGCTGGTCAACGGGCTCGTAAAGGATGCTCGCTCCGTGTTCTGCGGCATGCCGGAAATGCGCGTCGACGTCCTCGACCATGACAGCGACCATCGCGGTGCTGGCATCCAGGGACCGCGGAGAGGCGAGACCGAATTCGGGGGATTCGCGATGCAGCCAGACGACGCCATCGCCGGCTTGCATCTCCCCATGGATGACCCGACCCTCGTCGTCGCGCGCGAGGTGACCGGGGCCCAGGCCGAATACGCGCGTGAGGAAATCGTAGGCCGCTTCCAGGTCTTCATAGACCAGGATTGAGATACGTCGTTGCAGAGTTGTCTCCAGCATGGTCATACCCTCCAGAACATCGAGCAGATCCTCCGCAGTTGGGCCGTGGTCGGCCCCGATTGATCCGATGACTTGCGCGAGCAGGCTGCGCAGCCGTGCGGTGGCCTCCAGGCGTCGGTCCAGATCGCGCAGGTGGTGCGCCATGGCGGTACGGATACTCCACGCAGGGTCATCAAGAGCGCGGCCAACCTCCGCCAGCGGTAGACCCAGCCGCCGGAGCAGACAGATGCGATACAGCCGCTCAACGTCCGCCGCCGAGTACAGTCGGTGCCCACCGGCGCTACGCGCCGAGGCGGCCAGCAAGCCGATCTCCTCGTAATACCGCAGCGTGCGAACCGTCAGTCCAGTCGCAGCAGCCAGCTCGCCGACCTTGCGTCCGACGTCACCTCGGCTTCCAGTCGCCATAGGTCGACGGTAAGACCGGACGTCGCGTGAGATTCAAGCGTCTTCGCTGACGCATTTTGGCTGCGCTGGATCGTCTCGTCTCGGTCAGGCCGGTGAACGACGGTTTGCCGGCGTAACGTCAGGATCTCGACGCCAGGGCCGACCCGGTGGCTGTTATTAGGGTGCAACTTCAGCGTCACGGCTGTGACCAGGCACGACACCGGCCCGCCAAGATGAGGCCATGGTGGTGCACCTTTGGCTTTCATGGTCGTCCGGCAGGTCCACAGCCTGGTTGACCTGGGGCGCATCGCCGGACACCAAGGACGTGGAGATCGCGGTGCCGCGCCACCACCTGCTGGTTCTGGCGCCGGCAGATGGCCCCCTGCCACACTGGCGCCCCGGGCCGCGCTCGCTTCTGGCGGCGTGCTCGGTGCACGGTCTCCGTCAGGGCGAGCGCCGCGACACAGCATCGGCAATGAGATGCTCGGCGGCATGGGCGAACACGTGACCGGCCCCCAGGTCGATCCCCCAGCGATGCTCTTCGACCTCGACGGCACGCTCATCGACAGCGTGTACCAGCACGTCCTGGCCTGGCAGGAAGCCCTGACCGCGGTCGGGATCGACCTATCCGTATGGAAGCTCCATCGCCGCATCGGAATGAGCGGCGGGCTGTTCGTCACCGCGCTTCTCCGGGAGACCGGAGGTGCCCTGTCGCCCGACCAGATCCGCGCGCTCAACCTCGCGCACACCGAGGCCTACGCCCGGCGTCGCGACACCGTCCGACCGCTGCCAGGCGCACGCGAACTACTCGCCGCGCTGACCGAACGGCAGGTGAAGTGGGCCATCGCGACCAGTGGACTGGCGATCGCGGCCCGCCCCGCACTGGACATGCTCGACCTGCCGGCAGACACCCCACTGGTCACCCGCGACCAGGTCCGCCACGCCAAGCCGGACCCGGACCTGTTCCTCGCCGCCGCCGAGCGAATCGGCGCCGACATCGGCTCGGCCATCGTCGTCGGCGACAGCATCTGGGACCTGCTCGCCGCACGCCGCGCCCGCGCGCTCGGCGTCGGGTTGCTGGCGGGCGGCTACGGCCGTGAAGAGCTGGAGCGGGCCGGTGCCTACCGGGTGTACGCCGACCCCGCCGACCTACTCACACACCTGGACGAGGTCGGGGTCCGCGGCATCGCAGACTGGACCACGGCCCCCGACACCGAACGCTAGCGGCACCGGCCAGACTCCTTCCACACACGGCCAGCAGGCTCGCGTTGCGGTGCACCGCGGTGACCGCGAAGCGCGGCAGGCCGCGCATCGGTCGGCCGGATCGGCTGGCGATGCCGAGTGCCACGACGATGGAGAGCAGTACCACTGACACGACACCGGTGCCGCGGCCGAGGTACCAGAGCGCCTCGGTCAGTGCTGCACCTCCGCCGGCCACTGCCCGAGGGTCAAGACCTGCCGGTCCGCCGTGACCAGCCGGGCGGGCACGCCGAGGCTCCGTAGCCACGCCGGCGCGGCGTCACCACGTACGACCGCGGCCGTGCTGAACGTGTTGGCGTCCACACAGCGGTACGCGGCGACCGAGACCGTACGCCACACCGGGGGTACCGGTCGGCACGTGCGCGGGTCGAGGATGTGGTGCAGCCGGCGCCCGCTGTGCTGCCACTGACGGCTGATTGTGCTGGAGGTGGCCAGGGCGGCGCCGCCCGGCAGCGTCACCGTGGTCGCGGGCTCGTCCGGCTGGTCGCCCACGAGTATCCGCCAGCCGCCGTCGGGGGCGGTCCCGGCGGTGGCGATGTCGCCGCCGAGGCTGACCTGCACACCGACGCCGCATCGTTCGGCGACCATGCGGGCGCAGTGGTCGGCGGCGTACGCCTTGGCGGTCGCGCCGAGGTCCAGGAGCACGCCGGCCGGCACGGTCAGGTCCCGCCCGTCCAGGCGCACGTTGCGCCACCCCGGGGCGCGCCGCTCCCGTCCCTCGAACCAGCCGCCGCAAGTTGGCAGCAACGACAGGTCGCGTTCATAACCCAGCCGCTGCATCGCCGTGCCCAGGGTCGGGTCGACGTCGCCGTCGCTGAGCCGGGCCGCCCGCAGCGCGGCGGTCACCAGTTCGGCGAGCAGGGCACTGACCCGGACCGGCCGGCCGGCGGCGCGTAGCAGCCTGCATACCTCCGAATTCGGGCGGAACCGGCTGCACGCCTTGTCGACGGCGGCCAGATGGTTGGCGACCAGCCTGCGCGCGGTGCGCAGCCGAACACGGTCGGTGATGACCAGGCGCGCGGTCGTCCCCCACACCGGCCACTGGGCGGTGCCGGAGTCGAGCGGAAGACGTTCGCGTAGCGGCATGGTGATCACGACCCCCCTGACGTGGCGTGCGGTGCCCCGCCGCCGGGCGACAGCGCCGGGCCGGTATCCGTACCTCTGGTGTCGCTGCCGGTGGATCCGGTCGAGGTCGACGTGGACGTACCGGTGGTCGCCGATGTGCTGTCCGCGTGTGCGGCCACGGCCGCGGCCAGCGAACCGGCTATGCCCGCTGCCACCAGGCCTGTGGTGAGCGTGGTGACGCGGTGCAGCCCTTGCTCACGTTCTGGCATGATCATTTCCTCCGTTTCAACTGGTGGTGGTTCCGGAGCCGACCAGGACCGGCCGCCGCTCTGCTGCCTGCCGCCGACGGTCAGTCGTCGATCCGGCTGGCGACCGTGTCGTACCAACAACGTTGCCGACCTTGCCTGCTCCCCGGCTGTGCCCCGTCTGAAACCGCGGTTGTGAGTCCTGGCCGACGCGGAACACCCACACCCGCAGCAGAAGGAACCGCAGGACCGTGGCGGCCAGGTTCGCGACGATCAGCACCGCCAGCTCCACCGCCCGCGGCGGCTGCCCGATCAGCGCGCCGAGCGCCGCCAGGGAGCCGCTGGTCAGCCCGAGACCCAGCGCGAAGATGACCAGCCCCTGCACCTGGTGGCGCCAGGCGCGCTCGGTGCCGCGTACGCCGAAGGTCAGCCGCCGGTTCGCGGCGGTGTTCGCCATCGCGGTGACCAGCAGCGCGAGCAGGTTGGCCAACTGCGGCCCGGCGGCCGTGCGCAGCACGGCGTACAACAGCAGGTACGCGACCGTGCTGGCCACCCCGATGCCCGCGAAGCGCAACAGCTGGCCGGTCATCCCGGCCGGCACCCCGGCCACCGGCGCGGGCAGCGGCTGGCGGCCGAGCTGCTGGCGCAGCCGGCCCAGCGGCAGCCGCCCGGTGCCCAGGGCCCGCGCCAGGCGGGCGATGCCCTTCAGGTCGGCCACCGCGGTGGCCACGATGTCGACGCGGCTGTCCGGGTCGTCCACCCAGTCGACCGGCACCTCGTGGATACGCAGGCCGGCGCGTTCGGCCAGCACCAGCAGCTCGGTGTCGAAGAACCAGCCGGCGTCCTCGACCATCGGCAGCAACTGCGCGGCCATATCCTTGCGGATGGCCTTGAAGCCGCACTGGGCGTCGGAGAAGCGGGCCGAGAGCGCGCCCCGCAGCAGCAGGTTGTAGCACCGCGAGATGATCTTCGAATATCCGGTGGACAGCGTGGACGGTTCCGGCACGTCGGCGGAACTCACCAACGTCAGCCTCAGCGGCGCTCACTCGGACTTCCCGGACGTGATCCTTTCCGGTTTCTCCTTCGCCAAGGGCACCAAGGTGGGTTCGTCGGCGCAGGCGTCGGCCATGACGGTGGCCCTGAGGGATCGCACCGGCGCTCTGGACACCATCTTCAACGGCACCGGTGAGCTGATCAACCCCAATTACGGCGAGGCGGCATTGGGCCGCGTCAAGAGAACCTGTCGGGTAGCCCGGGGGGATCTCACCCCCGGGCTCCCACAGATCCCGGCGTGACAATCTCTCGTCACCGGGCTCTTGTCATCCTGTCCACCAGGACTGCGGCGACCATGCCCAGTGGGTGAAGAGCCGGGGGTACT
>WNFX01000708.1_pt1 | contig 33309 bp, 26 predicted proteins | sample 5400111 | NCBI WGS metagenome assembly WNFX01 (sample SAMN13153363, study PRJNA577476) | soil metagenome | isolation source: 40 cm soil or saprolite under grassland replicate 1 | place: USA:California | collected 2016-06-15 | reverse complement strand
CAGGGGCGGAGGTTGCATGGACAGCGGCGGCGCTGCCGCCCGGCGTCCCGCGCCCGCCGCCCGGCGTCCCGCGCCCGCCGCCCGGCTGCCCGCGCCCGCGGCGCGGCGGGACGACCCGGTCACCGGCGCATCCGGCGTTCCGCTGACCGCGGCGGAGAGGATCGGCGCGCCGTCCGCCGCGATCGCCTCCATCCCGTCAGTGGGCTGCTGCCATTTCTTGTGCAGCTGCGGCACGGCCGCCAGGAGCATCTTCGTGTAGGGGTGCTGCGGGTTGCCGAACACCTGGACCGTCGGTCCCATCTCCGCGATCGCGCCGTGCCGCAGGATCACCGTCCGGTCGCTGACGTAGTTGCCGAGCGACAGGTCATGGGTGATGAACAAGATCCCGAGGCCTGCCCGCTTCAGGCTGACCAGCAGGTTGAGTACGTCCACCCGGGTGGAGGCGTCGAGCATGCTGATGACCTCGTCGGCCACGAGCAGCTTGACGTCGAGCAGCAGCGCGCGGGCGATCAGCATGCGCTGCTGCTGGCCGCCGGAGAGCTGATGCGGGTACTTGTTCAGCACGTCGCCGGGATTGAGCGACACGGCGTGCATGGCCTCGTCGATCTTGTCTTCCCAGGCCGGCCGCGACAGATGGCTGAAGTACACGTCCCTGAGCAGCTCGAAGGCCCGGTCGGCCTTGTAGATCGGGTTGTAGGAGCTGAACGGGTCCTGGAAGACGCCCTGGACGTGCCGGTAGTATTCGCGCAGCTGCGCACGCCCGAATGCGGAGATGTCGGCGCCGTCGAAGACGATCCTGCCGCTGCTGGCCGAGATCAGGCCGAGCACGATCTTGCCAAGCGTGGTCTTGCCGCTGCCGCTCTCGCCGATCAGCGTGACCACCTCGCCGGTATCTATGTCGAAGCTGACCTTGCGCAGCGCTGGCGTGAGGCCGCCGCCGAAGCCGCTGGTCCGGTACAGCTTGGACACCTGGTCGATCTGGAGCATGCTCATACGGCCGCCTCCTGCTTGACCTTCCAGCACGCGACGAAGTGACCCGGCCTGATCTCTTCGAACGGCGGGTCTTCCGCGCACCGCTCGAACGCGAACGGGCAGCGGTCGGCGAACCGGCAGCCTGCCGGGGGGTTCGCCAGCGAGGGCGGCCTGCCAGGTATCCCGGTCAGCGTGGTCTCGTCATGGCGGATCCCGACCGCGGGCAGCGACGCGATCAGCATCTGGGTGTACGGGTGCAGCGGCGCGTTCACGATCGTGTCGGTCTCGGCCTTCTCGGCCAGCCGCCCGGCGTACATCACCAGGATGCTGTCGGCGATCTGGGCCAGGATCGACAGGTCGTGGGTGATCGCGATCATGCTCTTGACGAACCCGCGCTCCCTGAACTCCATCATCAGCTCGCCCACCGCCCGCTGGGTGGACACATCCAGGGCGGAGGTGACCTCGTCGGCGATCAGCAGCGACGGGTTGAGCAGGGTGGACAGCACAAGCGTCACCCGTTGCCGCATGCCGCCGGAGAGTTCGAACGGATACCGGTCAAGCACGTCCTCGGTCAGGCCGACCAGTACGATGCGCCGTTTCATCTCCTGCGCCACGTTCTCGTAGCGCACGTCATGACAGTGCAGCAGGTCGGCGAACAGCCGGCGGATCTTGCGGGTGGGGTTGAGCGCGCTCATCGCGTACTGCGGGACGAGCGACACATCCTTCATCCGGTGCGGCCGCATGGCGCGGTCGTCGGCGATCGGCAGCTCGGCGCCGTCAAGCACGACCCGGCCGGTCAGATGCTTCATCCGGCCATCCAGGTAGATCAGGCTGGTGCCGAGCGTCGTCTTGCCGCAGCCAGACTCGCCGGCCAGCCCCATGATCTCGCCATCGGCGATGGAGAAGGAGACGTGATCGACCGGGCGCAGGTCGCCTGCCAGGGTCCGGTAGGCGATGGAAAGGTTCTCCACTTTGACGCTCATTGCGCCCTCAGCTTCGGGTTGAAGACCTCGTCCAGGCCGACGTTGGCGATCAGCAGGGCGGCGACCATGCCGGTCAGCACCAGGCCGGGAGTGATGAACCACCACCAGGTATGCAGCTGCAGCGCGCTCCAGAGCATGGACTGGTTCATCATCGTGCCGAGCGAGATGCTGTTCGTCGGGCCGAGCCCGAGGAAGTCGTAGCTGGCGGCGAGCAGCATGGAGCTGCCGAAGAGCAGCACCACGACAAGGAACAGGTACGACGCCATGTTCGGCGCGATGTCGGAGATCACGATGCTGACCGACCGCTTGCCGGACAGCCTGGCGAGATCGACGAAGTCACGCGACCGGAGCGTGAACGTCTGCGCTCGGACCGCCCTTGCGACCCATGGCCAGGTGGTCAGCCCGATGAACACGCCCTCGAATACCACGCCGCGGGTTTGCAGGTAGGCGCCGATGACGATCAGCAGCACCAGCGAAGGGATCATCACCATGATATTGGTGACCATTTGCAGGACGTCGTCGATCAGCCCGCCGCGGTAGCCCGCGATGAAACCGAGCGCCATGCCGACCGCTGCCGCGCAGAGCGCGCCGAGCGCACCCACCAGGTAGCTGATCCGCAGCCCGTTGACTAGCTCGGCGAACACGTCATGACCGAAGTAGTCGGTGCCGAACCAGTACTTCAGCGATGGCGCCTGGTGCGGCGAGAAGTAGTCGGTGGTGTTATGCGGCGAGATCAGCGGGCCGAAGATGGCGGCCAGCACGAACAGCGTCTCCAGGCTCAGGCCGACTAGCAGCTTCTTGTTGCGCAGCGCGTAGTAGAGGAACTCGCCTCGCTTGCGCCGCACCGGCAGGACGCCGGTCAGCATGGCCGGGGTGGCCGCGACTCCAGCGACGGCCGCCGGCCCGGTGGTCATGATGCGAGCGGGTGGAGCCGAGTCTGTGCTCACAGCGGCTACGCCCCCGCCACCCCCGCCGCCCGTGCCGCCCCCGCCGCCTCCGCCGGCCCCGCCGCCCGTGCCGCCGGGAAGCGGATCGGTCATGCCGTCACCCCCTGCATGGACAAGCGGGTCCTTGGATCCACGATCACGTAAATGATGTCGATGATGAAGTTCGCGATCAGGACGCCGATGACGATGAAGATGAAGATGCCTTGGAGCAGGAAGAAGTCCAGGTCGACGATCGCGTTGTAGATCAGCAGCCCAAGGCCCGGGTAGTGGAAGGCGATCTCCGCGACGATGTTGCCGCCGACCACGATGCCGAGTTGCAGTGCGAGCCCAGAGAGCTGGGGCAGCGAGGCGTTCCGGTACGCGTAGCTGCGCACCAGGCGCTCGCTGCCGCCGAGCGCCCGCAGGTATCGCGACGAGTCGTTCTCGAGTTCGTAGATCACCAGGTTGCGCATGCCGATCGCCCAGCCGCCGAAGCTCACAAGGAAGACGGTGAGGAAGGGCAGGAACCAGTGGTAGAGCAGACTTGCCACGAACGCCCACGAGGCATGCGGCAGCATGCCCTGGTCGTATCCGCCGGAGATCGGGAACAGGTGGAAGACCTCGCCGAGCAGGAACGGCATCGCCAGCGCCAGCCAGGGATAGGGGGTGGCCTGGAACAGGTAGCCGATCGGCAGCACCGTGTTGTCAAGTGACTTGCGGCGCGCCGCGAGCGCGCCGAACCGGTTTCCCGCGATATAGGAGAGCGTGATGGCCGGCACCAGCAGCGCCAGGGTATAGGGGACCGCGCCCATGACCAGCGTGGTGACCCTGGCCGGGAAGTCGTAGATGCTTACCCCGAAGTCGCCGCGCACCAGACCTTGCCAGAAGTGCAGGTACTGGTCCCACAGCGGCAGGTTCGTGCCGAACGCCTGCGCCATCGTCTTGTACAGCGGCGCGTATCCGCTCGGCTGCAGGCTGAACTTGGAGAGGTACAGCTGGACGGGGTCACCTGGCATCAGGTGCGGGATGGCCCAGTCGACGGTCGCTCCGACGAAGAAGGTGAGCAGGTACGTGATCACCTTCCGGGTGAAATATCGCCGCACTGTGAGCTCCTCGGGGCTGCTCTTGGACCGGCGGCCCGCCATCCCGCCTGGTGCTGGGACGGGACGGCGGGCCGCACATGCGACTTATCGGTCTGATCCTGCCATCTGGATCACGGTGCTGTCTGAGGCGTCGGGGTCAGGGCGGCCAGTGCGTACACGGTCGTCATGGCTCCGAGGTAGCCGCCCCACATGACCGGGGTGTTCTCGTTGGCTGTCCCCGAGGCCGGGTAACTTGACCAGTACTTGGTGTTGCCCTGGAACCAGGCGCCGTTGTACCAGACGGGGATCTGGGGCACCTGCTGGAGGAAGTCCTTCTCCAGTTGGGTGTAGATGGCCTGCAGCTTCGCCGTCTCGGTCACCGGGATGGAGCCGGCCTGCTGCACCAGCTTCCAGTCGGCGGGCGAGCTGAACCGCTCCCAGTTGAGCTGAGCGGTCTGCTGCTTGGCGATCGGCAGGGCGTAGACCCGCTGGAAGTAGCTCCACGGAGTGGAGTCCAGCTGGGCGTTGTTGTCCAGCGCCAGGTCGTACGTGCCGTTCGTCAGGTTGGCCGTCCGGGCGGCATACTGCGGGTAGATGGCCGTGGCCTTGATACCCACCGCGTTGAGTTCCTGTGCGATGACCTGGATGCCTGCCATCCAGTCGGTCCATCCGTCAGGAACCTGGATCGTGATGGACTGTCCCTTGTAGCCGGACTTGGCAAGGAAGCTCTTGGCCATGGCCGGGTTGTAGCCGAAGCCGGACTGCTTCAGCACGCCCTGGTTGATGTAGGAGTTCAGGTTCGGCAGCAGCCCGATCGGGTTGGCCGGCTGGGTGATTCCGCCGTACACCGCGGACACGATCTGCCGTGGGTTGATCGCGTAGGCGATGGCCTTGCGGAAGTTGACGTTGTTCATCGGGGCCTTGCTGGTGTTCGGCTCAAGCCAGACCGTGTTCGCCGAGAGCATGTACGGCGGCTTGGGGAAGAAGGTCTTGAAGCCGTACCCGGCGTTGCCGTTCAGGCCGGAAACGAGCTCGTTGATGCCCGGCAGGAAGTTGTTGCTCCAGTCGATCTGGGCGGCGGTCAGCGCGGACAGCTCCACGTTGTTCGACCCGTTCACGATGTCGACCAGGTACTTGAACTTGAACGACAGGCCAAGCGCGCTGGCACCCCACCACTTGGGGTTGTCCTTGTAGGCAACCTCGGTGGCATTGTGCGCTACCAGCAGCATCGGCCCGGTACCCACCGGGTGGGCGTTCGCGCCGGTGATCTGGTTCGCAGGCGACAGCTTGGACCAGATGTGCTCGGGCACCACTGGCGCCTTCCACAGGTAGTCCTGCCACTCGCTGTAGCCAGGGGTGCTGCCGAACGTCACCGTGACGGTGTTGCCCGCGGCGGACACGCTCTGCACCGTCGCCACGTTCGAGCTGTACGGATCCGACTTGTTGGTCATCGCCATCTTGATCGAGAACGCGACGTCGGCGCCGGTCAGCGGCGTCCCGTCGGTCCACTTGACCCCGTTGCGGACCGTCATCGTGTACGTGTGCCCGCTCCAGGTGCCGTTGGTCGCGAGCCACGGCCGGTAAGAGTTCTTGATCGGGTCATACAGGAACAGCGGCTCGTAGATCAGCCCTTGTGTCCCGGTGGCGAAGTTTCCCAGGTTGAACGGATTCCAGTTCGACGGCGGCGCATATGCCGTCCCGCTGGTAAACAGCGTCTGGGTACGCGGGAACCCGGTCAGCGTGGCGGTACCCGACGCCTTGGGGGTCGCCGGGGAGGAGCTGCCGCATGCGGCAACACCGATGAGGACGGCCGCGGCAGCCGCGGCGCCGGCCCACCGGATCGCCCTCCTTCTCGTGCCCGTCGCCTTCGTTGTGTTGTTCATCTGGTCCTTACCTCCTGACTCGCAAAGACCGCTGATAGTGCTGTGAGATCACCATGACGGCGTGCGGAAAGCGCTTGCCGCAGCGTGCGGCCTGGTGGGCGGTGACTTATGGTCATTGGACCGCCGATCTGGCGTTGCGATACGGTTCCGGCCTATTACGCTCCTGACGGCGGCCAGGTCGGCCAGGGACCAAAGGCCCGGACTTGCCGGGCAAATGGCAGAGACCGACCCCGCCGTCGTTCCCGGCGGCCGTGGGTGCCGACGGGTTCGCCGTGGCACCTCGTGGCCGCCAGGAGAGCGCAAACTATACCGGTTAAGTTTTACGTGCCGTCATCGTCCGGTAAAGTGCCTCACTTGTAACGCTAAGATCTCGATCAGATCGCGCACAGGTAACGCAGGCAAATTCTGCCAGCTCCCGGCCTGCCGGCCGCCTGTCCGCCAGCCCTCGGGCCATGGCCGGGCACACCTGGCCGGGCGGGGTGTGGACCGCGTCAGGCGGTCGGCCTGGCGGACACGGGAGGCCAGCGTGGCGGCCGGTTCCGGTCAGTTCCGGCCGGTTCGCCGGGGCGATCCGCCGGGCCGGGATGTGCGACGGTGCCCTCGCCGGGGTGGCGGTTCGGGTCGGCTGGCTCGGCGGGGGTGTGCGACGGTGACCCCGCCGGGCGGTCGGCCTGCGGACGGGGAGGCCCGCGGGCGGCCGGCCCGGGCGGTTCGCCGGGCGGGGGTGTGCGCGGGTGCCTGGCCGGGCGGCGGTCGGGTCGGCTGGCTCGGCGGCGGGTGTGCGCTGGTGCCTGGCCGGGCGGCGGTCGGGTCGGCCGGTCGGGTGGGAATGTGGAACGCGTCTCGCCGGGTGGCTGTTCCGGTCGGCAGGTTAGACACCCTCGGCCGTGGACACGGCCGGGCGGCGCGGGTCCATCGCGTCCGGCAACGTTGGCGATGTGGCAGTGCATACGCTGTTACGTGGGCGATGTGACTTTGGCTACGTTGGCCGGGCCCCGCTTGCAGGGGGCGGGTGGCGCTGGCGAGGGACGGGCCGCCTATGCGGGGATGTGCGACGGCGCCTCGCCGGGCAGCCGCTCCAGCCTGCTGGTGCTGGCGCGCTCGGTGAGCACCGGCGGCGGCTCTTGGAAGCTGCCGGCCTCTGCGCCGCCGGCCAGCATCACGAGCCGGCGGGCCGCCTCGCTGCCGGTGCCGGCGATGTCGCGCCGCAGCGCCGTCAGCGCCGGGTGAACCAACTCGCAGAGCGCGGAGTCGTCCCAGGCCACAATCGACAGCTCGGCAGGCACGTCCACGCCAAGCTGCTGAGCAGCCGAGAGCCCCGACACGGCCATGAGGTCATTGTCAAACAAGATCGCCGTCGGCGGCCTGGGGCTGAGCAGCAGTTCCCTCGTGGCCTCGGCGCCATGCTCGCTCGTGTAATCGCACGCGACCGAGACCGATTCCAGCCCCGCGGCCTGCGCCGCCTTGGCGAACGCGTCCGTCCTAAGCTTGGTGTGCCAGTATCTGGAAATGCCGCCCACCCGGCCGAGCCTGCGATGGCCGAGGCTGGCCAGGTACTCCACCACCGTCCCGGCGACGGCGGCGTCGTCCTGCCAGACCGCGGGTAGCGGCCCGGCTGCCTTCGGATTGCCGAACGCGACGGCCGGCATCTTCAGGTCGCGCAGCACAGGTATCCGGCGGTCACGCACTTGCAGGTCGACCACGAACACGCCGTCCACCCGGCGCTGAGCCCACCAGGTGCGATACAGCTCGATCTCCTCGGCCTGATCCTCGGCCACCGTGAAAAGCAAGGCGATGTGATCGCCGGACAGCTCTGCCTGGATCCCGGCGATGAGCTGCATGAAGAAGGGCTCGACTCCGAGTATCCGGGCCGGACGGTCGATGACGAGGCCGAACGCTCCTGCCCGGCGGCCGGAAAGGGCCCGCGCGGCGCTGCTTGGCTGGAAGCCGAGCTCGCGGGCTATTGCCAGGATCCGCTCGCGGGTCGCCGCTGAGACCCCTGGCTGGCCGTTGAGCGCGAACGACACGGCCGCCTTGGTCACGCCAGCCCTGCTGGCGATGTCGGCGATGGTCGGACGCTTCACGGGTGCCCTCCCCTAGGCGAGCACAGCAGCGGTGCGGCGCGGCCGGTACGCGGCGCGCCTGGCGGTACCCGCTGCCGGTCAGCGTAGTGGCGGCCGGCGGCAGCGGCCGCTCTATGCGGTGGACCGCTCTAACGAAGCGGCCGCTCCATGCGGCGGCCGCTCGCGCCGAGCGGTCGGCGGCAGCGGCGCGCCGGTCGACCGGCGGCAGCGGTCGCTCCATGCGGTGGACCGCTCTACGAAGTGGCCGCTGCATGCAGCGGCCGCTCGATGCAGTCGGCCGCCACTGCCCATGCGGTAACTTAACCGGTATAGTGCCTCGATCGCTCTGATCCTGCACGCCGGGCATCCGCGGCGGCCCAGGGCCCAGGAGGGAGCATTTCCGCATGGACAGGAACTTCGCCAGGGTCACGTCGGACGGACGGGAAGTCCACTGGCTCGGCGCCAACTTTTGGTCAAGGACCGGCGGCCCGCTGATGTGGCGGAGCTACGATCCCGGCACCGTCCGCCAGGAACTGCGGGTGCTGGCCGACCACGGCCTGAACATGACTCGCTCCTTCTTCTACTGGCCGGATTTCATGCCTGAGCCGGACCGGATCGACGAGGCGATGACCGACAGGTACGCCGACTTCCTCGACCGGCACGTCGAAGCCGGGTTGTCGACGGTGCCGACCTTCATCGTCGGCCACATGTCGGGCGAGAACTGGGATCCCGCCTGGCGCGGGCAACGGGATCTGTACGCAGATGTCTGGATGGTCGGCAGGCAGGCGTGGTTCGCCGGGGAGATGGTACGCAGGTTCCGGCGGCACCCTGCGGTGAGCGGCTGGCTGGTGTCCAACGAGATGCCGATCTACGGTCGCGCGGATCCGCCGCGCGAGGCTGTCGCCGCCTGGGCGCAGATCCTGCGGGACGCGGTGCGCGCGGCGGGCGGCGATCAGCCGTTCTCGCTGGGCGACGGGGCGTGGGGGACCGGCGGCGTGGGCAGGGAGGCCGGGTTCTCCCTGGCCGCGTCCGCGCGGCTGTGTGACTTCCTTGGCCCGCACGTGTACCCGATCGGTGACGACGAGGTGCGGCAGCATTACGCCGCGGCTTGGGAGTGCGAGCTGGCCGGCACTTACGGCAGGCCGGTCGTGCTTGAGGAGTTCGGGGTCAGCTCGGCCTTCGTCTCCGATGGCCACGCGGCCAGGTACTACCGGCAGGTCCTGCACAACAGCCTGCTCGCCGGCGCCACCGGCTGGATCGGCTGGTGCAATTCTGACTTCGATGATCTGGCCGGGCAGGATCCGTACCGGCACCACGCCTTCGAGCTGCATTTCGGGCTGACCGACGTCCGCGGCAACCCCAAGTCGCAGCTCGCCGAGATGCAGGCGTTCGCTCGAACGCTCCGCGCGGTGGACATCGGGCGCTGTCATCGCGAGCCGGCGCAGGTCGCGCTGGTGGTGTCGTCCTATCTGGACACCGGCTATCCGTTCACCGCGCCGCAGGACTCCGGCTCGGTCCACCAGACACTGCGGCAGGCCTACGTATCGGCGCGGTTGGCTGACCTGCCGCCGGCCCTGTCCAGGGAGAGCGACGGCATCGCGGCCGGCGCCAGGCTGTATCTCGTGCCGTCGGTCAAGCAGCTGCTTGCGCCGACCTGGATTGAGCTTGAGCGGCTGGCCAGCGGCGGCGCGACGGTCTACGTCTCGTACTGCGCGGGTACCGCGGCGTGGCACCGCGGCCCGTCCTACCACGGGCTGAACGCCATGTTCGGGGTCGAGCACCAGCTCAGGGCCGGGCTGGTGGACGCGATCGAGGATGACGCCGTGACCTTCTGCGTGGAGCGCGATTTCGGCACGCTGGCGCGCGGAACCGCGCTGACATTCATGGCCGCGGGGACCGAGCACAGCAAGGCGTATCTGCCGGTGCGGCCGGCCGGTGCCGAGGTGATCGCGGTGGATGGCCGGGGCAGGCCGGCGCTGCTCGAGCGCCGGGTAGGGGCCGGCTCGCTGATCTTGTGCACCTACCCCATCGAGCACATGGCCGCCGTCACCCCGCGGGTCAACCCTGAGGCCACCAGCAGGATCTACCGCGCACTGGCCGCGCATGCAGGGATCGGCCTGCTGGTGCAGGCCGATGATCCGCGGGTGGCCGCCGACGTCGTAGTCCGCTCCGACGGTCACCGCTTCGCATGGCTGGTGAGCCAGGCCGACGAACCGCTGACGATCAAGCCTGAGCTCGCGGCCGGGCTGCGGCTGGCCAAGCTGGACGGCGCCGGCTGCGGCGATACGGTCGGCGACGCCGTCACGCTCGCCCCGTTCGGCGTGGGTGTCTTCCGGCTCGAGCCGACGCCGTAGCCCGCGGGCCAGGTCCGCCGGTGCGCGGGTCAGGCCGCTGCCTCGCCGCCCGGAAGGCTACGGCGCGCGCTGACGCAAGCTCGTCGTCGGTGGCCGCCGTACGCTCCTGCTTCCTCGCCGCCCGGAAGGCTACGGCGCGTGCTGACGCAAGCTCGTTGTCGGTGGCCCGCCGTACGCTCCGGTCATGGCCTACTTCGCGCTGACGCTTGTGCACGGTCCCGGCTGGGACGATTCTCTGGGGATCCGCGAGCAGCGAGCCTGGGACGGGCACGCTGCCTTCATGGACTCCCTCGTCGACGACGGCTTCATCGTCCTCGGCGGCCCGGTCGGCACCGGTGACCGGACCTTGCACCTCGTGCAGGCGTCCGCCGCGCAGCAGATCAGGGACCGGATGAGCGGCGATCCATGGGCTGAGCTTGACATGCTCAGGGTCGGCTCGATCGAGCCGTGGGCGCTGTGGCTGGACGGCAGGAACAGGCTGGACGGGCAGCAGCAGGACCGAGGGGCCAGCCGGCCTGAGGTCAGTCAGCGCGGCCGGTGAATGCCAGGCTGGTGCCGATCCCGATCATCATCAGGCCGCCGGCGCCGCCGATCAGCTCCAGCCGCCGCGGCGAGCGGGTGAGCCAGATCCGCGCGGTGCCCGCCGCCACGGCCCAGGCACCATCGGACAGTGCGGCGACGGCGATGAAGATGGCGCCGAGCAGCAGCATCTGGACTGCGATGTGACCGGCCGCCCGGTCAGCGAATTGAGGGAGCACGGCGGCGAAGAACACGATCGACTTGGGGTTGGTAACGCCCACGGTGAAGCCGTCGCGCAGGATCCGGCCGATGCTCGCGCGGCCTGCGGCCGCGGTGAGCGACGTGCTCAGCGAGCGGCGGTGCCTGACGGCCTGCACGCCAAGCCAGATCAGGTACCCGGCTCCGGCAAGCTTGATCGCGGTGAACACGGCCGCCGACCGCTCGACCAGCGCGCCGACGCCGAACGCCACCGCGACGACCTGCGCGTACTCGCCGAGCTGGCCGCCGGCCGCGGTGCCGAGGCCCGCCGCCCGTCCGAGCATCAGCGAGCGGCTGATCACGAACAGCACGCTCGGCCCTGGCACCACGATCAGCGCGGTCGAGATAAGCACGAATGCCAGTAGATGACCGGTCGGCGGCATCCTGGCAGCATACCGGCGCCCGCGCAGCCCCGGCTGGCGGCGGCAGGCCGACCCGGCCAGCCGTTCGCTCGGGACCGGGTCCGACGTCATCGGCCGCCGGTTCGACCCGCTCCATCGCCTGCCCGGCGGTGGGGCTAGGGCGTATCCCGTAGATCCCGACCCTCGGCCCCGATTCCGGCCGCCTGGGCCGACCCTCGGCGCAGCGACGCGATCCCGGCGCAGCGACGCGATCCCCGGCGTAGCGAAGCCCTCGATCCGATCACCTCAGCCACGCTGGTCCCACCAGCGTCGGCGAGCTGCACTTTGCACGGGTTACAGTCATTCCGTGCCCTGGTTTGCGGCTTTCGTCCGCACCCAATCGGTGCTAAGTGCGGGTGTGGAGCCGAGCCTTCTCCCCGGGCTAGGCCGATCTTGAAAAGGGTGGCGGTCGCCTACCCGCTTCCACGCCGTGGCGGCGTCACCACGGGACATAACGACTCTTTCGCGGGCGATGTGACAACGCGTGAGCTGGCCGGGCGGCGCTGGCGGGGACGGGCGGCGCTGAAGGGAACGTGGCGCTGGCGGGGCCGGGGGGCGCTGGCGGGGACGGGCGGCGCTGAAGGGAACGTGGCGCTGGCGGGGACGGGCGGCGCTGGCGGGGACGGGCCGGCTAGCCGTCTGGCCCGGGCGCGTCCGGCGCCGGCACCTGGCCGGGGGAGCGGCTTTCCGGCCCCTGCGCCGAGGACCTGAACGTCGCTACCAGGCGGGCGACCAGGGTCGCCAGGAAGATCTGGCCGGTGATCGCCTCAAGCATCGCGACCGCGCGGCCGCCGCTGCTTGCCGCGGTGAAGTCGCCGTAGCCCAGCGTGGTCAGCGTCGTGAAGCTGAAGTACTGGAATATCGGAGTCACCTGCCGCGAGCCTGGCAGCTGGCCATGAGCGAAGAACTGATCACCGTTCAGCCGGTACATGGCCGCGTAGAGCGTGGCGAACATCAGCCCGATGATCAGATACGTGCTGAGCGCACCGTAAATGCTCTGCAGCGTGACGACCCGAAGTGACAGGATCTGCCTGACGATCAGCACAACCGTGAGCAGCAGCAGGATCGCGGTCCATGCCGACGCGATGGCGTAGCCGACGTCCCCGCCGTACAACGCCGCTGTCATGATCATGATGACCGAGCCGAGCAGGGCGCCGGCGACGATCAGCTGCCCGGTCCTGCGCCGGAACGGCGAATTGCGCAGCACCAGCAAGCCCGCGGTGGTGAACAGCACAAGCTGGGCGATGTATATCCAGGTGGCGCCGACGAACGCCGACATCAGATAGCTGATGATCAGCACGATCAGCAGCAGCCCGTATCTGCCGTGCCGCGGCTGGCCGTGACCTTGCGGCGCGCCGCCCGCGGCATGCTGGCTGGCCGTCTTCGGCCTCCTCTTCCGCGCGGTGCCGGCCGACCGCCACCGCCGCCTGGTCGCCGCAGCCGCTGGCTGTGCCGACCACGGACACTGAATCTGCGCGCGTTATCGTACTCAGGTCGTCACGGAACGTTACCGTGCGTTGGGGGCGGCGGGGAGCAGTGACACCGGCCGCATGGCTTGAGACGGGGACCGCGAATGCAGGGGGCGAATGAGATGCGGCTCGCGCGCCGCCGGCCCGGCGGCGCCCGATGCTAGCTCAGGCCGCCGGGCTTGCGCTGCTCGCTGCCTGCTACCCTGCCGCCCTTCTTGTCCTGGCCGGTTATCTCGCGCACGAGCGGTCGCGCCCGATCGGGCTGATGTTCGTCGCCGGCGCGCTGGCGGCCAGCGCCGTCGTGGCCCTGGCGGTGTACGCGCTGCTTAAGTCCGGCCACCTGGATCTGGCCAGGCAGCATCCAGCCAGGTACGGCCTGCGGCTCGGGCTCGGCCTGCTCATGCTTGCCCTGAGCGCGTTCCTGCTATGGCGCGGACGGCGGGCGCGCCGACCGGCCAGCGCCAGCGACGGGCGGCTCAGGTCCAGGTTCGGCGGCATGCGCGGCCGGCTGCTGACCAACCCGAGGCGGGCGCTGGCGTTCGCTGTCGGCTTCGGGCTGTTCTTCTGCTCCGTCACGTTCATCTCGGCCGTCCAGGTGGTCGCCACGGCGCGGTCGGGCGCCGCGATCACCGTGCTGGCGCTGGTTCTCGTCATCGTCCTGTACGCAGCGTCCGCCTGGCTGCCTTACCTGCTCTACCTGGCCAGCCCGGACGGGACCGGCCGCACGCTCCGGGCGCTCAACGCCTGGCTGGCAGTCCACGGGCGGGTGCTGTACCTGGGCGCGCTAGCCGTCGCCGGGGTCGCGGTCACGCTGGACGGAGCGCTCGGCCTGGCCGGCGTCGTGTGAACGCCGGCGGGTGCCAGTCGCGCTCGCCAGGGCCCGCGGCTGAGACCCGGCGGGTGCCAGCCGCGCTCGCCAGGGCCCGCGGCTGAGCCGCGCCCGGGCAGCTAGCCGGGCGCGGCCCCATCGAGCCGCGTCTGCCGCCGCCCGTGCCGGGCGGCGGCAGCCTACACGATCTCCTGCTCGGTCCTCGGCGTGAGCAGCGCCCAGATCACGAACGCGTCGAGCGCGATCACGATGATCGACCAGACAGGCTGGTACGGGAGGAACATGAAGCTCGCTATCGCGCTGAACGCCGCGAGCACGGCACCCACGATCCGCGCCCAGGTCATGCCGAGGAACACGCATGCACCCGCGGCGAAGACGACGATGCCGATGATCAGCTCGGCCCAGCCCCACGAGCGAATGTCGTACCTGAACGTGTAGGAGGGCACCGCCACGAAGACGTGACCGTGCGCCAGAGCCACCGTGCCGACGATGACGCTCCACAGCCCGGAGATGAGCATGAGCGTTCCCGCCAGCGCGGTGAAGCCGACGACCGCGCCCCGGTGCCCCGTGCCCTCGTGCCTGCCTGCCGTCGGATACCCGCCGCCGGCAGGCTCATAGCCAGCGGCGGAGCTTGTCGTTCCGGCTTGTCGCTCCTGTGCACTGCTCATGTCAAGCCGCCCCCTCTCTCGCCAGCCGCGAGCGGCGTGCTCGCGACCATGGCCCCGCAGGCGCCGTTTGTTCCCCCTGGCGGCCAGCGAGTGTTGTGCTGATCTGCGTCATACCCTGTCCAGGTCGGGTGGAACGTCCCCGGCCTGACCTGCGCGGTTGCGTGTCTCAGCGGCCTGCCGTTTGGCCGGCCGCCGCCCTGGACGCCCCGCGCCGCAGCCGCAGTGCAAGCACGGTCATGAGAATGCCGTACACGATCAGCCAGGCGCCGATCACGGCGACAAGGAAGGTCAGCGATATCGCCGGCCAGAACAACACGATGAAGCCGGCGATCAGGCTGAGCGCGCCGGCGAACACGGTCAGCCCCCGGTCGGGGAATGGGCCGTGGAACAGTCCGGCCGCGATGTCGGCGATGCCGTGCATCACCCAGAACAGGCCGACCACGATGGCCAGCACGGCGATCGTGACGTTGTGGTGCCGCAGGAGGTACAGGCCGACGATGATCGCGAGCAGGCCGATCACGACGCTTGCCGCTCGCCTGCCGCCGCTTGCGTCGTGATCGGTGAAGCCGTCGATCAGCCGCAGCAGGCCGGCCACCACCAGCGACGCGCCGATCAGCACGGCGGCGATGGTCAGCGTCGCCTTCGGCCAGACCAGCAGCAGCAGGCCCACGACTAGACCAGCCAGGCCGGCGGCCAGGAACGCCGGCCACGTGCCGCGGGCGAAATCCGGGCTCATCGGCCCGCCGGCGGCCGGATCGCCCGCAGCAGGCTCGGCCGCTGGGCCGGGCCTGGCGGACCAGGCCGAACGTGGTGTGGTCATCCAGACCTCCTTCAGGTAACGGTCTGTCGGTTCAGTGCACTCATGGTCGGCCCGCTGGCGTTGCCGATCACCACCCGTGGCGGGTGAACCGGCCGGCTAGGCCATAGACTTGGCCGCCGTAACCGCAGACTTGGCCGCGGTGGCCGCAAGTGACGCCCCTACGTCCGTCCAGCGGCGAGCAAGCCCGTCCCGCCTGGCAAGGAGTGACCACGTCGTGAAGACCGACGTTGAGGAATTGAGCCCGACCCGCGTGCGCCTGACGGTCGCCGTGCCCTTCGAAGAGCTCAAGCCAAACCTGGACCAGGCCTATCGTGAGATCGGCCGCCAGGTGCGGATCCCTGGCTTCCGCCCGGGACATGTTCCGCGCCAGATCCTGGACCAGCGGATCGGCCGCGGCGCGGTGCTTGAGCAGGCGGTCAACGATGCGGTACCGGAGCTCTACGCCAAGGCGGTCAGCCAGGCACAGGTACTGGCGCTTGGCCAGCCCGAGGTGGAGGTCACCCGGCTGGACGACGGCGAGGAGATGGCCTTCACTGCCGAGGTCGACGTCAGGCCGAGCTTCGATCTGCCCGAGCTGAGCGGGATATCGGTGGTCGTCGATGACGCCGAGGTGGGGCCCGACCAGGTCGAGGAGTATCTCACCTCGCTGCGGGAGCGGTTCGCCTCGCTGCGTCCGGCCGACCGCCCTGCGCAGGCCGGCGACTATGTCTCGATCGACCTGTCGGCACAGGTGGATGGCCAGCCGGTGGAGGATGCGCAGGCGACGGGCATCTCCTACGAGGTCGGCAGCGGTTCGATCCTGGAGGGCCTGGACGATGCGCTGGCCGGCTTGGCCGCGCAGGACACCAAGACCTTCCAGACCGAGCTTGCCGGGGGAGAGCACGCCGGGAGCCTGGCCGATGTGACCGTGACCGTGCGGGGCGTCAAGGTCAAGGACCTGCCCGGCCTCGACGACGATTTCGCCCAGTCGGCCAGCGAGTTCAACACCGTCGGCGAGCTGCGGGCGAGCACCCGCAAGCAGATGGAAGTGATGCGGCGGGCGGGCCAGGCCGGCCAGGCGCGGGACCGCGCGGTCGAGGCGCTGCTCGAGCAGATCGACATGCCGCTGCCTGAGTCGGTCGTCGAGCACGAGGTGGAGCACCGGCAGCAGTCGCTGGCCGCCGAACTGGACCGGGCCGGGCTGACGATGGAGGCGTTCGCTGAGAGCCGCAGCCTGACCGTCGCCGATGTCGAGAAGGAGATCTCCGACGACGTACGGCGCTCGGTCAGGGCCAGGTTCATCCTCGACCAGTTCGCCGAGCGCGAGAAGCTGGAGCCCAGCCAGGAGGAAGTGGGCCAGTACGTGACCCAGATGGCCTATCAGCAGGGCGTCAGCCCGGATCAGCTGGCCAGGCAGCTGACCAGCCAGGGCCAGCTCGGCGCGGTGGTCGGGGACGTGCTGCGGTCCAAGGCGGCCGGCCTGCTCGCCGAGCGGGTGCAGGTGACCGACCAGTCCGGCCGGCAGGTGCAGATCGGCGCGCAGCCGGACGAGGACGCCGCCGGCGACTCCGCGGCTGGCGAGCCGGTCGGCGAGGAACCTGGAGCCGATGCCGATGCCGAGGCCGAGGCCGAGGCCGAGGCGCCGGCGCCCAAGGGCCGTGCGGCCAGGCGGGCCAGTAAGCGGCCGGGCTCCTAACCAGGCGAGCAGCGCCGCCGAGGCAAGGCGGGATTGCCAGCACAGGGCAGGTCATGACGGCGGCTCGGCTACAGCGTGTGGTCGCCGCCTGCGCCCAGAGCGAACAGGCGGCCGCTACGGATCGGTCGGCCCCGGCACCGGGTTAGGGTCGCTGTGAGACTTTGTGGCGCGGAACGGCGCGGCGCAGCGGGCGCCGTGCAGGCATCACATCCAGGAGGCACCGTGACTAGGCAGCCAGAAGCCCGGCCGCTGGCCAGCGTATTCGCGCGGGCCACGGAGGCCCCGCTGCTGCCATTGGGCGATCAGCTCTTCCAGCGGCTGCTGCGGCACCGGATCATCTTCCTCGGCCAGCAGGTCGACGACGATACCGCCAACCGCATCTGCGCCGAGATGGTGCTGCTGGCGGCCGAGGACGCCAAGCGCGACATCAGCCTGTACATCAACTCGCCTGGCGGCTCGGTCAGCGCCGGGCTGGCCATCTACGACGTGATGCAGTACGTGCCGAACGACGTGGCCACCTATGCCATGGGCATGGCCGCGTCGATGGGCCAGTTCCTGCTGTGCGCTGGCACGACCGGCAAGCGCTATGCGATGCCGCACGCCCAGATCATGCTGCACCAGCCGCACGGCGGCATCGGCGGTACGGCGTCGGACATCAGGATTCAGGCGGAACAGATCCTGTACCTGAAGCGGGTGCTTGCCGAGCGGACGGCGCTGCACACCGGCCAGACCGTGGACCAGGTGGAGGCGGACTCCGACCGCGACCGCTGGTTCACCGCCGAGGAGGCCAAGGACTACGGCTTCGTCGACCACGTTGTCCGCAGTGCCGTCGAGGTCCCGACGGAAGGCGCGGTGTCATGAACTTCCAGCCAACACCGAAGGAGCCGAAGGTGGGCACAGGCTTGACCCGATCCTGGCGGCCGGGCCTGGCCGAGGCCAGGTACGTCCTGCCGTCCTTTGTCGAGCGGACGCCGTACGGGATCAAGGAGATGAACCCGTACAACAAGCTGTTCGAGGAACGAATCATCTTCCTCGGCGTGCAGATCGACGACGCGTCGGCCAACGACGTGATGGCACAGCTGATCACGCTGGAATCGCTCGATCCCGACCGTGACATCCTCATCTACATCAACTCGCCCGGCGGGTCGATGACCTCGATGATGGCCATCTACGACACCATGCAGTACATCCAGCCTGAGATCCAGACGTTCTGCCTCGGCCAGGCAGCCTCGGCGGCCGCGGTCCTGCTGGCGGCGGGAACCAAGGGCAAGCGGATGGCCTTGCCGAACTCGCGGATGCTGATCCACCAGCCAGCCGTGGAGAGCGGCTACGGCCAGTCCAGTGACCTGGAGATTCAGGCCAAGGAAATCCAGCGGATGCGCCAGGCCATGGAGCAGGTGCTTGCCAAGCACACCGGCAAGGACGAGGCGGAGATCCGCCACGACATCGAGCGCGACAAATTCCTGACGGCGCATGAAGCCAGGGACTACGGACTGGTGGATGATGTTCTCACGATGGTGAAGCGCAGGCCCGAGGTAGTGTCGTCCTAGCGGGTGTGCGGCGTTGGCGGCGACGCGGTCGCGGTAATGCCCGTGGAGCAGCGACTACCGCCACGGACGCGGTACCGTCTAGTCTCGGCGTCAAGCCGTGACTGCGGCGGAGCAGCTGCTTCAGGTGGTTCGAGCCGTCCCTAGGGCGGCGCAGCAGAAGGGGTAACTGGTGGCACGCATCGGCGATGGCGGTGATCTGCTGAAGTGCTCGTTCTGTGGCAAGAGCCAGAAGCAGGTTAAGAAGCTGATCGCCGGGCCCGGCGTCTACATCTGCGATGAATGCATCGACCTGTGCAACGAGATCATCGAGGAGGAACTCGCCGAGCCGTCCGAGATCAAGTGGGACAGCCTGCCGAAGCCGCGGGAGATCTACGAGTTCCTCGACTCCTATGTGATCGGCCAGGAGAAGGCCAAGAAGGGCCTGTCGGTCGCGGTCTACAACCACTACAAGCGGATCCAGTCCGGCGGCGAGCGGGCCGCCGCCGAGGACGGCGTCGAGCTGGCCAAGTCCAACATCTTGCTGCTCGGCCCGACCGGCTCAGGCAAGACGCTGCTTGCCCAGACGCTGGCTAGGCTGCTGAACGTCCCGTTCGCGATCGCGGACGCCACCGCACTGACCGAGGCCGGCTACGTCGGCGAGGACGTCGAGAACATCCTGCTCAAGCTCATCCAGGCGGCGGACTATGACGTCAAGAAGGCCGAGACGGGGATCATCTACATCGATGAGATCGACAAGATCGCCAGGAAGAGCGAGAATCCGTCGATCACCCGCGATGTCTCAGGCGAGGGGGTGCAGCAGGCCCTGCTGAAGATCCTGGAGGGCACGACCGCTTCGGTGCCGCCGCAGGGCGGCCGCAAGCATCCGCACCAGGAGTTCATCCAGATCGACACAACCAACGTGCTGTTCATCTGCGGCGGAGCGTTCGCGGGCCTGGAGAAGATCATCGAGCAGCGGGTCGGCCGGAGCGGCATGGGCTTCGGCGCGGTCCTGCGGGTGAAGACGGACCGGTCGGTGTCTGACCAGTTCGCCGCCGTGATGCCAGAGGATCTGCTCAAGTTCGGCATGATCCCTGAGTTCGTCGGGCGGCTTCCGGTCATCACCAGCGTGCACAACCTGGACCGGGACGCCCTGATCAGGATCCTGACCGAGCCGAGGAACGCATTGGTCAGGCAGTACCGCAGGCTGTTCGAGCTGGACGGGGTTGACCTGGAGTTCACCGACGATGCCCTTGAGGCGGTGGCCGACCAGGCGATCCTGCGCGGCACGGGAGCCCGCGGGCTGCGCGCGATCCTGGAAGAAGTGCTGCTGTCGGTGATGTACGAGGTGCCGAGCCGCAAGGATGTGGAGCGCGTCGTGATCACCGCCGCGGCGGTGCTTGAGAACGTCAACCCGACGATCGTGCCGCGCGACGTCAGCCGCAGGACGCCGCGCGAGAAGTCGGCCTGACCGGCGCCTCCTGCGCCCGCGGCGGGCTGCCAGGGATCAGCGCCGCACGAGGTCGGGCCGTATCCGGCTCATCAGGTAGGCAAGCTCGGTCACGTTGGTGTCCCTGGTGGGCGACATCAGCGCGCCCATGGTCCAGCCCGTCGCCCAGCCGCACACCGCCATCTGGGTCCTGCTGATCACCGTGATCACGCACTTGGCGGCGCCGCCGGCCGGCCCAGGGGCGACCCGCCACGGCCGGTCGTGAGCGGCCGGCCCGGCCAGCGTGGTCAGCAGCGCGCCGACGGTGACCACCGGGCTGGCCTGCTCGGTCGGCGGATTGAAGCCCAGGTACATGATCCACGCCGGTGCGTTGGTCACCGGGTCGACCCGTCCCGGCTCGCTGTACAGGCCGATCGGGTATGCGGTTAGCCGATGGCTGGTCAGCTCGCCGAACCGGCGGCGGAACTCCGCGATCGCGCGCCTGGTTCCCTGATTGCCCACCACGGGGGAGCGCAGCGGAAGGCCGCCGGCTTCATCGGGCGCCGGAGCCGCGAGCTGGCCGGCGAAGCTGTCCTGGGCAGCGCCGACGCTGACCCCCTTGAGCGCCAGCAAAGTCGCCGCATAGGCGAGCGCGGCGCAGGCCAGGGTCATGGCGGCCAGGGCCAGCGCCGCCTTCCTGCGGTGCCGTTTCCCTGGCGGGTTGATCAGCCAGGCGGGCATCGGCGGCGGCCCTGGCAGCGCTGCCTCGGGTGCCGGCGATGGCAGCACGAAGGACGGCGCGGGGGGCGGCGGTGCCGGCGATGGCAGCATGAAGGACGGCGCGGGGGGCGGCGGTGCCGGCGATGGCAGCATGAAGGACGGCGCGGGGGGCGGCAACGCTGGGGACGGCGGCGGCGGCGCTGGGGACGGGGCTACCAGGGAGATGGTGCCGGAATCGGCGGTAACGCAATTGCCAAGCACGCTGTCGTCCGGGTCCGGCTGGTCCGGTTCGTCGGTGATGTAACCGACGGCCTGGCCGCGGCTGGCGGTGATCGACCCGGCCATCTGATCCATCTCGTCGCCTCGCAGCACAATCAGCCGCACCGGAGCTGTGGGGCCGGCGCCGAAGAGCAGAATAGACCAGCAAGAGAGGCTGAATTGCGCATTCCCGCCGAATACCTCACGAAGAACGGCAGAACCCGCCGCATCCGCGCGAAGCCTTCGCCGACCAAGCTGATCTAGCTGATCTAGCTGATCGCCCGGCCGACGGCCTCCTGCGCGGCACCTCGGTGCTGACCCGGCCGTCACGGATCGCGATGGTGCGGTTCATGTGCTCCGATACCGCCGCGTCGTGGGTCACGACCAGTACGGTGACGCCGGTCTCCGCGCTGGAGTGCCTGAGCGCGCCGAACACCTGATCCGCCGTCCCGGTGTCCAGCTCACCCATGGGCTCGTCGGCAAGCAGCAGGCCGGGCCGGTTCGCAACGGTCCAGTTATTGCGGCGGCTCGTGGTCGGATCGCCGGGCCGCGGAGGACGCGACCGCCGCAGGCGGTCTGGCCGCTTCGTAGACTCTGCTGACGTGACCCACGCAGACCGACACGACGGTGGTGCAGGCGGTTCCGGCAGGCCGGACGCACCAGCGACCAGATCCGCCGAGTTCGCCGAGGTAACCAGGCTCATCCTGGCGCGCAGGCCCGAGCACTCGATCGACCCGTCACTGGAGCGGATCAGGTCCCTGGTCCACCTGCTCGGCGACCCGCAGCGGGCCTACCCGGTGATCCATATCACCGGGACCAACGGCAAGACCTCGACCGCCCGGATGATCGACACCCTGCTGCGTGCTCGCGGACTGCGCACCGGGCTGTTCACCAGCCCGCATCTGGTGTCGATCAGGGAGCGGATCTGCGTGGACGGCGAGCCGGTCAGCGAGCACCAGTTCGTCGAGCTGTACCGCGAGCTCGAGCCCTACCTGACGATGGTCGATGACAGCTCCGGGGTTCCGCTGTCCTTCTTCGAGGTGCTGGTGGGGATGGCGTTCGCAGCCTTCGCGGACGCGCCGGCCGACGTCGCGGTGATCGAGGTCGGCATGGGCGGCACCTGGGACAACACCAACGTGGCGGACGGCGCGGTGGCGGTGGTCACCCCGATCTCGGTCGACCACGCCGAGTACCTGGGGGAGACCGTCGCGGCCATCGCGGCCGACAAGGCCGGGATCATCAAGCCAGGCGCGGTCGCCGTGCTCGCGCAGCAGCCGGTGGACGCGGCGAGCGAACTGCTGCGGCGGGCGGCCGACGTGGGCGCCACCGTCGCGCGGGAGGGTATCGAGTTCGGCGTGATCGGCCGCGAGCTGGCCGTTGGCGGGCAGCGGCTGGCGATCAAGGGGCTGCGCGGCGAGTACCACGACCTGTTCCTGCCGCTGTTCGGTGCGCACCAGGCAGGCAATGCCGCCTGCGCACTGGCCGCTGTCGAGGCATTCGCCGGCGCGGCCGGCGCCGGGTCAGCTGACGACCCGGCCGCCCTCGACCCGGCGCTGGTCAGTGACGCGTTCGCGATGATGTCGTCGCCTGGCCGGCTGGAAGTGGTCAGGCGCAGCCCGGTCGTGCTGATCGACTCGGCGCACAATCCCGGCGGAATGGCCGCCACCGTGGAGGCGCTGAACGAGGCTTTCGGCTTCAGCGAGCTCATCGCCGTGCTGGCGGTCAGCGCGGACAAGGACGTGCCGGCCATACTTGACCAGCTTGAGCCGGCCGCGGCCGCCGTGGTGGTCACCGCGAATTCCGCACCGCGCTCGATGGACCCGGCGCAGCTTGCCGACTTGGCCGGCGCCGTCTTCGGGCCGGATCGGGTGCATGCCGCCGACCGCCTGGACGCCGCGATCGATGTCGCGGTCGGCCTCGCCGACGAGTCGATCACCGCCGCCGGCGGGCCGCTGCCGCTGCCGGTGCCTGGCACATCGGCCTGGGCGCCGGGCGGGACGGCGGTGCTGATCACCGGCTCGGTGATCACCGCGGGTGATGCCCGGCTGCTGCTCACCGGCGATCCGACAGCGGGAATCGGCGGGCAGGCGGTCGGCGCCGCGCATCTGGCGGCACGAGGACCGGGGGAGTGACATGAGCCGGCTCTGCGCCACCGTGCTGATACTCGAATCGGTCGTGATCGCGCTGGCGATCGTCCCGGCGATCAAGCTTGAGCATGCCAATCCCGGGGCGGCCGCGCTGGCAGGCGGGCTCGCCGTGGCGGCCGCGGTCGCGCTGGCCGCGGCCGCCAGGTCACATCTGCCGTGGACCCTGGTCGGCGGGAGCCTGCTTCAGCTGCTGATTATCATGACCGGCGCCATAGTTACCGTTATGTATATTCTCGGTGGTATTTTCACTGCCCTGTGGGTCACCGGTGTCTGGCTTGGCCACCGGGTGGAAAGCGCCTCGTAAGTCCGCGAAGGCACACGCTTGGCCCGCTTTCGCGCCAGCCTACCTCTGGATTCGTTACCTGACTTAGCCGCGCCCTTTACAAAATGGCGCTACAGCTCCGGGTAAGCTCTTTTCCTGTGGAACGCCGTGCTCCGGCCTGGCTGAATGCGGCACCTTGCGGGGATACCCGTCACCTGCTGGCCCAAAGGGAGGGTTTCGTTCCAGATGAGTAACGCTCTGGCCTTCATGGGCCGCGACATGGCCGTTGATCTGGGCACTGCCAACACGTTGGTATACGTACGCGGTCGCGGGATCGTACTGAACGAACCGTCCGTAGTCGCCCTGAATACAAATACCGGTCAGATAGTCGCCGTCGGTTTCGAGGCTAAGCGGATGATCGGCAGAACGCCAGGGAGCATCGTGGCCGTCCGGCCGCTGAAGGACGGAGTGATCGCCGACTTCGACGTGACCGAGCGCATGTTGCGGTATTTCATCCAGAAAGTTCACAGACGGGCCGGCCTGGCCAAGCCGCGGATTGTCATAGCCGTGCCCAGCGGCATTACCGGGGTAGAGCAGAGCGCGGTGAAAGAGGCAGGCCATCAGGCGGGCGCGCGGCGGGTCTACATCATCGAGGAACCGATGGCCGCCGCCATCGGGGCCGGCCTGCCGGTCAACGAGCCGACCGGGAACATGGTGGTCGACATCGGCGGCGGCACCACCGAGGTCGCGGTCATCTCGCTCGGCGGCATCGTGACCGCGCAGTCGATCAGGGTCGGCGGGGACGAGATCGACCAGGCGATCATCACCTTCGGCAAGAAGGAGTACTCCCTGATGCTCGGGGAGCGCACCGCCGAGGAAATCAAGATCGCGCTGGGGTCCGCCTGCCAGTCCATGGATGAGCCGAGCGCGGAGATCCGCGGCCGGGATCTGGTCAGCGGGCTGCCGAAGACCGTGGTGATGTCGGCAGAGCAGGTGCGCCGCGCGATCAGCGACCCGCTCGCCGTGATCATCGATACGGTGCGCACCACGCTGGACAAGTGCCCGCCGGAGCTTGCCGGTGACGTCATGGACCGGGGCATCGCGCTGACCGGCGGCGGGGCGTTGCTGCGCGGCCTGGATCAGCGACTGCGCGAGGACACCGGGATGCCCATTCACCTCGCCGACAACCCGCTCGACTCGGTGGCGCTCGGGACCGGCAAGTGCGTGGAGGACTTCGAGACGCTCCGCCAGGTCCTCGTCCCCGAGGCCCGCAGGTAACCAGGCGCGGAGGGCGCGGTGCGCGACACACGGCATGCCAGGCTGCTCCTCGGAGTGGCGCTGGTCGTCTCGCTCGGCCTGCTCGCGGTCAGCTACCAGAACGGCTCTACGTCCCTGATCGGGGAACTGCGCGGGGCGGCTGGCGCCGCGTTCGGCAGAGCCGAGCGAGTCGTGAGCTCGGTGGCCCACCCGGTCGGCGGCTTCTTCGGCTCCGGCGGTGCCGCCGCCGGCGGGCAGGTCGCCGCGCTCCAGCGGCAGCTCATCAGGCTTCGGGCCGAGCTGAGCGCGGCGCGGCTGACCAGGGCCGACAACCGGGAACTCGGCGGGCTGCTCCAGCTGGCGGGCCGAGGCCGGTACCGGGTGGTCGCCGCATCGGTGATCGCGTTTGGCCAGGGATATCAGCAAACCGTCACGCTGGACGCCGGTACCGCGGCGGGAGTGCGCGCGGGCCAGACCGTGCTTGACGGTGACGGCCTGGTCGGGCAGGTCATCGCCGCCACCGGGCGGACCTGCACTGTCCTGCTCGCCAGCGACGCCAGCTCCGTCGTCGCGGTCCGGCTGGCGCCGAGCGGCCAGATCGGGTGGGTGACCGGGCAGGGAGCGAGCGGGGCAGGGGCCGGGCTGCTCCGGCTGCAGCTTCTTGACCCGGCGGCGGTGCTGGCGCCCGGCGAGCAGCTGGTCACCGCGGCCTCGGTGCACGACCGGCCCTTCGTGCCCGGTGTTCCCGTGGGCGTCATCGCGGCCGTGCGGAACCGGGCCGGAGCGCTCACGTCGGTGGCCCTGGTCCGGCCGTATGCCAGCCTGACCGCGCTCGGCGTGGTCGGGGTCGTGATTGCCGCGCCGAGGGTCAACCCGCGGTACTCGGTGCTGCCGCCGCGTCCCTCGCCGACGCCATCACCGTCGCTCGGTCCTGCGCGGCGTGGCAGGCAGGCACGCGGTGCCTGGCCAGCTCCTTCGCCGTCACCGTCAAGGACCTGACGTGCGGCGCGCCACGCTTGCGGTCCTCGTGCTCGGCCCGGTGCTGCTGCTTCAGCTGACCGTTGTCAACGGGCTGATCCTGCCCGGCGGCGGGCGGCCTGACCTGGTGCTGCTCTGCGTGATCGCGGTCGGAATGGTCGGCGGCCCGGCTGCGGGCACGCTGGCCGGGTTCTTGACCGGCCTGGCGCTGGATCTCGCGCCGCCGGCCAGCGAGCTGGTCGGCCAGTACGCGCTGGTGCTGTGCCTGGCAGGCTACTGCTGCGGTCGGCTAGGGTTCGCGCCGCGCCGGTCGGCCACGTTCACGCTGGCCGGGGCCGCCCTGACGGCCGTGGCCGCCGAGGCGCTCGCCGCCGGTCTCACCCTGGCGCTCGATTCACCGGAGGTGACCTGGTCCGCGGTCGCGCGGCTGCTGCCATCGGCGCTGCTCTACGACATCGCGCTGACCCCGGCCGTGCTCTTCCTAGCCGTCCGGGCGAGCGGCCTGCTCGGCGAAAACGTCGCGGACCAGCCTCCGCCGCCGGCGCTGGAGCCCGGCGGCAGCGCAGCCGCGGCGGGCCGCGCGGGCAGCACCAGCCGATCTGGTCAAGGCCTGGCAGGCGGCGGCGTGGCCGGCCTGCGAATGGCTGGCGTCGGCCTGGCCGGTTCGAGCGGCTGGGCCGCGGCGGGGCGGCTGCGCCCGGCCGCCGACGCGAGCATGGCAGGATCGGTCGGCTGGCTGGATGGTCCCGCCACCTCCCGCCGGGCCAGGCGTGCGCACGCCCGCAGGACCGCGTTGCTGACCGGAGCGCTGTCGCGCAAGGGCGACATCTGGGTCGGACGGCGCCCAGCGGGTGTACGCCCGATGGTCCCGGCGCAGGTCTACCGGGCCGCCCCGGTCAGGCTCAGGCCCTCCGACGGCGTGCCAGGATCCGCCGCCGGGCCGAGCCAGCCAAGATCAGCCATGCCGGTGCGGGACATCAGCCTCGATCTGGCCGGCGAGCGGCGAAGGCAGCGGCGGGCACAGCGTCCTGGCCTGCTGTGGCGTACCGTGCAGGCGGTCGGCCTGGCGCGGGCGGGCCGGCAAGCCGCGGCAGGGCCGCATGGCACGGGCTGGCATGGCACGGGCTGGCGTGGCACGGGCTGGCATGGCACTGGCTGGCATGGCACGGGCTGGTACTGCGGCGGGCTGCGGCGCGGCTGGATCGGCAGGGACGGGCCGGTCTCCGGCCAGCCGCGCGGCGGCCGGGACGGCAGCGGCCGGCGCGCGAACCGCAGTAGCTGGCGCGAGACCTGGCGGGCAGCCAGCCGCCGGCCCGGCGGGCGCCATGGCGCGCTGCCGAGCATCTCGTTCGGCGGCGGCAGCCTGGCGACCGTCAGCAGGCTCCCAGGCCGCCCCGCCGAACCCAGATTCCGTTCGGCGGCAAGCCTGGCCGGCCGGTGGCCTGGCCCGGGTCGGCGTGCGGTGCCGAGGTTTGGTTCGGCCGGGGGCCTGGAGCCGAGGTTCCGTTCGGCCGGGAGCCTGGCGGGCAGGCGGCTGGGTCCGGGCGGGCGTGCGGTGCCGAGGTTTGGTTCGGCCGGCGGCCTGGAGCCGAGATTCCGTTCGGCCGGGGGCCTGGCGGGCGGGCGGCTGAGTCCGCGTCGGCGTGCGGTGCCGAGGTTTGGTTCGGCGGGGGGCCTGGCTGGCGGGCGGCTGGGTCCGGGCGGGCGTGCGGTGCCGAGGTTCCGTTCGGCCGGGGGCCTGGAGCCGATCCGTTCGGCTGGGGGCCTCGCGGGCGGGCGGCTGAGTCCTGGTCGGCGTGCGGAGCCGAGATTCCGCCAGGCAAGGGCCGCAGCGCTGGCCAGCGTCGGCTTCCGCGGGCCACGCCGTGGCTCGCGCTGGTCTGCCGCTGGCGGCCGGTCGGCTGTCTGGCGGATCGGCACAAGCCGGATGGGAAGTTATCGATGATCACTTCATCAGCGTGGGCGTGCCGCCGATGATCAGGGCATCGCGGTGGCGGCTGATCATCTTGCACCTGCTGGTCGCGGCCTTGCTCGCGGTGCTCGCCGTCCGGGTGTGGTACCTCCAGGTGCGAACCGGTGCCGGCTACGCGGCCGCCGCGGCCGCTGAGCGGGTCAGGCAGGTGATCGAGCCGCCAGTGCGCGGCCCGATCACCGACGACACCGGCGCGCCGATCGTGGACAGCCGCCCGGCCCTGGTGGTGTCGGTGAGCATGCCGACACTGTGGAAGCAGAGCGACGCGGGACGCTCTGAGCTGCGTCGCCTCGCCCGCCTGCTGCGGATGAGCCCGCGGACGATCCGGCGCGAGGTCCGGCCGTGCACCGCCAGGGTCGGTCGGCCGTGCTGGCCAGGCTCGCCGTACCAGCCGATACCGGTCGCGCAGCACGTCCCAGTGCGGATCGCGCTCCAGGTGCTCGAGGACCGCAGGACCTATTCAGGCGTGACGGCAGCGGTCCAGCCGGTGACGTTCTACCACCAGCCCATCTCGACCGACCTGGCGCAGGTCGTCGGCTACCTGCAGCCGATCACGGCCAGCGAGCTGAAGCGGCAGGGCCTGCCGGTAACCGGCTTCTCCTCGGTGGACCTGGTCGGCCAGGCGGGGCTTGAGCAGCAGTACGACAGGCAGCTACGCGGCATGCCGGGCTCGCAGACGCTCTCCGTCAACGCGGCCGGCCAGGTGACCGGCCTGCTCCGCCAGGTCAGGCCGCACCCAGGCGACTATCTGGTCACCAGCATTAACCCGGTCGTGCAGCGCGAGACGCAGGCTGCGCTCGCCGCGGCGATCAGCGGAAGCCAGGCGGCGGGCAGCGCCGCCCGCGGCGGCGGCGCCGCAGTGGTGATGAGCACCAGCGGCCGCGTGATCGCCATGGCCAGCTATCCCACCTACAACCCGGAGGTCTGGACCGGCGGCATCTCCCGGTGGCAGTTCCGCAGGCTGTTCGGCACGTCGCACGGCGAGCCGATACTGAACCGGGTTACTCAGGGTCAGTACGCGCCCGGCTCCACCTGGAAGGTCACCTCGGTCGCTGCCGCAGTCGCCGCCGGGTACTCGTTGTACGGCACCTACGACTGCCCGGCGGCCGTGCGCATCGGCGGCCGCTCGTATGTGAACGACGGCAGCCCGTCGCTCGGCCCGATGAGCCTCGCCACCGCGCTCGTGGTCTCCTGCGACACGGTCTTCTACGACCTCGCCTATGCCATCTGGCAGCGTGATCATCCTGGCGCCAATGTCGTGACCTCGCCGCACGCTCGCATGCAGCAGATGCAAAAGATGGAGGTGGCCTGGGGCTTCGGCAGGTACACCGGGGTTGACCTCCCCGCCGAGAATCCGGGCAGCGTGCCGACCCGTGAGTGGCTCTATTACCTGTGGAAGGGCAACGCGCATGCCGGGCTCAACTGGTGCAAATACGGCCGTGCCAACGGCAGCTATGTGCAGCAGATTGAGTACGACGACTGCAAGTTCGGCAACGTCTGGACCGCCGGGCAGGCCGTGATCTCCGCCATCGGCCAGGGCTACGTGTCGGTCACGCCGCTTCAGCTGGCCAGGGCGTACGCGGCGCTGGCCAACGGCGGAACCTTGTACAGCCCCAGGATCGGCGAAGCGCTGATCAGACCGGACGGCCGGGTAGTCAGGAGAATCAGCCCGCCGGTCGCCGGGCATCTGCCGGTCAGTGAGGCCGCGCTCGGCTACATCAGGAGCGCGCTCGCCGGAGTTGTCAGCAGGGGGACCGCGGCGGGCGCATTCGGCGGATTCCCGTTCGGGAAGGTGTGCGTGGCCGGCAAGACCGGCACTGCCCAGGTCGCGGGAAGCCTGGCGACCTCGGTGTTCGCCTCGTTCGCGCCGTGCGATCATCCGAAATTCGTCGCCGTCATGATGGTCCCACGTTCCGGCTACGGCGCTGACGTATCGGCACCGGCGATCAGGCGGATCTGGGACACCATCTTCGGCCTCGAAGGCCGCAAGGCGGCGCTGCCTGGCGGCGTGCTGCCCGGCCTGCCGCACCTCAACCCGGCCGGCCAGATGGTCCCGCCGGCTGGCTTTCCGCCGGCGTCGGCCAGGCCGGCGTCGGCCAGGCGGCCGTCGGGCACGCCAGTGTCGGGCACGCCAGCGTCGGGCACGCCAGTGTCGGGCACGCCAGTGTCGGGCACGGCAGTGTCGGCCACGCCAGTGTCGGCCAGGCCGGCCAGGCACCGGCGGCACGGATGAGCTGGGCAGCGGGTCACCGGCGCAGCCAGCAGGTGCTGCCGTGGGCGGCTATCCGCCGCGCCATCGCCAAGGTGGCAGGCCGGGATTCCGCGCTTCGCCAGGCAGACTGGATCCTGCTCGGCGCCGTGCTCGCACTGAACCTGCTCGGAACCGCGCTGATCTGGTCGGCAACCCAGCCGCTGCTGCTCGCCCAGGGCGCCAACCCGCACACATTCCTGCTGAAGCAACTGCTGAACATCGCGCTCGGCCTGATCCTGATGCTGTTGGTGAGCTCGATGAACAGCCGGCATATCCGGCTGCTCGCGCCGGTGCTCTACGGCCTTTCCTGCCTGGGGCTCGCCGCGGTGCTCACGCCGCTGGGAAGCATCGTCAACGGCGCCCGATCATGGATCTCCCTTGGCGGCGGCTTTCAGATCGAGCCGTCGGAGTTCGCCAAGCTTTCCGTCATCCTGATTAGCGCGATGATCTTGTCCGAGCTGCGGTCAGGGGCGAGCAGGCCAGGGCCCAGGTCGGCTGGCCTGGCGATCGGCCTAGCCGCCATTCCGATCATCGAAGTCATCGCCGAGCCGGATCTGGGCGTCACCACCGTACTGATGCTGCTGGCCGGCGGGCTGGTCGTGCTGGCCGGCGTGCGGCTGCGCTGGCTCGCGCTGATGGCCGCCGCGACCGTCCTGGCCGTCACGGCCGTCATCCGCTTGCATCTGCTCAAGGGTTACCAGGTCAGCAGGCTGACAGCGTTCCTGAATCCCTCGGCCGACCCGCGTGGCACCGGGTACAGCGCTGCCCAGGCCAAGATCGCGATCGGCTCAGGCGGGCTGCACGGCACCGGCCTTTTCCACAGTCAGATGATCGCCGGCAGCTTCGTGCCCGAGCAGCATACCGACTTCATCTTCGCGGTGGTCGGCAACGAACTCGGCTTCGCCGGCGCGCTGGCAGTCCTCGCGCTGCTGGGCCTGATCCTGCTGCGGGCGCTGCGGATCGCGGCTCGTTCGGACGACCAGTTCGGCATGCTGGTGGCCGCCGGCATCGCGATCTGGTTCGCCGTGCAGGCGTTCGTCAATATCGGGATGACGATCGGGATCATGCCGGTGACCGGGCTGCCGCTGCCGTTTGTTTCATATGGCGGATCAGCCATGTTCGCCGACATGATCGCCGTCGGCCTGCTGCAGGTGGTGCGCCGCCGCCGCCGCGTCTTCGCCAGCTGAGCGCGCCGCGATCCGCGCTGTTCCGGGCTGGGTTCGCCGGGCTGGGTTCGTCGGCTGGGCTCGCTGCGCTTGGCGGCTGGGTCGGCGGGCTGGGTTCGCTGGCGTGGGCTCGCCGGCTGGGTTCGCTGGCGTGGGCTTTGCCGGTCTGGGCTTGTCGGCGCGGCGGCAGGGCTGGAGCCCCGTGACCGGTGGTTGTTAATCTCGGCGGCGAGCGATGTGCAGTACCGCCCCCCAGTGACGCCGGACGGCGTTGCCTGGGCGCTGGCCGACGCGCAGCCGGATCTCCTGGCAAAGGCGCTCCCGCTTCCGGTCCTCCATGGCGATGTGGTTGGAGAAGGTGCTGAGCAGCTCGATGTAGCCGTCGGCGTCGTATACCCGCTCCCAGTCGAAATGCCGGATGTGCACTACCTCGAACAGGCCGCTGGCCTCGATCTCAGCCGCATGGTCAGCCAGTTCGCCCGGACCTGGCCGGGCGTTGCCTGGCGGCAGTCCTTCGCCGATCTGGTCGTAGACATCCTGGATATCACGGAAGAACGGGTCGCCGCCGTCGGGAAACACGTGGAGGGCGTCCCAGAAGGCCAAGTGGGCACCGGGACGCAGCGCCCGCCACGCGAGGGCGTAGCGGCAGGCAGGATCGATCCAGTTCCATGCGGTCGCGGCGAAGATGAGGCCAAACTGTTCCCCAGGGGCCGGCTGCCAGTCCTCGAAACGTCCCTCGATGACGTCAGCGCCGAGACCGTCAAGGTTCCGGCGAGCGACCGAGGCAAGTTCCGGGCCGGGCTCGATACAGGTGACCAGGAAGCCACGGCGAGCCAAGGGCAGGGTGGCCTTGCCGGTGGCGCAGCCGATTTCCAGGAGACGATCACCTGGTGCCAGTTCAGTGACCGTGACGAGGTCGTCGAACAGCTCGACCGGGTAATCGGGGCGGGCCCGGTGGTAGCACCCGGCTGCCCGGTTGAACGTCTGCGCCAGCATCAGGCGGCGGTCCTGCGGGGTAGTCATGTCTGCCGTGCCCGGCCAAGCAGCATCCGCACCCTGACACGCTCGGTGAACCGTGTGCACGGCTCCAGGGCGCGGCCGACCTGCTCGGCGAAGGCTGACCGCTGATCGGGCGGTGGCAGCCGGTGGGCTGGCAGCGCGGAGCAGAGGCCGCCGACGAGGTGTTCGAGATCGAGCTCGCCGGTGTACTCGACGCTAGTTTCGGTCACCTCAAACCCGGCTGCGGCGAGGCTGTCGCGATAACGCTGCTGGCTTGCGTCGTCCGTGCCGCAGGCATCGGTGAGCTTGCCGCCCCGCCATTGCTCAAGGAATCCGCGCAGCGCCCGCGACCACGCGTTGTCCAGGAGCCACAGCGGTGTGCCGTTGGTGATCACCGCGACCCCGCCGCCAGGGCGCAGCAAGGGGACAAGCGCGGGGAACAGCTCGCCGTAGCGCATCCAGTGCAGGGCCTGGCCGATGGTCACCGCCCCGGCCTGCCGGTCAGCAAGCAGGGCCGTGAGCGCTGGCAGGTCGGGGTCGGCCCCGAGCAGCCAGCTCACGTTGCCGATGCCTTGTTCGCTGGCGGCGCGGCGGGCACGGGCCAGCATGTCAGGCTCCGGGTCGACTCCGGCGACGGCACGCACCCGCCTGGCGATCGGCAAGGTTAGCTGGCCAGTCCCGCAGCCAAGATCAACCACGATGTCGTTGCTGGTCAACCCGAACGTGCCGACCAGGATGTCGATTACTTCCCGCGGGTAGCCGCGCCGGTACCTGTGGTAGAAGTCAGGCACGTCGCCGCCGAAGCCCAGGTTCACAGCTCCAGCCTGCCGCCCGGCGGGTAGCCGCGCCGGTACCTGTGGTAAAAGTCGGCCAGGTCGCCGCCGAGGCCCAGGTCCATAGCTCCAGCCTGCCGCCGCCACAGCGGTTGAGCGCATCGCGTACCTTCCGACCGGCATCCCGCCAGCCCCGCCAGCCCCGCCAGGAAACTCGGCATGGCGGACTTAGCACAGATTAGCTGACCCGGTAGAATCCCATGACGCGGCCCGCCCAGCCGTGGACGCGGCCGGCCGGGCTCGGTCCATCGCTTCCGGCAACGTTGGCGGTGCGGCAATGCATACGCTGTTTCACCGGCGATGTGACATTGCATATGTTGGCTGGGCCGCTGGCGGGGCGCTCCGCCGCGGCGGGCTGGCGCGTCTGGGGGTGGCGGTGACCCAACCCGGGCCCGCTCCAGCGCTGCCACCGGCCACCTCCTCACCAACTGCCGGATTAGTGGGGTGGGCCGATCCGGAAGTCTCCGTCCTGCCAGGTCAAACGGCAGGAGATCCGCGCACCGCGTCCGGCTCGGTGGCGGCTGCCGGACCGGCCGCTGCGTCGGCTGTGCCGTTGCCGGCTGTGCCGTTGCCGGCTGTGCCGTTCAGCCGGTCGTCGGCTGTGCCGTT
>WNFX01005892.1_pt1 | contig 33348 bp, 42 predicted proteins | sample 5400111 | NCBI WGS metagenome assembly WNFX01 (sample SAMN13153363, study PRJNA577476) | soil metagenome | isolation source: 40 cm soil or saprolite under grassland replicate 1 | place: USA:California | collected 2016-06-15 | reverse complement strand
CGGAAACGGTCTGGCGGCAGGCGACCAAATACAACGTGCCGTGCATTGCGTTCATCAACAAAATGGACCGCGTCGGCGCCGATTTTAAGATGTCGATCGAGAGCATGCACAAGAAACTCGGCGCGAACGCATGGCCGGTTTTGATTCCGCTGGGCAGGGAAGATCAGCTCAAAGGCCAGCTCGACGTTATTAATAAGAAGGCAGTCATTTATTCCGACAGCGACCAGCGTGGATCGACCTACGAACTGGCGGACGTGCCGAAGGAATATGTCGATCTTGTCAACAAAGCTTATCATGATCTCATTCAACAGATTTCGAATCTCGACGACGAAGTTGCGGAAGCTGTGCTGGAAGAGAAACCGATCACGCCAGAGCTTTTGAAAGCAGGAATTCGCCGGCAAACGATCGCGAACAAATTCGTTCCAGTCGTTGGCGGCTCGGCGTTGAAGAACAAAGGCATCCAGTACTTGGTCGATGCCGTGGTCGATTATTTGCCGAGCCCACTCGACATTCCGCCGGCCAAGGGGATGGAGCCCGACACGCACGAGCCAATGGAGGCGCCGACAGACGACAACGCGCCGTTTTGCTCGCTTGCTTTCAAACTTTGGAGCGATCCGTTTGTCGGCAAGCTTGTTTTTTTCCGTGTTTACTCCGGCACGCTGAGCAAAGGCGACACGGTTTACAATCCGCGCACGAACAAACGCGAGCGCATTTCCCGTTTGATTCAAATTCAAGCGGACAAGCGCGAAGATATCGAGACGTGCTACTCAGGCGACATCGCCGCGATTGTTGGAATCAAGAACATCACAACCGGTGATACGTTATGCGACGAGGATCACCCGATCCTGCTCGAGCCACCGACGTTTCCTGATCCCGTCATTTCAATGGCGATCGAGCCAAAGACAAAATTAGACCAGGAAAAAATGGCGATCGCACTTCAACGACTCGCCGAAGAGGATCCGACCTTCCGCGTTTATACGCATGAAGACACCGGCCAGACGATCATCGCCGGCATGGGCGAGCTGCATCTCGAAATCATTCGTGACCGCATGTTCCGCGAGTTCAAAGTGGACGCGAACGCCGGCAAACCGCAGATCGCGTATCGTGAAACGATCACGACGAACGCGCACGGCGTTGGGAAACTGATCAAGCAATCCGGCGGTCGCGGTCAGTATGGCCACGTCGAAGTCGACATGCGTCCTGGCAGTCGCAGCACAGGTCTGGTGGTCGAAAACAAAATCGTCGGCGGCGTTATTCCGCGCGAATACATTCCGGCAGTCAAGAAGGGGATCGACGAAGCGATTCTCAACGGCGTGCTCGGCGGTTATCCGGTTGTCGATGTTGAAGTGGATATCGTTTACGGAAGCTTCCACGAAGTCGATTCGAACGAGCTCGCTTTCAAACTCGCGGCGATCTTCGCGATGAAAGACGGTTTTAAACAGGGCAAACCGATCTTGCTCGAACCGATCATGAAGGTCGAAAACATCACGCCGGAAGAATCTCAGGGCGACATCTGCGGCGACTTGAGCCGCCGGCGCGGCAGCATTAACAGCATCGAGACGCGCGGACATCTCGCCATCATCCATGCGGAAGTACCGCTGGCCGAGCTTTTCGGTTACGCGACGGCGATTCGTTCGCTCTCCAAAGGCCGCTCGAGTTATTCGATGGAGCCGTCGCATTTTCAACCCGTGCCGCAGAACCTGATCGCGGCCATTCTCGACCAAAAGGAGACGAAATGACCAACGGGCAGCGCATCCGCATTCGCTTGAAGGCTTTCGATCATCGGATGCTCGACCAATCTGCGATCGACATTGTCGAAACGGCCAAGCGCACCGGGGCGCGGGTGGCCGGACCGATTCCGCTGCCGACATTGATCGAGAAGTTTACGGTCAATCGCTCCCCGCACGTGGACAAGAAATCGATGGACCAATTTGAAATCCGCACGCACAAGCGTCTCCTCGATATCATCGAGCCGACGGCGAAGACAGTGGACGAGCTGAAGAAGTTAAATTTGCCTGCGGGCGTCGATATTACGATTAAGATTTAGCCGCTTGAGAATTTCACAAGATCGACATCATGAGCATCGGGTTACTTGGACAGAAAATCGGCATGACCAGCGTCTACGACGTCAATGGCCGGCTCCATCCGGTGACCGTGATCGCGGCGGGCGATAACGTTTTGCTGCGCCGTTTGACGGGGGAGAACGACGGCTACTCGGCCGTGCAAGTCGGGTTCGACACGCAAAAGGAATCGCGGGTCACCAAGCAATTGCTCGGTGAATTCAAAAAGGCGGGTGCAGAGCCGAAGAGATTCGTGCGCGAGTTCCGGCTCGAGATCGATCTACCGGAGGGCGAGATTGATTTGAGCGTCACCCAATTTCAGCCGGGCGACTTTGTCGATGTTACCGGTCGATCGAAGGGAAAAGGTTTTCAAGGCGTGATGAAGAAGCACAACTTTCACGGACAAGGCGCGGCCCACGGCTCGAAAACGCATCGACGCAACGGCGCGATTGGAAATCGCTCCACGCCCGGCCGTATCTGGAAAAACATGGGCATGCCTGGTCACCTCGGGGACGAGCGAGTGACCGTGCAAAATCTTCAGATCATGCAAGTGCGCGAAGCCGATAAAATTATTCTGGTAAGCGGCGCGGTCCCGGGCTCGAACGGCAGTTATGTCGTTATCAGGCCAGCGCTCAAAAAACCAATGGCAAAGCCGGAAGCGGCGAAGAAATCGGAGCCGGTCAAGAAGCCGGAGCCGGCGAAGAAACCGGAAGCAGCGAAGGAACCTGAAACCGCGAGCAAATGAGCGCCAAAGTCTTAACCAAAGTCGCGGCCAAGGAAGCCAAGATCGACATGATCGAAGACGGGCGGGGAACCCAGGCCATGCACGACGCCGTTGTGGCGATACGCGCGGCGCGACGGTCTGGTTCCGCGAATACAAAGACGAAGGCGGAAGTCGATCTGTCCGGCGCCAAACCGTGGCGGCAGAAAGGAACCGGTCGGGCGCGCGCCGGTTACAAATCGTCGCCGATCTGGCGCGGCGGCGGCGTCGTATTCGGACCCAAGCCGCGTGATTATTCCAAGAAAGTTTCAAAGTCCACACGACGTCTCGCGTTTCAAAAAGCGCTTAGCGAGCGGATCAAGGCCGGCGACGTTTTGACGATCGATAAGTTCGTCGTCCCGGAAATCAAAACCAAATCGTTCATGTCGATCTTAAAGAAAGCGACCGACGCGCAAAAAGTCCTGCTCATTTCAGATTCATTTGATGAGAAAACCTCCAAGTCTGCGCGCAACGTGAAATCAGTGCGGCTGGCCACGGCTGCAGGTGTGAACACCGAACAATTGCTCGCTTTTCACAAAATCCTGGTGACGCAGAAGGGGCTGGAAGAATTGGCGGAGAGAGCCCGTCCGTCCCGCAGTCGCGGGGCTACGGCGTGATAAAATGAACGAGCCCTACGACATCATTGAAACCGCGTCGTTGACCGAGAAATCGACGCTGCTGAGCGAGAAACAGAACAAGTATGTTTTCCGCGTCAGTCCGCGAGCGAACAAGATTCAGATCAAGAACGCGATCGAGCGCTTGTTCCAAAAGAAGGTTGTCGATGTTAACACCTGCAATTATGCCGGCAAAAAAAAGCGGGAACGCCGCGCCGATTATGGACGCAAAGCGCATTGGAAAAAGGCGATCGTAACCCTGAAGGAAGGCGAGAAGATAGAACTGGTTTAGTTTTATGGCCCTCAAGAGTTATCGTCCACTCACGCCGGCGCTGCGGTTTAAGTCACTGCCAGCTTTCGAGGAAATCACGAAGTGGAAACCGGCCAAGAGCCTTATTGAACCCAAGAAAAAGACCGGCGGCCGCAATAACAATGGACGGCTTACCTCACGTCACATCGGCGGCGGTCACAAACAGAACTATCGCAAGATCGATTTCAAACGCCGGAAGCGCGGTGTGACCGCGGAAGTGCTCGGGATCGAGTACGACCCAAACCGTTCGGCACGGATCGCTCTTATTAAGTACTCAGACGGTGAATTGAGTTACATTCTCGCGCCCGATGGATTGCGTGTTGGATCAACAGTCGCCGCGGGCGACGATGTGGCGCCGGACCTGGGAAATGCCTTGCCGCTTCGTTCAATTCCGCTCGGGGCAAACATTCACAACATTGAGCTGACGCCTGGTCGGGGCGGACAGGTTGCACGCAGCGCCGGTCAGCAAGCGACGCTCAACAATCTCGAGGGGGGCTACGCGCTGGTGAAAATGCCTTCCGGTGAAATCCGGCGCGTTCACGAAAACGCCTACGCGACAATCGGTCAGGTTGGCAATGTCGATCACATGAACGTCGCGAGCGGAAAAGCCGGACGCACGCGCTGGAAAGGTCGGCGATCGCATGTTCGCGGCATGGCGATGAATCCGATCGATCATCCGATGGGCGGCGGCCAGGGCAAATCAAAAGGCGGAGGCGGCCGTCATCACCCGGTAAGTCCATGGGGACAATTGGCAAAAGGATTTAAAACACGCAGCAAACACAAGCCGAGTGACCGCTTCATTCTCGAGCGCCGCCGTTCGAAAAAGAAAAGTTAGGATTTGATTTTTATGGCGAGATCGTTGAAAAAAGGGCCCTTCGTCGAGTCGCATCTCCTGGAGAAGATCGACAAGATGAACAGCGCGAGCGCAAAAAAACCGATCAAGACTTGGTCGCGGCGCTCGATGGTGACACCGGATTTTGTCGGCCACACGTTTTTGGTCCATAACGGAAAGACTTTTCAATCCGTTTTCGTGACCGAAAACATGGTCGGTCACAAGCTGGGCGAATTTTCACCGACACGGGTGTTTAAGAAGCACGGTTCACACACGGCGAAGGTGGCCAAATAGTTGAAAATAATTTTTGTAGTTTTGGGCTGCGCAACGCTGGCTCGAGGCCTGGCGGCGCAGGAGGATAGTTCTTTGTCAGAATCCAAAAAAGTTGAAAACGTGGAATCCCGCAACGATGGGATAACCGCGGCGGCGTTGCTTGCGCAGAATGAAGAACTGCGGCGGCAATTGTCGATCCAGCAGGAGTCGGTCAGGACTTTGACAAGCAGCCTGGCGGAATCGAATGCCGAGGCGGAGTTATTCAGGCGCAAGTTTTCCGATTTGCAGTTGCGCATGGAAGCGCTTGGCCTGGCCGCAGCGAACAAAGACCGGTCAAAAATCGAACAGCGTCTCCTGACCGCGGTGAGCGATTTGCAGCTGGCCCAAAAGGAGCGCGACGAATATCGCGATCAGATGCTGCGGTTGAACGAAGCCGTGCTCGGATATTTAAAGACTTCGCAGAGTGACGATGCCCAGGCGAGGATGGACGTGGAAGCGCAATTACGCGGCACCAACGCGCTGGTGGCAAGATCGACAAGTGCGTCCCCGCAGTCCGGGCAGCCGAATTTGATGGACGGAAGCGTGATCAGCGTGAAGGACGAGTGGTCGTTCGTGGTCGGTAACTTCGGCGAACAGCAAGGGGTGAAAATTGGAATGCCGCTGCGGGTGATGCGGGGAGAGAAAAAGATCGCAACCTTACGGGTGGTCGACGTGCGGCAGAAAATTTGCGGCGCAGTGATTCAAGAAATGGATTCTGAAAAAGAAAAAATAAAAGTGGGCGATCGCCTCCAGGTGGATGCCCGCTCCAGTGCGAGTTTAAAATGAAAGCAAAGCGACCAGAACGAAGTCATGGAAGTTAGATCTATATATAGGTATGCGCGGATTTCGCCGTTCAAAGTGCGCGAAGTCACGCGCGAGATCCAGGGCCTGTCAGTCTCGGCTGCGCTCGACGTGCTCGCCTTTACGCCAAAGAAAGCCGCGTTTCTCATTGGCAAAACACTCAAAAGCGCGGTCGCGAACGCGGAAAACAACGCGAACCTGAAGGCCGATGGTCTGGTCGTGAAGGAAGCGGTTGTCGGTGAGGGCCCGACCATGAAGCGAATGATGCCGCGGGCGCGGGGCAGCGGCAGCCGCATTTTGAAACGGACCAGTCACATTCGGATCGTGTTGAGCGACGAGATTGAGATTGAAACGCGCGAGACACGAAAGGCGAAACGCGAGCAGGAAAAGAAAGAAGGGAAGAAGGAAACGAAAGCGGGCGAAGCGACCGCAACTCCTTCCGGAAAGAAACGGACCAAACCAAAAAAGAGCGGCAAAGCAAAGGCGAAGAAATAATTCTATGGGACAAAAAGTTAATCCGATTGGTTTTCGTCTCGGTGTCAACCGCGACTGGCGTTCGCGTTGGTACGCATCGCCGCAGGAGTTGCCGGCGTTTTTGCACAGCGATCTCGCGATTCGCAATTACGTGAAGAAAAAACTCCAGTTTGCGGCGGTTGCGAAGATTGTGATCGAGCGGGCGTGGAATTCCATTCGCGTGACTATTCACACTGCGCGTCCCGGTATTGTGATCGGTCGCAAAGGCGCCGAGATCGAGAAAATGACTGAAGAAATTTCGAAAATGGCGCAAGGCAAACAGATCAAGATCGACATTCAGGAGATCAAGACACCCGAACTCGATGCGCAATTGGTGGCGGAGAACGTCGCCCTCCAAATCGAGCGCCGCATTGCGTATCGGCGGGCGATGAAAAAAGCGGTGCAGACGGCGATGGATTTTGGCGCACAGGGAATTCGTTTGCGCAGCTCCGGTCGATTGAACGGCGCGGAGATTTCGCGCTCGGAATGGTATCGCGAGGGCAAGGTTCCGCTCCACACTTTGCGAACGGGAATCGATTATGGATTTGCCGAAGCCAACACTGTTTACGGCAAGATCGGAGTAAAATGCTGGATCTGTAAGAAAGAGGAAGCTCCGACTGAACCGGCTGCGTCGCCACCACCACCACCGCCGCCCGCGGAACCAGCTCCGGTTTAAAGGAGAAAATTTATGCCGTTGATGCCCAAACGCGTGAAGTATCGCAAGTCCCAGCGGGGAAGCCGCAAGGGGACGGCGTCACGTAATCTCAGGATCGATTTCGGCGAGTTCGGTCTGCAGACCCTCGAGCGCGCCTGGATTACGAACACGCAGCTCGAAGCCGCGCGGGTGGCGCTTACTCGCAACATGAAACGCAAAGGCAAATTGTGGATCCGGATTTTTCCCGATAAATCGGTGACCGCACGTCCGCCGGAAACGCGCATGGGCAAAGGCAAAGGACAGCCTGAGTATTGGGTCGCGACGGTGCGGCCGGGCAACATTTTGTTTGAACTCGACGGCGTGACTGAATCGGTCGCACGCGAATCGCTGCGTCTGGCGGCGGATAAATTGCCAGTGCGCACGAAATTTATCGGCCGGCACCACGTGGCAACGACCTGACCAATCATGAAGATCAAAGAAATTATTGAGATGACAACGGACGAGTTGCTGACCAAGAAACGCGATTTGCGTCAGGAGAGTTTGCATCTGCGTTTGCAGCAGCAGAGCGGCCAGCTCGAACAGCCAAGCCGACTGCGCCTGGTGCGGCGCGACGTCGCGCGCATCGAGACCGTGCTTTCCAAGCGGTCCACAGAGGCGAACAAAAAGTAATTTATGGCTGAACAAGATCGACAATCACAACCCGCGACACAACCGCCGCCGCTTCCGGCGCGATTTACGCGCCCCCCGCGTAAGAGCCGCACGGGCGAGGTCATTTCCAGCAGCATGAACAAGACGATTGTGGTGAGAACCGTGACCCGCGTGCCCCATCCGCGCTTTGGAAAGATCGTCAAGCAAATGAAAAAGTTTTACGCGCACGATGAAGAGAACAAGGCCAAGACCGGCGACACTGTACGCATCATGGAAACGCGGCCGTTGAGCAAGTTGAAGCGCTGGCGTTTGGTGGAAGTGCTTCAGAAATAATTCTCGATCTTATGGTCCAACTTCGATCCAGACTTGATGTGGCGGACAACACCGGCGCGCGCATGGCCACGATGATCGGCGTGATCGGGAAGTCGACGCTCTATGCCAGGATCGGTGATGTGATCACGGCCAACGTGAAAGAAGCGAGCGCGACCGGCACGGTGAAGAAAGGCGAAGTGGTGCGCGCGGTTTTGGTTCGGACGAAACAACCGATCAAACGTGACGACGGTTCGCTTTTGCGCTTCGACAACAACGCAATCGTAATCATCGACAAAGATTTAAACCCGCGCGGGACCCGAATCTTCGGACCGGTCGCGCGTGAATTGCGCGAGCGAAATTTTATGAAGATTGTCTCGCTCGCGCCGGAAGTGTTATGAATCGGATCAAATTTCATGTAAAAAAGGGCGACCAGGTCGAGGTCATTTCGGGGAATTTTCGCGGTTCCTCCGGCAAGGTGCTGGAAGTGCTGCCAAAAAAGGAGCGGGTCCTGATCGAAGGCGTCCGCATTATAAAGAAGCACCTTCACAAGTCGCAGGACAATCCGAGCGGCAAAATCGCGGAACGGGAAGGCCCGATCCATATTTCGAATGTGAAATTGATTGAGCGCGAGAAAAAGCCTGAGAAGAAGGAAAAGAGACAACCCGCGAAAAAGGCGGAAAAGAAAGCTGCGTAAATGGACAACGAATTTTACCGCGATTACAAAGACCGCGTGATGCCGGCGCTGCAAAAACAGCACGGCTACAAAAACGTTCACCAGGTGCCGAAGGTGGAAAAGGTCGTGATCAACACGTCGGTGGGTTCGCAGTCGGACGTGAAGCAGGCCTTGGAAGAGGCGAAGGCGGAACTGGCTTTAATTACCGGCCAGCGCGCAGTCGAAACGCGGGCCAAGAAGAGCATTTCGAATTTCAAATTGCGCAAGGACCAGGCGATTGGGGCGAAGGTAACGTTGCGCGGCGAGCGAATGTACGAATTTCTTGAGCGCTTTGTTAAGGCGGCCCTGCCGCGCATTCGCGATTTCCGGGGAGTGTCGCCGCGCTGTTTTGACAAACATGGCAACTACACGCTCGGGGTTTCCGATCAATCGATTTTTCCCGAGGTCGAGCTCGATAAAATCAAGCGCAACATCGGATTTGATGTTACAATCGTCACAACCGCGCGGACGGACGAGGAAGCCAAATCGCTCCTGAGCGAAATGGGAATGCCGTTCAGCGACCGGGCCAGGAAACCCGCCGCGCAGCCAACCGCCTGATTTTCATGAGCACTGTTACCGATCCCATTGCCGATCTTCTCGCGCGCATCCGCAACTCGGCCCACGCGCAAAAGATCGACATGTTCATTCCGTACTCGAAGATCAAGGCCGAAATTGTCCGCATTTTGAAGGACGAAGGTTACATTTCTGAATACTCGATCGATACGAGCGCGGCGCATCCGCGGATCAAGGTGACAAACAAAATCGTGAACAGGTCGAGCGCGATCACCGGCTTGCGGCGAGTGAGCCGCCCAGGTTTGCGCCGCTACGTCGGCGCGAATGAAATCCCGCGCGTTCTCGGCGGAATGGGCGTGGCGATCCTTTCCACGCCGCGCGGTGTCCTCTCAGGACGCGAAGCCAGGAAGCAAAAAGTGGGTGGCGAACTGCTGGCCTACGTTTGGTAAATTCTTTATGTCACGAATCGGAAATAAAGCAGTCGAGATCCCCGACAAGGTCAAAGTCAATATCGACAACGATGGCGCCGTTTCCGTGGAAGGGCCGAAGGGAAAGCTAAGCTGGAAATTGCCGCGCGACATCAAGGGAAGTGTGAAAGACAATCGCGTTTCGTTGATGCGCGAAGCGCAGACGCGCAGCGTGAAAGCATTGCACGGGCTTTCCCGCAGCCTTGTTCATAACATGGTGCAGGGCGTTAGCGAAGGTTTCAGCAAGCAGCTCGAGATCGAAGGAGTTGGCTTCAAGGCCGCCGTCCAGGGCTCGACACTCAATTTAAGTCTGGGATTTTCTCATCCGATTTTGTTTCCGATTCCGAAGGAAATCAAAATCACGGTGACGGAGAACACGAAGCTCACCATTCAGGGGATCGACAAGAAATTAGTCGGCCAGGTGGCCGCGGACATACGCCGTTTTTATCCACCGGAGCCGTACAAAGGCAAGGGCGTGCGCTACGCCGGCGAGCAGATTCGCCGCAAGGAAGGCAAGACTGTTCAATAAGTATGGCGACGACTACTCGAACAGTCGCGCGTCAGCGCGTTCATAAGCGACTCAGGAAAAAAGTTTCGGGCACCGCCGAGCGTCCCCGGCTGGCCGTTTATTTTTCCGGCAAACACGTTTACGCACAGGTGGTGGACGATAGTGCCGGGCGGACGCTGGCCGCTGCATCAACCGCGGAACGTTCCTTACTCGGACAAAATAAAGCCGCGGCCAACCGCGTGACGGCGGCAAAGATCGGCAAAGCGATTGCGGAACGCTTGCTCGCGAAAAAGATCGACAATGTTGTTTTCGATCGCGGCGGATTTTTTTATCACGGAAAAGTCAAAGTTCTCGCGGACGCAGCGCGCGAAGCCGGCTTAAAATTTTAATCCCATGGCTCAAGGAAATCCAGGCAGACGGCCCGACTGGCGGAATCCGGACAAAACACCGGCAGCTAAAGGCGATACGACGGAGAAAGTCGTGTTCATCAACCGCTGCGCCAAAGTCGTGAAGGGTGGCAGGCGTTTTAGTTTCAGCGCACTGATCGTGGCGGGAGATCACGACGGCATGGTCGGCTATGGCTTCGGCAAGGCGAACGAAGTCTCGGAAGCGATTCGAAAAGCGTCCGAGGCCGCGCGCAAATCGATGGAGAAAGTTTCATTACACGAAAACACCATTCCGCATGAGACCATCGGTGAGTACGGCGGGGGACGGGTCTTATTGCGACCGGCTTCGCCAGGCACTGGCGTGATTGCCGGCGGCGGAGTGCGGGCGGTGGTGGAGGCGGCTGGAATCCGCGATGTCCTGGCAAAATCGCTCGGCTCGAGCAACCATGCCAATGTGGTGAAAGCGACGATTGAAGCGTTGCGAGCGCTGCGCCGCCGCGACGAGAAATCATGATACGTCTTCATAATTTGCGGCCGCGACCGGGTTCGCGGCATCGGGTAAAGCGACTTGGCTGTGGGGAAAGTTCCGGCCATGGCAAGACCAGCGGCAAAGGTCATAAGGGACAAAAAGCGCGCTCTGGCGGGAGTATTCGGCTCGGATTCGAAGGCGGGCAGATGCCGCTGATTCGGCGTTTGCCAAAGCGTGGATTTAACAACGCGGCTTTCCACAAACATTACGCGATCGTTAATCTCGACGAGCTCGGTGATTTCAAAGCCGGGACAAAGGTGAACGAACAATTGCTGCGCGAGTCGAATTTGATCCGCGGCCACTTCGCGGGAATCAAAATTCTTGGCGGCGGCGATGTGAAGCACGGGCTTAATGTTGAAGCGGACAAAATCAGCGCGGGAGCCCGCGAGAAAATTGAGAAGGCTGGCGGGACGGTTACGCTGCGCGATCGGCAAACGCAAAAGAAAATGGCCCCCCGTAAAGATGTCGATCTAACAGTAAAAGAAGCGCCGATTGAAACCGCGCCGAAGACGGCCGCGAAGAAGAGATCGACAGCGCAAAAACCGGCGAAGGCGAAATCGCCGAGAAAGAAAACATCACGGAAGAGCTAGGGCTCGGAGTGTGTTCTTCCAAATTTAGCGAATGGTTTCGGCGTTTCTAAACACGGTCAAGATACCGGAGTTACGCCGTCGGATTTTGTTTACGCTGGCGGTGATCGTGATTGTCCGTTTGGGCGCGGCGATTACTACGCCAGGCGTGAATCAGGCCGTATTGCAGGAGTGGTTTCGCAGCGCGCTGACCGAAAAATCCGGAGGCAATATCGCGGCCCTCTTCAATTTATTCAGCGGCGGCGCGCTGGAGAATTGCGCGATTTTTTCGCTCGGCATCATGCCCTATATCAGTGCGTCGATCATGATGCAGTTGCTGACCGCGGTAATTCCGCAGCTGAGCAGACTAGCGCGTGAAGATGGCGGCCGGCAAAAAATCATGCAGTTGACCCGTTATGCGACAGTTGGGCTTTGCCTTTTCCAGGGTTACCTACTCGCGGTTTCGTTTCAGCATCCGGAGTCCTATCACACGATGTTGCCTGGGATCACGGACACGATCAGAAACTTAGGCGTCCCATTGGTGGACGATCCGGGTTGGACATTTCGAATCGTAACGGTGATCTCGATGACGACCGGCACTCTTTTTCTGATGTGGCTGGGCGATCAGATCACAGAGCGCGGTGTTGGCAATGGCATTTCGCTTATTATCACTATCGGCATTGTTGCCCGTTTGCCTGCGGCGCTGGCGCAGGCGTGGAAGACCTTTGTCCCGTCAGCACAAACCGGAACCAGTCAGGTTAATCCGGCCATCCTCGTGCTCATGGTTGCGTTTTTGTTCATTGTGATCGCGGCAGTGATTGCGATCACTCAGGGCGTGCGCAAGATCACGGTGCAGTACGCGAAACGCGTGGTCGGCCGCAAAATGTACGGCGGCCAGACGCAGTACATGCCGCTAAAAGTGAATTACGCCGGGGTAATGCCCATTATTTTCGCCTGGGCCCTGCTTTTGTTTCCGACCACGATCGTCGGCTTTGCTTTCAAAAACAGTCCGACGGCGGGACGGATCGCCAATGCGCTCAACACCGGCTGGCCCCATTACGTCGTGATGGCAGCGATGATTTTCTTTTTCAGTTATTTCTGGGTGGCGACTCAATTTCAACCCTCGCAAATCGCGGACGACCTAAAGAAATACGGCGGTTATATCCCCGGCGTCCGGCCGGGCAAACCGACATCGGATTTCCTTGATTTTACCATGACCCGGCTCACCTTCGCCGGCGCGGTTTTTCTGACTCTGATCGCAGTCTTGCCGAGTCTTCTTAATCAGAGTTTGAACGTGCCCATGATCACGGCGCAATTTTTCGGCGGCACGAGTTTGTTGATCATCGTTGGTGTGATGCTCGATACCATGCGCCAGGTGGAAACGCATTTGATCCAGCGTCACTACGACGGTTTCCTGCGCAAAGGGCGCATTCGAGGGCGAGCATTTGATCGGGCCTCCTATAGCCGCGGTGAGGCGGCCGAGCATGGGACGCTGATGTGGCTTTACGTCGGCATCGCGACGCTCGTCATCGCTGGAGTCGCCATTTTCCTTTACGGTCGCTAGGTGAAAAGACGACTCGTTCTTCTGGGCGCACCCGGTTCGGGAAAAGGGACGCAGGCGGAAATGATCACCCGCCAATTCGGCATCCCGGTTACATCGCCCGGCGCAATATTGCGGCGCGAGAAAGATCTCGGCACGCCTCTGGGGATCGAAACGGCGGAAATCACGCAGCGGGGCGATTTGGTGTCGGACGAAATCATTGTTGAATTGATTGAAGATTGGTTGCGTTTGCATGGAAGCCACGGTTTTGTCTTTGACGGATTTCCCCGAACCCGGCCGCAGGCGGAAAGTTTATTGTCGATCCTGACCCGGCTGCGAACGGCTCTCGATCTCGCAATCTGGCTCGAAGTCTCGGAGCAGACGGTGCACGAACGCATCGGCGGCCGGTTGCAATGCCGCAGTTGCGGATTTACGACAAGTGTGACGAGCGCAAAGTTTGCCGAGCGCCCGGTCTGTCCATACTGCGACGGCTCGCTCGTTAGGCGGAATGACGACGACGAAAGCGTTTTGCGAACGCGCCTGCAGGAATTTCACACCAAGACCGAGCCACTGGCGGAGTTTTACGGGAAGGTATCGATCTTGCACCGGATCGATGGGAATCGCGACCGCGAGGAAGTATTCAAAGATATCTCGCGTTTAATCGAAGCGAAGTAGCGGATGATTCCAATCAAGAGCGCAAAAGAAGTAGATAAAATGCGCCGGTCGTGTCGCACGGCGAGCGAGATTCTGGATAAAGTCAGCGAGTTGGTCCGGCCCGGGATCACAACAAAAGAAGTGGACGAAGCGGCCGCTGATTTCATTCAGGCGGCGAATGTGAAGAGCGCTTTCCTGGGTTATCGGCTCGGCCACCGGATTTTCCCGGGCAACATTTGCATCTCAATCAACGACGAAGTTGTTCATGGAATCGCCAGTCAGCGCCGGATTCAATACGGCGATATCGTGAAGCTCGATATCGGAGTAATTCAAGACGGTTGGGTGGGGGACACGGCCACAACCGTTGCTGCCGGCATGATCGATGAGCGGATTGAGCAACTATTGCGCGTGACCGAAACCGCGCTCGAGCGGGCGATCAAAATCGCAGTCGAAGGCACGCGCCTCGGAGACATCTGTGCGGAAATTGAGGATGAAGCGGTCCGTAATCATTTCTCGGTTGTGCGCGAATTCGTCGGGCATGGCGTTGGCCGCAAACTGCACGAGGAGCCGCAAATCCCAAACTATGGTAAACGCGGCAGCGGTCCGAAATTGAAAACGGGCATGACCCTGGCGATCGAGCCGATGATTAACATGGGGTCGGCGGCGGTGCGATTGCTCGACGACGGCTGGACCGTGCGCACGGTCGATGGAATGCCCTCGGCGCACTTCGAACACACGGTTTTGATCGGAAAGGATGAGCCTGAAATCCTGACATGGCGCGCAAAGACGCAATTGAAGTAGAGGGCATTGTCGTCGAGCTGCTGCCGAACACGATGTTTCGAGTCGAGCTAGCGAACGGCCATCGCGTCCTGACGCATATCTCGGGGAGAATGCGGCTCCACTTCATTCGCATCTTGCCAGGCGACAAAGTTATGCTAGAGGTTTCTCCCTACGATTTGTCGAAAGGGCGGATCACATTTCGCCAAAAATGACAACGCGGACTTGCCTCCGCGTTTTTCGTCTCGTGGATTATGAAAGTACGACCATCAGTGAAAAGACTTTGTGCCAGTTGCAAAATTGTGAAGCGCAAAAACGTGGTCCGTGTGATCTGCAAAAACCCGCGCCACAAACAGCGCCAGGGATGACATTTCATTTAGCGATTTAGAGATTTAACTTTGTAACCTTTAACTTTTTTAACCTCTTCCCATGCCAAGATTACTCGGCGTTGAAATTCCAGCGGATAAACGCATTGAAGCGTCGCTCACCTACATCTACGGAATCGGTTTGAGCACGGCGAAGCGAATCCTCGAGCAAACCAATATCGACCCGAACCTGCGGGCCAAGGAGCTGACCCCGCAACAATTGAATGAAATCATTCACGCGATCACGAACAACAAAATCCCGATTGAAGGTGATCTGCGCCGCGAAGTTCAGGGCAACTTGAAGCGATTGCAGGCCATCAATTCCTACCGCGGAATTCGTCATCGTCGCGGCTTGCCGGTGCGCGGCCAGCGGACATCGACAAATGCGCGGACGCGCAAGGGGCCGCGCAAGACCGTGGGTGTGATTCGAAATCCGGAGGCGAAAGCGGGCAAAGTCTAACAATTTAACTTCCAATGGCAGAACCAAAGAAAACGAACAAGCCGAAGCCTGAGAAAAAGGCAAAAAAGAAGGCGATTGCGCCGCAGGAAACCGCAAAGCCAGAACCATCTCAAGCGAGCGCCGCGGAGCCAGCTATTGCCGCTCCTACAGAAGGTGCAACTGCAAAATCGGAAACATCCAGTAAGCCGGCAGCAAAAGAGCCGCCAAAGGCCGGCAAACGCGAAGCGGTCGCAGCGACGCCACCGGCCGAGAATCTTTCGTTGTCGGGCGGAGACATCGAACCGGTCAAGATCGTTAAAGCAAAGGGGAGCAAGAACGTTCATTCGGGCATCGCGCACGTTCTTTCCACTTTCAATAACACGATCGTGACGATCACTGACTTAACCGGGAAAGTGATCGGCTGGTCAAGTGCGGGGAAGGTTGGATTTAAAGGCTCACGGAAAAGTACCGCGTATGCCGCTCAGATGGTCGCGCAGGATGCGTCGCGCCAGGCGATGGGGCATGGTTTGAAAGAAGTGGAAGTGCGCGTCAAAGGACCGGGCGCCGGACGTGAATCGGCCGTACGCGCCTTGCAGGCGATCGGTCTCGACCTCACTGTGATTCGCGATGTCACCCCTGTGCCGCACAATGGTTGTCGCCCACCGAAACAGCGTCGCGTTTAGATCGACATCATCTTTTATGGGTAGATATACCGGACCGAAAACGAAAGTCAGCCGACGTTACGGCGTGCCGCTCTTTGGACCGTCGAAATCGCTCGAGCGAAAAAATTATCCGCCGGGCATGCATGGCCCGAAAGGTTCGCGCCGTAAGCAATCGGATTACGCAATCGCCCTGGGTGAGAAACAAAAGCTGCGTTACCAATATGGACTGCTCGAGCGCCAGTTTCGCCGCATTTTTCAAAACGCACTGCGCAAGCGCGGCGTTACCGGCGAGACGCTTCTGCAGCTTCTTGAAACGAGGATCGACAATGTGATCTTCCGGCTCAGTCTGGCAAATACGCGCAGTGCCGCGCGCCAGCTCGTTTCGCATGGGCACGTCCTCGTGAACGGACGCACCGTCAATATCGCCTCTTACAATGTGAAAGCGGGCGACGAGATCGCGATCAAAGACAAACCGAAATCGCGTCAGCTCGTCCTGCGCAACCTCGAGCTCACACAGATCGTGCCGGTTCCGGACTGGCTCACGGTGGATCGCGACACCTTGAAAGGCAAAGTCGCGCACATTCCTTCACGCGACGAGATGCAGCCGATGGTGAACGAACAGTTGATCGTCGAACTGTATTCGCGGTAAAGGCCGTAGCGGGGCTCTCGGATTTCGGCGGTCATAGACCGCCGCTACAGTTGTTTTCTAAAAACTCGAGTGCTTTATCGTAGCTGCGGCGCTTGAGGTAATGTGCCAGTTGCGGATCGAGCGGACGCGGCAGGAGTGCTTCGAGCTTGTCGATCTTTTCCGAAACGCTTTGCAACCGGGCCAAGTGTGCAACTTGGTCGCGGCGGCTTTTTTCATCACGAATGACTTCGAGGCGTTCTCTTAAAGCCTCTTTAAGATCGACAATCACGTTTTCCATTTCGCCGAGCGCTTTTTCTCCGCTGCAAACTAAAACTTGAAGCGCCTTATTGTTTCAAGCAAGCCTGCACTAATGAGCGAAAACTCTCCGAAGCAAATATTGATTGTGAATGATGAGGTGATGCTCCTGCGCTTGATGCGGGAAGCATTGGCCGCTCGTTTGCGCTATGAGGTGTGCGTTCCAGAAATCGAACCGTTGTAGCCGCCTCGCTCTGTCGAGGCGGTTTCGTTGAGACCGTTCACAGCGACGCAGCCGTCGCGACCACCTGCTTTAGCGAGAGCCGGATTCGGAGAGAAGCTGCCGCTTGGCTTCGAGCCAATCGGAACTGGCGTCGCCGGGTAAACCGAATCGACGCCGACGCTCGGAAATGAAATAAGCGCGGAGGCGAATTTCTTCATCCGGTGGCTCGATCGGTTTACTCTTCGTACGCTGTCGAGGCGCTGCTGTCTTCTTTGCAGTCGATCTTTTCTTGGGCGCGGTCCGGCCATCCTTGCCGCTTGTCGACGTCCGGCGGCTCTTCACCGTGTCGATTTTCGCTTCGGCAGATGATGCGCCGGGCTCGGTTTGATCTTTATCTCCGTTTTTTATAACTGTGGGTTTCTTCGGCACAAGATTGATCGGTTTCGGGACTTCAATCGGTTACTGCGGACGGGACGATTGGCAAGTAGAATTCTCGACCGGACTTGGCGACGATACCGGGTTTCGATAACTTTGGCACATGCGACATTTTGTTTTTCGTTGGATTGCCACGACGGTTGCGGTGATGGTTGCGGCGTCAATTCTCAGCGGCATCCGTTACGACACTGTCGGCGCGTTGATCGGCGCCGCGCTTCTGCTCGGAATTTTGAATGCATTTGTGCGGCCGATTTTGTTGATCCTGAGCGCGCCGTTGATTTTGTTGACCCTCGGATTTTTTATTTTGATCGTGAACGGGCTGATGCTGCTTGTGGTGCCCAGCATCGTGAATGGATTTCACGTTGATAGTTTCGGGAGCGCATTCTGGGGCGCGATCGTTATTGGATTTGTCAGCTGGTTGTTCAGTGCGTTTTTTCGCGGGAGCGACGGCCATGTACATGTGCTGACTCATCACACCCAAGTACGGCGGGTCCGCGGTCGCGTAATCGATCCGGACGAGAACAGCCGGCAGTGATTCGGCTTTCTGCTATTACCACTCGAGGTTGATTTTCTTTAGACCAGTCGGCATTATTCCATCCCGATCATAAATTATGGTTACTACGTCTAAATTACTGGGCTGTATGGCGTTACTGCTGCTCAGTGATGCCTCCTGGTCCCACGCGCAAACGAGTCCCCCCGCGCCCGTCACAAGCGCAAGCCCAGCGGCTCTAACTCAGGCCGTCAATCCGACGGCGAACGCCGGCGACAATTCCTCCGTGCTTTTGGCGCAAGCTTCGGCACCTACGGCTTCGCCTGCGGCACCTGCGGCGGCGAAGACGACGACTCCAACGCCATCGGGGTCGTCAGCGACTGCTACGATCGAGCCGGAGAACTTGACTGAAAATGGCGGCGTCGGTGTTCGCGAGTTTCAAGGCGACGATGTCGGCCAGGTGCTGCGGTTACTCGCGCGGCAATCCAAGATCAACATGGTCGTGAGTGAGGCAGTCACCGGCACTGTGACCATGCGGCTGGAGGATGTGACCGCACTTCAGGCGGTCGCGATCATCGTCAAGGCCAAGAACCTGTTCATGGATAAGATCGACAATGTCTATTACATCAAGACCGCCGCGGAACGGACAGCCGAGCCAACCGAGAGCGATAGCTATCAATTCAGTTACTCGCGTGCGAAAGAGACAGCTCCCCTTATCCATTCGCAGCTCGCGAGCAAGGATCCGCCGCAGGTGGACGAGCGCACCAACACCATTTTCTTCCGCGAGACCCGGGGTAACATGGACAATATCCGCAAGCTTCTCGTCCAGATCGATAAGCCGACCAAGCAGGTGATGATCGAAGCGCGACTGGTGGAAGTTACGGCCAATCCGAAACAAACTTACGGAATTAACTGGGCCGGCGTCGTAGGCAGCTCGACGAGTCCGAAGATTCTTAACTACGGCGCGAAGGGGGCCGCCGCTAGCACCACGACTGGTGGGACAAACATTCCTACGACCGATCTCGCTCTCGGTAACAGTAATAATAATAATCTCCTCGGTAACCTTTCTCACCTGGCTCAAAGCCAATTTGCCATCCTGACCGTGCCACAAATGTCGCTGGCAATGCAGGCGCTGAACGAAGATTCCGACGCGGAATTCCTTGCCAATCCTCGGATCGTTACTGCGGACAATCAGCAAGCCAAGATCGAGATCAACCGCAATCAGCCTGTTCCACAACTAAACTTCAACGAACAAACGGCGACGGCCGTTTTCGGAGGTTTCCAGGACAAGAAATTTGGGAACACATTACTCGTGCGACCTTCGGTCAATAAAGATAATTTCATTACGCTGGCGGTTAAGCCCGAGATCAGCAACAAAGTGGGAGACGCGACGTTTATCTTTGCTGGCGCAACTGTGAATAGCCCCATCATCGATACGCGCGCTCTCGAATCCAACGTGCTGATTAAGAGCGGTGACACCCTCGCGATTGGCGGTTTGCTTCAGGATGAAGTAACTAAAAGTCGCACAAAAGTTCCGTTGATGGGCGACGTGCCCCTACTCGGATATCTATTTCAGAACCGCGCGAACACACGGACGAAGCGCAATCTGCTTGTCTTTGTCACCCCGACAATTATCGACGGGCGTTACGGCACCGGTTTGGAAGACCAGGTCAGTGGGTTACATCACACTGGCGAAGAATATGCGGATCCAAATGGATGGCGTAATAACGCCAAGGGCGCGGTGCGGCTGGTACCCACTGCACAACGTCAGGTCGCGGCCGATTATGCCAAACCCGGCATTCCGCCTGCGACAGAGCAGGCAACTGAGGTGGAGTTCAAATCTTCGGCGAAAGATCGCGATTTCTAAAAATTTGCAGATGTGGGGTTGAGAGGGGGCGGGTGATCGCAAGGCATCCGTCCTCTCTTTGTTTTGTGTTCAGGTGTTGAGATATTTGCCCAGTCGGACGCGCAGCTCGCTTCGAGCGCGGAAGAGAATGCTTTTAACGGCAGGGACGGAAAGATCGAGAATCTCGGCGATTTGCTCGTAGTTGAGCTCTTCGTATCGTCGCAGGATCAGCGCCATCCTCTGCTTCTCGGGAAGCTCGGTGATTGCCTGTTCGATCGCCTCCTGGAGCTCCCTCTCCAAAAGCGACGCATCCGGCATTGGATTGGTCTCGTCCTTTAGCGGAATCTCCTCCGCTTCCGGCTCCATTTGGATCGGGACGTGAGCCCGTCGCCTGGTCCTACGCAGTTCATTAAAAACGAGGTTGCGCGTAATCTTTAACAGCCAGGTTGTGAATTTTGCGCGGTGCTTATATCGGTCGGCGCTTTTCCACACCCGAATGAAGACTTGTTGCGCAATATCTTCGACCTCTGAATTGCTCCCAAGCATTCGCGCGACCGTGCCGGCAACTAGGCTCTGATGCCGTTCGATAAGTTCCTCAAAGGCGTGCGTATCACCGGCGCCGACCAGACGCATCAGCCGCACGTTCTCGTCATCTTCTTTCGATCCGCCCGCTGGTGTTTGATCAATGCGGGACATGGCAGGAACGACGCTTCAATCGTGCGGCCGGGTTACGAGTCGGGGTCGCTTGGGGTACGCGTCGATCGGAGTATTTAACTCAAAAAAGCGTTTGTCGCGAACAAGTCGGAAGTTTGCCGGATCGCCTGTCTCAATGTCTTTTGTTGCAACCGGGAAGCGCTCTGTGCATGGTTGTTCGGCGAATGTTTTAAGAGGCGAATATCGATGAATTACCGGCTCATTCCAAAGGACCTCAGGCCAATTGCCGAAAAGGTTGAGGCGCGGAAACGCATCTCGGAGGCCGACGCTTTGCAGCTTTATCGAACAAACGATCTCAACGCGCTCGGAATAATCGCAAATGCGGTCCGCGAACAGAAGAACGGCAATTATGTCACCTACATTCTGAATCGTTACATCAACTACTCCAATCTTTGCGTTCTCTCCTGCCAGTTCTGCGCATTTGCGGCCAAGAAGCGAGACGCCCACGCTTTTGAACGATCCATTGACGACATTGCCAGCGCTGTCCGCGCGGCGCTCGGCTTGGGTATTACCGAAGTGCATATGGTCGGAGGGTTGCACCCGACGCTGAAGAAAGACTGGTACCTCGAGCTTTTACGACGCCTTCGCGCGCTCGATCCCGATCTGCATATTAAAGCTTTCACTGCGATTGAAGTGCGTCATCTCGCCCAGCGAATCTTTCGTACGTCGATCCATGAAACCCTTGTCCTTTTACGTGAGGCTGGTCTCGGATCAATGACAGGTGGTGGCGCCGAAATCTTCGACCCCGCGGTGCGTAATGAAATTTGCCGCGGCAAGGAAAGCGCCGAGGAATGGCTCGACGTTCACCGCACCTGGCACGCAATGGGCGGCCGAAGCACGTGCACCATGCTTTACGGACACATCGAGACTCTTCCCCAGCGGGTGGATCATTTGCGCCAATTACGCAAGTTGCAGGATGAAACCAGCGGTTTCACTGGCTTTGTTCCGTTTGCATTCGAACCGCAAACCACCGTGCTCGCGCATGTCAAGCCGGCTTCTGCGATTGAACAGCTTCGCAATCTCGCGGTCAGCCGCATTTATCTGGATAACATCGACCATCTCACGGCTTATTCTGCGATTGAACAGCTTCGCAATCTCGCTGTCAGCCGCATTTATCTGGATAACATCGACCATCTCACTGCCTATTGGGTGAGCATGGGGTTGCCCCTCGCCCAAATCTCGCTCAGTTACGGCGTAGACGACCTGCACGGCACGATCATGGAGGAAAAAATCTTCCATATGGCGGGCGCAACCACGCCCCAGGAGCAAACCGGCGCCACGCTCCAGCGCGTCATTCGCGAAGCGGGTCGCGAGCCGATCCAGCGTGACAGTCATTATCGCCACATCACTTCGCCGCGCAAAAGATCGACATCCACACTCGCGCCGGCGGAAACCGAACTCGCCTGCGCCTGAAGCCGATGGAGCGAGCCATCGAATAATTTGCGCTCTCTCCGCATTGGTTGCGTCAAATATCTCAATGCCCGCCCGCTCATTCACGGGTGGCCTGGTCGCGTCGAACTCGATCACCCCTCGTCGTTATGCCAGCGGCTTGCACGCAGAGATATCGATGTTGCGTTAGTCTCCAGCTTCGAGTTTCTGCGCAACCCGATCTACCGGATAGTCGATGACGTTTCCATTTCCTCCGTCGGTTCGGTTTACAGCGTCATTGTCGCGCATCGGGGAGAAATCTCCGAGATTACAGAAATCGAACTCGATCCCGCGGCGGAAACATCGACGAATCTCCTGCGCTGCCTGCTGGCCGAATTGAAATTGAATCCGCATCTCTCTCCGGGATCGACATCTCTCGCTTCAGGGAGACGTGTCCCCGTGCGCGGGAAAGATTTTCGGCCCGGGACAGCCCCTACACCGAATGCCGCGCGCTTGCTCATCGGTGACCAGGCAATTCGATTTCGTCAAAAACACACCGGCGAATTTCATTTCTGGGACCTCGGTGAGCAATGGGCACGCTTGGCCGCTCTTCCCTTCGTTTACGCCCTCTGGCTCATTCGCCCGGAAGTTGTCGATGCAAACCAAATTGCCAGTCAATTGCGCGCATTGCGCGATGAAAACTTGGCGAACATCGACAAGTTAATCGCGGATGAACAAAGGTTCGATCGTGATTTTTGCCGGCGCTATTACCGTCAGCACTTGCGATTCAACTTCGGAGAAAAAGAGAAGGAAGGTTTACGCGCGTTCCGAAAGTTATGCCAAAAACACGAGCTTCTTCCAAAACACGGTATCGCATTTAGCGTCGTATAAGTAGAGACGCCGCGGCGTCCTACAGCCAGTTTGCAAAACTGGCTCGGTGTTAGCAGTCCGTTCGACTCTGCTCAGGACAAGCCTTGTCAGAAAATCTGACGCAACTAAAGTGATCGGTGCAGAGCCGATGGATCATTACGCCGCCGGAGGAGTTGAATGGCGGACCGATTTCGTGGAATGAAATCTGTGGGTCGGCCTGCATTGCGCGTCTGCTGATGCGCAAAGGGTTCGCAAGCCTCGAAGAGGTTCAGAATTTTCTGCGGCCGCGGCTGAAATCATTAAGCGATCCGTTTCTGCTGCCGAACATGGACGCGGCGGTCGCGCGGATTCTAACGGCGTTGGATCGACATGAACGCATCGTGCTTTTCGGCGATTACGATGTCGATGGAGTGACGTCGCTGGCGCTGCTCTCGGAGATGTTGCGCGCTTATGGCGGCGCGCCTGACCTATTTCTGCCGCTACGCGTGGAGGAAGGTTACGGCTTGAGTCGCGAAAGCATTGAGCGCTGTCTCGAGCAATATAAACCGCAAATGCTTATCGCGGTCGATTGCGGCACGTCGTCAGTAGATGAAATTGTCGATCTTACAAGACGCGGGGTGGATGTGATTGTGCTTGATCATCATGAGCCAAAATCTTTGCTACCTGATTGTCTGATCGTTAATCCGAAGAGCAATCCCGATTCACAGTTCCATTATCTTTGCAGTGTGGGGATTATCTTTAAACTTTGTCACGCCCTGCTCAAGATGCGGCCAATTCCGGATTTCGATCTCCGATCGAAACTCGATCTTGTCGCGCTCGGGACCGTGGCGGACATCGTGCCGCTCGCGGGCGAAAACCGGACTTTGGTGCAAAATGGCGCGCGTGAAATCGCGCGCACAGAACGTCCGGGGCTGCAAAAGCTGATGGAATTCGCCGCCGTTCGACCACCAATCTTTGCCGAAGACATTGGTTTCCGGCTCGGACCGCGACTGAATGCAGCGGGGCGCTTGAGCACAGCGGAAAAATCATTGCGCCTGCTTCTGACCAAAGATGAAGTCGAAGCGGCCGTGCTAGCGGAGTTTCTCAACAAACAGAATCGCGAGCGACAGGAGATCGAGAAACAAACTTTTCTCGCCGCGGACGAAATTACCGCGAAGGAGTTCGATCCGGCGCGCGATGCCGCCATTGTGGTGAGCGGACGCGGCTGGCATCAAGGCGTGCTCGGCATTGTCGCGTCACGCATCGTGAGAAAATATTATCGGCCGGCCATCGTGATCGCGATTGATGAAAGCGGCGTGGGTAAGGGAAGCGGGCGGAGCATCGAAGGATTGAATCTGGTGAAAGCGTTGGATCGTTGCGCCGAACACCTGGAAAAGTTTGGCGGTCATGAGATGGCGGCCGGCTTGACAGTTCGCGCGGACAAGATCGACATCTTCTCTAAAGCGTTCCGCAATGCTGCGCGCGAGTTTTTGTCGGATGACGATCTCGAGCCACGTTTGCAATTGGATCACGAACTGGCGTTGGCTGAGCTCAATGTCGATCTTTTGCGCTGGCACGAAATGTTGCAGCCATTCGGCAACGCCAATCGACAGCCTCTTTTCCTGGCGCGCGAAGTAGAACCGGCCGCGCCGCCACGCGTGATCAACGACAAACATCTCATCTTACGATTGCGTCAACGGGATTCGCATCGGCGCGCAATTTATTTCGATGGCGCGACCGAGCAGCTTCCAGCCCCGCCATGGGACATTGCCTTTCGCATTCGCGCGGACAATTACGAAGGCGAGACGTTGGTTGGAATCCAAATCCAGGCGTTGCGCCCATCGGCGCCGATCAAGTGATGGAAATTTCGCAACGTCTGGACGAATTGGAGTGGATTCCACGACCGCGCATTTTGGCGCTGCGTCGATTAGGGATCGAGACGGCCGAGGATTTGCTGACGCATTATCCTCGGCGTTACGAAGATCGACATGAGTTTCCGGCTTTTCCGCGCGAAGAGAGCGACGTGCCGGTTTGTCTTTGCGGAGAGGTGACGAAGACTTCACTGCGGCGGTTTGGCGGCTGGAAAAAGATCTTCGAAGCGACGCTGCAAGAGTCGGACCCAAACGCTCTGAGCGAGCCGCTCGTCTGTCGCTGGTTCAATCTTCATTACGTGCAAAAAATGATCGCGACCGGGCAGCGTCTCGTCGTCTTCGGGAAACCGCGTCTCCGCGGCAAGCGCATCTGCATGGACCATCCCGAGTTCGAGGTGATCGAAAACGATGAGGAAATTTCGATCCACTTTCGACGGATCACTCCGATTTATCCCGCGACGGAAGGCCTTTCTCAGCGGGCGCTGCGCGGCATTATTTACCGGCTCTTAAACGAACTTTCCGACGGACCGTTGGAAACGTTGCTACCGAAGGAACTTGACCGCGGCGACAGGCGGAGCGCGATGCGCGAGATTCACTTTCCAAAAGACTGGGAGTCGTTAAGCACGGCACGCGAGCATCTCGTTCTCTCGGAATTTTTCGCGATGCAAATGTTAATCGGATCGCGCCGGGCCGAGTCTCAGGTAAGGGTTGGGGCCGCGCATTGCGGAGGCGGCGAGTTGCTCGAGAAATTTCTGCGCTCGCTTCCATTTGAATTGACCGATGCGCAAGGAAAAGTGATCACGGAGATTCGGCGTGATCTTGGCACGGCCCTTCCAATGAATCGGCTGCTGCAGGGCGACGTTGGCTCAGGCAAAACCGTCGTGGCAATCGCCGCGATTCTGCTCGCGGTCGAAGCCGGCTATCAGGCCGCGTTCATGGCGCCGACGCAAGTTTTAGCCGAGCAGCACTACGCGGTGCTTCATCGCTGGTTGGAGCCGCTCGGCATCCGCTTGTCGATCCGAACAGCTTCACGACAGGAAGAGAATTTTCTTCCGCTTGTAGAGGGCGACAAAAACCCGAACGTGATCATCGGTACGCACGCGCTGCTTTATGAGACAATTTCGTTTTCCAATCTCGGACTCGTGATCATCGACGAGCAACACAAATTCGGCGTCGCCCAACGCGCTCGTCTAACGAGTCGCGAGCCAGCGCCAGATGTGCTGGTAATGACAGCGACGCCGATTCCACGCACGTTAACGATGACGGTCTACGGTGATCTCGATGTTTCGGTGATCGATGAGATGCCGCGGAATCGCGGAAAAATAGTCACCGCCGTCCGTGGCGAATCCAAACTAGGCGAAGTGTTGGGATTCTTGCGGACGCAGCTGGAAGCGGGGCGCCAAATTTACGTGATCTATCCGTTGATCGACGAAAGCGAAAAGCTGGACGTGAAAGCGGCGGCCACGGAATACGACTTATGGCGCGAAAGGTTGCACCCGTTTCGTTGCGAGTTGCTGCATGGCCGTATTCCGTCGGCGGAGAAACAGGAGATCATGGAACGCTTTCGCTCCGGTGCGACGCAGGTGTTGATCAGCACGACGGTAATTGAGGTGGGCATCGACGTCGCGAACGCAACCGTCATGCTGGTTGAGAATGCGGAGCGTTTCGGACTCGCGCAGCTCCATCAACTTCGCGGACGGATCGGCCGCGGCGAACACAAGTCGTATTGCATTTTGCTCAGCTCGGATCAATTGAAGGAAACGGCGATGAAACTGGTGGTCTTGGAAACAACCGTCGATGGCTTCAAAGTCGCCGAAGCCGATTGGGATTTACGCGGACCGGGTGATTTATTGGGCACGGCCCAAAGCGGCTTGCCCGCGCTAAAAATTGGCAACTTAAAGAACGATGCACAATTAATGCGGCGCGCGCGCACTGCGGCGATGTCGATCTTTGCAGCCGATCCGCGATTGGAGCTGATCGAGAATCAACGTTTCCGAAGTTTGGTTGTCGAACAACAGGGACGAACTTTTTCCAACGTTAGCTGATGAAAAATCTCGCCAAATTTTTGCTTTTCGTCCTGCTCATAAGCGCGGGAATTTCGTTACTCTACGATTACCGTCTCCGGCATGGAGGCCTGAATTTGCTTCCGGCGCGCACACCGGAGAAATACACGCTTGCAGCCGTACCGACGGTCGATCCGAAACAGGTTGCATCGCTCGAAGCGTTAAATCGGGAGCGGCGTGCCTTGGTTAGCAGCGTCATTCCGTCAGTCGTCGCGGTCAAGACATCCAAGAAAATCGGCGTCCGGCGGCAAACCGGTCTCGATCCCTTTGAGTTTTTCTTTCGCAACCAACAGCGCACCTTTCGCAATCCCAACGAGGAAGCCCTGGTCCAAAATTCGCTTGGCTCAGGCGTGATCGTCACAAATGAAGGCCATATCATCACGAATAATCACGTGGTCGATCAAGTGGATGAGATCGAAGTGCAATTGAGCGATGGGCGGACGAAAAAGGCGCGCCTGGTGGGCGCCGATTCCCAGGTAGACCTGGCCGTGTTGAAGATTGACGACCCCGGTGTCAAACCGCTCAAGCTGGCCGATTCGGACACGGTGCAGGCCGGCGATTTTGTCCTCGCGATCGGAAATCCTTTTGGATTCGAAGAGACAGTGACCGACGGCATCATCAGTTCGAAAGGGCGTCCGAATCGGACGGATGTGTTCGGTGATTTGCTGCAAACGAACGCGGCGATCAATCCCGGAAATAGCGGTGGCCCGTTGATTAATCTTCGCGGTGAAGTTGTCGGGATCAACACTGCGATCATCTCGCGCAGCGGCGGTTCGCAGGGAATCGGCTTCGCCGTTCCCTCAAATACAATAAGAATGGCGCTCGAGAGCCTTCTGAAACAGGGGCGAATCATCCGCGGTTATCTTGGAATTCGAGCGCGTGCGCCCCAGCCGGGCGAAAATGGTTCCGAGAACGATGGAGTTGTTATCGATGAAGTGATATCGGGTTCGCCGGCCGCACAGGCACTACTGCAAAAAGGCGATACTCTTCGCAAGTTCAACGGTCACGAAGTGAAAACCTTTCCCGCGTTGCGCAGCTTGGTCGCACAAGCTCAGTTGAACAAAAAGATCGATCTGGAAATCGTCCGCGACGGCAAATCGATGAAAGTAACGACCGAGCTCAAGGAGCAGCCGGTTGATTACCAAAATCGCATCGCACCTCAACAGACTCAGCCGGATCAGCCGCCCGGGCCGAATGATCGAGATCAGGCGGGGGGCGGCACCCTGGCATCAATTCAAGTAGACGATCTGACGCCAGAGATGGTACGTCGGCTCGACCTACCAAATAATATTCGAGGTGTTATTGTCACAAAAGTCGAACCGGATAGTGGCGTGGCCGAATTGCAAAAAGGCGACGTGATCGAGGAAATTAATCAGCAGCCGGTCGCTTCGGTTTCCGGTTATCAAAAAATTGTTGGTTCACTCGATCCGTCTCAAGCGCAGGTTCTTTCGGTCTGCCGGCATCGAATGCGCTCGTTTCTTGTCCTGCGGCCGCGATAAATTGTATTGGCAAGGTCGAGCGGCCCCGTTTTCGCTAGCGAGGACGCGCGGGTCGCGCGTATTTTTCGATTTCGAATTAGGAAATGAATAAATAGCGAGGCGCGCAAGTCTAACGCCTCAAACCTCTAATGTTATGAAACGAATACTTCTTGCCCTAACGATAGTTGCTCTATTTGTGCCGGCTATGCGCCAGGCGGTGGCAGCCGATGTCTCGGTCGATCTTTTCTATGATAACCTCAGCGGCGGGAACTGGATTGAGGTCGGAGACTACGGCTATGGCTGGCAACCGGACGTAGCAGTAAGCGATCCTAACTGGCGTCCTTATTCCGACGGCTATTGGGCTTACACCGACGTCGGTTGGACGTGGGTCTCGTATGAAGACTTTGGATGGGCGACCTATCACTATGGACGTTGGTCGCGCGTGTCTGATTACGGCTGGATCTGGTTCCCCGGCAACGATCTCGAATGGGGTCCGGCCTGGGTTTCCTGGCGGACCGGCGGTGATTATATCGGTTGGGCGCCTTTGCCACCGCGAGGACCTGGCATTGCGTTTGGGGGTGTATCTATCGGTGGGCGTGTGGATTTAGAATTCGATATCGGCCCTTCCTATTACAACTTTGTCGATGTTCGTTACATCGGGGAACCGGTTTTGCGCGACCGTATTTTTGCGCCGTCGCAGAATGTTACCTACATCAACCAAACGGTGAATGTCACTAACATCACCTACAACAACAACACCGTTTATAATTACGGACCTGACTATAACACCCTGAGCGCGCGGTCGAGCAGGCCCATTCAACGCCTTACTCTCGAGCGCCAGGCGAATGCCGATCTGTCCACCGCGGCGAAATCCGGGGCCTTGACGAAGGTGCAGGGAGACAAACTCGTTGTCGCCGCTCCAACCAAGCTCCAGAAACCGGCGAAACCAATTGCACCGCCCAGCGTCAAAGCAAAAGTCGCATCCGCGAAAATCGAGAAAGGTTGGACTGGTGTTGCGAATGCGAACGAACTGAAACAAAAAATGAAGACCGAAGATTTGAAGAAAGTTCCGGGACCAGGCGGAGGCGGAGTCACTGGTCAAGCGTCGCCCGCGATCGCCGCGAGCCCAATGACTTCAGCGGCGCCCGTGACTTCAGCGTCACCATTTGAGCGAGGTAAACAAAAAGGCAAACCCGGTCAGGGACTTCAGCCAAGCGGCACGGCCTCACCAGGTTTCGCGCCGGCGTCTCCTGGAGCGCAAGGGAAAGAGCGCAAAGGAAGACTAGGCGAGCAAACTCAGCAGGGCGTAATGGGAACACCCTCGGGATCGCCGGGTGTCGCCCCGTCACCGCCCACGGCTCCGGGGGGTTATGGTAAGCACGGCAAGCGCGGCGAGCAGCCCGGTGCGAGTCCCTCTGTTGGTGTGCCCGCGACAGCTCCTGCCGGGATGCCCCCTCGAGGCGGCAAACCTAAGGGTGAATTTGAGCGCGGGGCCCCGAGTCAAACTCCGGCCCAGCCTGGCGGCGCTTCGATCGAGCCGCCAGCCGGCGGAAAGCACAGAGGCCCTCCAGCAGCTGCAACGACTCCTTATTCCGCGGGCGGACCTGGCGGCGCGCCGGAAACCCAAGGCGGCAGACACAAAGGTCCACCGGCCGGAGCACAACCTCCAGCAGCAACGTCCAGTCCATACTCTGCGGGTGGACCTGGCGGCGCGCCAGAGGCCCAAGGCGGCAGACACAAGGGCCCACCGGCCGGAGTGCAACCAGCCGCTTCCGCTCCTGAACGCGGCCCAGGCGCGCCGGGTGGCCAAGGGCGACCTGCCGGCGGAAAGAAGAAGGGCGAAGCCTCTCCCTCTCCAAGTCCGTAAAAGGCTGCCTTCAGCTTTGTCATGCATCGGCCCCGGACGTAACCCGGGGCTGATTTGCGTACCTCGAGCGCGAGCTTGTCCGTGGGCCTACCTTAGAAGAGCTCTGCGATCTGTACCGCGTTAAGGGCGGCGCCTTTGAGCAATTGGTCGCCCGAGACCCAAAACGAGAGCCCGTTTTCGAAAACACAATCGAGGCGGACGCGCCCGACCTGGCAATTGTCTTTTCCGGCAACGTTCAGCGGCGTCGGATAGCGATTCTTTTGCGGTTCGTCGAGCAACTCAAGTCCGGGCGCTTTCGCCAAAGCCTCCCGCGCTTGTTCGACCGAGACTTTTCTCTCGAATTCAGCGCTGATCGCCACGGAGTGAGCGCGGTAAACCGGCACCCGCACGCATGTCACGGATGCCCGGAACTTTGGCAAATGCATGATCTTGCGTCCTTCGTTCTGCATTTTCATTTCTTCTTTGGTGTACCCGTTGTCGAGAAAAACATCGACATGCGGCAGAACGTTAAACGCGATTGGATGCGGATAAACCCGCGGCGTCGGTTGTCGATCTTGCACCGCGGATTCCACTTGCTCCCGCAGTTCTTCGATCGCACGGGCTCCGCTCCCGGACACTGCCTGATAGCTCGCGGCAAAAACGTGCCGGACATCGAAGATCCGATGGAGCGGATAAATTGCCATCAGCGCCACGGCGGTCGTGCAATTTGGATTTGCGATCAGTCCTCGATGACCGCGCACATCTTCTCCGTTGATTTCCGGAATGACCAGAGGTACGTCCGGCTCCAACCGGAAGACTGACGAGTTGTCGATCACAGCCGCTCCAGCGTTCCGGGCCAGTGGAACGAACGTCCGAGAAATCTCACTGCCGGCGCTAAAAAACGCGATGTCGATCTGATCGAAGGAGCGGGCCGTCAGTTCCTTAACTGGTATGGACTCATCATGAAATCGAACGGATTTTCCGGCGGAACGCTCCGAGCCAATTGCATGCAAACTGGCAACGGGAAAACTTCGTCGCTCGAGCACACGCAAAAGTTCGCCACCCACCGCGCCAGTCGCGCCAACGACTGCAATGTGATATTTTTTCATCGGCAAGCGGATTGTACCGCGGCTCTCATTTCATGCAAAGCGGCCGATTAAATATCGACATTTCAATTCGCGATCAACGGCTGATCGTGAAACGGGGAGAAGAAACATTGCGCTCTTATCCTGTTTCGACTTCTCGTTTTGGATTGGGAACTGAAGAGGGGAGCATGAAGACGCCCACCGGTCGCTTTCGGATCGCCGAGAAAATTGGCGAGGACGCGCCCAGCGGGACGGTCTTCCGAAGTCGAATTGCTCTTCAGCCTGGCGACCCGTTTCCACCTACCGAGGACCTGGTGATGTCTCGCATCCTCTGGCTTGATGGATTGGAGGAGCAGAACGCGAATACGCGTGAGCGTTTCATTTATATCCACGGCACGAAGCACGAAGACAAGATCGGCAGCCCGGCCAGCCACGGTTGCATTCGTATGCGGAATGACGACGTCATCGATTTGTTCGATCTTGTTGATCAAGACACGCCCGTCGTCATTCGGGAATAATTTCGATTTGATACATCCTGCGGCGCACTCTCACACGTTGTAAAAAGGGTGAGAAAAGCGTTGCTTCCGCCTGTTTCCCCGCCTAAGCAGCAGCAGCAGCCAGCAGGGAAAGGAGGCGAGATAAAATTGAAATTCCTAAAAGCGATCATGATCGTGACGGTTTTGGTCAGTACCTTGAGTTTGGGGGCATGTGCTCACAAACAAGAGACGATGTCCACCGGCACAACGGCAAGTACGCGCGGATACTCGAAGTAATCCAGCGCAAAAGTTGTCCATCTGCGGATGGTTTTAACTAAGGGCCAGGTCGCGATCGACCTGGCCTTTTCGTCTTTTAGCAGGAACTTTCCTCGTCTTCACATTTGGTCGAGTTCAAATTAACGTGAAAGAATGCAACTGAACGGCGGTCCGCTTCCTCTTTCCGTGATCGGCGCAGTGGCGCTTGAGGGCACTCACGTCGAAGTTTCACCGCCCGCGCGCCTGCGCGTTCTGGCCTCGCGCAAAGTCATTGAAGATATTATCGCGCGCAACGCGGTCGTTTACGGTGTCAACACCGGTTTTGGAAAGCTTGCCGACGTTCGCATCGAGCCTGACGAATTGCGCGAACTTCAACTCAATCTTGTTCGCAGTCACGCTTGCGGCATCGGCAACCCTCTTTCGGAACCGGAAGTGCGGGCGATGATGCTGCTCCGCGCCAATGTTTTGGTTCTTGGTCTGAGCGGCGTCCGTTTTGAGATCATCGAGATGCTCTGTCAAATGCTCAACCATCGTGTCTGTCCAGTCATTCCGGAAAAAGGTTCGGTTGGCGCGAGCGGCGATCTTGCTTCGCTAGCCCATCTCGCCTTGAGCATGATCGGCGAAGGCGCCTCCTTTTTTCAAGGTCAACGCGTGGAGGGACGCGAGGCACTACGCCTCGCTGGGCTGGAGCCGGTCCTTCTGGAAGCAAAGGAAGGGCTCGCGCTTCTCAACGGCACCCAAGGAATGCATGCCGTGGGGGGATTGTCGATCTTGCGCGCGCAACGTCTTACCCATGTCGCTGATGTCGCCGGCGCTATGAGTCTAGAGGCGCTCAAAGGAACCCCCGCCGCGTTCGATCCTCGCCTGCAAGAAGCCAGGCCACATCTAGGTCAAAAAGCCGCCGCTAATCATTTGTTATCGCTTTTGCAAAGCAGCGAAATTCGCGAATCTCATCGTAAGGACGACCCGCGCGTCCAGGATGCTTACAGTCTGCGTTGCATGCCGCAGGTCCACGGTGCGGTTCGAGGCGCGCTTTCGCATTGTGCCGATGTTTTACTGATCGAGTCCGCTTCGGCCACCGATAATCCGCTCGTTTTCGCTGAAACCGGTGAAGTAATTTCAGGAGGTAATTTTCACGGCGCGCCGCTTGCCCTTGTCCTGGACTATGCAGCGATCGCGCTGACCGATTTAATGAGCATCAGCGAACGTCGAATTGATCGACTGGTGAACCCGGACCTGAATGAAGGCCTCCCCGCATTCCTGGCCCGCAATCCGGGCAAGCAATCTGGTTTCATGATCGCGCATGTCGCTGCCGTCTCCTTGTTAAATGAAGCGAAAGTGCTCGCTCATCCGGCCAGTATCGACAACGTTCCAACCTCTGGTGGAAAGGAGGATCATGTTTCCATGGGAATGACGAGCGCGCTCAAGCTTCGCACGATCGTCGATCTTGCCGAAAATCTTCTGGCCGTCGAATTGCTCGCCGGTGCTGAAGCATTGGAACATCGGCGAC